>Ga0207421_10007520_pt1 | contig 11576 bp, 10 predicted proteins | sample SodLakKL_010_SED_4_FD_187542 | JGI IMG/M metagenome (GOLD analysis project Ga0207421, IMG submission 187542) | Alkaline sediment microbial communities from Lake Tanatar, Kulunda Steppe, Russia - 8KL_010_SED (SPAdes) (version 2) | ecosystem: Environmental > Aquatic > Non-marine Saline and... | reverse complement strand
TCTCGCCAGTCACCTGAGCGCCGCGTCAGGCCCGTCGACCAGCCGGTCGACGCTACCTCACAGCCGCCATTCCTCGTTTCATCGACTCCCCCGTCATCTCAACGAAAGAGCCACCCCCACACCCCCATACGCCCAAACCCTCAAACACCCACGCGTACCACCGTTCAGGATAACGCTGGAGGGAAGGTATGGCGTTGCGTGCATCGATTCCTCCTTTCCTCGATCCCTAAACCTCTACCCTTCTTGCTCGGCTTCTTTGGCGCGCATATCAGCGGCCTTCGCCTCCATCTCGTCTGCGCGGTCCGGGTCCATTACGGCCAACTTCTCGTAGATGCGAGCGGCCTCGCCATACTGCTCCTGCGAGCTGTAGATGCGCGCCAGGGTTTCCGACACCATGTCGTCAATGTCGTCTTCGAGGTCCGGCTCGGGGATGTCGTCAAGGTCGGGCCGCGGGACGATGCGGGCGGTCTCGAGGTCTTCGATGAGGCGGTCCAGGTCTTCGCCTTCGGCTTCCAGCGCCTCGGCGGCAGCCGCAGAGGCCGGGGCTTCTGCGCGCGGGACCTCAGCAGGGGCGCCTGTCGTCGCCGTACCAGCAGATGGCGCCTCTGCCGATGGCGACGCCTCGTCCGTGCGGTCTTCCGTGGGGGGCTTGGAAGGCGCGGGGGCAGGAATGGACGGCTGACGCCGCAGCACCCGGCGCACGCCGGCGCGGATCGTGGGGCTGCCAGGCAGCAGAAACGCCGCGTGCTCCCACGTGCGCAGGGCGTCTTCGCCACGGCCGGCGGCCTCGTACATGCGCGCCAGCAGCACGTGGGCCGTCACGTACTGCGGCATCTGGGTAGTGACGCGCTCCAGGAGCGGCACCGCTTCGGTGGTATCGCCCGCCCGCATGTATTGGACGGCCTGTTTGATTTCAGAAATCGCCATGACGCGAGGCGGATCGACGGGTTAGTGGCGTGGGAAAGGGTAACATAGGCACGGCGGGGACTTCCGTCAACTCTGCGCTGCTGTCTGCGCGCCGGCGGTTGCGGGCAGGCGCGCTTGCCGGAAGCTGTAGCTGGCAAAAAAGGCAAAGCTTACCGCGAAGAGGAGCTGAAAGGGCACGGCCGACCAGATGCCGTTGGCCAGCAGCAGCACGAGCCCGCCGGTGCAGTAGAGGCAGAGCGCCGCCTCCCACCAGGCGACCTGGTCAATGCGCGTGTTGGCATACCGGCTTTTCCACCACGCCCCGGAGGCGCCCGCGCTGAAGATCTCGGTGCTGAACTTCGGCGTACGCACGAACGCGCTTTTGCGGCCCAGCAGGCCCTGCAGCACGGCCCAGCCGTTATTCACCGAGAGCCCGATCATGCCGGCCGCAAACACCGGAAACAGCCGCAAGCGCCGCACCCAGTCGGTCTGCAGGGTGCGCTGCGCCTGCACCTGCGCCAGGAAGAAGCCGACAAAGCCCACAATGCCAAGTCCCATCACGGTAAAGTATAGCGGGCCGGGTCCGGCGCCGGCCTCGGAGGAGAGCAGCAGCGGCGCGTGCAGTACGGCGGTCAGCAGGATGCAGGGAAAGACGAGGGGGGCCAGCAGGTGGATGCTACCCTGTAGCTTCACCCCAGCCGATGCGCCCGAGCCCCAGAGCCGGCGCAGCAGCTTGCGGGCCACCTCCACCCCGCCCTTCGTCCACCGGTGCTGCTGCGTCCGCAGGCCGTTGACGTTGGCCGGCAGCTCCGCCGACACAGCCACGTCCATCGCCATCCGCAGGCGCCAGCCGTTCAGTTGCGCGCGGTAGCTGAGGTCCAGGTCTTCAGTGAGCGTATCGGCCTTCCAGCCGCCCGCGTCGTCAATACAGGCGCGCCGCCAGACCCCGGCCGTACCGTTGAAGTTCATGAAGCAGCCCGCCCGGTTACGGCCCGTCTGTTCGATGCAGAAGTGGGCATCCAGTGCCAGCGCCTGTACCTGCGTCAGCCACGACTGCGTTCGGTTGAGATGCCCCCAGCGGGCCTGCACCAGGCCGATGTCTGGCGCATCGAACCGGGGCAGCATGCGCTTGAGGAAGTCCGGCGGCGGTACAAAGTCAGCGTCAAAGATGGCCACAAAGTCGCCCTCGGCACGCTCCAGCCCATAGGCCAAGGCGCCCGCCTTGTAGCCGCGGCGGGTGGGCCGGCGGATGCAACTGATGTTAACGCCCCGTTGCCGCCAGTAGGCCGCGCGCTGCTCAGCAAGCGTCTGCGTCTCGTCGGTGGAGTCATCCAGCACCTGGATTTCCAGCTGCGCCTGCGGATAGTCGAGACGCGCGCAGGCATCGATGAGGCGTTCGATGACGTGGGCTTCGTTGTAGACCGGCAACTGTACCGTCACCGAGGGCCACCCCTCGGCGGGAGCCTCCGGCGGGGCGTCAGCCGCGCTACGTGGACGGGCAGGCCCGAGGGATAGCCAGAGCAGGTTGAGCCCATACACAAGGAGGACTGCCATTGCAACGGCGTATAGTACGGCAATCATGCAACCAGGAGGTCATACGAAAAGAGTGGCGGAGGCGTAACCGTACGTGTCGTAAAGGCCGGGCATGTTACTTCATGCCTACCAGTTAGAGGTGGCCGCCGTGAAGATGTCTTGGGCGATGATATCCAGCGCCGCCCGCGCTGCTTCCTCCTCCCCCGCCGGGCCAAGCTCAATGGGGTCATACTCCTCCGAACCGCTAAACGAGCGATCCAGCAACTCTTCGTCATTCACCTGATCCACGTACCGCACCGCGACGGAGAGCGATACGCGGTTGCGCGCCGCCTGATCGCCCCCCACGGCGGTCGGATTGTTGCTATACTGCTCAATGCGCAGGTCCAACAGCGCATCGGCGTCCGTCTCCGATGAGGTCAACTGCAAGCGTGTCTGGTTGACGAACTGCGCGATCACCTGCTGCGTGAGGATCTCGTCGAGCGTGGGCAGGGGGCCGTCGGTGCGGTCAGTAGCCAGCGGCACCGCAATGGTGTTGATGTGCCCGGGAATGGTGGCGCCGGTGAAGCTATAGAAGGCACAGCCGCCGAGCAGCAGGCTACCTGTGAGGAGCAGCGCTACTGCGCGGCCCCAGTGATTACGTGAAAGCATGTCCATGCGCGGGAAAGAGTCGGGCGCCGTGGAGCGGCTCGTGGCAGGCGGCGCGCTTACAGCTCCTCTTCATCGATGTTTTTGAGCTTGCGGTAGAGCGTGCGTTCGCTAATGCCGAGGGCCTTGGAGGTCTGACGCCGGTTCCCCTCAAACTGGCGCAGGGCCTGTTTGATGAGCTTCTGCTCGGCCTCCTCCAGCGTCGGGAGGTCTTCAGGATCATGCGCCGCCTCGGCTGTTTGCGCTTCGGCCGAGCGCTCGGCGCGATTGGAGGCGGCCTCATCGCTCCGCGAAGGCGCGAGCGGGCGATTGGCAGCGCCCACTGGGGTCGGCTCCGGCGACGGATTTCCGTTGCTACCGTTCTCGTCTTGTTCGATTTCGTAGGCGGCATCTTCAAAGTAGTCGTCGTCCGGAGCTGACCCGGAAGACGAGCTATCGATGATCACGTAGTCGCCCTGTTCGCTGGAGAAATCGTGCTGTTCGGCGAGCTTGCGCGGAATGGCGACGCTGCCACTGGAGGCCCGCAACTTCTGCATCTCTTCTTTCAACTCCCGCATTTCGACGCGGATCTCCCAGAGGGCCCGGTAAATCATCTCGCGCTCGCGAAACTCGCTCGCGCCATCCTGATCCTGCTGCTTCTGTCGCCCGGCTCGGCGCACCGGCATCAGGCTCTTCTCCCGGCTAACTTCCGGCCCTTTGAGCTGGGGGCGGAGGTCATCGGCCGAGAGGGTATCGCCCCGCATCAGCACCACCGCCTGCTCGGCCACGTTGCGCAACTCCCGCACGTTGCCCGGCCAGTGGTAGCGCTGCAACAGCTCACGGGCGTCGTCGGTCAGCGCTTTACGCGCGCTGTCGTACTTCTGCGCGAAGCGGTGCATGTAGGTGTCGAAGATCGGCAGGATGTCCTCCGTGCGCTCCCGGAGGGGCGGGATGCGAATGATGACGGTGCTGAGGCGGTAGTAGAGGTCCTCCCGAAACTCGCCCTGCTCCACCTCCTGGGCCAGGTCCTTATTGGTGGCGGCAATCACCCGCACATCGGTTGAGCGCTGCTGGCTGGACCCGACGCGGCTAAACTGCCCGGATTCGAGCACGCGCAGCAGCCGCACCTGGGCCTGCTGTGGCATCTCCCCGATCTCATCCAGGAAGATGGTCCCGCCATCGGCGTCTTCAAAGTAGCCGCTACGCTTTTCCACCGCGCCGGTGTAGGCGCCTTTCTCGGCTCCAAACAGCTCCGACTCAATGAGGCCTTCGGGGATGGCGCCGCAGTTGACGATGATGCGCGGGCCGTGGCGCCGACTGCTGAGCTCGTGCAGGATTTCCGCGATGAGCTCCTTCCCCACGCCACTCTCGCCCTGAATCAGCACGCTGATGTCCGTCTTGGCCACCATCCGGGCCCGGTCGATGACCTTGCGGATGGCATCAGACGAGCCGACGATGCCGTAGCGTTCTTGGATGGCTTGGCGATCCATGGGATACCGGCTGCGTCAACGAGGAAACGTGCAGTATGACACAACGGCAGGCTTCCGTTAGATCCCCAGAGCCTCCCGCCAATCGTTGAAGACTCTGCAATGTTACTGCTGCACCGGACCGATGGACGCTATGACGTGGCGCGGGCCGGAGTAAGAATACGCCGGTCGGCCGTGAACTGCCCCTCAAAGCGCTGGAGGCCGTCATCGCGCATAGCCTCGGCCGGACCGTCGAAGTAGGCTTGCAAGGCGGCGCGGTCGGCCAATTCGTAGTGGATACACCAGTGCACCCGGTCGTCGTCCGCGTCCTCCACGGCATACCAGGTAGCGGCCTCGAACCCGTCGATGGCGAGCATCTCGTCGATGTGGGTTGGCAGCCAGTCGGCATAGGCGGGGGCCGCGTCCGGGTCGACGTGCAGGTTGACTTCGTAGATCGTCATGGCGGGGTGGTGTGTGATGACTCAAGGGTCAGTGTGCGATGCTCAGCCGTGCCGATCACCCGAGGCGGCTGCTCGCCGGATCGGACGTCTGCTTCGGTTCGTCGGCCGCCGGGGGCGCGGGTTCCGGTGTGGCTTTGTCCTGACGTGCTTTTTCCCGAAGTGCTTTGTCCTGACGTGCTTCTTCCTCCGCCACAACCTCCTGCACCAGCGCCCGGAGCGTCTCTTTCGATAGCGCGGGGGCGCCTTCGTCTGCTTCGAGCGAGGCATTCAATCGCCGGTAATACTTGGCCACCTCAAAGCAGGCCAGGCTGGCGGTACCCAGAAACGTCGCCCCCAACACCGACAGCGTGATCCAGAAAATAGCCGACTGCAACAGCGGGAGGCTGATGCCCGCCATCACCAGCGCCGAAAATATCACAAGAAGGCCTATGAAGGCGAGAACGAGTTTCCAGAGGTTGTCCATGGCACGCCTTAGGTGGTCTGTCTGATGTGCGGCGATAGGGTATGCATATTTCTTCGGACCGCGCCAACGGGAGACAGGCGGCGCGGCGCGCTACACATCCGCCGAGGCCAGCGCGGCCGGTGAGGCGCGGCGGGGCGGGTGCGGCTGGCTTAGCAGGTCGTGCGCCTCGGCATAGGCCAGGGCCGCGCCCACAAAGTCGGCAAAGAGCGGATGCGGATGGCCCACCGTGCTGCGGTATTCGGGATGAAACTGCACCCCCACGAACCAGCGGTGCGTGGGCAGCTCGGCGATCTCCACAAGGTCGCGCTCCAGGTTCACCCCGGTAAAGCGCAGGCCGTGCTCGTGCAGCTTGTAGCGGAGCACATTGTTCACCTCATAGCGGTGGCGGTGGCGCTCCTGCACCGCGTCGGTCCCGTAAATAGCCTGCACGCGTGAGCCCTCCACGAGGTCGCAGTCGTAGGCGCCAAGGCGCATGGTACCGCCCTTGTCGGTAATCTTTTTCTGCTCCTCCATGATGGCAATCACCGGGTGTGGCGTGTCCTCGTCGAACTCCGTGGAGTTGGCGTCCGGCCAGCCACAGGCATTCCGCGCAAACTCGATGATGGCGCATTGCATGCCCAGGCAGATGCCGAAGAACGGCACATCCTGCGTGCGGGCGTACCGGATGGCCTCCAGCTTGCCGCTTACCCCGCGCTCACCAAAGCCCGGGGCTACGATGACGGCCGCTACGCCATGCAGCAACTCGCCCACATTATCGCTGTCCACATCATCCGACAGCACAAACCGGATGCGTACCTGCACTTGGTGCGCCACGCCGGCAAAGATAAGGCTTTCGCAGATAGACTTGTACGCGTCCTGATGCTCCACGTACTTGCCCACGAGCGCAATCGTGACCGTCGACTCTGGGTTCTTCAGGCGCTTTAGGAAGTCGATCCAATCATCCATCGGGCGCGCCTCAGCGAGGTAGTCGGAATGAAAGTCCTCGTCGATGCGCAGGTGCTCCCGCGTGATGGCGTCCAGCCCCTCTTCTTGCAGCAGCAGGGGTACCTCGTAGATGGTTTCAGCATCCAGCGACTGCGTGACGGCGCGGGGCTCCACGTTGCAGAAGAGGGCGATCTTGCGGCGCAACTCGTCGTCCAGCGGCCGCTCGGACCGGCACACGAGGATATCGGGCTGCAGGCCGTGCGAGAGGAGCGTCTTGACGGAATGCTGCGTGGGTTTCGTCTTGAGCTCACCGGCGGCTGCAAGGTACGGCACCAGCGTCAGGTGCACGTTGAGGGCGTTCCGCGCGCCCAGCTCGTAGCGGAGCTGCCGGATGGCTTCGAGGTAGGGCTGGCTCTCGATGTCGCCCACGGTGCCGCCCACCTCGGTGATCACCACGTCGTAGTCGCCCGTCTGGCCCAGGCGCTGGATGCGGTCCTTGATCTCATCGATGATGTGGGGCACCACCTGCACCGTCTTTCCGAGGAAGGCGCCGGCGCGCTCTTTGGTGATGACTTCGAGGTAGACCCGCCCGGTGGTGACGTTATTGGCCTGGCTGGTGGGGCGGCCCAGAAAGCGCTCGTAGTGGCCCAGGTCGAGATCCGTCTCCGCCCCGTCGTTGGTCACATACACCTCCCCGTGCTCATACGGGTTCATGGTGCCGGGGTCTACGTTGATGTACGGGTCGAACTTCTGGATGGTCACGCGCAGGCCCTGGGCTTCAAGCAGGCGCCCCAGCGAGGCGCAGACGATGCCCTTTCCGAGCGAGGAGGTCACGCCTCCGGTGACGAAGATGTATTTGGTAGGCACGGCAGCAGCGGCAGCAAAGAAGAGAAGAGCACGGAGCGGCGCCGGCGGCTGGGGAACCCTCCCACGGGTTCAGTCCATGCCCCCGGGCCAGTACAAGGTACGGCGGGCGGAGGCGGAGTTGCAACGCCGCGGCGAGGAAAGCCTGTGGAGGCCCGCACAGGCCGCCGGTTGGACCTGTGGCCGCACTACGGAGCTGGCGGTGTAGCCTGGTAGGCCGGCCCGACCACCACGGGAAGCGCCTGCGGCACAGCCTCAAAGGTGACCGGCTCATTGGTCAGCAGCTCGCCGTCCACGTTGAACCACATGCCGGGGGAGGCCTCCACCCGCACCGACCGGACGCGGCGGTGCGTCACCAGCGGGTGGTCCAGATAGGTGCCGGCGACCAGCTGCGCTGCCACCTGCGATAGCGCCGCGAGCGTGCCCTCCTCAATGGTGACCACATCCAGCAATCCATCCTCTGGATTCGCGACCGGCGCGACGGGTTTGCCCCCGCCCGCCGTACGCCCGTTGGCCACCACAATATTGAAGGCGTCCACCGCCGTGGGTGCCTCGTCGTTGAAGGCGATGCGGGTGGCATAGGCTTCGATGTCGGGGAGGGCACTCACCGCGCCCAGCAGAAACGCCAGCGGCCCCCAGCGCCGCTTCATCTCGGGCGTGAGCTCCTCATCTACCTGCCCGCTAAAGCCCCCCGCGGCGGCGTTGATCCCGTAGCGCGTGGCGCCATCGGTGGGCTGCACGCGGATGAGGTCGAGCGCGCGCGTCTCCCCTTCGGCCACCAGCGCCAGTGCCTCCAGCGGGTCCCTGGGGAGGGCCAGGGTGCGCGCGAGGTCGTTGCCCGTGCCGAGCGGGATGATGGCCAGCGTGGGCGGCGCGTCGACCGTCATCAGCCCGTTCACCACCTCATGGATGGTGCCATCGCCCCCCATGGCGATGACACGGTCGTAGTCCGCTGCCGCGGCCTCGGCGGCGCGATCGGTAGCATCGCCGGGTTCTTCCGTCATCCACTGATCGATCGCAAGCTCCTCCATGGCGGCGTGGAGGGCCTGCTGTTGCGCAGATCCCGCCGTAGGGTTCAGGATGGCACAGGCGTTCATGGCGTCAGGAGCTGAGGAAAGAAGGGCCGTGCGATGCAGCGCATGAGTACCCATCCCGGTGGGTGGCGTTCTCAACGGGGGAGGGCTCACAGTCGTTCGTTGCGGCCTGCACGACCGACAGCCTTGCCTCGCCACCTGCGGGCCACCTGTCCTGTCGGTTCAACGCCCCGCCAGGAGCATGTCGTAAGTGTCGGCCGTCTCTGGCTGCCCCAGCTCACGATACATGCTCACCAGTGCCTCCAACACATCCTCCCGGAGCTCCGGAGCGGTAGCCGCATGATGAGTTTGCACCAGCGTGTGCGCTTCGATAAGCAGTGGCTCGGCTTCGGTGTAGGCCCCCTGCGCACGTGCGACCGATGCGCGGTCCAGGAGGTACCGAGGACGATCCGGGTGGTCCGGGCGGGCGGCATGGTCGAGAATAGCAAGCGCCTCCTCCAGCAGCGCATCGGCACGGGCGTAATTATGCAGGGTCTGCTCTACAGCAGCTGCGGCGGCAAACACCTCGGCCGCTGACGCATGGCTATGGCCCAGCGTGTTGCGATAGACGGGCAGGGCCTTATCGAAGAGCGCCCGTGCGGAAGTCGGCTGGCCCTTGTCGTGCAGGACTACCGCCAGTTCGTGTCGCGCAGCCGCGATGCGCATGGGATGATCAGCCGCTGCGTCCTCGTATATCGAAAGAGCCCGCCGGTAGAAGGCTTCGGCACGGCCGAGGTCGCCCTCTGCGCGCGCGACCTCGGCCAGATCCCGCGCTGCCGAAGCCACCGAGGGGTGCGCGGGGCCATAGGCTGCCTCAAACGCATGGAGGGCATCCTCCAGCAACGGACGGGCAGCAGCGTACTGCTCGAGCTGCTGGTGAACCGCACCGACCGCCTGCAACATGTCCGCACGAATGGCCGGATGGTCCGCCAGGTCCCGCGCCACGCGGGCCGCGCCCCGGTCCAGCACATCGCTGATGGCGGCCACCTCCGCCGGTGCGGTTGCGGCATCGGTGTGGCTGAAGAGCTGAATCATAAAATCCTGCACATGCGCCTTTTTGGTGGCCTCCAGTGCTGCCCGATCACGCTCCTCTGCCAGCCGTGTATTCTGCACGGACAGCGCCATCACGGAGGCCGTCAACAACACGCCCACCAGTGCGGTGACGGCTACGCCCCACCGGTGCCGGCGAACGAATTTCCGTCCCCGGTACGCCCAGCTATCGGGATGGGCAGATACCGGGCGCCCCTGCAGATACCGCCGGAGATCGTCGGCGAGTTGCTGCACCGAATCGTATCGCCGGTTGGGCTCTTTGCGCAGCGCCTTCAACACGATGGTATCCAGGTCGCCCCGAAGCTTCCGGCGGGCGGCACGCGGCTCCTGTTCCTCTACCGCCGCCACCTCGGTAGCGGCAGCGCTCGGACGCACCGGCTCCTGCTCACACACAATGCGTTCGACCTCGCTCGGCCTCCGCCCCTCCACGCTGTAGGGTCGCCGCCCCGCAAGGAGCTCATACAGCACCAGGCCGAGCTGATAGACATCCGAGGCGGTCGTGATGGTCTCGCCGCGTACCTGCTCCGGGCTTGCATACGCCGGCGTCATGGGGAGCCCGCCGGTACGGGTCTTCGGTAGAAGGTCCTCACCCACGACGCCCGGATCAAGCAGTTTGGCAATCCCGAAATCGAGCAGCTTCACGCGGCCGGCCTCAGCTTCTTGCCCTTCTGCCACGAGGATGTTGGAGGGCTTGAGGTCGCGGTGCACAACCAGCTGGCGATGTGCGTATTGCACCGCGTCGCACACGTCCAGCACAAGCTGCACCCGTTCCTCGATAGGCAACCGGTGGGTTGCGCAGTACCGATCGATCGGTTCGCCGGGCACCACTTCCAGCACAAAATAAGGCTGCCCCTGCTCCGAAACCCCGCCATCAAGCAGCCGGGCGATGTTGGGATGCTGTAGGGACGCCAGGATTTGCCGCTCCATGAGAAAGCGCGTGCGGACCTCATCGGACAGCAGCCCCACGGCGATCAGCTTCAGCGCCACTTCCTGCTCAAACTGCCCGTCGGCCCGGCGTGCCCGAAACACCTGCCCCGTGCCTCCGCGGCCAAGCTCCTCGATGAGGGCGTAGGGTCCCACCCGCCGGCCTTCCACAGCGTCCGGCATGAGGCGCCCGTGGATGCCCTCATTTATGTCCTCCATCATCCGGTCAACCGGCCCTTCCTCCGCATGCGATTGCAGCAGGGATCTCACGTCATGGAGCACTTCCGCGTCCCCCGCACATGCCCTCTCCAGAAAGGGCGCTCGTTCCGACGGATCGCGCGACAGCGCCGCCTCAAAGATTGCCCGAACCTCCTTCCATCGTTCATGCTCCATGGCACTATTCTACCTCCCCGTCATCACCGTTGGTGAGCTCCCGGTTAAGCCACGCCCGCGCCATCTTCCAGTCGCGCCCTACGGTGGCTGGCGAGATATCCAGCGCATCGGCTGTCTCGTCAATGGTTAAACCACCAAAAAAGCGGCATTCCACAACACGCACCTGTCGCTCATCCATTTTCTCCAAGCGCTCAAGTGCGTTATGGAGCGCAAGGATATTGTAGAGATCAATCTGAAATGGCGCATCGCCTTCTTTCAGCGGCATATGCGGCTTACCACCGCCACGTTTTTTCGCCTTCCGCTTCACCGCATAGTCAACCAGCACGTTACGCATGACGCGGCTGGCCAGCGCGAAAAAGTGCTGCCGATCCTTCCACTGGACGCTCTCCAAATTAACCAGCTCCAGGTACGCCTCGTGAACCAGCGCGGTGGTATTAAGTGTGTGGCCCTGTCGCTCGCCACGCATGCGGTTGCTCGCCATACGGTAGAGCTCCTCGTAAACCAGCGGCACGAGCTTGTTGAGCGCCTCGGAGTCTCCCTCGCCATGCGCCCGCAACAGTGATGTAACCGCTCCATCACCCATGAACGCCACCCTGGTAACATGAGAAAAAGCTGTGCCGGTATCGACTTAATTTCGAAGCGATTATGAAGCGTCAAGTTTCTACCGTGCATACTTTTGCGCGGATGCGGGGTGACTCGACCGGCCACTCGAACGTAATCACGCCGGGTCTGAAGCGTGTGGAACGGCCCCGGCCGCTTTTCTGCCGCACGCAGGTCGCAACACCGCTATTACCTGCCGCCCGATCACTTATATAAAGAAATGATTAATTGGCTCGTTCCATGAGTGAGAAGCATCGGGTTTGCGGCTGTGCACGATAAAGGGTTCTTGGCAGCA
>Ga0207421_10007519_pt1 | contig 11576 bp, 10 predicted proteins | sample SodLakKL_010_SED_4_FD_187542 | JGI IMG/M metagenome (GOLD analysis project Ga0207421, IMG submission 187542) | Alkaline sediment microbial communities from Lake Tanatar, Kulunda Steppe, Russia - 8KL_010_SED (SPAdes) (version 2) | ecosystem: Environmental > Aquatic > Non-marine Saline and... | reverse complement strand
CCAATATGGAAGTAATGATAGTAAGGGCTACCAGAGAGGTGGTTATACCTTCGCTCAATTCCCCGAAAAGACCCTTTTCGGCACCGGCGTAAGCTATAGCCAAAGTAATAGATAGTTGAGGCATAGTGGCTGACCCCATGATGCTGCCTTCCGGTCGGGTGAAATTTAATATCCGTGCTCCCAGGTAACCGCTAAAGAATTTAGCCGTCATTGAACCGCCTACTATAGCCAGCATCAGCCACCATAAATGTTCCATTTCGCGGAATATGGTCAAGTCGGTATTGGCTCCTATGACTATGAAAAAGACCGGAATGAAGAGGCCGTAGCTCATAGTGTGGACCTTGTCACGCAATCGTTGGTTGAAAAGCGAGTCGGAAAGTATCAAGCCGGCAAAAAAGCCGCCGACAATAGGATGAAGTCCCAGTAGTTCAAATATGACCACGGTACCCAACAGTATAACCAGAAGAGATCGCACATTGCGTTCAAACCCCTTCTCTTCTATATTAAGAGAAAGGGTCTTCTCTATTTTCGGTACTATTAGCCGGAGAAGGATGATAGAGAGAGGGGTTAATATCAAGAACCACTTCAGAGGAAGTCCTTCGGCGGTCGGGGCGGCGGTCTGCATAAATACGGCCAGAAGAACCAGGGCTAAAATATCCTGAAGTACTGCCGCTGAAGTGACCAACCGGCCGGCTTCGGTGCCCAGAAGTTTGTTGTTCTCCAGAACCGGTATCACTACCGCTACCGCCGAAGAGATGAATATGATCCCCAGCAATATGGCTCCTGCAAGATCCAGTCCAAAGGCGGCGCCTATTATTAGACCGGTAGCGAACGGCATCCCGGCGTTTAACAGAGAAAAGATCCCGACCGATCTCCAAAGCCGCAAAAAACCGGACATTTTGGTTTCCAGGCCGGCCATGAACATCAAAAAGATCAGACCTATCTGACCAAGGAACTCAATGGTCTCGGTCGGCTCCCAGTCTAAAAGCGGCGAACCCAACACCATTCCGCCGATTATCAAAGTTGCTACCCAGGGTAGGTGTAGTTTTCGCAGCACTTCGGAAAAAAGAACCGCCACTAAAAAGACCAAAAAGAATGATAAGAACTCCATATACTGTAAATTGTATTATATTTTTGTGAGCAAACCAAGGTAGTTATGGTTATTTGGAAAGAGTTGAAGTATGTGATAATATTACGGCTGGTGGGGTTGGATTGAAATATTCCTTCATAATATTATCCTAGGGAGTCCTAAATAGGCCTCCGGGGCGGAGCCCGATCCGGGTTCCAAGCCGGATCGTCTGCGGACACCCACCTGAAATTATAAAGGATAATATTCAAACAACCCCGCCTCCGGGCTTTTTCCTGACAGTCGGGCGAAAGAGTGGAGGCGGGTTTGTTTGTTCTATCATCTTCAGATAAAAAGTTACGGTTTAATAAAATTTTATTTTACCAGAGAAGATCGTGATCAGAAAATTCTTATTCATAAACAGTTAATGAGGGTCTCTATTCCACATTTGATAGTAGGGCTAATCACCGTGATCGCCGGGTTGCATCTTTTGGCTTTTCGGTTCTATCTTTATGATTTTTGGCCGTATTTCGACCTTCTGGTCCATTTTTTGGGCGGTGTCTGGATATTATTGCTGTATTACTGGATTTTTCATTTGGAATTTCCCGGTTCTTTTTTTAGCCGGAGTTGGAAGTCTTTGGTGGTTGGCGGGATGTTGACGGTTTTGGCGGTGGCGGTATTGTGGGAGGTTTTTGAGTTGCTGGCGGGGGCGGTTACGGTAGGTAGCGGATATTTGTCTGACACGATAGGGGATATATTGGCCGGTTTGGCGGGCGGCGTGGCCGGTTTGGCGATGGTTTATTATCATTATCGCTCCGGGGACAATTGATCCCAGTATGGACCCAAACAAAACCACACCCGCTTTAGCGGGTGTGGTTTGAGCTTTAGTAATAAGCGAAGTTATTTGGATTGCAGTTTTTGAACTATCCGTTCAAAAGTGTGCGGCTTATTTTCTGCCAGGTCGGCCAGCATCTTGCGATCCAGCGCAACATTGCTTTGGCGCAGATCACTTATCATACCGCTGTAAGTTCGGTTATGGAGACGGCAAGCGGCATTGATCTTAATATTCCACAAGGTTCGAAAATCTCTCTTTTTCTTGCGTCGGTGAGCGAAAGCATAAGCACCGGCATGGGCCACTGCCTCGTTGGCTGCCCGTTCTTTCTTGGATCGCCCGAAGATGTAACCCTTGGCTTTCTTGAGAGTGTTTCTTCGGTTTTTGATGGCGTTAACGCCTTTTTTTACTCGGGTCATAATTAACGATTAAACTTACTTACAAAATTAAATTATCAGTTAACAGCTGTTTCACATCCGTCTACGCCTTTCATTGCGATGCTAAGGTTGCAAATGCCGCCTGCTCATCACTGATCAGCTTTTATTATAAGGCAGGAACTGCTGTTTTATTTTGGGAGTTATGAAGCTGGCTTGCTTCAATTTGCGCTTTTTTATTCCCTGCTGTCCGCTGTCTTTGGCATTATAATGGCACTGACCCTTGGATCGGGACATTATCTTGCCCTTTTTGGTAACTTTCAGTCGGCTGGTAAATGATTTTTTTGTTCTCATATAGGTAATTTACTTTCTACTGAGGATCTTGTTATTGAAATATAACGTCACTAGAATAGTATAAATCAAATAAAAATGCAAGCTTTTTGCTTAGCTGACAAACAACATAAACCGGTCGGTTTTTGTTGAGTGCGGAGGTTTAGGGCTAGCTATTTTTTCTCTATTATTACCACCAGCCCCTTGGGGCTTTTCTTGGGTCCGTCGGCCACCTTAAATTCCTCGGTCACAAAATTCAGTATCCTCCATAATCGCTCTTCCAAGAATTTTTGTTCCATATACTTGGCCCGCCCGCGTAGATAAAGCTCCACTTTCACTCGGTTGCCTTTTTTGAGCCATGCCGAGACCTTTTTGGCCTTCAGTTCCAGATCGTGCTCCCCGGTACCGAGTTTTATTTGAATGCTTTTGGTCTCCACCTGCTGGGATTTGGCTTTGCGGGCCTTTTTTTGTTCATCATATCGGAATTTGCCGTAATCCATTATCTTGGCAACCGGCGGTTCGGCGTTGGGGGAGATCTCGATCAGGTCCAGGCCCGCTTGCTCACTGTGCTTCAAAGCATCGGAGAGGGAGAGAACACCCAAATTCTCTCCCTGCGAGCCGATAACTCTGAGTTTATTGGATCTTATTTGTTGGTTTATTCTGATCGCCGGCTGTTTACTCACAAGGATTATTTAATTCCGAATAATTTTTCGGATTATAACATATCAAAAATTATAAAACAACAAAAACCGAGTATTTTAACCGCTATTTACAACTTTATCCGGTCTCAACCTCCACCATTTGTTCGAAACGGCGAATGTCAGCCAAAAGATCGGAACGCTCGGTATGGAAAAAGATAACATGGAATATCTCTTTTCCGCCGTGTTTGGCGAAATAGGCGCGATCACCGACCTTTTTATTGATCTTGATATCATAAAAGGAGTCCAGAGTTTGAACTTTCTTGATGCCGGTCAGGGTTTTGATGCGGCCTTCTTTTTTGGGAAAGATCTTGATGACCGCGGTATGACCCTTGATCTTTTGCGGAATACTTAATTTACGGGGGATGCGGATAGCCAGGTCATTGGCGGCCAGATTTATACCGAAAGATAAACGATACATCTTTTCCCGAAAGCCGCCGATCCGGGGTCCGACCTCTATCACCTTCCATCCTTGCTCGGTTTTCATTAACTCGATATGGGCGGTGGTGCTTCGCAGTCCCAGGGCGTGTACCGCTTTTTCGGCTGTTTCGCGGGCTTGTCTGATACTGGTTTTGTTAAGTTTAGTGGGAGTGATCGTTTGGTAGGCAAAAAAGTCATCAAAGCCCACCGAGCGGCCGGTTTTGATGTAAACCAAAGGGTTGAAGTGCACCTTACCTCGAGAGCTTACATGAACATCGATCGAATACATTTCGCCGTCCATAAATTCCTCTACCAAAACTGTCGGTTCTCCGCGGCCGTTGTATTGTTTATACAGTGATCGGATCTTGCGGAATACCTTGTTCAAAGTGTTTTTTAATTCTTCCCGGTGGTAAGCGATGTTTACCAGTAAACTCATGTGCAGGCCGATCGGTTTCACTACCAACGGGAAACCTACTCGTTTTTCTACTGCGTCCAAAGTTTCCTTTTTGCTGTTGTGAAGTAATTTATAGCGGGGGGTGATGGAGCGGTCGTAGGCGGCAAATCTCCGTCGCATAGTTACCTTGTTTATTGACCACTCCAGTGATTCAGTGGTAGGGGTGCGAAGGTAGGGCAGAAACGGGATGACTTTTTGAAATACCGGAATATTACTTTCTGAACGGGCTGTAGCGGCCAGTAACCTTTTTTTGTAGGGTTTTAGAGAAGTTATCAGAGATTTGGGTGAATCAAAATTACACTTAATGGCGAGATCGAATTCCTCCAGTGATCTTTCTTGAGTTTGGTTTTGGGGTTTGTTTTGGTATAGAAGCGCAAAAGAAAGACCTTCTCCTTCAGGGGTGGCTTTCAGGTCTTTGATCACCTGTCCCAGTGCAGGGGTGCGGCTGACGAACAGGACGAGATCTTTTTCTTGTTTTTTTTGGTCCATATTTTTAAATCCCGTTTACAATAGCAACCGGCTACCGCCGGCAGCCGTTTTTTGGTTCCATTTTTTACTCTGTTGCGGTCAGCTAATTCTGGACTTTCTAATAATGCCAAGATATTTTGAGATGTCAATAGATGATCAACCTTAAACTGGGGAAACTTTAATAAATTTGGTCCGGTATACGGTTATTTGGCAGTTTCGCTTGTGGTATTTAAGAGTTTTGGATACCGGGCTAATTTCAGATCATTGATCGGTGGTCGGTTTAACACTCCAAGAAAAGTTTACCAAGCAACAACTTTTGCGGTTCTTTTTGTTAGACCGCTTATCGTTTTTATGCTATTCTTTAGGCAAAATAAGCGATTATTAATTTAATTATCTAAATTTATGGAGAAAATAAAACCTTTTTTGATGCCCGGTGCGGTGGTAATAGCCGGAATGTTCATAGCCGGGGCGGTGGTTTGGAGTAATACCGAAGATTGTTCGGCAGAGGGTGATGATAGTCAGGTTGCCGGTCGGGTGGTGGAAGCTGCTGAACTGGAAAGAACTGTGGAATTAAAGCAGTATGAGTCGGTCGACGGTATGGCTTTGGGGGATCCCGATGCTCCGGTGGAAGTGGTGGAGTACTCTGATTATGCCTGTCCTTTTTGTGCTCGCCACTGGGGTGAGGTTATGCCTCAAATAATGGATCAATATATCTCCCAAGGAGAGGTCCGGTATGTTTATCGTGACCTGCCGGTGGTCGGCGGCGCTCGAGCGGCCGAGGCAGCTCGCTGCGCCGGTGAACAGGGGGACTATTGGCGGTATCACGATGTACTCTTTTCCCGACAGCAACAAGACAGAGAGCGGTGGTCTGATGTAAATATTCACCAAGATTACGCCGAATTTTTGGATCTGGACGCCGAAGAACTGGCCGAATGTTTTACCGAAGGACGTTATCAGGATGAAGTAGCTGCTTCTGCTCAAGAAGCACAAGAATTGGGCGGCGAGGGTACGCCGTTTTTCGTGATAAACGGCCAAACTCTTGCCGGCGCTCAACCGTTTCCCGTTTTTTCATCGGTGATCGATGAATTTTTAGAGTAGGAATTTTATCAGGATCTGACAACGGATCAAGCAAACAGAGCAATAATATTGTTTTCAAGTTATGGCTATAGGACCTAATGTTGTTCGTTGGTCAAATGAGACCGGTTTTGTTTTGGCCACCGCGGCGGCCGCTGTCGGGCTGGGCAATCTGTGGCGTTTCCCTTATGTAGCGGGAGAAAACGGCGGGGCCGCTTTTGTGATAGCTTATCTGCTGGCGGTGGTAGTGGTGGGAATACCGTTAATGGTTCTGGAGATCAGCGCCGGCCGGGCCGAGCGCGGTAGCCCAGTTCGTACTTTCCGCAGTATTTATAAACCGGCTTCGGTGCTGGGTTGGGGTATTGTTCTATTGACCGTAATAATAATGAGTTATTATTTGGTCATTACCGGTTGGACGTTGGGGTTTGCAGTGGAGGCGGTGCAAGGCAATCTGATCTCTTTTGAAGGATTTACCGACGGCTATATTACTTTGCTTTACTTTGCCATAGTGGCTTTGATAACCGGAGTAGTGGTGGCGCGAGGTGTTAGTGCGATCGAGGTGTTGTCCAAGTTCATGATGCCGATCCTCATTACTATAGTTATTATATTAACCGTGAACAGTTTGACTATGGAGGGCCGGGGAGAAGCGTTGCAGTTTTTGTTCAACCCCGATTTTTCGTTATGGAGAAGCCCGACTTTGTGGTTGTTGGCTTTCGGTCAGGCCTTTTACTCTCTGGCGGTAGGGCAGGGTTATTTAATAACTTACGGCAGTTTTTTGCCTCGGACAGTTAATTTACCGCGAGCTTCCGGTATGGTGGCTTTGATCGAGACCGGTATTGCTATTTTGGCCGGATTAATGATGTTCCCGATAGTCTTTTCTTTTCAAGAGCTGGACCCCGGCGAGGGAACCGAGCTGGCTTTCACTACTTTGCCGCTAGCTTTTGAGCAGATGGGGGCCTGGGGCGGATTGCTGGGGGCGGTCTTCTTCGTACTGTTTTTTGTGGCGGCGATCAGTTCTTGTATTGCCGGAATGGAGGTGGTCAAAAATGCCGTTAAAGAGGAATTTCAAGTGTCTTCTGTTGTAGCTACTTTGATCTCGTTCATACCTATCATCCCTCTGGGCATCTTATCCGCTTTAAGTTTTACCCCTCTGGAAGTAGAGGTGCTGGGTCGTCCTTTCTTGGATGTCTTGGATCTTTTTGCGGCTAACCAAATAGTGGTAACCTCCGGTATCTTGGGGGGAGCGGTGATCAGTTGGTGTATTTCTCGGGAGGACTTGATCAATGGTTTTGGTACGAGGTGGTATAAACTGGCCTGGTGGACCGTGACTGCGGCTCGTTATCTGCCGATCCCGGCTTTGCTTTTAGTGGCTCTTTCTTTTATATTTTAGTCAAACCTACTCACTTTATTGGTGGTAAGTATTAGCAAATTCAATTATTCACTTAAGTAAAATATTAAAATGAGTAACAATAACGATTTTTATATTTGGTGGAACGGGCGGCTTAAAAGAGCCGAGGAACTCTCGGTGCCGCTAACCGCTCATGCTTTGCATTACGGCACCAGCGCTTTTGAAGGGATAAGGTTTTATGAGACCGACGAAGGAAAAAGAGCGGTTTTTCGGCTTAAGGATCACATCAAACGGCTTCGCTATTCAGCCAAGGCCTTGGGCATGCCGTCTTCTTATTCGCAGAAAGATCTGGAGCGAGCGGTGTTGGATACCGTCGGGGCGGTATCATTCCAAAGCGGATATATCAGGCCGATAATATTTCGCGGCGAAGGGGGGCTGGGTTTGGACCCCCGGAAGAACAAGGTTCATACCGCGGTAATGGTTTTGCCCTGGAGTGATTATCTGCCCAAGAAAGGGATCAAGGTAAAAATAGTTTCCCGCCGCCGGATCTCGCCGCTGGCTTTTGATCCGCAGGCCAAATGGGGCGGAGTTTATGTTAATTCCATTTTGGCTCATCTGGAGGCGCAAAAGGCCAAAGCCGACGAAGCTCTGCTACTGGATCAGAAAGGATATATCGCAGAAGGAGCGGGCGAAAATGTTTTTTTCCGTCAGGGAAATAAATTGATAACTCCAGAAGAGGGCAGTATTTTGCCCGGTATTACCCGAGATGCGGTGATGAGTATGGCCTCGGATCTGGGTTATAAGATCGAAGAGAAGCGCATAAAACCCGTTTCCATAAAGAATTTTCAGGAATGTATATTGGTCGGTACGGCGGCCGAGATCACGCCGGTTGCTATGATCGACGGTGAAAAGGTCGGCAACGGAGAGATCGGAGAAGTCGCTTCCTCCTTAATAGAACAGTTTAATGGAGTTGTTCGTGGCCGGGTTAAGAAATATCAAAGGTGGCTAACTTGGGTCGATTAAGTTAAAAAAGTAATCTAAATAAGCACCAACCTCAAGAGTTGGTGCTTATTTATTAACTTTATAAGTAAGGAGGAAAACCGGTTTGGTACGGGATCGGCTCCGCTTTTGTTTTGCGGAGCCGGTAGTTAGATGGATAGCTTTTAGTCCAGAGTTCTATGCTTTTGATCGCCAGTCTTTTCTCGAAGCTCAAGGATCAATCCCTCGTTGGCGTCCAAAGTTATTTGTTCAAGATCAAACTCCTTGTCATTATCGTAGTTCAAGCCGGAGCTGAGTAATAGCCTGGCTCGCGAGTCAACGTTCTCTGCCGGTGACAGTTTTAGGTCTTTTGCTGTTAGTTCGATACCGGTGTCAATTTTTTTATCCGAGAAATTAATGATGATCAGGAGTTTCTGAGACCCGGACTCCCGGATATAAGCGAAAACCTCTTCGCTATTTTCTATATCGGGGGCGTGATAATAACCCTCTTGCAGGGCGGTACTGTTGCGGCGCAGAGCAAGCAAATTCTTATAAAGCGAGAGAAAAGAATGCGGGTCTTGGTTCTGGCTTTCTACATTAACCGTTTGATAATCGGGGTTTAGCGGCAGCCAAGGGTCGTTATCCGAGAAGCCGGCGTTCTTGTCCGGGCTCCAAGGCATCGGAGTGCGGGCCGGGTCGCGATCCAGGCCAAAGCCCGGCACTCTCTTTTCCCAGGGGTCCTGGATCCATTCTTGCGGTATGGGAGTGTTTTTCATACCCAATTCATCGCTGTAGTAGATGAAAGGCATACCTCTCAGGGTTAGTAGCATTATAGCTGCTAACCTGGCTCGTTCGGTTCCCAGTCGCCCGGCTACTCGAAGATTGTCGTGATTGCCGTAGACGAAATTGGGGCAGTGTTCCATACCGAGCAGGCCGTCGTAGTGGTTTATAAAATTTCGATACTCATCGGCTTGCCACGGCAAGTGTAGAAAATGGAAGTTGAAAGGCAAATGCTGACGGTAGCCGGAGATCCGGTGAAATTCCAACAACTGGTCGGGATCTAACCAGGTCTCGGTTATCATAAAGTGCTGTTGTTTCTTTCCCAAAACGTTATCAGAGAGGTCGCGGAGCAGCTCTTTTAGTTCCGTCCATTGATTGCGGCTGTAAATATGTCTTAGTGAATCATAAGGGTGGTCGGTTTGCGGGTTGTAATTCGGGTTGGCCGGCTCATTCCGAAACTCGGGATCTTTGAAGATATGATCTATGGCATCCACTCGGAAACCGCCTACTCCGCGTTCCAGCCAAAATTCGAGCACTTTTTTCATTTCTTGGGCGGTATCGGGATTGCGCCAGTTAAGGTCCGGTTGTTCCGGCAAGAAGCTGTGCATATAGTATTGGTCGCGTTCTGGAACGTAAGTCCAGGACGATCCGCCGAAAACTGATAGCCAGTTATTGGGCGGACCGCCGTCTGAGGCGGGATCGCGCCAGATATACCAATCGGACTTGTTGTTATCTCGGGACTGCCGGGATTCCTGAAACCAGAGGTGCAAGTGAGAGGTGTGGTTGATAACATAATCCATAATTATCTTTATTCCCCGTTTCTGGGTCTCTTGAATGAGCTCTTCAAAAGTTTCAAGGTCGCCTAACTCGGGGTCTATTTGATAATAGTCACTAACGTCATAGCCATGATCGAATTTGGGTGAGGGGTTGATAGGGTTGAGCCAGACCGCATCAATACCCAAAGAATCTTCGCTGCCGGACAGGTAGTCCAGATGAGAAATAATACCTTGCAGATCGCCTCGGCCGTTGCCGGTAGTGTCTTGAAAGCTTAAGGGATAGATCTGATAGATGACAGCTTCTCGCCACCATTCCGGCGGTAGGGAAGTTTTGTTGTTATTCATATACTTTTGATTGTAACACAGATCTTGTATATTAAGGAAAATTTGGAACCTGGTCGCCTTGGTTTGGGTCAAGTTATCAAGTATAATTCGGTTATGGAAACAAAAAATAACATTAACCACGGACTATTTGCTTTTGCGGGGAGGAGTCTGTGGGTTGTTTTGGCGGTTGCGTTTTTGTTGTTGATATTTACAACCGGATTATCGGCGGATAATAATCAACGGCAAATGCAAGCGGCTATAGTAGAGGTGGACGAAGAGATCACTGCCGGTACTGCTCAGTTCATTGCTCGAACTTTATATCAGGCCGAAGCAGACGGGGCGGATATCTATGTGCTTTTGCTTAACACTCCCGGCGGATTAATAGAATCCACTCGTACTATTTCAAAAGAGCTTCAACAGTCCGAGCTGCAAACAGTGGTGTTTGTCAATAAACCTTCCGGCTGGGCTTATTCGGCCGGCAGTTATATTTTACTCTCGGCCGGTATCGCGGCCGCTCAACCGGAGGCCTCGTTGGGAGCGGCCGGGCCGGTGGATGCCGCCGGCCGGTCGGCGGAAGATAAGACCGAACAAGCGATGCGGAGCTGGATCCGGTCTTTGGCGGAAGCCGGCGGCCGGGATCCGGACCTGGCCGAGCAATTGGTTGCTGATAATCTAACTTTAAGCGGCCGGGAAGCCCAAGAGCGCGGTTTAATAGACCATACTTCTGAAGACCTCTCCGGTTTATTTGCCCGGCTCGGCTATCAGGAGGTTCAACAAATATCTTATGAACGCAATATTTTTGAGCGGGTAATGGCCTTCCTGTCCCTGCCTTTCTTGGTACCGCTATTTTTAATGTTGGGTGTCATCGGTTTAGTGTTCGCTTTTCGCTCCGGTGAGCCGGAGGTCACCGGTATTCCCGGAGCGTTTTTCTTGCTTCTGGGGCTCTGGGGGTCGGGGTCTATTGAACTTTCGGTACTGGGTATTCTGCTGCTTTTGGGTGGAGTTCTTCTGCTGGTCTGGGAGTTTTTCCTGGCTCCGGGTGATTTCGGTCTGTCCGGATTTTTTGGTGTAGTGGTAATATTGGTCGGAGTAATTTCTTTTGCTAACGAGCCGCTCTACCCCTCCTATTTCTCACAACTGCTTTTTTGGCTGGTGCTGGCGGTTGCCGCGGCGGTAGCTGTTGCAATGGTAGTTATCGGGCAATTAACCGCTCGCACCTTTACCCAGCCGGTCAAAGTCGGGCCTGAGACGTTGGCGGGCAGAGAGGCGGAGTTGCTGTCGCTGTCCGGTTCAACCGGAGTGGTAAAGCTGGACGGAGAACGTTGGTCGGCGCGTTTGGAGGAGGGAGCAGAAGATATTACTCCCGAAAGTGAAAGTAAGGTCGAAATAGTCAAAGTAGAGGGCAACACCCTGATAGTGCGCAGGGTTTCCGGTCAAGACCAAACCGAGTGATCCTTTGTTAATTTTTACCTATAATCCTAATACAAACCCCTTAATATATTCTTGTTCTTCCCCGTAATACCTAATACAAACCCCGAAAGCGCTCCCTCTCCATTTTTGAACGGTAGAAGTTTCTACTTCCCAAAACTGGAGAAGGACGCTTGGGCAAGCAATCGCGCTCTTCGAGAAGAGCGCGATGTGCTTTCGCCCATAA
>Ga0207421_10007516_pt1 | contig 11579 bp, 11 predicted proteins | sample SodLakKL_010_SED_4_FD_187542 | JGI IMG/M metagenome (GOLD analysis project Ga0207421, IMG submission 187542) | Alkaline sediment microbial communities from Lake Tanatar, Kulunda Steppe, Russia - 8KL_010_SED (SPAdes) (version 2) | ecosystem: Environmental > Aquatic > Non-marine Saline and... | reverse complement strand
AGCCTTAACCTCAGCCTTAGCCTTAACCTCAGTCTTAGCCTTAACCCAAACGTTTACAAAAAAATACCGCTTCTGTTATAATTCCAGAAACGGTATTTTTTTAATGTTTTTAATTAACTATTATTTTTGGTCTAGTTAAATAAAAACCTATTTACTGACCAAGGTAAGCTTTCAAAAGCTTACTTCTAGAAGTGTGCTTTAATCTTCTGATTGCTTTTTCTTTTATTTGTCTTACACGTTCACGTGTTAAGTCAAACTTTGCACCTATCTCATCTAATGTTAGTCCGTGATTCATACCAATACCGAAATAAAGATTGATAACGTCTCTTTCTTTTTCAGTAAGGGTAGCCAAGGAGCGTTGTATTTCCCTGGCCAATGATTCATGCATTAAGCTTGAATCGGCATTGGGTGAATCCTGATTAACATATACGTCTAACAAACTGGCGTCTTCACCCTGAACCAAAGGTGCATCAACAGAAACATGATGTGTTGAAATTCTAAAGGATTCTGACACTTTGTCCTCATTAAGTTCTAATGAATTAGCCAACTCTTCTGTTGAAGGAGGCCTTTCATATCTTTGCTCAAGCTTTGATGCTTCTTTTTTAATTTTGTTCAGAGATCCAACCTGATTGAGAGGCAACCTTACAATTCTTGATTGTTCAGCCAAAGCTTGAAGTATTGACTGACGAATCCACCATACGGCATATGAAATAAATTTAAAGCCACGAGTTTCATCAAACCTTTTGGCTGCTTTGATCAAACCCAAGTTACCTTCGTTTATCAAATCAGGCAAACTAAGGCCTTGATTCTGATATTGCTTCGCCACAGAAACAACAAAACGAAGATTTGCCTTGGTAAGCTTCTCCAAAGCAACCTGATCTCCCTGCTTAATCCGTTGTGCAAGTTGCACTTCTTCTTCTGCAGAGATCAAAGCTACCTTACCTATCTCTTGGAGATACTTATCCAAAGATGCCGTATCACGATTTGTTATGGATTTTGATATCTTTAATTGTCTCATATATTATTTATGCTTTTGAAAATTTGGAGGTGTTTTCTTATTTTCTTATTTTTCAAGCCCAGCGAAAAAAGTATGCAAAGATACAATTTCTTTCGTAATTTATAACAAGAAATTACACCTTTTTTAACAATAAAAACTGTTTCTTACTTCTCTATTTGGAAAACAATTATTTGTTTTTTTTATTATATAGCTACTTATTAAAATAATTGCTGCATAATCCTATTTTTTTGTTAGATTCAAATGGTGATAATTAACTTTTTTGGAACTGTCAACTTCCTTTTAATCATTTTTTCTCTATAATTTATAATCCCAAGCCATAATATGCACGCATTCCATTTGGATATATTCCTTCAAGGAGCACACCTTCGTCTTCTCTTTCCTGGATTATATCATTCAATTCCTGTCTAGAATTTACCGGTTCCCTGTCCACATGGGTTATTATAAACCCCTCTCTAACACCGGCTTCACTAAGCTTACCCCTACTTAAGGAGGCTACTTTCACGCCGTTTTCTATGCCAAGTTTTTCTTTCTCCTCTTCAGTAACACTCTCAATAGCCGCACCCAATAAATCATCAACACTACGCTCACCAGGATCAATGAAAGCGACCTCACCATGAATATTTTGCAACACAGCTGTTGTTTCCATTCTACTACCGTCACGATAATATTCTATTTCAACTTCATCTCCCGGTCTTCTTCTTCCTATTTGTTCAATAAGATCACCGGGATTGTTTATTTCCCTATCATCTACACGGGTGATAAGATCTCCTTCCCTAATACCTGCTTCATCAGCAGAACCTCCACTTTGAACATTTTCAACATAAGCTCCTCTGAACCTATCCAAACCTAATTCTTCAGCCCTGCGTGAATCTAATTCGCTAATTTCAACTCCAAGGAAACCTCTTTGTATTTCTCCGTATTCGAGAATATCTTCTTTAACTTTTACTGCAATGCTTGAAGGTATGGCAAATGCATATCCTTCAAAAGTTCCTGAACCAGAAGCTATAGCTGCGTTAATTCCTATGACTTCACCTTTGGTATTTACCAATGCTCCCCCACTATTTCCACGGTTAACTGCAGCATCAATCTGAATAAAAGACTCTATTGCTGTACCTCCTCCGAGTATGTTAATATGTCTACCTTTTGCACTAACTATACCGGCAGTTACCGTTGATGTAAGATTAAACGGATTACCAACTGCCAACACCCATTCTCCAACTCTTACTTCATCTGAATCACCAAAAACAGCATGAGGTAAGTTCTCAGCATCAATCTTTATAATTGCCAAATCTGTTGTAGGATCTTTACCAACAACTTCAGCATCAAATACCCTGTTATCATTTAAAGTAACCTCAATGCTATGTGCCTCCTGAACAACATGATTGTTCGTCATGATGTATCCCTCTTCCTTAATTATAACACCGCTTCCAAACCCTTCAACAGTTCTTTCTCTTTCCTGTGGTCTTTGTGGTCCAAAGAAAAACTCACGAAACGGATGATCTCCAAAAAATTCATCATACAAATTTGTTCTTCTTTCATATTCAGTCTTGATGTGAACAACAGTATTTACCGTGTTCTCAGCAACAGCTGTAAATTCAGGTGTTGTTTCTCCTAAATTGGAATTATAATTTGCAAGAGTTGCAGGTGAATGAGTTGTTGTTTCAAAATGATTAGAGGACGTGTTATTATCCTCTTGGGGTAAAATTATACTGTTCATCCCCACAGCAACAATTCCACCTAATAATGCAGCCAAAAAAATTATCCCTATTTTTTTCATAACAACTTATTAATTAAAATTTTACTTCCATTAATATATTACGTTATAAGGGACGTAATATTATATTATTATACGTTTAAATCCCCTTTTAGTTAAGTTTTGGTTGATCATTTTTAACATTAATTATAAAATTACTTTGTTTGCTTATAAAATGTAGCTATATGTTGATGTAATATTAAAATTAATGGTCATTTTTTTCCAATATAAATTCCTTACAACAAATATGCCTTAATTAATAGCAAAAACAGATAAACAAATATATTATCAATTAATTATCAGGCTTTTATGTTAAAAAAGCAGGGTAGTTAAATTAAGTTAATCAGTGAAACAATGAATTTTTTACTCTAATTCTAACATAAAAAATTAATTGTTGTGAACAAAACATTAACGCAATTTACCCGTTTTTGGTACAACAAAGAACATGAAAAAAATAATTTGATGAAGCTATAGTATTAAAAACAAATTTTTGTATATTTGATTATGACTGTTTAATTTTACTACTATAAGTATGAAAAAGTTTCGCGCCAATAAAGAATATAAGTTGATCCACATTATAATTGGTTTGGCCATTGGTTTCTTTATGGGAGCAGTAGTGGTTTATTTTGGTTTCAACCGACAAAATGTCAGTGTATTTAACTCCCAAATAAATACTCCGGTATTATCAGAGCTAATATTTCCTGAAGTATATAATAAAAGCGCCCCTACCTCAACAGAAACCAAAACAACCAATAAAAATGAAATAAGCAATAAAAAACCACATAATAAGCAAAATAAAATATCGCAAATCAACACCAAACAAGAAGACACAATATCATTAGTTAAATCTCAACCTGATAGTCTTGATACAAACACCGAAACAATTCAACAAATAAAAATACCGGAGGAAGAGCATCCTTCTCAATCAGAACAGATTAACCCAAATACAAAACGTGAAGACCCCGAAATTGGTGATGTTAACGTAGCAAAAGACAATCTTATACACGTCAAAACATTATCAAACCCAAAAAACGACAAACAAATAACATCCTCATATCCCGAATTGGATTATATGCTGGGAAAAAACAAATTAACATCAGATAATAATACTTTGCAGATAGAATTTTGGGAATCTCCCTTAAACACAAAAGTCTATAAAAAAGGAAAAAACAAAATAGTTTTATATGGAATTTCTCTGTACGACTTTGTTTCATTAAAATACTACGATGATACTATTTATTTAAAATACTTAAATCAATTTTATCCACTTGAATTCACTTCAGAATATAAGCAACTGAAACCTTTGAGTGATCTGGAATTAATAGAGCAATTACAACAGTTATAAGATGGATTTTGTTAAATATCATGGTACAGGTAACGATTTTATTATAATTGATAATCGGGACAACAACTACCTTAAAAACCTAAATAATAAACAAAAGAAAATTCGGGAGTTATGCCTTCGCAGAACAGGAATAGGAGCGGACGGACTAATAGAGGTTGAAGCAAGCACCAATTCTGATTTTAAAATGTTCTATTATAATTCTGATGGCCGGGAGGGACCACTGTGTGGAAATGGCGGAAGATGTATTGCCGCCTTTGCCTGGCAAAATAATATTGCAGATAAAAACATGCAATTTGAAGCGTCCGATGGTATTCATGATGCCAGAATAATAGAATCTAAAAACAATACTGTTTTAGTAGACTTAAAAATCTCAGATATCTTTGATATATTTATCCATAATGATTATATGGTAATTAATACCGGAGCGCCCCATTATGTTTCTTTTATAGATAATCTTAATGATGTAAACATGTATGAGGAAGGGAAAAAAATCAGGCATCATGAAAACTTCTTCCCCGAAGGTGTAAATGTGAATTTTGTTGAACCCTTTAAAGATCATTTATTCGTTCGTACTTTTGAACGCGGCGTGGAAAACGAAACCCTTTCCTGTGGAACAGGCGTCACAGCCGCAGCAATAGCTGCTCATCTTAAAGGAATTGAATACAAAGCCAACAATTACCCAATTCTAACAAAAGGAGGGAAACTTAATATAAGTTTTAAACCGGATAAAAAAAATAAAAAATTTAAAGAGGTGTGGCTGAAAGGCAACGCTGTCAAAGTTTTTGAAGGTAATCTTGTAAATACTTAGCAAACTAACAAAATAATAAATCTGCATTTTTATAGTTAAAACTGAAAAAACTTGCTGTTTTAAATTAAATTATGGAAATATTAAAAGGACCCAACTTGCAATTGCGACCACTTGAACCCGGCGATACTGATTTGTTGTATAAATGGGAGAATGACTCTACAATATGGACAATCAGTAATACAACAACACCTTTTTCCAAATTCTTTTTAGAACAATTTATATTAAATTCTCAAAATGATATATATGCAGACAAGCAACTCAGGTTAATGGCTGATTTATATAAACAAAATAACGATACTATAGGATGTGTAGATCTGTTTGACTTCGACCCTAATAACCTGCGAGCAGGAATAGGCATACTTATTGATAAAAAATACCGCGATAAAGGTTATGGAGGAGAAGCGCTGGATATTGTAATAAAATATTGTAAAAATACACTAACCCTTAAACAGCTTTATTGCAATATAGCTGAAGACAACAAAGAAAGCCTAAAATTATTTCAAAATAAAGGATTCGAAATTATCGGACTCAAAAAACAATGGATCAGAAAAAACAATGAATGGATAGATGAATATATGCTTCAATTACTATTTTAAAGGGGAAGGGCTGAAAGGCGAAAGCTGAAAGTCAAAAGCTGAAAGGTGTTAGGAACTGGAAACTTCCGAGAGGAAATTCCAGCTTCCGGAAATAAATGATAAAATGCTGAATGGTTGAATGGTTGAATAATAAGATTTAATAAATAATCATGAAAAGAAAAAATAAGCTTATAAAAAAAATATTTATATCTCTTGCTATTATTATTGCAATATCGGGATTAGGTCTGGGCTATGTTGCCTATAAATTTTTATATCAGCCAAACATTGATTTGGAGGAAAAAGAATACACATATCTTCATATCCCCACGGGTTCTGACTATCAAGATGTTAAAAATATACTTTTAGAAAAAGAGCTTATCAATAAGATCAACACTTTTAAATGGGTTGCAGATAGAAAAAATTACAAAAACCATGTCAATCCCGGACGCTATAGGCTCACATCCGACATGGGCAACAACGAATTAATTAATCTATTGCGCTCAGGAGAGCAAGCACCTATTAGACTAACTTTTAACAACATAAGATCCAAGGAACAGCTTGCAGGAACAATATCAAATTATATAGAAGCAGATTCATCATCAATAATTACTAAGTTGCATGACCCGGAAATTATGGCATCTTATGGCTTAACCCCTGAGAAGGCAAAGCTAATGTTTTTACCTGATACCTATGAGTTTTATTGGAACACCTCGGCAACACAGCTTCTTGATAGAATGCACGGGGAATATCAACGATTTTGGAACAATGAGCGAAAAGAAACAGCTGAAGATATGAATATAACCCCTGAAGAGATAGGCATCCTGGCTACCATCGTCCAACTTGAAACAAGTAAAAAAGATGAAATGGCAAAAATTGCAGGAGTATACATTAACAGACTAAACCGGAACATGCCCCTGCAAGCTGATCCTACCGTGGTTTTCGCCACCGGCGACTTTACCATTAACAGGGTACTTAACAAACACCTGGCAGTTGATTCACCTTACAACACCTACAAATACAGGGGGCTTCCTCCCGGACCTATAACATTGCCAAATTCTTATGCAATAGACCAGGTCTTAAACTATGAAGAACACAATTATCTCTATTTTGCGGCTAAAGAAGACTTTTCAGGATATCATAATTTCGCAAAAACACACTCAGAGCATATTAATAATGCCCGCAAATACCGGGAAGCCTTAAACGAAATGGAAATTATGAATTAAAACAAATAAAAAGCCATAATTTTAAAAATTTCGCAAAATAACGGTAAACAAAGCATTTTGGGGATAATTTGAAACTCATTAAGTAAAATACCAACTAAATTCCTAACTTTGACCCCTCTCAATCAAATAAAAAAATTTTTTATGGCAAATATTACATTCGGAACTGACGGTTGGCGAGCCGTTATTGCAAAAGAATTCACCACAGATAATGTAGCAAGAGTAGCTCATGCCACAGCTTTATGGATAAAAAACCATAAGGAAAAACCAATTGCTGTGGTAGGTCATGATTGCAGGTTTGGCGGAGAGTTATTTGCTGAAACTACTGCTAAAGTGTTGGCCGAAAACAATATTAAAACCTTTATAGCACAGGGATGCGTTTCAACTCCAATGCTTTCATTTGGGACAAAAAAATTAAAAGCTGACATCGGTGTAATAATTACCGCAAGCCACAATAATTATGAATACAACGGCTACAAACTCAAAAGCTATTACGGTGGTCCCTTATTGGAAGAAAATGTAAAACAAGTAGAAAGCATGATCCCGGAGAAAAACAAATTCAATATTGACAAAATCAATATAAATGATCTTGTTGAAAATAAAATGATTGAGTATGTTGACCTGGAAACCATGTATTGCAATTACCTTGAAGAAAAGTTTGACCTTGAAGCTATTCGTAATTCTGAAATGGAATTTGCATTTGATGCAATGTACGGGTCAGGCCAAAATACTATGCGCCGTCTGTTTCCTGATATGACACTTTTACATTGTGAAAGACAACCATTGTTTGATAATATCCCACCTGAACCTTTACACAGGAACCTTAAAGAGTTTTCGGAGATGATAAAAATATCCGGTAACATTGATTGTGGGCTTGCTGTAGACGGAGATGCCGACCGAATAGCTCTTTATGACAAAGAGGGCAACTACATTGACTCTCATCATATAATGTTGCTACTGATACATTATCTCCACAAGTATAAAAACCTTAAGGGTAAAGTTGCCACAGGCTTTTCTTCTACGGTTAAAATAAAAAAATTGTGCGAGTTATATGATCTGCCTCTTGAAATCGTTAAAATTGGTTTCAAACATATCTGTGGGCTTATGTTGGAAGAAAATATCCTGATGGGGGGCGAAGAATCAGGCGGAATTGCTGTTACCGGCCATATACCTGAAAGAGACGGCATATACAATGGGTTACTTATTTTTGAAGCAATGGTAAAAACCGGTAAATCTCTAAGGGAGATGATCAATGAAGTTTATGAACTCACCGGCTCATTTGCTTTCGAAAGAAAAGATTTGAAAATAAGCCCCGATGACAAGAAAAGAATTGTTGAAAATTGTCAAAAAGGAAAATATAATAATTTTGGAGGCTATGAAGTAGTAGAAACCGAAACTCTTGATGGATTTAAATACTATTTTAATGAAAACGAATGGCTTATGATACGCCCATCAGGTACTGAACCGGTACTCCGCACTTATGCAGAATCATCTACCCGCCAAAAAGCTCTCGATATACTTCAGGCAGGATATGATACCATAATGCTGAAATAAATTAACCTTAAGCATGAAACTCATCACTGTATTTACAATTGGATTAATGACCCTTTTTGTTAAAGAAAGTTTAGGATGGAACCCCAACCAATATTTAAATGCAAATACCGTTTATAACTTAAAAGATAGTGCGGATATAAATAAGCAACGCCTGACCTGGGTGGTTGGCGGCAAAGCTGTTGCCATAACAGGATCGATAATTGTGCTTGACCAAATGTGGTACAGTGATTTTCCCCGGAACTCATTTCATTTTGAAGATGACATTCTTCACTGGAAGCAATTAGACAAACTCGGCCATATAACATCTGCTTACCACATTAGTTCTGCCGGTTATAAAATGTTTAGATGGACAGGATTAGACAACAATAAAAGCGCTTTATACGGAAGCCTTGCCAGTACTTTATTTATGACATCCGTGGAAATATTGGATGGTTTTTCAAAAGAATGGGGTTTTTCGGTCAGTGACCAGGCAGCAAACATGCTCGGTGCAGGTATGTTTTATTCACAGCAGTTATTATGGGAATCTCAAAAAATAAAACCAAAGTATTCATTTACAAGTAGCGGTCTTGAAAACTACCGCCCCGGGCTTTTAGGCTCAAATAGAGTTGAAAATATGCTAAAAGATTACAATGGCATGACTTTCTGGTTGTCGATGAATATGAACATGTTTTCGCAAGAAATAGAAATTTTTCCACCCTGGTTAAATATTGCAGTGGGTTATGGTGGTAATGGCATGCTTGGAAGCGTAGAAAATCCATCCGAACATGATGGGCAAACTCTTCCCCAATTGGAAAGATACAGGCAATGGTACCTGGCTCCCGATGTTGACTTTTCAAAAATTAATACTGACTCGCAGTTTCTGCAACTAATATTTGATGCCATTGACTTTATAAAAATGCCTGCCCCTGCTATTGAATATAATAGTAAACATGGGTGGCATTTTCATCTTGTGTATTTCTGATAACGCTATCCAATTTTTTTTGGCTGTTAAGGCTTTAAAACCAAAAGCATAGAGAAAATTACAAAGCTCCAAATATTAATCCCGATATTGTTGCCATAATAACCACAAGGAGAGCGTAAACTATTGTTTTCTGTGTACCCATAACGCTCCGTATAACCAACATATTAGGCAATGATAAAGATGGGCCTGCAAGTAGAAGCGCTAGTGCTGGTCCTTTACCCATACCTAAAGATAATAAGCCCTGCAAAATAGGTATTTCGGTTAAAGTGGCAAAATACATGAAAGCGCCAATTATAGAAGCAAACAAGTTGGCAAATAAAGAATTGCCACCCACCATATCAGCTATCCAGTGTTCGGGTATTATGCCGGGTATCTCCGTATCACCATGGGTTGAGCCGAGTAAAAACCCGGCAATAATGACACCAAGAGCCAATAGCGGCAATATCTGTTTGGCAAAATCCCATGTTGATAAAGTCCACTCCTTATTTTCACCACCATGCAGCAATGTAATAACCGTCAGGCCGGCAATAGCTAAAACAAAGGGAACCTCAGGAGCAGTAGTAATCCATGAACTAACAAGCACAGGCACTGATGCCAAAGCAACCCACCACCAGGTTATTTTCAGGATATTTATAAGCGAATAAACCAGGAAGACTCCAAGTAAAGCAGTTATTGTCCACTTATTTGACCACACTAAATACCAAAAACCTGTTGTAACACCTTCTGCAGGTTCTCCCCAGGTAGCAAGTATAAGTATCAAAACAAGAATAAAAAAATGCATGGCGGTTTGCCAAAAAGGCCTGGTTTGCGGTGGAACTTCCACATTCATTTGCTCTTCAGCTTTAACTTTTTCTTCTTTTCTATAAATAAAATTCATGATCAGACCTATTACCACCGCAAATATCACGGCACCGATTATTCTTGCCAATCCTATCTCCCACCCCAATATACGTGCAGTTAAAATAATCGCAAGTATATTAATTGCAGGGCCGGAATACAAAAAAGCCACTGCCGGGCCTATTCCTGCACCCCGCTTGTGTATACTCGAAAATAAAGGCAAAATAGTACAAGAACAAACGGCCAAAATAATCCCGGAAACCGAGGCTATTGAATAGGAAACCCATTTCTTGGCTTTAGCACCAAAATATTTTATCACAGCCGCTTGATTTAAAAAAACCGCAATTACACCTGCAATAAAAAAAGCAGGAAGCAAACATAAAATCACATGCTCCTGGGCATACCAACGTATCAAATCTAATGAGGCTATAATTGCAGTTCTGAAACCCCCATCTTCCAATGGTAAGTTATATGCAATCAGGAAGAAAACAACTATCCAGAAAAGTATCTTTATTTCCTTTTTTAACTCCATAATTTTTAAAAGTTGAGAGGTTAAAGGGTTGAAAGGCTCACCTCTGCGTACTTACTACTTTTTCCCTTCCTCAAGAAGTTCCTTAATTTCTTTGACGCTGGCGATTTTGCCGCTTAGAACAACCTTACCATCAACAACCAATCCCGGCGTACGGGAAATTCCATAACTCATAATCTTACCCATATCTTCTTCTTTTGTTAAAGTCGCATCAATGCCAAGCTCATCTATAGCCTGTTTTGCAGCTTTTTCAAGCTCCTGGCATCTGTAACATCCCGGTCCTAAAACTTTAATTTCCATATTAATAAGTATTTTAAGGTTTGCAAATATTCGTAAATATGCGAACAAAGGTAAAAAATTATTTCTGCTCAAACAACTCCGAAAATAATATAATGGCTTCTTCCCAATTCCTCCTGTTAAGACAATATCTTATTTTGGGAAGTTCAATTTCCCCCTTGATTAACCCGGCATCTTTTAATTCTTTCAAATGTTGTGAAAGTGTGGATTTAGCTATCTGTAACTCTTCCGCCAAATCGCCGCTATAGCAGTGCGTTCTGTTTGAAAGCAGCTTCAATATATAAACTCTAACAGGATGCCCCATGGCTTTAGCGTACCGGGCTAATTTTTTATCATCTTGGCTGAATTCATCTACCATTACAAATATGTTTTACCTGAGTTTACAAATTTAAATTTACAAATATCGAAAAAAATTGCAATTTGCAATTTGTAATTTCCTGTAATTCATCTGTATTTTTTATGGTTATCGAATTGATTAACAATAATTTACATCCTTACATGTTAGAACTTCAGTAATTCTATTCCGATGGAACCCTCATGTTTTATTCATTATCTTTTGTGAACACATTGTTAATGAGGGTTACATTTGAATAAAATGTATTTAAAGTTCTGATTTCCAACAAAGTATAATAGAGAAAATTAATGTTTTTACTTCTTAATCCATGGAACCCTCATGTAATAT
>Ga0207421_10007514_pt1 | contig 11583 bp, 10 predicted proteins | sample SodLakKL_010_SED_4_FD_187542 | JGI IMG/M metagenome (GOLD analysis project Ga0207421, IMG submission 187542) | Alkaline sediment microbial communities from Lake Tanatar, Kulunda Steppe, Russia - 8KL_010_SED (SPAdes) (version 2) | ecosystem: Environmental > Aquatic > Non-marine Saline and... | reverse complement strand
GTTTCCACTTCAGGGATCGAGGCGATACGCATGTCCATCTCCCGCATCATCTGAAGTGACTCTTCCATTCCGGCGTGTGGCATTGCGGTCGGCATCAGCAGAAATGAGCCCTCATCAAGCGTGGGCATAAACTCCTGTCCCAATCCGGGGAAGCGATCATCGGCAGCCGACCAAAATGATGTTTCCTCAATTTCAATACCGATCGCATTAAAACCATCCGATACATAGCTAAACGTGGTGTCAAACCCGCGCCAGCTCATCAGGCCGAAGATCAGAATCAGAACCGGCAGGGCGAGAAAAGCCGCTTTATTGCGGAGCGACCAGTCGAGGATTCGCTCGTAATATCTCATAAAGAGCCAGAAGAGGACGAAGATCAATCCGACCAGCAGCAGGATGAACAGCAGGCTGAGCGTGACCGGGTTTTCAGGGCCAAGCGGCAGCCACTGACCGGCCAGCAGCCAGGCGACACCCAGCAGAATGATGGCGTTGTTGACCCACGGCGACCACGGCTGGTACTCCTCTCGATAGATCGACACCAGATTATTGATGCCAAGTGCAATCAGAATCAGTCCACCCCAGCCGTATAAAGTTATGGCAACAAACAGGCCACCTACGATCATCAACCCGTTCCAGAGGATCTTCCATTTACGCTTGTCAATTTTTTGGGAAAAGAGCCAGTGGGAGAATGCGGGGATCAGGGTGATGACGATCACCAGGGCTGCAATCAGGATAAAGGTTTTGGTCCATGCCAGCGGGCCGAACATGCGCCCCTCCTGCGCTTCGAGCATGAAGACGGGCAGGAAGCTAACGATGGTGGTCATGAGTGCGGTAATGACGGCCGGACTCACTTCGGCGGTTGCCCGGTAAATCGTTTCAAGAAGGTCCTCACCCGGGTTTTTCTCCTCGATATGTTTGAGCATATTTTCGGTGAGGATAATCCCCATATCCACTACCGTACCGATCGAGATGGCGATCCCGGCCAGCGCAACCACATTGGCGTCCACGCCCACATATTTCATCAGGATGAAGCTCATCAGCACAGCCAGCGGTAAAAGTGCAGAGATTATAAATGAGGTACGGAGGTGCATCACCATAATGATGATCACGATGATAGTGATTAAAATTTGAAGGGTAAGCGCCTCCTCGAGCGTGCCGAGAGTTTCGTAGATCAGCCCGGTACGGTCGTAAAACGGTACAATTTTGACTTGTGAAGTGGCGCCGTCAGCCAGCTGTTTGGTTGGCAAACCCGTCGCGATATTTTCAATTTCTTCTTTTACGTTGTTGATCACCTCAAGCGGGTTTTCGCCGTGGCGGGCAACAATCACTCCGCCTACGGCTTCTGCACCGGCTTTATCGAGCGCGCCCCGTCGTTGTGCAGGACCCAGGCCAACATGCGCTACATCCTTGATTCGAATAGGTGTGTTATCCACTGTGGCAACAACACTCTCTTCGAGGTCTTCAATGGATTCGATATATCCCAGACCCCGAACGATATACTCTGCCCGGTTCATCTCAATGGTTCGGGCTCCCACATCGAGGTTGCTTTTTCGAACGGCATCCGCTATTTGATTTACATTAACACCCGATTCCCGCATCGCCACCGGGTCGATATCCACCTGGTATTCTTTTACAAATCCGCCGATACTGGCTACCTCAGCTACACCTTTTACCCCAGAAAGCGCCAGGCGGACCTGGAAATCCTGAATCGACCGCAATTCCTGCGGGTCCCAGCCCCCCGTCGGGTTCCCATCAGAATCGTAGCCTTCTAGCGTGTACCAGAAAATCTGGCCGAGGGCTGTTGCATCGGGACCCAGTGCCGGCTGCACACCGTCAGGCAGAGTTCCGCCGGGCAGGGAACTCAGTTTTTCCAGGATCCGCGACCGGCTCCAGTAAAATTCAATATCATCCTCAAAAATCACATTAACGGATGAAAAGCCAAACATGGAGTTGCTTCGCACGGTGCGCACACCCGGTAGTCCCAAAAGCTGCGTCGTAAGCGGATAGGTGATCTGGTCCTCAATATCCTGCGGCGACCGCCCCGGCCATTCGGTAAAGACGATCTGCTGGTTGTCGCCAATATCGGGAATGGCATCCACCGGAACGGGATCGCGAGGAAGAAAATCGATATCCCAGTCGAACGGAGCAGTGGCGATGCCCCAGCCTGCAAGAGCCAGGAACAGGAGCAGGGCGATTAGTTTGTTTTCGAGAAAAAAGCGGATTATGGTATTAGTCATATAGGACTCACCCCCTGTCCCCCTCTCTGCTCACGCCTGTCGGCGATTCGCAAAGAGGGGGGGACTTCGTGGGGAAGTTGGGTGTTGATTTTTGGTTTGGTGGTGTTGGTGGATTGGGAAGGGTGAGAAAATGAATCTCTCCTTGAAGGGAAAAGCGTAAACGAAACGGCAAAGCCGGATGAGTTTAGCGAGGGGTGTGTTCGCGGGGGTGATGCGTTCTTTGGTGGCGTCAACTCTAGATCAACGCTCCGTCAACACCCCTCGTCCACGCGAACTACACGCGTGGCCACTCCCCTCGAGGGGAGACTTTTTCCTTCCCAATAAAAAGAAAAGACTACATCAAAAAGGTGTCGTAGAGGAGCCAGAGGGGTGGGTCGTATTGGCCGATGCGGATCTGTTGCTCGTCATTGATCAGCTCATCGGTTGATAGAAAAGGTGACAGCGTCTCTTTTTCGGTAAGAAACCCGTCGTAACTTTGAGAGGAAGGGATCCACTCTTCATCATCAAGAGCACTGTTTCCAATATCGCAGGCGCACACAAAGCCCCAGTCACACTCGTGGTGCGCATGAGTTTGATTCTCTGCCATATCTTTTTCAGCATCACTTTCACAGCAGCTGTGATCGGCGGCCATTTCATTGGCAGCCATCTCCATCATGCAGAAATCAACCAGCTGCTTCGCGTGCAGTCCGGTTGGAATCAGAAAGGCCATCAGCAGAAGAGATGCGGATAGTTTGGTAATTGTGCGATATGTTGAAGAAGATAATTTCACAGCATAAGAATAGTAAATCTGAGTGGTAAACTGATATTATCCAAAAATATTACACAACTTTGGGGATAAGGCGTACAATCGCTTCAGATGTACGAAAATGAACTTAATTTCGTAAAAAGTCTTTTATAGGAAAATGATAGTTCTAATTTTGAGCTTAGTAAAGTATATTTGAAAGCTTTGATTAATTGATTGTCTACCGTTCAGAGTGAAAAATTGAAGTTTCCCATGACGTTCTCCTTCTCATATGAATAACAGGATTACTGCCAAAAACATGGCCGATTTATACCGTGAGGCGGCAAACCGTTATAAATCACTCCCGGCATTTGCTACACGAAAGAAGGAGCTTGAGTGGGATCCCGTCTCATTTGAAGAGCTTTATGAACGAGGCCTGAATCTGGCTACCGGCCTTATTGAAATGGGGGTGGAGGCTCGTGAACATGTGGGTCTTTTTGGTGATAACCGGTTTGAATGGATTCTTGCCGACTACGGAGTGCAGCTGTGCGGTGCCGTCGATGTGCCCCGTGGCCGCGATATTACAGATAGTGAACTGATCTATATTATTAATCATGCCAGGATTAAAGTAGCATTTGTAGAAACAAAGGCTCTGCTCGATAAATTTATTGAACTTCGCCACGATCTGCCGGGATTAAAAGAGATTATTCTGCTGGACCCGGAAGCTTCAGCTCCTGATTTGGTACATAAACTCGATAATGTTATTCAACTCGGTGCCGCCCTCCGAAAACATGGCGACACCCGGGCCGAAGAGCGAATAGCCGGTATTCAGCCCGATGACCTGTTTACGTTGATCTACACCTCGGGCACAACCGGAAAGCCAAAAGGAGTAATGCTGACTCATGCCAACATGATGTCGCAGGTTAAGGTGATACCCATCGACCTGAACTGTACAGACCGCGTTCTCTCCATTTTACCCATATGGCACATATTTGAACGCGTTTTTGAAGTATTTTCAATTGCCTGCGGGGTTTGCACCTACTATTCAAATGTGAGGCACCTGGCAGATGATCTGAAGAATGTGGAGCCCACTTTTATGGGCTCGGCACCAAGGCTTTGGGAAAGCCTTTATCAGAAAATCCTTAAAAAAGTTGATAAGTCTCACTGGATGAGGCAGTTTCTCTTCCATACGGCCTACTTCCTGAGCCGCCAGTACATGAACTCGATCTATTTTCTTACCGGGAAGGAGCTAAAACAGGAACCGGCCTCCAAACTAAAACGAATAGTACTTTCTCCTTTTCACGCAGTTCGCTGGCTGCTGGTGCTGCCAGTTTACGGATTTTTTAATGTGGCTGTCCTGGAACCTGTTCGCCTGAGCGCAGGCGGATCACTTAAGGCTACAATTTCGGGAGGCGGGGCCCTGCCGGAAGAGATTGACCGGTTTTTTAACTACATCGGAATTCCGGTTCTGGAGGGATACGGTATGACGGAAACGTCACCCGTAATTGCGGTCCGGCTTCAGGATAATATTGTGATTGGTACGGTTGGTCCTCCCATGGAGAATACCGAGCTTCGAATTGTAGATCTCGAAACCAGAGAGGTCATCTATCCAAATAGCAACAGGCCGCATAAAGGCAGGGGGGTTCGCGGTGAAATATGCGTGAAAGGCCCGCAGGTGATGAAAGGCTACTACAGGGAGCCTGATCAGACCAAAAAAACCATTGAGGACGGCTGGCTTCGTACAGGAGATCTTGGAATGATTACGTTTAATGACTGCCTGAAAATACTGGGCCGGTCAAAGGCGACAATCGTCTTGTCGAGTGGTGAAAACCTTGAGCCTGAACCGATTGAAATGAAGCTCAATCAAAGTCCCTACATTGAACACTGTATGATTGTTGGTCAGGATAGAAAGTATATCAGTGCTCTTGTTGTACCCAATCTCGAGGGCTTTAGGGATAATGGCATCTCTGCCGGCAATCTTGAGGAACTTGCCAAAAAAAGTGAGGCGAAAAGGATTATCCAGCAGGAGATTAAGCAAGTGATTTCAGTTTCCGGTGGCTTTAAGCGGTTTGAAATGATCCAGGATGTCAGGCTGATACCGGAAAACTTTACGGTAGGTGAGGAACTGACCAACCTGTTTAAAATGAAGCGACACGTTATTCAGGATAAATATGGTGATTTGATTGACGAGATGTATAATGGCAAACCGGTAGGGGTGGCTTAGATATGGAATTCACCACGCAACTGCTCTATCCTGTCGACCAGGTTCTATTGGCCGTAATGATCTTTTCGATCATGTTTGGGATGGGAGCCAGCCTCACCATAGATGACTTTAAAACCGTAATCCGGTATCCGCGCGGTATATTAATCGGGTTTCTGTCGCAGTTTGGGCTGATGCCTTTCTTTGCTTACGGTTTGGCGATCTTTTTCGAGCTACCCCCGGCATATGCCATTGCGTTGATACTTATCGGCTGCCTTCCGGGAGGTACTACGTCCAACATGTTCGCCTACTTTGCCCGGGGTTCGGTTGCTTTAAGTATTGCCATGACCACGGCCTCAACCATCCTTGCCCTATTGATGATGCCGATTTTGCTGGAGTTCTATACCGCAGAGTTTACCAGGCAAATTAGCGCAGAGATGCAGACAGCCGGTTCAGGAGCTGAGTTTGTGATTCCAACCATGAATATCATCATGTCGCTGGTTCTCGTGCTTGTACCCGTGGCTATGGGCATGTTTTTGAGGGCAAAGTCAAGGGTATGGGCCAAAACTGCCGAAGATACGGCCGGGTTCATGGGCATTATCGTTATCATCTACCTGATCGGAACCGCATTTGTCCGCCACAGCGGATTGATGCTTCAAACACCACCTGCAATTTATATTTCAGCAATCAGTGTGGGCCTGCTTGGATTTTTGTTCGGGTACTGGATGTCACGGCTTTTCAAACTTTCACCCATATTTCAGCGGGCCATATCTCTTGAAACCGGAATTCAGAATGGACCCATCGCTTTTGCCATAATCCTGCTCAGCTTTGCCGAACCGGTTCAGAGCCAGATGTTGTGGCTGGCCATTCTCTACTCTACCTTTATTGTGATGTCGTCATCCTTCATAACGCTCTATTACCGCCGGGTTGGGAAGTTTGACTTTGAGGTTTACAAGAACACTTCTATCCATAACAGGTTGTTTGGAGATGAATATGTGTCGGATTATCCGGATGGATTTCTGCCAAAACGCATTGAGAATGACCCCAGCCAGGGCTTAATTCCTGCACAGAAACGCGACTGAAAGGTTGTCTGAACGTTATGAGATCCGTTAGTATATGGATTATGTAAAGACAAATAATCTACCCTATGCTTCGACACTTTTTAACACTATCAATAATTGCTGCTGTAATTACTTTTTCAGCCAATGAATCTGCCTGCAGCCAGACAGTGAGCATATCTGTTGAAACCGGTGGTGTTTGGTTCAGTAATAATGAGGTGAGAATCCCTAATGAAGGGGGAACAACCTTTGATATGCTCGAAATTATCGGTTCAGATGCCTCACCTTACCTGCGCCTGTATGCAACTGTTTCCCTTGGCGAGAGGCACACCGTGAGGGCCCTGATTGCACCGCTGAGCAAATCAGGTACAGGCATCTTTAATGAGGATATCTTTTTCGAAGAAACTACGTTCGATGCGGGGGTTCCAATCGACGGCACGTATCAGTTTAACACCTATCGTTTCACTTACCGCTATACGTTCTACAACCGGAACAACTGGAAACTTGGAGCCGGCGCAGCAGCATTAATACGTGATGCTAAAGTGGAGCTGATTCAGCCTGACAGATCCGATTCTAATACCGACCTTGGGTTCGTGCCATTGCTTCACATCTATGCAGAGCGCAATCTGGGAGAGCGTGTATCAATTGTACTGGATGGTGAATCCCTTGCCGCCAGACAAGGCCGCGCTACCGATGTATCCCTCACATTCAACTACTCGTTTTCTGAGAACTGGACGACTCGTGCGGGATACCGACTGCTGGAGGGTGGTGCAGATGTAGATGATGTATACAATTTTTCATGGATCAATTTTGGTTTGCTGGCATTTCAGATTACTTTTTGATGGGTCCATTACAGATGAGACAATAAACCATTCACAGTGGAATTTCATATCTTAGATCATTAAAGATAAAATTCGAACTCACGTTAAATCAATTCCATGGAATCCACCAACAAACTAGCCGTACTGATCGACGCCGATAATGCTCAGGCTGCCATTATCGATGGCCTCCTGGCTGAAATTGCCAAATATGGAACGGCCAACGTAAAACGAATTTATGGCGACTGGACACAGCCGCAACTCAACCGCTGGAAGGAGATTCTGCTTCAGCACTCTATTCAGCCCATTCAGCAGTTCGGTTATACAAGGGGCAAAAATTCTACCGACAGCGCCTTGATTATCGATGCAATGGACCTTCTCTACTCCGACAAATTCGACGGTTTCTGCCTGATTTCCAGCGACAGCGACTTCACCAAGCTTGCTGCCAGAATTCGTGAAGCAGGCCTTTTGGTCTATGGATTCGGTGAACAGAAAACACCCGAACCCTTCGTAGCAGCTTGCGATAAGTTTATTTACACCGAAGTACTCCAGGATGATGAGGATGAAAAAACACCATCCCGCAAGAGAAAAACAACTAAGGATCTGAAGCAGGACACCAAGCTGATCAACCTGATCCGCAATGCCATTAAAGCGTCATCAGACGAAAGCGGATGGGCACACCTGGCCCCGGTTGGAAGTTACCTCGCCAAAGCATCAGCGGAGTTTGATCCCCGAAATTACGGCTACAGTAAGCTTGGAGAACTGATCAATGCCACGCAGCTTTTTGAGATGGAAGAGCGAAAAGTGGGCGAGGGGCATTCCAAGGCGATTTATGTGAGGGATAAGAGAAAGTAGTTAACCGATAATTGGCGCCCCTAGTCAGTTTGATGGAAATGCAGAATGTTTCATAATCCGATTCAACTGTTTCCGGTGATGAGATGTGTGGGTTTCTATAAATTCCAGGGCCTGTTTTATGTTTAATGCACCCGCTCTTGGATGAATGTACAGAGCTTTAGATAAGACTTCTCCATCCGCACTATTGATCAACTCTTTCATATCTGATCGCACTTCAGCCCACTCCAAAACCATCGATTCAAAATCAGGATAATCCTCACTCACATCGGCAATTTTCGGAGCTTTAAATTTCAGAGGGAGAATCAGGGCAATTCTTAAAATCAGGTGCCTGAAAAAAGCTCCCGTACCTGTTTTTGGAATGTTTTGATGCTTACTCAATTTCCGCTGTATCAGAATCATGGACTGCTTTTCGGCCGTAACCAGATGACGCATTACCTGAAGCAGATTCCATTGGTTGGGTTCGGGATTGAATTGAAGCTGTTCAGTTGAAAGACCGTCGTATAGCAATAGGATTTCACTCTTCTGGGCTTCGATTCGGGTAAAAACGGAAAAGGTTTTATGCTTCAAGTTTTGAGTCTTTTAGGGTTAGCCACAACGGCACAAAGTACACAAAGAAAAATCCCTGCGTACTTCGAGTCTCTGCCCCATAGGGATCCCTGCGGGGCGGTTTTATTATTTCAGGTACTCATCAAACCACTTTATCACCCGCTCCATAAAATCGAGCTGATGGGCCCGTTCGGTGAGGCCGTGCGGCTGGCGCGGGTATAGAATCAATCCGGTTGGAATGCCTTTCATCTCGAGAAATTGGTGCATCTGTAAGGCCTGCTCGGGGTGCACCCGCTCATCGGCCAGGCCTGTGGCCACCAGAAGCGGTGTATCGGCATGCATGAGCCACGCCACGGGTGAACGCTCCCAGTGCTGGCCGGGATTATCGAACCAGTAGAGGTCCCAGTGCACCACGCTCATCTCGTGGGGGATGTCGGTGGTGCCCATAAAAGAGATCCAGTTGGAAAGACCTGCGAATGTGATACCTGCAGCAAAACGGTCGCTGTAGCGTGTGGCCGCCCAGGCGGCAAAGTAGCCGCCGTAGGAGGTGCCGCTGATTCCCACTCTGTCGGGATCAATCAGTCCGATTTCATCTAAATGGTCGATAGCTAAAAGCACATCATCAAACTCCTTGCCTCCAAGATCGCGGTGGTTGGCAGATGCAAATGCCGTTCCGCGACCGCCGCTGCCGCGATAGTTGGGTTTTAAAACGACATACCCTTCACCGGCAAGAAGATGAGAAGGGTAGAGCGGTCTGGTGTTCCAACCGTTCATGCTGATTCCCTCCGGACCGCCATGGGGAAGAATCACCAGCGGGTATCGGGTTCCTTCCTGATAACCAACCGGTTTCACGAGAATGCCCTCAATCTCAACATCATCAGCGCCACTCCAGATGATGGAGCTCTGTTCTCCCAATTGCCTGTCATTCAGCCATTCATTATGATGAGTCAGACGGGTAAAAGCACCTCTTCGGGTGTCGGCCACATACACTTCACCCGGATGGTTTTTGGTATTTACAGAAGAAGCAAACGATCTGTTCCTTGCATCAGTACTAAAACTTCTGAAGATTTCATCTCCGCCGCCTGCGAGTTTAGTCGGAGTGGCACGATCAACCCGCATCGAGTAGAGCAGTGTGGAAGATCGTTCTACGGCTGAAAACATCAGGGTGCGATCGTCCATCCACTTTAGCGACTCAATGGTTCCTTCCCAGTTTTCTGGAGTGATATCCCGGTTCTCGCTTCCATCACTGCTCAATACCCAAAGTCTTTGGGCGAGCGGATCACTGTACACTTTAGCGGCCAGTACTGCCAGCCTGGTTCCATCGGGCGACCAGCTCATAGGCCCTTTCTTTTTGGGTGAACTCATGATTTCACGAATACCGGAACCGTCTTTATTGATCACAGCATAGCGGGTATACATTTCACCCACATCCGCACCGGGTTTATCGCTTACTCTGAGAGCCAGCCGATTACCGTTTGGAGACCATGCAAAATCCCAGATGTAAAGATCATTTGGAGTTACTCTCTCCGCACTGCCGTCACGCGGCTGAATCCAAAGCCTCATATAGCGCAGGTTTTCGCCGGCTACAATCATATCATAACCTCTCTCTTCCATGGCCCTTCGCTCGTCGGATACGGGATCCATCGCGGAGTAGGCAATAGAGCTCCCATCTGAACTCCACGCATAAGTGCTGAGTCCATGTTCGGCAGATGTGTGTTTTTGAAGGTCGCTGCCGCTGCGGTTTACGGAATAGACCTGAGTTTGGTTGTGATGATCGGTGATTCGTGAGGTGAAATAGAGCCGCCCGTCCGGGCCCCATTGCGGTGATCCGGCACTGTTCGGTTTTTCCACAACCGGAGTTGCATCCCCGCCACCTGAAGAGATGATATAAAGTTCTGAGTAGTTGCGGCCAATTGACTCATCTTCTGTTCGTGGAACACTCAGAGTATAGGCGATGTAGCTGCCGTCATGGCTCATCGAAACAGCACCTACGGTTTTAATGGATGCAACATCTTCAGGAGTAAGCCCCTGTGCATCGGTTTTAATCGAAAAAGATAAAATCAGCAGAGTTGAAAATAGATACGAAATGAAAAATCGTGAAAACTTCATAGCAGTCTCATGTTTGATTGTTAAGTGACAATGGTTAAATGTAGAAAAAATTTCGAAAGAACCCGCTCGCTAGATCGAGTGAATTTTGAGATTCAAAAGGGTTTCAATCCAAAGATGAACGGTTACCGGCCAGTTTAATTCCGACCAGAACGGCGATTATTCCGGTAAAAATCTGTCCGAAAAAGTAGAGTAAAAAGAGGGGTGCCGATTCCTGAATGAGAGTGATGCTTTGCGTTCCGAAGCCGGAATAGGTGGTATAGCTGCCAATCATACCCACCAGGAGCAGGTGGCTAAGCCACTCTTTCCTGGGGTGGTTCCGTGTCAGGTACGTGAAGAGAAAACCCATCAGAAAGCTTCCGAATACATTTTCAAAAGCTGTGGAGAAATAGATGAAAGAGTCTCCTAATTGTGAAGTGACCAGCTGATTGGTTCCGTGCCTTAGCAGTGCACCGAATATCCCGCCGAGGGCAACCCATAGCACATTTATGAACAGATTCTGCTTTTTATCCATACACACCACCTGCAATCCAGAGTGTGATCATGTAACCAAGCGCGGCAAGCCCGATAGCCAAAACCATTTGCAGAAACAGATACGTAATCAGTTCACCCCACGATTCCTTAAGCAACCGGGAGATTTCAAGTGAAAAAGTGGAGAAAGTAGTGTAGGAACCCAGAATGCCAACCGTAAGAAAAAGCACAATGCCGTCACCGGGATGGTCAACTGCGGTGATCCAGCCCAGCAGAGTACCTGCGAGTAGGCATCCCAGGGAGTTGGCTATGACCGTTCCGGTCAGAACCTTCGATTTTCCTGCAATACGTATGGTTATAAGACCGGTAAGATAGCGCAATATGGCACCAATTGCCCCGCCAAGAGCAACCAGGAGTACCTGAGTCATGATCTATTATTTGAGTTATTCATTCTGCGGAGTAATCAAGGTTGAAAGTATGATTTTATGATCACCATAATCTGTCGGGCGTAAAAGAAAGTCCGATATTAAAACCGGGTGCTGTTTCCATTCTTCGGATACCCTCTCCATAGGTA
>Ga0207421_10007512_pt1 | contig 11585 bp, 6 predicted proteins | sample SodLakKL_010_SED_4_FD_187542 | JGI IMG/M metagenome (GOLD analysis project Ga0207421, IMG submission 187542) | Alkaline sediment microbial communities from Lake Tanatar, Kulunda Steppe, Russia - 8KL_010_SED (SPAdes) (version 2) | ecosystem: Environmental > Aquatic > Non-marine Saline and... | reverse complement strand
GGCGGTCCTGGCGCTCCTCGGCCAGAGCGGCCTGCTGTCGCGGGTGGCCGGGGCCACCGGTGTCATCGACGAGGCCGCCAGCTTCCCGAGCCTGGTGTTCGACCCGTGGGCCATCGGCATCCTGGTCGAGTACGCGTGGAAGGAGGTGCCGTTCATCGGCATCGTCGCGCTCGCGATCCTGCGGTCCAGTCGTGTGCAGGACCACGAGGCTGCTGCGAGGTCGCTCGGTGCCGACACCATCCAGCGGCTGCGCCATGTGACGCTGCCGCTGGTCCTACCGGGCGTCCTCGCGGCGGCGGCGATCGTGTTCGCCTTCACGTTCGGCGCCTTCGAGGTGCCGCTGTTGCTCGGGCGCAGCTTCCCGGAGGCGTTGCCGGTCCTGGCCTACCGCCGTCACGTCGACGTGGATCTCGCGTCCGGCCCGGAAGCCCTCGCCCTGAGCCTGTTGATGGCACTCGTCGCGTTCGCCTGCGTGGCCGCTGCGATGGTGCTGACACGTCGTCGCGTGCGGGCGGGTTGAGCATGGCCACCTCGATGACGCCAACCACCCCCGTCGCGGACGGGTCGCGCCGTGCGTCGGTCGGAACCCCGGGACGGCATCCGACGGACCCGACCGGGCGGCGGTGGCTCAACCGGGTCCTCGTCGTCGTGCTGCTGTCGCTGCTGCTCCTGCCGCTGCTGCCGCTGGCGCTGTCCTCGATCGGGCAGGGCTACTTCTACCCGCAGGTCCTGCCCGAGGTGGTCGGGGACCGGGCCTGGCGGATCGTGCTCGCGGCCGACGGGGCGACCTGGCCGGCGCTGCGGGACTCGGCCCTGCTGGCGGGAGCGGTGACGCTGCTGGCGGTCGTGATCGGGCTCCCGGCCGGCCGGGCGCTCGGGCAGTACCGGTTCCGGGGTCGCGCCCTCGTCGAGTTCCTGCTGCTCGCCCCGGTCCTGGTGCCGCCGATCGCGGTGGCGATCGGCCTGCACGGCGCACTGCTGCGCCTGGGGTTGACCGGATCGATGACCGGCGTCGTGCTCGTGCACCTCGTGCCGGTCCTGCCCTACGTCGTGCTCATCCTCGCCGGGACCTTCGCCAACCTGGATCCGGCCTACGAAGCCCAGGCCCGGTCGCTCGGCGCCGGACCGGTGGCGGTGGTCCGGACGGTCACCCTGCCGGCGATCGCCCCGGGGTTGGCCACGGCGACGTTCTTCGGGTTCCTGGTGTCCTGGGGCCAGTACGCGCTGACGTTGGTGATCGGGGGTGGCCAGGTCGTGACCCTGCCCATCCTGCTGTTCGCCTCGGCCGCCGGCGGCGACACGGCCGTCACCAGCGCCCTGGCGCTCTTCACCGCGGCGCCCGCCCTACTGTTGCTGGCGATCAACGCATGGGCCGTGACCGGTCGCGCCGTGCCGATCGGAGGCGTGCGATGACCAGCATCACCCTCCGAGGTCTGACCAAGCACTACGGCGACCTGGTCGCGCTCGACGGGCTGGATCTGCACGTGCCCGACGGACGGATCACGGCGCTGCTGGGGCCGTCCGGGTGCGGCAAGACCACGACCCTCGAACTCATCGGTGGGCTGCTGCACCCGTCAGCGGGGAGCGTGTCCTTCGGCGACCGGGACATGGCCGGTGTACGTGCCGAGCGCCGCGCAGCCGTCATGGTCTTCCAGGAGCATCTGCTGTTCCCGTACCTGACCGTCGGTGACAACGTCGGCTTCGGCCTGCGGATGCGGGGGGTCGGAAAGCGCGCTCGGCATCGCCAGATCGAGGCGATGCTGGAGCGCGTGGGACTCCCCGGCGCCGCGGACCGTCGTCCGCAGGAACTGTCCGGTGGGCAGCAGCAACGGGTCGCCCTTGCCCGGGCGCTGGTCATCCAGCCCGAGGTGCTACTCCTGGACGAGCCCCTGAGCAACCTCGATCGGCACCTGCGGGATGGCATGCGCGAGCTCATCCTCGAGGTCCAGCGCGATCTGCAGGTCACCACGGTGGTCGTCACCCACGATCAGGAGGAGGCGTCGGTCCTGGCCGATCACCTGGCGTTGCTGTTCGACGGACGGCTGGCCCAGGTCGGATCCCCGCGCGACCTGCACGACCGTCCCGCATCCGCGTCCGTGGCCCGGTTCCTGGGATCGCCGAACCTGCTGCCCGGTATCCGCCGTGGGGAGCAGGTGACGACGGCGGTCGGGGAGCTGACGGTGCCCCGGGGTGTCGGCGACGACGGCCCGGTCCTCGTGACGATCCGCCCCGAGGCCGTCGTGGTCGCTCCCGTGGGCGGACCCAACATCGTCCACGGTCAGGTCCGGGCGGTCCGCGACCTCGGCGCCCGGGCCCGCTTGCTGGTGGACGTCGAGGCAGCGACCATCACGCTGGACGCGCGGCCCGATGCCCTGCTCGCGCTCGAACCCGGGTCCGAGGTGGCGCTCCGGCTGCCGGCGGAATCGTTGTGGGCCATGCCCGCCGAGGACACCGAACCGGTCGGCCCTGATGACCTCGTCGGCTCTGGTCCGGCTCCATCGGAGCTGTCTGGTGAGACCGCAGATCCCGGTGTGCTGACCCCGGCAGAGCACGATCGTCACTGACCGCCGCCACTGACCCTGGAGCCCTGTGATGTTGGACACCACGATGCGTGCCCGGCTGACGCCGGTGTGGGACCGGTCTGCTGCCGTCCTGGCGCGCGTGGGCGTCACCCCCCTGGCGTTGACGCTGACGGGCCTCATCCTGTCGCTGGGCGCGGCGGTCGCGGCTGGATTCGCCCTGTGGCCCCTGGCTGCCGGGCTGTGGCTCGCCTCCCGGGTGCCGGACGGTGTCGACGGCCCGCTGGCACGACTGATCGACGACGAGAGCGCGTTCGGCGGCTGGGCGGATTTCACCTCGGACATGGCCGCCTACGGATCGTTCGTGGTCGGCTGCGCGATCGGCAACCCGGATGCGGCGGTACCGCTGCTGATCCTGCTGTTGACCTACTACATCAACGCGAGTTCGCTGCTGGCCTACTCAGCGGCCGCCGACCGCGGGCAACTGGCACCGCCGGACGGCCGGACGTTCCACTTCACGCGGGGTCTGGCCGAGGGCACCGAGACGATCGTCGCGCACGCGCTCCTCGCCCTGTTCCCGCTGTGGATGAGCGAGATCGCCTGGGTGTTCGCCGCGATGGTCGTGATCACGATCGGGCAGCGCATCCGCCTGGCCCGCGCGACGCTGCCCCGCGCGGGCGATCGCGCGCGCTCGGACGTGTCGTGCTGAGCGGCCGCGCGCGTCGGTCTGACCGGTCATGGGCAGGATGGGTGGTGAGAGGTGCGCTCCTGCACCTCTCACCACCCATCCTGCATCCCGGACGGGTTCAGCCGGATCGTGCGGCTCCGGCGTGCGGCGCCGGCCTCCAGCCCCGCCAGCCCCTCCAGCCCCGCCAGCCCCGTCAGCCCTGCCAGCCCCGTCAGCGACGCAGCAGGCGACGGGCCCAGAGCAGGATGCGGGTGGCGGGCTTGAGCCGCTCGAGCCCGACCCGCAGTTCCTGCAGTGACGCGTCCGCGAGGTCGGCGCTCCAGGTCGGGTAGGCGTGGGTCGTGCGGGTGATGCGACCGAGCTTGGCGCCGTTGGCCATCCACGCGGCGACCTCGCCGATGCCCTCGCCGGCGCGGGGGCCGACGATCGTGGCACCGACGATCCGGCCCTTGTCGTCGCCCACGAGTTGCGCGAACCCCTCGGTCCGGCCGCTGGTCACGGCGCGGTCCAGCTTCCCGTGTGGGGAGGTCCGGACGGCGATGTCGTCGCCGAAGCGCTCGCGGGCCTCGGCGGCGGACAGGCCGATGCGTGCCACCTCGGGGTCGGTGAACGTGACCCAGGGGATGCGCTGGTGGTCCACGGAGGCGCGGAGTCCGAACAGCGCGTTCTGGACCACGGTGGCGCCGTGTGTCGAGGCGACGTGCGTGAAGGGCAGCAGCATGGTCGCGTCGCCACCGGCGAAGATCCGGGGGTTGGAGGTCCGCAGCCGTCCGTCGACGGCGATCGCGCCGCGATCGGTCAACTCGACGCCGGCGACGTCCAGTCCGAGGTCGCCGGTGGACGGCTTGCGACCGACCGCAACCAGGATCTGATCGAAGGGGATGGCGCGTTCGGCCACACCGTCGTCGGCGTCGGACGGCGAGACCACCAGGTGTGTGGTCCCGTCCTCATCGGTCTCGACCCGACGGGCGGTGGTGCTGGCCAAGACCTGGACCCCCTCCGCGGTCAGCTGTGCGGTGAGCACGGCGGCCGCTTCGGGCTCCTCCCGCGGGATGATCGTCGGGGCCATCTCGACGATCGTGACGTCGGACCCCAGACGGGCGAACGCCTGCCCGAGCTCGGAGCCGATCGGGCCACCGCCCAGCACGACCAGGCGCCCGGGCAGGTCGGTGAGGTCCCACAGGGTCTCCGACGTGAGCGCATCGACGTCAGCCAGGCCGGGCAGGGGTGGGATGACCGGCGTGGCGCCCGTCGCGATCATCGCGTGTCGGAACCGGATGCGATCGCCGTCGACCTCGACCGTCTGTGGGCCGACGAAGCGGGCGGTACCCGTGCGGACCTCGATGCCCTCGCTGCGCAGCCGGTCAGGCGAGTCGTGGGGTTCGATCGTGGCGATCGACGCCTTGACGTGCGCCATCGCCGCGGTGAAGTCCACGGACACCTCGCCGGCATGGACCCCCAGCTCCCCGGACGACCGCGCGATGTGCGCGTGCTCTGCGACCGTCAGCAGCGCCTTGGACGGCACGCAACCGGTCCACAGGCAGTCTCCGCCGGTGCGGTCGCGTTCGACCAGCAGGGTCCGTGCTCCCTGGCCGGCGGCACCGACGGCGGCGACCAGTCCGGCCGTCCCGCCACCGATGATCAGCAGGTCGTAGGGCTTCATCACAGCGTTCCTTCGTCTGATCCGGCGATGTCGGGCGCTACGTGCCGGGCGGTACGTCGAGGTTCCGTGGGGCAACCCGGTGGGTCGAGCGGGGCTTCCGCGGCGGCCACCGGCCGTGCGGTGGGAAGGGGGGTGTCACCGTCGCGGACGTTGCCTTACGGTAGGTCACGGCGAACGGGAGCGATCTCGTAACCGGGAGCGATCTCGTTCGGAGCGATCCCGCCACCAGTGAGCCACCAGGGAGTGATGCATCATCTCGACGCGCACGGCGGCAACCCCGACGACGGAGGATGCCGGATCCCGCGTCCCGGGTCCGGTCGAGCGGGTTCTCGATCGGATCCCGTTCCTCGAGAAGGAACTGTTCCTGCTGCGTCTGCTGGTCCGCCCCGGCGACGTCTGCGTGGACATCGGCGCCGCGGGTGGCGCGCACCTGCTGGCCATGGCACGGGGCGTGGGACCCGATGGGCTCGTGCTCGGCATCGAACCGCGTCCCGGCTCCGCCCGACTGCTTCGAGGTGGTCTGCGTGCCGTCGGGTTGGGCCGACGGGTCCGCATCCGGCAGGTGGCGAACGCCGACGATGCGGGAGAGGTCACGCTGCGCATCCCGATCGTCCCGACCCGCGCCCACGTCCCCGGCACTGCGACGGACCCGGCGACGGCGGCTTTCGCCCGGCTCCCGCATCGTCGGATCGTGGTGCCGACCACGCCGCTGGACACCCTGCTCGCTGACGAGGGCATCGACCACGTCGACGTCGTCAAGTGCGACGTCGAGGGCGCAGAACTCCTGGCCCTGGCCGGTGCGCAACACGTCTTGCAGGAGCTCCGGCCGGTCTGGATCATCGAGGCGGACGACCTCCACCAGCGTCGTTTCGATGCCACGGCGCAGGACGTGTTGGATGCGGTGACCCGCCACGGCTACGGGGTCCACCGGTTCCGGCGCGGCGCGTTGGAACCGGTCGACCAGGCGACCGACGACGAGGACGACTACGTCTTCATCCCGGACGAACGTGAGATCGCGGTCCCACGGCGGCTGGACCCGTCGTCGGACGGGATCGCCGCCTGAGTCGGACGCGGCCGCCGCCTGAGGATCAGGCGCCGCCTGCGAGTTCGTCGTGCACGCTGGCCATCCCGCGCTCGACGGCGTCGATGAGGTAGGGGCGCAGGTCCTGCGCGCTGACGATATGGTCGATCGAGCCGACCTCCTGCGCTCGTTGCACGGAGTGCACCGCGTCGAACTCGCCCGCGACCTGCCCGAGCTTCTCCGACCGGACGCTGGAGCGGAGATCCTCGAGTTGGGCGCGTAGCTGTGCCACCTCGCCGTTGTCGGCGTCGGCGATGCGCTGTTCGAGTTCCTGGACCCGCGGATCGGCGTCCGTGCGCCGGTTCACCTCGCCCGCGAAGACCACGGCGGCTGCCGGTGGACCACCGATGACCGAGGCGTGCGACCCCTCGACCGCGGCGACCTCCATGGCCTCGTTCAGGGCCTGCGAGAACACCACGAAGGCACCGCCGTGGTAGCGCGACACGACGCAGAACACGATCGGTCCGTCGAAGTTGACGACCGCGCGACCGATCTCCGCGCCGTACTCGAGCTGTAGCTGTCGCAGCGACTCCGGTGAGCCGTCGAAGCCGGACAGGTTCGCCAGGACCACCACGGGCCGCGTGCCGCTGGCCGCGTTGATCGCCCGGGCGACCTTCTTGGACGCGCGGGGGAACAGCGTCCCGGCGCTCCACTGGTCGGGACCATCGGCGGGGATGAGGCCGCGCCGTTGGATCGGTCGGGATTCGATACCCAGCAGCGTGACCGGGTAGCCACCCAGGTGGGTGTCGTAGACCACCGCCATCTGCGCGTCCGCCATGTCGACCCACCGCTCCAGGGGCACGTGGTCGGCGTCCATGACCGCGCGCAACAGCGCCCGGATGTCGAAGGGCTTCTTGCGGCCCGGGTTGGTCTCTTCGGAGAAGATGTCCCCGATGGTCGTGAAGTCGATGCCGTCGACGACGTGAGGTGACGAGCGCACATCGCGGTCGCGGAGATCGGTGGTCGGTGCCGGGCGCGGGAAGCGATCACCCGGCGCGACGTAGCTGTGGGCGTAGTGGGCGAACAGGATGTCGCGCGCACCGGCAAGGTCCGCGGCCCAGTACTGCGCCTGACCGTTCGGGCCCATGACCCGGTCGTACCCGCCGATCCCGAAGTTGTCCTCCGCGGATACCCCCCCGGAGTAGTCCAGGGCCTGCTTGCCCGTGAGCACCATGGCGCTGTCCGGCGTCATGACGAGGATGCCCCGGGTGTGCATCAGCATGGTGGCTTCGGCGTTCCAGTACGGCTGCGCGCCGACGTTGATGCCGGTGACCACGACGTTGATCTCGCCGCCGGCCTGCGTGAAGGTGATGATGCGTCGCAGGACGGCCGCCACCCAGTCCATGTTCTCGGTCCCGCTGTCCATCGCGATCCGTGCGCCCGATGACACGGCGAACCATTCGACCGGCAGGCCCCGACTCTCGGCGAGGTCGAGCGCCGCGATGATCCGGCGACATTCGGCCTCGGCGATCGAGCCCAGTCCCTTGGTCGGGTCTCCGAGGAGTGCGACGCGGGACATGCCTTCCGGGTACCGGCTGGTCGGGACCGTGGCGATGCCGACCACGATGCTGGCCGTGTTCTGCCCGCGGCCCCGCTCGATCGGTACCAACCGGCCGTCATCGTCCAGGTCGTGCTCGATGAACGATCCGCTCGCGCCCGTCAGCTCCGGGCCCTCCGGTGAGCGGGTGATCAGCGGCACGATCTCCGAGGGGTGCACGGTCCCACGGCGGCGGGCACGCACCACCTTCTGGGTGAGTTCGTCGAACGGCTCCATCGGTTCGGTCGGCGGTTCGGTGACGCGTAGGGTCAGTCCCTGTCCCGGCGGGCGGTACATCCGCACCATCATGCGTTGGTGCCGACCACCGGGCGACGGCAGCTGCGCCTGGACCATCACCTGTTCGAGACCGAGGTTCTCGGTCATGGGCGCGAGTGCGCGTACCACCCCGTCGAGTTCCGCGATCGGCACGTCGACGGGTGGCCAGACGTTGAGCATGACCCGGTTCCAGTCAGGGCTGTTGACGTAGCCGGCCCGCGCGTGCCGCAGATCGTCGATGCAGGCGGCGAAGATGCGCTCGAGCTCAGGCAGCGCGGTGACCGTGCCGGAGGCGTCACGGACGGGCGTGAGGTCACGGACCTCCGCCATGGCGAACAGGCGGACGTCCGCCGGCGTCTCGCGGGCGACCGCCTCGAACAGATAGACGTCCTCCTCGGATGGCAGGCGGCGCAGGCGGAAGCGTTCGAAGCGCCACAGGTCCAACCGACCGGCGATCAGCGGGTGGATACCACGCAGGTGCTTGCGCTCGACGAAGTGGCCGTCGTCGTTGCGGCGGAAGGTCAGGTGCTCGACGCTCGACCGGCTCGCATCCGCGCGCGTCGGTGACACGATGGACAACGTCACCCGGCGCAGCAGCGGCGGCAGGCTCGCGCGCTGCAGCCGCTCGGTCAGGCTGGTCAACAGCTCGTCGAGGTCCTCCACCGACTCGTACCGGGTGAGGTAGACGTCAGCGACCACCCCGGCGCCCGCATCATCCGGGACGTCGGCCACGGCGGTTGCCGCGTTGCGCAGCGCATCGTCGAGGTCGTCGGCGTCAGCGGCGACCGCGACGACCCGCCCGCGTCCACGCCGATCGGAGAAGTCCGCGACGACGGTCGGCAGGTCCGTGGTCGTCAGGACCTCGACCTGCTCGACATCCCGGGTGCGGTAGTAGCGGCGGGTCAGGACCTCCAGCAGGATCGGCCACCCGGTGGCGGTCACCAACGGATCGGCGAGGAGTCCGAGCAGGGGTTGCTGCGCCGCGATCAGCGCCGTCATCCGCTCGTCGTACTCCGGCGTGTCCGGCTGGGCCGACAGGACGTCGAGGTGGGTGCGTACCGCGTCGAGGGCCGCGTCGCGCTCGGCATCCAACCGCGGTTGGTCGCAACAGCGGTACCGGACGCGGCGGGCGAGGTCACCGATCACCGGGTGGCGGACCTGGGTCGCACGGATCAGCTGATCGAGCACCTCGCGCAGCGCGGAGGTCCCGTCCGCGCCGTCGGCCCCCGAGACCGCGGACGAGGCGCCGCGGTCCCTCAGGCGTTGGAGCAGCGCGAGGATCACCGGGACCTGTGCCCCGGCGCGTTGCTGAGCCAGGTGGACCCGGTAGAGCGCTTCCTCGAGCTCCGGGCTGCGATCGAGCGAGGTGATGCCGTGGTGGGCCAGCGCGCGCCGCAGTCGCTCTCTGAAGGTCTCGGGCAGACCCTCGACGTCGGGGTCCAGGGATCGCAGGTAGGCGTGCAGGTACTCGCGCGCGTTGTGGGGCTCGTCGGTGTCCCCTCCGTCGTCCGCCCGGCGGTTGCGGGTCAGGGAATGGAGGTCCGCGAAGATCGACAGGACGTCGAGTTCGGCCGCGACGACCGTGGGGTCGTCCTCGGCATGGCCCTCGAGGTGCTCGACCATCCGGGGGATGGCGTCCATCGGCACGTCGAAACCGAGCGCGAGTCGCCGGATCGCGTCCAGGACCTGCAGCGTCGACACCTCGGCCCCGCTGCTGAACAGGTCACCGGTCACCAGCCGATCGAACGCGACGGGCGCCTCGGTCGGTGCCTCGTCGTCCTCCTCGATCGCCTCCAGGCGCACGACCGGTGCGGCCGCATCGAGTTGCACGTTGCCGGTCGCGAAGACCTCGGTCACGCGCCCGGTGAACGGGGCGGTGAGCACGGTCTCCATCTTCATGCTCTCGAGGACCGCGACGGCGCCGCCGGCCGACACCACGTCCCCGACGGAGGCGGAGATGGCGACCACGACGGACGGGCCCGGCGCCCGGATGAGACCGGCGTCGTCCTGCGAGATCCGGTGAGGGACCCCATCGACCTCGACCAGCGTGTCGGCACCCTGGCTGATCGCCGCGACCCGGTACCGCTCGCCGCGGATCGTCAGCCGGCGTTCGAAGGGACGCAACGGCTCGACCTCGGCCAGGATGCGGTGACCGTCGACCTCGAGCAGGTAGCGCGACGGCCCCGTGCGGGCGACCTCGAGGCGGTAGGCGGTGCCGGCGTACCGCAGATCGACGCTCACGCCCGTCTCGGTCGTGGTCTGTGGCCGGCCACGGGCCGCGGAGGCGTAGAAGCGGTCACGCGTCACGGTCGCGGCGGCGTCGGCGGCGTCGATGGCCGCAGCGATGAGCGCGACCTCGCCCGCCGTGTCGAACCGGTAGCCGCCGTCGGCGGTCAGCCGGTCCAGCCAGCCGGTGTCGCAGTCGCCGGCGATCACGGTGGGGTGGTTGAGCAGGTCGAGGAGGAACGCCCGGTTGGTGGTCCCACCCCGGACCAGCACGGTGGTCTGGGACAGTCCGCGCCGGAGGCGGGCCAGCGCGGCCTGCCGGGTGGGGCCGTAGGCGATGATCTTGGCGATCATCGAGTCGTACTGGGGCGAGATCTCGTCGCCCTCGGTCACGCCGGTGTCGACCCGCAGGCCAGGGCCGGTCGGCAGGGCGAGGCGTTCGATGGTCCCCGGCGAGGGGCTGAAGCCGCGCTCGGCGTCCTCGGCGTTGAGGCGGACCTCGATCGCGTGGCCGACGGTCGGGGGTGCTTCGCCGTCGAGGCTCCCACCCGCGGCGACGTGCAACTGCAGCTTCACGAGGTCGAGGTCGGTGGTCATCTCCGTCACGGGGTGCTCAACCTGCAGGCGGGTGTTGACCTCCAGGAACGCGAAGATGCGTTCCTCGGGCTGGTAGAGGAACTCGACCGTGCCGGCGTTGTGGTACCCGGCGGCGCGGGCGAGCTCGGCGGCGGCTTCCTTGATCTCGGCGACCTGCTGGGCATCCAGGGCCGTCGACGCCGATTCCTCGAGGACCTTCTGGTTGCGGCGCTGGATGGAGCAGTCACGCACGCCGGCCGCCCAGACCCCCCCGTGGTGGTCGGCGATGACCTGCACCTCGATGTGCCTGGCGCCGGCGACCAGCTTCTCCATGAACAGGGTGGCGTCGCCGAAGGACTTGGCGGCTTCGTCCCGCGCCCGCTCGAACGCCAGCGCCAGGTCGGCCGGGTCGTGGACGAGGCGGATCCCGCGACCCCCACCGCCCGCCGCGGCCTTGACCACCAGGGGGTAGCCGATTGCCTGCGCGTGCGTGACCGCTTCGTCGGTGTCGGCGACGGGGCCGCTGCTCCAGGGCGCCACGGGGACACCGGATCGCTCGGCCAGTCGCTTCGCGCCGATCTTGTCGCCGAGTTCGCGCATCACCGCGCCGGTCGGGCCGATGAAGATGATCCCGAGGCGGTCACACAGGTCGGCGAAGTCGGCGTGCTCGGCGACGAACCCCCACCCGACCCAGACGGCGTCGGCACGGGCGTCGGTCAGCGCCCGTTCGAGCTCGACATAGTCGAGGTAGGGGTTGGTGGCGGCCGGTGGCTCGCCGGGCCCGGGTCCGATCCGGACGGCCTCGTCGGCTTCCCGGACGAACATCGCGCGACGTTCGGCATCGGTGTGCAACGCCACGGTGGACAGCTCGACACCGTGTTCAGCGGCCGTCTCGCGCACGGCGTGGATGCACCGCATCGCCGGTTCCCCCCGGTTGACGATGGCGATGCGTCCGAGCTTCGCCAGGTCCGCGTGCATACCGCCCTCACTGTCGGGCCCCGGGTCGGGTGGACTCCGGG
>Ga0207421_10007509_pt1 | contig 11587 bp, 10 predicted proteins | sample SodLakKL_010_SED_4_FD_187542 | JGI IMG/M metagenome (GOLD analysis project Ga0207421, IMG submission 187542) | Alkaline sediment microbial communities from Lake Tanatar, Kulunda Steppe, Russia - 8KL_010_SED (SPAdes) (version 2) | ecosystem: Environmental > Aquatic > Non-marine Saline and... | reverse complement strand
GAAAAGGCAATACAAAAAGATCCCCGATCGGAGTCGGGAATGACGGTGTGTTGTGAGTCGGGAATGACGGTGTGTTGTGAGTCGGGAATGACGGTGTGTTGTGAGTCGGGAATGACCACCCCCTCGTCATTCCCGCGAAAGCGGGAATCTCATGTAAGAAGATGTTCGAAGGGATCCTTCGCTTCACTCAGGATGACGGGTGGAGTATGTTCAGGATAGCGAATGAGGTTATTTTTCGTAGTTACACTTCTTATCCAAGCACACCTCTTTTCCTTTCTTTTTTACCACTATTGAATCGCATTCGGGACATCTCTCACCGGTCGGTTCATAGTTAGTGCCGAATTTGCACTTGGGATAGCTACTACATCCCCAAAAGATTTTTCCTTTTCTGTTTACTTTTTTAACTATGGTACCTTTGTCGCACTTCGGACAATCAATTCCCGTATTTTTTTCCAATCTTTCCGTGTTCTTACAATCCGGATAATTACTACAGCCCCAAAATATTCCGTATCTTCCCTGTTTCAATTCCATATCCGATCCACACTCGCTGCAGGTTTGGGGTCCGAACTCCTTCATCATCTTTTCGGTTTCTTTTTTTTCGTCTTCCATCGGTTCGGTATGCTCACAATCGGGAAACCTGCTGCAGGCCTTGAACTTTCCGTTTCTTCCCAATTTTATTACCAGCTTTCCTCCGTCACACTGCGGGCAATCTTCATCGGTTTCTTGTAATATGTTTTGCTTGTCCAAGGATTTTTCTTTTTCTTTTACTTTTTTAATAAAGGGTTCGTAAAACTCCTTGATCATTTTCTGCCAGTCTTCTTTTCCTTCCGCTACTTCGTCCAGCTTTTTTTCCATTTTGGCGGTAAATTTCATATCCACTATGTCCGGGAAATGGTTTACCAACAAATTGCTGACCACTATGCCTACGTCTGTGGCGTGTAGTTTCTTTTTTATCTTTTCCACATAGTTTCTGGACTGAATCGTCGCCAGCGTCGGAGCGTAGGTTGACGGCCTGCCAATGTCGTTTTTTTCCAATTCCTTGATCAGGGAAGCTTCACTGTAGCGGGCCGGGGGAGTGGTTTCCTTTTCTTGAGTTTCCAGTTCTTCCAAATTCAGGATATCTCCCTTGGCGAGTTCGGGCAAGGTCTGCTCTTTCATCTTTATCGGATAAACTTTCATAAAGCCGTCGAATAAAATCTTTTGTCCGGAAGCTCTGAAGAGGTATTTTTTATCAGCTTTTACGTCAATCTTTTTTCTTTCTATTACTGCCGAAGCCATCTGGGAGGCCAAAAACCTTCTTCTTATCAAATCGTAAAGCTTTTTTTCTTGCTTTTTACCTTCGACGGTCTCTTTTTTCGGATTCGTGGGTCGGATCGCTTCGTGGGCTTCCTGGGTCCTTCCCTTCGATTTGAAGTTTCTCGATTTATAGTATTTCTCGCCCCACTGATCGGTAATTATCTCTTTGGCCGTCGCTTTGGAAGACTTGGAAAGATTGAAAGAATCGGTTCTGTGATAAGTTATCAAACCTTTTTCATAAAGGGTTTGAGCCAACCTCATTGTGTATTTGGAAGAATAATTGAGTCTTATGGAAGCGTCCTGCTGGAGCGAGCTTGTCGTATAGGGCGGGTAGGGGCTTCTTTTCTTTTCCGATTTTCTGACGTCGATTACTTCGTAACTTGCCTTTTCCAACTTTTGTTTTATTTTTTCATAAATCTCCTTTTCGGTAATTCCCGGCTTATCGATTTTTTCTCCCTCTATCTTTATCAGCTTCGATCTGAAGACTTCTCCATTTTCAAGATGAGCGTAGATCAGCCAGTAGGTTTCCGGATTAAAGTCCCTTATCTCTTTTTCCCTTTCGGCTACCAGTCTGAGAGCTACGGATTGAACCCTTCCCGCCGACAGGGAGAAATCTCTGTAAATCTTTTTCCAAAGTAGTGGAGAAAGCTTGTATCCCACCAACCTGTCTAAAATCCTTCGGGCTTGCTGAGCGTTGACCAGGTCTTCATCTATGTCTCTGGGGGATTTAAGCGCATCAAGAATTGCCTCCTCGGTTATTTCGTGAAAAGAAACTCTTTCGTAATCTTTCAAATCGAGGACTTCTTTCAAGTGCCAAGAAATGGCTTCACCTTCCCGGTCCGGGTCGGTGCTTAAAATTATCTTGTCCGCATTCTCGGACTCCTTTTTCAGGCTCTTTATCGTCTTTTTTTGTCGGGAAGGAATTACGTATTTCGGCTTGAAATCGTTTTCCGTATCCACCCCCAGCTTTTTTTGGGGTAAATCCCTGATATGTCCTTTCGTGGAAAGGATTTTATAGTCGTCATTTAAAAATTTGGATAGCGTCTTTGACTTGGTGGGCGATTCAACTAAAATTAGTTTCATGTCTTAAGTATTTAAATTAAAACAGCTTAAAAATGCTACCATTAAAATTAATTCTTGTAAAATGCGCTCGGGATGCTCCTGGAAAAGACCGGAACTCAAATTTTCCAGCGAAAATTTGGTTCCTACGCTCTCAACGGATTATTTTCAACAAAGTTGAAAAACCGTGCTAATCCGTTTGCGAGAGTCCTTTTCAGGAGCATCCCTCGCTTGGAATGATTGTTTAGAGTCCTCTCAAAGAGAGTATCTGCGTTTTGAATAGAGCTCCTTCAGACCGAACCCCTCGCTTAAAATGAGAGAGTCCTTTTCAGGAGCATCCCTCGCTTAGAATAATCGTATCTGCGTTTATAATTAAAAAACTGTACAAACATCCTTCAAAGCGAACCCCTCGCTATTGCGGGTTGACTATACTACCGTCATTCTGAACAAGCGTAGCGCAGTGAAGAATCTCTTGGAAAAACAGTAAAATAGAGAGATCCTTCGCTATGCTCAGGATGACAAAGAGAAGTCATTCTGAACGAACGTAGTGAGTGCCTGCTTATCGGGGCGGGCTTTTTCCGGAAATGTTTACTGTTCTTCAGTGGGGAATTATTAAAGGTACTTGACAAATAAAAGATATGTAATATAATAGAAACCCTGATCTTTAAGTTTATCTACGAAGGGTCCACCCCGCTTGAACTTCTTTGAAGCTCTTTCGGGGAAAAAACGGAACGAAAATTCCTCCTTACATCCCTCCTTTCACATTTTTTTTGTTCTCGGGACCTGCTTACCTTTAAGGTAAGTACTCCGTTTGGTGGCCGTTTTCGGTCCTTGGACGGAGATTCGTAGATAATCTTAAGGAAAGGGGGAATTGAAATGTGGAGGACCAACTTGCAAGTTTTGCTGCCGGAAGGATACGAAGTCAAGGAAGACATCGATTGTTTCTACCTTATAGAAACAGAAAGCGGTGAAATACTGCACCTTTACGGGAAAGGAAATTCTCAAGGACAGTCTCCGGCGGCGGAGATAAGCAGAGATGCAATCAGAAACCACAATATAAAAGACTGAGTTTTTAAGCTCAGTCTTCTTTTTTTATTTTTATCGTCTTTTTTTCGAATCCTTCTTTTAATCCTGCGGATATCTCCGAAACCGATTTTTCGATTACTTTCCTGACCGTGGGGATTTCTTTTTTTGCGAATCTTTTCAAGGCTATTTCTCCGGCTTTTTTATCCTCTCTTCCTATTCCGAAGCGTAGCCTCCAAAAGTTTTTCGTAGAAAGATGATCTATAATGGATTGAACCCCTTTATGCCCGGCGGAGCTTCTGTTTTTGTCTATCTTTACTTTCCCCAAACTCAAGTCGGCGTCGTCGTGAATTACCAGAATTTTTTCCGGATTTATTTCGTAATAATCGGCCAGTGCTCGTACGGAGTTGCCCGATTTATTCATAAAAGTTTGCGGCTTCAAAAGAAAAACACCTCCCTTTTTGGAGGTTAATCCGCTGAACTTTTTGTCAAATCCGAACTCGGGGAAATTGTTCTTTTTCCCGAATTCGTTCAAAACCTCGAACCCTATGTTGTGTCCGGTTTTTTTATATTTTTCTCCCGGATTTCCTAATCCGACTATCAAATCCATCTCTTTCATCATAATATAAATGGTGGTCTCTGACAAATAAATCTCTTTTAAGTAACGGATGTTTTCAATGCTGAAATGGAAGCCGATGGAGGTATTTATTTTAAGGAGATTTAACTTGCCAAAAGCCCTTTAATTTGCTACAATGCAAAAACTATGAAAGGTGCAATCTCATTTTTTTGGGAAGTGGTCAAGACCGTACTTCTCGCCGCTTTGATAGTAATACCTATTCGAACTTTTATATTTCAACCCTTTTTGGTGAGAGGGTCTTCCATGGAACCCAATTATTATCAGGGAGATTATCTCATAGTGGATCAGCTTTCTTACAGATTCAACGAGCCGAAGCGGGGACAAGTCGTAGTGTTTCACTCTCCCCGACCGCCTCAAAGGAGATTTATCAAGAGAATAATAGGGCTTCCCGGAGAAACCGTATATCTTGAAGAGGGAATAATTTACGTAGAAAACGAAGAAGGCAGAAAGTCGTTGGATGAAATGCAGTACCTGGAAATCGAAACTCCGGGGGAGTTCCGAGAAACCTTGTCCGAAAACGAATATTTCGTATTGGGTGACAACAGGGAATCCTCCCTTGATTCCAGAAGCTGGGGAGCAGTTCCCGCCGACAACATAATCGGCAAGGTCACCATTCAGCTTTCTCCCTTTCCCACTTTGGCCGAAGAGGTTACTTTTTAAACCCCGTATATAAATTATGGCCGATCAAGAATTCCAAAAACCGACCGGCACTCAAGACATATTCGATAAAAAACAGCGTTATTTCAATAAAATATACGAAGTCTCTCGAGACATCGCTTATCAATACAATTTCGAAACCATAGAAACTCCGATAATGGAAAAAGAGGCTCTCTTTAAAAGAAGTGTCGGAGAATCCACGGACATAGTTCAAAAGGAGATGTATGTTTTCGAGACCAAGGGAGGAGACAGATTGGCTCTCAGGCCGGAAGGAACCGCTCCCATAGTAAGGAGCTATATAGAAAACGATTTTTATAAAAAACCGCAGCCGGTAAAGTTTTATTACTGCGGTCCCTTTTTCCGCTACGAAAGACCCCAGAAAGGAAGATACAGACAATTCCATCAATTCGGACTGGAAGTTTTGGGCAAGGACTCCCCGGCTTTGGACAGTCAGCTTATCCGGGCTTTTTATCAAACGTTCGAGGAGTTGGGCTTGGAAGTAACTTTCAAAGTAAATAGTTTGGGTGATGACAGCTGCAGGCCCGATTATAAAGAGCAACTGAAAGAATCTTTGGAGCCCGACCTGGAAGATCTTTGTAAAAATTGCCAAGAAAGATTCGAAAACAACCCGCTCAGAATTTTGGATTGCAAAAACGAAGAGTGTCAAGAGATAACCGAAAACGTACCCCAAATAGTTGACCATCTTTGCAAGTCTTGCAAGAAAAAGTTCAAGTCCGTTCTGGAGCTTTTGGATGAAATGGAGATTCCCTATGAACTCGACCCCTTCTTGGTCAGAGGTCTGGACTATTACACCAATACGGTTTTCGAGATATTCGCCGGAAAAGGACCGGCTTTGGGCGGCGGCGGAAGATACGATAAGTTGGTAGAACTTCTGGGAGGTAGGGAAACTCCCGCTTGCGGAGGAGCCGTCGGTGTGGAGAGAACGGTTGATGCTATGCGGGAGGCGGATATAGATGTGACAGAAAAAAGAAAGAAGGTATTTTTAGCCCAACTGGGAAACTCGGCCAAAAAGAAAGCTTTTGAACTATTCGAAGACTTCCGAAAAGAAGGGATCCCCGTTTACGAATCGATGGGAAGAGACTCGCTCAAGTCCCAGATGGCCAGAGCCGACAAATTAGGGGCCGAGTACACCTTGATTTTGGGAAGACAGGAGTGCATAAAGGGTCAAATAATAATAAGAGAGATGAAAAGTGGAAAGCAGGAGACGGTTCCCTTGGATAAAGTAGTCAAAAAAATTAAAAAGAAAATTTAAGATGGAAGATTGTCTTTTTTGTAAAATTGCCGCCAAAAAGGAAGAGGCCAAAATAGTTTACGAAGATGAGCGAATTTTGGCTTTTGAAAATATAAGACCGCTGGCTCCGGTCCACGTTCTCGTAATACCCAAGCGTCACATTTCGACGGTAAACGACATTAAAGAGGAAGACGCGGAATTGATCGGCCATATCTGGAAGAAAATGAAAAAGATTGCCGAAGAAAAAAAGATAAAGGGCAAGGGCTACAAAGTAGCCGTCAACGTGGGAGAAGAAGGAGGCCAGGAAATATTTCACCTTCATTACCATCTTTTGGGTGGCTGGAAGTCTCAAAAGGAGAGAGATATTCCCGGAATGCCCTAAACCACGCAGGGTTCAGGGTCGTAAACGCCACGTGGTTTACAGCCTTAATCGCTATTGACACAGAGATTTAATTGGTACATAATTCATCACGCCTTCGGGAAAATTACTGTAATTAATAATTAGTCATAAGTTATTTGTAAAAAATATGCCATTAGTAGTAAAAAGAAGATCAAACGAAAACAACTCCAGAGTGGTTCACCGCTTTAACAGGGAGATTCGTAAATCGGGAATAATAAATGAAGCGAGAAAGAGAAGATTTTACCAAAAACCCCTTAATGAAAGCGGCAAAAAGAAAAAAGCGTTGAGAAAAAAAGAGCTTAAAGAAGAATACGATAGAAAAAGAAAATTGGGTGAAATTTAATGGTTGAAATTAACAATCAAACGAATTACGAAATGCCCTTTGATGAACTGAAGAGTTTGGCTGAAAAAATTTTGACGGAAAGAGGTTCGGAAAAAACCCTTTCCGTCGCTTTTTTATCTCCGGAGGAGATTACCACTTTCAATGAGCGCTACAGAGAAAAAAATGAGCCGACCGACGTTCTTTCTTTTCAGGCGGACCCTCCTCTTCTGGGAGAGGTTTTGATTTGTCCCCGAGTGGTTGAAACTCGAGCCGACCGGAAAGACCTTTCTTTTCAAAAAGAGCTGCGGAGAGTTTTAATCCACGGCATCCTTCATCTTTTTGGTTACGACCACGAAAACGACACTGAAAAAAAGGAAATGAGAAAGCTGGAAGAAGAGTATCTTTCCGGTTGAAAAAAATCATCAAAAAAGTTAAACTGACTGTAGTAACTCTTTTTTAAACTGAAAAATCAATGAGCAAAAACCCCATTATCGCCGGACTTGATATAGGCTCCTATGCTACCAAATTTTTAGTTGCCAAACAGAAGCCCGACGGACGGGGTTTTGAAGTTTTGGGACGGGGAATCAGTCTTTCCGAGGGAGTTCGAAAGGGGGTGATAAACAAAAGAAAAAAAACTGCTGAAGTGATTTCGGAAACGATAAAGCAGGCGGAAAGGGAAGCCGGAAGAGAAATAACTTCCGCTTATGTGAATATAAACGGAAGTCATCTTTTTTGTCTTTCTTCGGAAGGACTGGTTTCCGTCTCCAGAGCGGATCAAAAAATTTCCGAGCAGGACTTGGAAAGAGTGATAGAAGCGGCCAAAACTTTTTCAATACCTTCGAATAAAGAAATAATAGAAGTAATTCCTCAGGAATACATCGTCGACGATCAATCCGGAATAAGTGAGCCGCTCGGTCTTCAGGGAATAAGGCTGGAGGTCAAAATTTTGGCTGTCGGGGGCTTTACCCCCTATATAGACAACACTTCCGAAGCGATTATCGAAGCCGGTCTGGAAGTTGGAGATATGTTTTTGGATCCGTCGGCCAGCGCCAAGACGGTTCTTGACGATCAGGAAAAGGAGCTGGGGGTAGCGGTAGTTGACTTGGGGGCGGCCACCACTTCCATAGCCGTCTTTGAAGAGGGTGAGATGATCCATACCGCCGTTTTGCCGATAGGGGTAAATAATATAAGAAACGATATCGCCATCGGTCTCAGAATAAGCATTGACGCGGCTGAAAATATTCTCGAAAAAATGGGCTCACACATACTCGGAGAAGCTACGAGCAGAAGAAAGGCGTTCGACGCTCCCGGAGGTGAAGAAATTACTTTCAAAGAAAAAGAGTTGAAGGAAATCGCCAAAGCGAGAGTTAATGAAATATTCGAATTGGTTGACAAGGAGCTGGAAGAAATTGACCGGTCCGGACTGCTGCCGGCCGGAATCGTCATTACCGGCGGAGGAGCCAAGTTGGACCACTTGGTCGATTTCGTAAAATGTAAAACCGAGCTACCGGTCAGAATAGGAGCTCCCACCGACTTTTATCCTTCTCAGGAAGATCCTTCGCTTTCGGTGGTTTGTGGGCTGGTGAAGCTCGGATTGGAAGCGGAAGAGGGAAGAGGTCTTTTTGATTTCAAATTCGGCGGAGGACTGGGTAAAAAAATTAAAAAGATATTTAAAATATTCATACCGTAGTCCAATAAATGAGCGTTTCGCTTTTATTGGATTTAACCACTAAAAACATATGAAAAACCAATTGCCGAAAATAAAAGTGGTCGGTATAGGAGGATCGGGAGGGAATGCCATCACCAGGATGATGAGTTGCAACATCAAGGGAATAGAGCTCATCGCCCTGAATGCCGATTATCAAGACTTGGAAAAAACGGAGGCGAATAAGAAGATAAGAATAGGTAAAAAGCTCACCGAAGGTTTGGGAGCGGGAATGAATCCCGAAATAGGGGAAAAAGCCGCCAAGGAAAATGAGGACGAAATTAGAAAAACCCTGGAAGGATCGGATATGATTTTTCTCACTTGCGGATTGGGTGGCGGAACGGGAACCGGAGCCCTTCCGATAGTTTCCAAAATCGCCAAAGAAACGGGAGCTTTGACCATCGCCGTGGTAACCATGCCTTTTTCTTTTGAAGGAAAGGAAAGAGAAAAAATTGCTCAGGAAGGCCTTGAAAAGGTCAAGGGGAAAGTGGACACCTTGATTCCGATTGCCAACGACAAGCTTCTTACCACTCTCGACAACAACGTCACTCTTTCCGAAGCTTTTTGGTATTGTGATGAAATTTTACGCCAAGCCGTTCAGGGAATCTCCGATCTGATTGTCTTGCCCGGCATAATCAGCATAGATTTTGCCGACGTGAAAGCGATTATGAAAAATTCCGGATCCGCCCTCTTCGGAAAGGGGATCGCCAAAGGAAAACGCAGAGGAGAACAGGCGGCCGCCAAGGCACTCGACTTACCACTGGTCGATCTTTCTTGCGAAAACGCACAAGGAGTTCTTTTCAACGTCGGCGGCGGAAAGGATCTTTCTCTGGCGGAGGTGAACGACATAGCCAAGGTAATAAAAGAAAGAGTTTCTCCCGACGCTCAAGTTATCTTCGGAGCGGTAGAAGACGATAGCTTGAAAGAAGGAGAGATAAAGGTGACCGTAATCGCCACCGGCTTTTAAAACTGTTGACGACTTTGCCAATAGAAGGTAGACTGTTAATAGGAACTATTACTACTAATTAAACAACCTTTAAAGGTTGTTTAAACTTTCTAAGATTAATTTTCACTTAAGACATGATTTCCAAAGTTGAAAAAAGAGACGGAAAAAAGGCGGATTTTGACAAATCAAAAATCGAAAAAGCGGTATTCAAAGCACTCACCTCTTCCGAGCAAGGTGGAGAGCCCGAGGCGAAAAAAGTTGCCGACCGGGTTTTGGAATTATTGCTTAGAAGATTCAGTCGGGACGAAGTACCCCACGTTGAAGAAATTCAAGATATCGTAGAGGAAGTTTTAATAAACAAAGGGTACGACAAGGCGGCTAAAGATTATATTCTATACAGAGAAAAACGAAGGGAGGTCAGAGAGACGGAAGCCGAACTGGACAAATCAATGAAGGTGATCGGGGACTACATAGAAGAGATGGACTGGGAGGTGAAAGAAAACGCCAACATGACTTATTCCCTACAAGGTCTCAATCAATACGTAACTTCGCACGTTTCAAAAAAATATTGGCTGAACAAGATATATCCGAAAAAAATAAGGGAGGCGGCTAAAAATGAAGACATGCACATTCATGATTTGAATCTCCTCGCCACCTATTGTTGCGGATGGGACTTACAGGATTTACTGATTAAAGGCTTCGGAGGGGTTTCCTCGAAGATAGAATCCGCTCCTCCCAAACACTTACGTCCGGCTTTGGGGCAGGTAGTCAATTTCTTTTTTACACTTCAAGGAGAGAGCGCAGGGGCGCAAGCGATGAGTAATTTCGATACCTTTTTGGCTCCCTTTATAGCTTACGATAAATTGGATTACGGACAGGTAAAGCAGGCCATGCAGGAATTTCTTTTCAATTGCATGGTTCCCACTCGGGTAGGTTTTCAATGTCTTTCGGAGGATACCGAAGTGCTAACGAAAGACGGATGGCGAAATTATGAGGAAGTGGAGAAGGGAGATATTATTAAAACCTTCAACGTCGAAAAAGCGACAATTGAAGACAAAAAAATTAAGAAGGTGTTCAGAAAAGAATATAAGGGAGAGATGTACAATGCGGTAAATAGAATTCAGAATCAACTTTTATCTCCGGGACACAGGATGGTTCGGAAGAAATTTAATTCTGAAAATTATTGCTTGGAGGAAGTGGAAAAGGTCACCGAGCTGAACTCTCCCCAAGCTATTCCGATTGCTGCTGATAATGATAATGAAAAGATAGATTTAAGTGATGAAGAAATAAAACTTATTGCTTGGATAATTTCTGAAGGATCGTTGGAGGTAAAGGGCAATTGGAGAAGAGTGGTTATTTATCAATCGAAAGAACAAAACCCGGAGAAATACGAAGAAATAATTTCTCTTTTGGAAGTTTTGGAAATAGAATATACTATCCAAGAAGGGGTTGAGTCTTTAGGTCAAAAAGTTGCTCAGATAAGATTTAATTCTGAAAATTCTCGCTCAATACTTGAATGGTTTGATGAGGATGATGATGTAAAGAAAGTTCCGGAGAAAATGCTTGAAATGAGCCAATCTCAAAGCAGGGTGTTTTTGGAGACCTACATAAAAGGTGACGGTCATGAAGGATGCAAGATTACCGTTTCCAATGAAAAGATACGTGATGACCTTCAACAAATAATAGTTAATTCGGGCTATGGATTCACTACTTCTCAGAGACAAGATTCCGGAGTCGGAAATAAATTACTCTACATTTTAAGAGTTATAAGACATCAAGAAACTTATCTTAGAAAAATAGAGAAAGTTGATTACCAAGGCATAATTTGGTCGGTTAACACGGAAAATGAAACGGTTATAGCGAGAAGAAAAGGCAGTGTTTTTATAACCGGAAATACACCTTTTATAAATACCTCGCTCGATATCAAGGTTCCCGAGCATTTGAAAGACCAGCCGGTGATAATAGGCGGTGAGCCGCAAGAAGCTACTTACGGCGAATTCCAGGAAGAGATGGATATGTTCAATCGGGCCTTTTATGAAGTGATTATGGAAGGTGATTCCAAGGGAAGAGTTTTCACTTTTCCGATTCCGACTATTTCCATTACTGACGACTTTGACTGGAACAATGAAGCCTTGAAGCCGATGTGGGAGGCGACCACCAAGTACGGTGTCAATTACTTTTCCAACTATATGAATTCGGATATGGACCCGGCCGATTTCAGGAGTATGTGTTGTCGCCTTCGCCTTGATAATAATGAACTGATCAAAAGAGGAGGAGGGCTTTTCGGCAG
>Ga0207421_10007508_pt1 | contig 11588 bp, 11 predicted proteins | sample SodLakKL_010_SED_4_FD_187542 | JGI IMG/M metagenome (GOLD analysis project Ga0207421, IMG submission 187542) | Alkaline sediment microbial communities from Lake Tanatar, Kulunda Steppe, Russia - 8KL_010_SED (SPAdes) (version 2) | ecosystem: Environmental > Aquatic > Non-marine Saline and... | reverse complement strand
TGGTTATTTTGGAAGACTTGTTGAGACAATAATTATGAGGTTAGCTGATTTTCAATTAACTTTTCCTCCTTTATTGCTTGCACTTGTAGTTGGTGTGGTATTAGGGCAAGGACTAATAAATATCATAATTGTGTTATCAATTACTACCTGGCCATATTATGCAAGATTATCTTATAGTTCCACTTTGCAAGTAAAACAAGAAGAATTTGTTGAAAGTGCAAAGGCAATGGGAGCTAAAGAAATTAGCATTCTTTTTAAACATGTTATACCAAACATTATCAGCCCTTTGATAGTTTTGGCAACTGTAGAAATAGCAAGAGCTATTATCATTGAAGCTTCATTGAGCTTTCTAGGCTTAGGAGTGCCACCAGAAATACCTACTTATGGAGCAATGGTAAGTGCTGCAAGGCATTATATCGATATTGCTTGGTGGTTTTTAGTTTTTCCTGGTTTAGGCTTAATACTTATAGTTTTAGGTGCTAACTTATTTGGAGATGGCTTAAATGATATTTTGGACCCTGCTTATGATTAATTTAAGTTGGAGGGGAATATTTTATGAGCGTAGAATTTGAAGAAAAAATAATCAGGAAAATAGATAAAAGGAGAGAAGAAATTGTCAACTTTGTAGCAAGTTTAATTAAAACACCTAGCACAAACCCACCAGGTAACGAAAAAGAAATTGTTGAAGTTATTAAGAAAAAGGCAAGGAATTTAAACTTGGGTGAAGGAGAAATTGTAGCAAAGGTCCCTGAAAGACCGAATATAGTTTTTTCTCTTAAAGGAAAGGATCCAGGAAATAGATTATTTTTTAATGGACATCTTGATACAAAACCTGCTGGTGATTTAGATAAATGGGAGACAGATCCTTTTAGTCCAACTTTTATTGATAATAAAATATTTGGACTAGGATCGAGTGATATGAAAGCTGCTGTTGGTGCAATGCTATATGCTTTAGGGTTTTTAAAAGAATATGATGTTATAAAAAAGGGAGAGCTTAAACTTTTGTTAACTGCTGATGAGGAAGCAATAACTAATTTTGGAGCCTCATATTTGTGCAACAATTATGACTTACAAGCAGATTTTGGTTTAATTGGAGAACCTGCAGGTATTACAAAGCCCTGGGAAAAAATTTTTATTGCTAATAGAAGATTATTAGGATTCAAAATGATAGTTGAAGGAACACAAATTCATTCCAGTCTTTCAGAACATCTAAACAGCATCAATGCTAATCAGAAAATGTGTTGGGTTATTGATAAAATCAATAAAGACTTGGAATTCTCTTATAATAAGAAGGATGAATATTCTATTGGAATCACTAAAAACATTGGCATGTTTATTGAAGGTGGAATTAACTATGGAATATATCCAGGCAGATCAGAATGCAAAAGTGAATTAAGGGTGCCCCCTGAGATAAGTAGAGATATACTTTTTAATGAAATAAAAAGATTTATTCAGAGATTAAAAAAGGAAGACAAAAACTTACATATAGAAATCAAAAAGGAGATTCCTGCAAATAAAGAGACTTTAAATTATCCTTATGTTAGAGGAGATGAACCTTTTGTAAGGTTTATTAGAGAATCTTGCCAGAAGGTCTTAGGATACTCTCCTTCTTTAGATTTATTTCCAGGAGGAACAGATGCCTCTGTTTTTCAAGAAATTAAAGGCATACCAACCATATCTGCTTTTGGTCCTGGGATTCTTAAGGTCTGTCATCAACCCAATGAATATGTTTATATTGATGACATTATTAAAGCTACAAAAATGTATGTTTTGATAGCAACAAGATATTTATCTTAATAAAATATCTGGGAGGATGAGAGTTTTATGGAATATTTTCGAGAAGAATGCTATAAAACAAAACTTAAGTTTCTAAAAAATAAAATTGATAGTATAAATAGAGTAAAATTTGCTACCTTACCAACTCCACTCATAAAACTAGATAATTTAACAAATAAAATTTCTGGACCTGAAATTTATATTAAAAGAGATGATTTAACTGGTTTAGGATTAGGTGGAAATAAAATTAGAATGTTGGAATTTAGTATTGCTAAAGCTTTAGAGACAAAGTCAGACTGTGTAATTGGTACCGCATCTGTTCAATCTAATTACTGTCGTCAGTTAAGTGCTGCAGCAGCAAAAGTTGGGCTTGAAACATATCTTGTCTTATCAAAACGTCGGGGAAAACAAGACTTAACTTTACAAGGAAATTATTTGCTGGATAAAATTTTAGGAGCAAATACAGAACTGATTAACCCATTGCCATGGGAAGAGTTGGTTGAAAAGATTGACAAAGTCAAAAAGAAATTATTAGATGAAGGGAAAAAACCTCATGTTATGAGAGCAGTTAACATTGAAGATAATTGGCTGGACTCTATGGGTTATGTAAATTGCTTTTTAGAAATGTTGATGCAATTTAAGGATATGAATATTTTCCCTGAATATATATTTGTGACTGGCTCAGACACTAATCAGGCTGGTTTGGTGGCAGCTCAGAAATTTTTAAATGTTCCTATTAATATTGTAGCAATAAGTCCATCACCTCAAAATGAATCCCGGCCTGTTGGAGGCAAAAAAAGTGTTAAAAGAATAGTGAATAGGATTTCTCAGGAAATACAACTGGATATTTCAATCAATGAGAATGAAATAGATTTGTCTTATGACTATGTTGGCAAAGGTTACGGAATACCAACTGACGCTTGCAGAGAAGCCATTAGATTAATGGCAGAACTAGAAGGAATATTTTTAGACCCTGTCTATTCCGGGAAAGGGTTCTCTGGATTAATTGATTTTATTAGAAAAAAATATATAAGTCCTAAGAAAACCGTTGTTTTTATTCATACGGGAGGTTCTCCGGCTTTATTTGCTTATAATGAGGAATTTAAATAAAAATATTTTGAAATATTTAGGAGGTTAGCAATGGAAATAATTGAAGATATTCATGTTGTTGGTGGGGGGATACATGGCATAGGCTTAACTCATAAACTTGATTCAAATGTTTATTTAATTGATGGTGGTGATGAAATTGCTTTAATTGATGCTGGAGTTGGTGTTGAGCCAGAAAGAATATTAGAAGAAATTATAAAAAAAGGATTTAGGAAAGATAAAATTTCAAAGCTTTTTTTAACACATGCTCATTTAGATCATTCAGGAGGTGCCGCTTATTTAAAAAAGAAGTTAAATGTTGAAATATTAGCTTCAGCTAAAGAAGCTCCTTATTTAGAAAACGGAGATGAAGAAGCAATTGGATTAACTAAAGCAAAAAAATCAGGTATTTATCCAGATCAATATAAATTATCTTCTGTTAAAGTAGGGGACTGGCTAGATGGTTATGAAGAAAAATCTGTGGGAAAATATTTTGTTAAGGTAATTCCTACGCCAGGACACAGCAGAGGCTCTTTATCTTTTATGATAAGAAATCACAAGAAAAAAATTTTGTTTACAGGTGATGCAGTGGCTTTAGGGGGGTATATTTCTTTGCAAAACCTGCCAGACTCTTCATTAACAGAATATGAAGAAGGGATAAATAATCTTAATAATTTAGATATAGATTCTTTATTTCCCTCTCACTATGGTTTTACTATTAATTATGGCCAATATCATATTGATTTGATTAAAGAAGCTTTAGAGGGGACAAATAATTTTAAAAAGGCTCTTAAATTATAGGAGAATTAAAAGGTAGTTCTTAATGACTGTGGTGTTTATATGGTGAATGTGGAAATATGGTTTGGAAAACTGAACCCATATAAAATTATTTTATACAGCAAAATTAAAGTTTAAAATTAATCGCTGGGGGAATATTAAATGAAACCGATTAAAGTTGGCTTGATTGGACTAGGAAAATTTGGAGAACTTGAAAGTGAAATATTGTTTAACATGGATTCAGTAATATTGGATGCTTTCTCCAGCAGAAGTTCAAAAAGATTAGAGGAATTCGGTGAGCGTTTTAGTGTTAATAAGTTATACACTGATTATGAAGAACTAGTATCAGAAAAAGAGCTTGATGCTGTTTTCATTACTAGTAGCTCAGAAAATCATGCTATGCAAGCAAAATATGCTTTAGAAAACAATAAAAATGTCTTTGTAGAAAAACCACTTGCTTTATCTTATGAAGAAGGAAAGTCTATAGTTAAAATTGCTGAAAAAAAAGAATTGCTATTGATGGTGGGATTTTTGTCTCGTTTTGATCATAAATTAAGGATGCTGAAAGAGTGTATAAATAATGGGAGTTTCGGCTCTTTGGCTTACCTTAGCTTTCACAGAAGTTGTTCAAAATCATTACTGGAAAATAGCAACTATCTTGACCCTGTTCAAGAGACTATGATACATGATATAGATCTTGCCTTATGGTTGTCTCAATCCAATGTTAATAAAGTTAACGCTATTAATATATCCTCAGTTAACTGCAATAAAAAATCTTCTGCTTATTTAGCAACTTTATCATTTGAGAACGGGATGGGGGCAGTTTTTGAAACTGATTGGTTGATACCAAACTCTGCTCCAGTGAATTCGTTGAAGGGTGAAAGAACAGTAGATGCACATCTAAAAGTTATTGGAGATAAAGCTAGGGCAAAAATTAATTTTATTAATAATGGTTTAACAATTTGGGGCAAAAACAAAATAATCAATCCTTTAACAGGTTTAAATGATGTCATTGGAGAAAGAATTAGAGGGGCTCTGTATGATCAGTTATACCATTTTGTCGAATGTATAAACAATAAAACAGAATCAACTATTGCCTCTTCTCAAGATGCATTATACGGTTTGAAAATTGTTGAAAAAATATTAAATTCAGCAGAAACTGGTAGGGAGATTTTGCTTTGATTTTTAATTTGTAGAAGGAAAGGATGTTAATAATGAGTCAAATTAACAGCATAGAAAAAAAGATTAAAAATAACCAGTATGTTTTTGGCTGCAGCGTAACTTTTAGCGATAGCAGTATTACAGAATTACTGGGAGATGTGGGTTTTGATTTTATCTGGATAGATATGGAACATACTCCTAATGGAGCCCTCCAGGTAAAACATCATATTATGGCTGCTAGAGGAACAGAAAGTGCTACATTTGTCAGGGTGCCTGGCCATGATGACAAGTTTGTTAAACCAATAATTGATATTGGACCAGATGGGATTATATTTCCCTTTATAAATTCTGCAGAAGATGCTAAAAAAGCTGTTTCTATCTGCAGATATCCACCTGAAGGAGGCAGGGGTTTTGGTCCCCAGAGAGCTGCCAGATATGGTTTGATAAGCTCAGAAAATTATATAAGTAATTCAGATAAAAATATGTGGAAAATAATGCAGATTGAACATGTTGAAGCAGTAAATAATCTGGAAGATATTCTTGAAACTGATGGGGTGGATTCTTTTGTTGTCGGACCAAATGATTTGGCAGGTTCCCTGGGCTTAATTGGTCAAACGAATCACAAAGAGGTAAAAAAATATATGGATTTGATTGCTGAAAAAGCTGCTCATTTTAATATTCCTTATGGAGTGGCTATTCCGTTTGATTTAAAATTAATTGAGGAATGGCTGGAAAGAGGTGCGCAGTGGATTGAGATAGCTGGCGACTTTCTGTTTTTGGCAGACAGAGCTAAAGATGTTCTGCAGCAGGCAACAAATTTCACAGAAAATTGGAGGTAAAACAAAATGACTGATTTCCAAAAAAAGCTGGGATTGAAGAAAGCCGATCAGATTGCTATTGTGGTAGAAGATATGGAAAAAGTAATTCATTACTATGAAAACACTTTAGGCTTAGGTCCTTTTCACCGACCTGAAATTAATTATTTTAATAAATATTACTACAATGAAAAGGTAGATTCTGATTGGGAGATGGCTTTTTGTTCTTTAGGAGATGTAGAACTGGAGTTAATTCAACCAACCAGGGAGCCCACTATATATCATGATTTTTTAAAAACTCAGGGAGAAGGTCTTCATCATATTGGTTTTGTAATTGATAATTTTTCTGAGGTGATAGATATATGTAAGAAAAAAAATATTGAGGTTATTCAATGGGGTGAAGGAGATACTTCGAAATTTGCCTATTTAGCTACTGAGAAACCTGGTGGAGTGATATATGAAATAATTGAAAGAGAAGTAAGTCGGGTTTAAGGCAATTTAAGCATTAAACAGCTGGTAAATTATATCAATTCAATGCTTTGTAAGAAATTAAAGGAGGTTAAAAATGTCTGAAGCTGAAAAAAAATTAGAAGAACTAGGTATTGAACTAATACCGGAAGATCTTACTGGAAAAATTTTAAAAATCAGGCGAGATGGAAATATATTATATCTTTCAGGAAACCATTGCAGAACTAAAGAGGGAGAACTTATTTATGAAGGTAAGCTTGGAAGGGAAGTATCACAGGAACAGGGTTATGAAGCTGCGAGACAGGTTGGAATCAATCAACTTTCTACCTTGAAAGATTATCTGGGAGATTTAGACCGGGTAGACAAAATATTAAAAGTTAAAGGTTATGTTGCCAGTGATCCAGATTTCCATAACCAGCCAGAAGTGATGTATGGTTTTACTGATTTAATGGTTGAAGTTTTTGGAAAAAAAGGAATGCATGCTCGTTCAGCAATAGGCGTTCCGGTACTGCCCAGAAATATGCCGGTTGAAGTTGAAATGATAGTAAAGATTAAAGATTAATCATATAATATTTTCCAAATTACTGTTTAAAACTACCATATAACAAATATTATACTTTTACCAGCTGTTTAATTTTTTTATACTGATTTGCTTAAAACAATAGTTATATTGTTGTTTTCTCTGTAAAAAAGGTTTCCATACTTTGTTTATTGAAGGTGATAGGGATGAAAATTTTTATATCAGTAGATATGGAAGGAATTGCTGGAGTAGTGGATGAAAAAGATACTTTAAATGATGGGAAGGAATATAAGGCTTCAAGAAGATTAATGACTCAAGAAACAAATGCTGCAATTGAAGGTTGTTTAAATGCAGGAGCCAGAAAAATCATTGTAGCTGATTCCCATTCTACTACCAGGAATATAATTGCCAGCAGTTTAAATCCAGAGGCCAGATTAATTAGTGGCCTTCCCAGGCCGCTGGGCCAAATGGAAGGACTTGATGAAAGTTTTTCGGGTGTGTTTTTGCTTGGCTATCACAGTATGAATGGGACAAGAAACGGTGTGCTTGACCATAGCTGGTCTTCAAATTCCATCCATTTCGTTAAAATTAATGGGAAAGAAATAGGTGAAATAGGATTAAACACTATGTTGGCAAACTATTATGGAGTACCTGTTTTGCTTGTTTCAGGTTGTGACAAAGCAATTAATGAGGCCAAAATTTATTTGGATAAGGCAGAATTTGTTGTAGTAAAAGCTGGTCTGGGACGTACGTCAGTGTCTTCTCTCCATCCTGAGAAAGCCCAAAATTTGATAAGAAAAGCTTCTGAAAAGGCAGTTAAAAATGCAACTGATAATATTTTGCAACCAGAAGGACCTTTTAAGCTGGAAATAATGTTTAAAAAAAGCAGTATGGCTGAAATGACATCTTTGATACCAGATGTCGCCAGAGATTCTGGTCGAAAGGTGACATATCAAACCAATGATTTTTTGCAGTTGTTTAAAGTTTTTAGAGTTTTACTGTTTATTTCCTGTCAAGTATAATTAGCGTTTTTTCTGAACTATAAAGTTCATTTTTGAATTATTAAATTATGACAAATAATGTTTTTTAAGTGGCTACGGCAAATATTTTTAGGAGGTTTTGTAATTGGACTTATCTAAAGAAAAACTGATAAAAATGTATGAGGATATGATGAAAATTCGCTTATTTGAAAATAGGGCAAAAAAATTATTTAATGAAGGTTTAATAAGAGGCCCCATGCATTTATATATAGGGCAGGAAGCCATAGCTGTAGGTGCCTGTGCTAACTTAAGGGAGACAGACTATATTACCAGCACCCACAGAGGGCATGGGCACTGTATAGCTAAAGGTGGCAAACTGGATAAGATGATGGCGGAGCTTTTAGGAAAAGCAACAGGTTATTCAAAGGGCAAAGGAGGCTCAATGCATATTGCAGATCCTGATATCGGGATTTTGGGAGCTAATGGAATTGTAGGAGGAGGACTAGGAATTGCGCCAGGAGCTGGTCTTTCGGCTAAAATGAGAGGAACGGATCAGGTGACCATATGTTTTTTTGGTGATGGAGCCAGCAATGAAGGGATTTTTCATGAATCCCTAAATCTGGCTGCTGTCTGGGATCTGCCGGTTGTTTATCTATGCGAAAATAACAAATTTGGCCTGACCAGCAAGGCTGAAGAGGTTTTATCAGTAGAGGATGTGGCTGATAGAGCAGCAGGTTATGATATTCCTGGAGAAGTTGTAAATGGCAATGATGTTATAGCTGTATATCAAGCCGTTAAAAAAGCAGTTGAGAGAGCTAAAAATAATGAAGGGCCAACTTTAATTGAGGCTAAAACCTATCGCTGGGAGGGACATTTTGTCGGCGATCCCTGTGTTTATAGAGATAGAAGTGAAACAAAAAAGTGGAAAGATAGATGTCCGGTAAATAGTTTGTACGGTCATTTGGAGTCAGCGGGAGTATCTGAGAATGAGCTTGATGAGATAGACAGCAAAATACGGCAGGAATTAGATAAAGCTGTTGAGTTTGCCAAAAATAGTCCTGAACCGGAAATTGATAGTATATTTGAAGATATTTATGCAGATTAGATATATAGAAAGGAGTAATTATGAGAGAGTTAACAGTCAGGGAAGCACTGAGAGAAGCTATCAGGGAAGAAATGGTGAGAGATGAAAAAGTTTTCGTAATGGGAGAAGATATAACAGAACATGGTGGCATATACGGGGTTACGAAAGGTCTATACCAAGAATTTGGTAAAGATAGAATCAGAATTACCCCAATTTCTGAAGGTGCTATAATTGGTAGTGCACTAGGGGCTGCCATGACAGGCATGAGACCTATAGCTGAGCTTATGTATATTGACTTTTCCACTGTTGCTATGGATCAAATTGTTAATCAAACTGCCAAAATGAGGTTTATGAGTGGAGGAAAACTGGAAGTTCCTCTGGTAATCCGCACCCAGGGAGGTGGGGGACGGGGGAGTGCAGCTCAGCATTCCCAAAGCCTGGAGGCATGGTTTATGCATGTTCCCGGGCTTAAAGTAGTAATGCCTTCAACTCCCTATGATGCTAAGGGGTTATTAAAAACTGCCGTTAGAGATAATAACCCTGTTTTATTTATTGAACAAAAAATGGCCTATAATTTTTCTGGAGAAGTCCCTGAAGAAGAATATTTAATACCTTTTGGAAAAGCCGATATCAAAAAATCAGGTACTGATGTTACAGTAGTTGCTAATTCTTACATGCTTCCCAGGGCAATAAAAGCCTCTGAAGAACTCAAAGAAGAAGGTATTGATGTTGAAATTATTGACCCCTTAACTTTAGAACCCTTTGATAAGGAGACTATTATAAAATCGGTATCTAAAACAGGTAGACTGGTGGTAGTACATGAAGCTGTGAAAAGATGCGGGTTTGGGGCTGAAATAGCTTCTAAAATTATGGAAAGTGATGCTTTTTACTATCTTGATGCTCCTCTTGAGAGGGTTGCTGGGATGGAAGCTCCAATACCCTATAACGAAAAATTAGAGAATTTTGGCATGCCTGATGTAGAAGGAATCAAGGCAGCTATTAAAAGAAGCTGTTATAAGCACTAATAAGGAGGTGTGAGAAGTGCCCCATGAAATTAAGATGCCTAAGTTTGGGGAGACAATGACAGAAGGCACTATTAATAAATGGTTTAAGCAGATATCTGAGGAGGTAAAAAAGGGTGAGCCTCTTTTTGAAGTTAATACAGATAAAGCAACTTTAGAGATGGAATCGCCTGCAGAAGGAATTTTGAAAATAATTTTGGTAGAAGAAGGTGAAACGGCTGCAATTGGTGATATAGTAGCTGTCATTGCTGAAAAAGGGGAGAAGATTGATACCGATAAATACCAACCAGGCTCACAAAAGAGCATGACTGCTTCAGAAAATGAATTAACTGATAGAACTTCCAGAGAGTCAGAGGATATAAAAGTCAGTATTGAGGACAAAATTAAAGCTTCTCCCGCTGCTAAAAGATTGGCCGAAGAGGAAGAGATTGATCTGTCTAAAATAACACCCGGAGATAATAGAGATTTTATTATAGTTGAAGATATTGAAAAAGTTAAATCTGATAAAATCCAGGCAACACCTGTGGCTCAAAAGATTGCCCGGGAGAAGGAGATGAGTTTGTCTGAAATAAACGGCACCGGGCCAGGAGGCTGGGTAAGAAAAGATGATGTAGAAAAAAAACTGGCTGATAAAGAAGCCAAAGAGGTTTTAGCAGGAACTCCATTATCCTCAGAGGATGAATCTCAGGAAATACCGATGACTGGTATCAGAGAAAAAGTAGCTGAAAGTATGGTTTTCAGTTATCGCTCAGCACCCCATGTCACTCTGACAACTAGAGTAGACATGAAAGAAGCAGTTGATTTAAAAGAAAGGTTACAAGAAAAAATTGATCAGCGGATCACTTATACTGATATTATAAATTTAATTACTTCCCGGGCCTTAAAAAAATATCCCCGCCTTAATGCTCATATAGGAGAAAATAAAATAGTTATAAAAAAAGATATTAATTTAGGAATGGCTGTTGCGATTAAGGAAGGACTGGTAGTTCCTGTTATCAATAATGCTGATTTACTGAGTTTAAGTGAACTGGCAGAGAAGAGAGAAAAGCTAGTTGAAAAAGCCTTAAAGGGCAATCTTTCTCCTGATGAAATGCAGAACAGCACATTTACTGTTACAAATTTGGGAGGTCAGGGAGTTGAAATTTTTACTCCAATAATAAATCCTCCTGAAATTGCTATTTTAGGGGCAGGGAAAATAACCCGGGAAGCTATGGTAATTGAAGGTAATATAGTAGCAAGACCTGTTATATGGTTAAGTCTTTCCTTTGATCATCGTGCTATTGATGGGGCTCCTGCCGGTGAGTTTTTAAGATATGTTAAGGAACTAATGCAAAACCCCCTGGAACTTCTACTATAATAGCTTGGCTGGAGGTGAGATTTTTGGCAAATGAAATTAAAATGCCAAAATTTGGCGAAACAATGACTGAAGGAACTATTAATAGATGGTATAAAAATGAAAATGAAGAGGTAGAGGCAGGAGAGACTATCTTCGAAATATCCACTGACAAAGCAAATCTCGAAGTTGAAGCACCTGCCAGTGGTATTTTGGCTAAAATATTGATTAATGAAGGTGAGAAAGCTGCTATAGGTGAAGTAGTTGCTGTTTTATTGGAGCCTGGTGAAAAGCTAAATAATTTTGATGAAAAATCAACTGAGATTAAAGCCAGTGGCTCAAAAGAAGATAAACCTGACAATATTGAAGCTCTTCAGTATGATACCTGTATTTTAGGAGGTGGCCCTGCAGGTTATGTTGCCGCTATTAAAGCAGCTCAACTCAATCAAAAGGTGGCTTTAATTGAAGAAGAGGACTTAGGAGGCACCTGTCTTAACAGGGGCTGTATCCCTACAAAAACTTATCTTAGACATTCAGAATTTATTAATGACCTAAAAAAAGCAGAT
>Ga0207421_10007506_pt1 | contig 11589 bp, 6 predicted proteins | sample SodLakKL_010_SED_4_FD_187542 | JGI IMG/M metagenome (GOLD analysis project Ga0207421, IMG submission 187542) | Alkaline sediment microbial communities from Lake Tanatar, Kulunda Steppe, Russia - 8KL_010_SED (SPAdes) (version 2) | ecosystem: Environmental > Aquatic > Non-marine Saline and... | reverse complement strand
TCTCTAATTGACAAAGATTCATACTCAGGCCCATTGCCACTTTCTAATAGCTCTTCTATCTTGCGTTTGATATAACTTTTCTTCATATTATTACTTCCTTTAAGGCGTCATTTCAGATAACGTTCCGCGAGTACCCGAAGTTGGCGACCAACGGGAGCCAATTTGGGCGGAGCGAAGCGTAGCCGGGTACTCGCTGTTATGTGCTGGCATTGTGCGTCGAATAATTTTCTATTCTACTATTCCTTGCCTTAATAAATTCCATGACTCCTTTTTTATAGTTTAAATAATCACCAATTTCAGAAAATATTGGTTTTGATTCAAAATCATCAAATGGTAAATAAAATTTGACCTTCTGGTTTTCATCAACAAGATCATTTAGTAGGAAAAATCTGATATAACCTTCAAAATCCTTAAATAAATAGAAAAAGCTTTTATACCTCAAGAATGTATCATAAAGAGGACTTTTCTGTCCTAGGTAGAACAGTCGAATACATTCCAAAGTCAAGTCAAATCTATCATCAATTAAACTATTAACTCCTCGTGCTTGATTAATTGTATGTTTTCCATCAATTTTGTTGTTTGGAAATAAAATATATGCTCCAATCGTTGAACCAGTATCAAAAAGTTCGTTTACTTCGTCTTGAATTTGATCTGTTAACCATTTTTTGCGCTTATGGTTTTTATATGAATGCGTTATAGCATCGCTTCCTAAAAAGAATTCTCCAAGTTCAGAATTATGATATAAATAAGCACCGTTTTTGTTGTCAATTAGCGCAAATGTTTTCCCATTTGGTAAGGATTTATTCCATAGAAACTTATGATATCTTCGAAGAGTCGGGCTAGTACTATCAGGATCACCGCCTTTTGAATCAGAATAAAAATTAAATTTAATATCAATCATAAAATCCTTCTATATAAAACGATTTGAATAATTTCACAATGCTTGCACATAACTCAGGTATATGCGAACTTGGTTTCGTATATACCGTAGTTTCGGGATGATATCCGAACTTTTCTCTGCGGATATACCCTTCAGACATATTCACATTATCGATCTTCATATCTTTCATTGTTGCCCTGCCCACCTTACATCGTAATGCCACGTGTAAAATATATCACCCATGTCTTCTAGTTCTCTATGATGATTTTCCCAAATGTATTTACAAACTTGAACTATATTCGCACTACTACCATTTTCTCTTATTGCATCGACTATCCATGTTTTCAGTATTTCTCTGTTATTTCTTGGCATATCTACACCTTTTTTTAGATTATCGAAGGTATTCTTTCAATCCTTCAACATCCTTCATATTTCGAATTGAAATAACTCGGTATCCGAGTTTTCTCAATTTATCTCTTTTCTTTTTATCCATATCTGATATGTATTCTACATCATGAGGACTACCGTCAACAAATACAGTTACATTTGGTTCATAAAAGAAATCAGCCTCAGCGATTGGCTCGTTACCTTTATATATGGTTTTTTGGGACTCATCTGGCAACCGAATATCGATTTTTTCGATCTCTTCCAACACTTCTCTTTCGAATCCTGATTCGCATCGATCCAACAAGGCTTGATAATGGTCTTCATGACCTTCTCTGATCAACCGTGGTTTTTCGAATTGTTTCAAGAAATCAAGAGCTATATTTCGGTCCATGTGACCATGTTCTCTCTGATTATAGTAGTTCAGTAAACACTCATAACAGGCCATTGCACAACCATCTTCTTCACCCTCATGCATAACTTCTCTCGCACGTAAGAATATCTCTCTTAACGTTTTAGCATCGGTAAGGGAGTTCAATGCACCAGTACCACCTTCAAATGTTTCGTATATGATTATGGTTTTAGCTCCGTCATCCATAGGATCTGGTTTTACCATTCCGTCGATCTCCTCTTCGTCGAGATTAAGATGTACTGTTATACCTTGTATCAGTGCTTCTTTTATCGACCAATAGAAGGCTTCGACATCATCTTCATTTTCGAAATCCGGTTTTGGTATGTTCAATGTGATAACATCATGGATCCCTTCAGAAAACAAGAACACTCCATGGATGATATCGTCTTCGTCGGCGTTTCTACTGCATTTATCATTACCCTCGGACTGATGCTTTTCTACGGAATTTGAACTCAGTAACCATTTGAAACATTCCGTACAGAAAGAAAAGCCATCGGACGGATCTTCACCCCCTATCAATCCTTTATTTACTTTGATTATCCTGCCATTGTGTTCATATTTCATATTGAACGAAGAATCCCCATTTACAATGTATCGGTCCATTTTAGAACCCATATCATAACCTATCTGAATGTCGTAGCCCCTTCGTATCCTTTCTTCTTCGTCACTTGTTATCTTTGAACCGCTAATCGCGAATTGATCTGGCATCTCCATGCCATTGAGATTCGGCGGGGTATCCTTTAGATCTCTATTGCAGTTAGGACAGTTAGAGAGTGTATCTGCCCTTTGGTCGAACAATATATTTTCACAATCGGGACATATCAAAATTTTTCTTGTTATCGGTCTTTCGTCTTCCATCTTTGGTCTAGCGTGTTTTATCGAGTATTTGCTACCTTTGAAGTATACCTGGTTTCCCGGTGCATACTCGTAAAGAGCTATGTTCCTATCTCTTACCAATTCATCTTCCTTATCGCTGAATACTAGATGTGTGCTGGAAGTAGGGAAGCCATATCCTGGTAAAAAGCCCTGGTTTTGTAGGTATCTGAATGTGTAAAACCCCTTTTTCCCTTCTCTCATCGTAGCCATCTTGAACCCGATAGCATCTCTTCTCCTCCGTTCGTGCTTTTCTAAGGTGGTCTTTCCCTCTTTGACAAATATCCTGTGGCGATCTTTGTTCAGATTGCTGTATTCTCTACGCCAGTAATCGAATACCTTATCTAAACTATCCACAAAGGTATCTATACAGCGCAATACAAATTCATCTGATAACCATGTGTACGTTTCCATCTCGACAGAGAAAGCACTCTCAAAGGTTGAATGTATTACCAGTTTTTCTTCGGAAACCTTACGTTTCAAAATATCCTTAAATGAACTCTTCATAGGGTACATGTTCGGGTGGTCATCGATGTTTAGAATACTTTCTATGTTTGCTTCCAACTTGAATTCACCGCTTCCGCCGGTCGATGAACCTATGATCTCAATTATTATCGAGTTAAGGTGTGTTTCCATGAGCGACCTGTTGTCCATCAAGAAACGGGGTTGTGTTATCTTTCCAGATATCATCTTTTGTGGCCTTTTATAGAAGTACTGCTCATGAGGGCCTCTTTTGCTACCAACACCACAAAATGTTGTTATCAATGAAGGCTGCCCCTTTCTTCCAGCTCTACCAGCTCTCTGTGAGTAGTTGGTTGGGCTTGGTGGCACATTCCTCATATGAACGCTGGATAGCTCCCCTATGTCTATCCCCAGCTCCATGGTAGGAGTGCATACGATGGTATTTAACGGATCATCTTTGCTGATGAACTTTTCTTCTGTCATCTTTCTCTCATCACCGGATATCTGTCCACTGTGTTCTTCAGCCTTAAGAGATACAGTATCATCAAAATTCATCCTGTATATATCTCTAAAGTAATTTACCTCCTTTGAAAAATCGACAGGATCTATTTCCGAACACTTTTTACCAGGACATATATTGAGTTCTTTGAAGTGGTAAACATTGCCGCAAATAGGACATCTTTTTACCTCGTTATCATCTATCAATTCTACTATTAGTTTCTCTACGGTCAATTGATAGAGGCGACCTATGTATTTGAATGACTGATATTTAAGAAAGCCTTCTCTTTCGAGAATACTTATTATGGACTCAACTAAGTCCTTTGCATCGTCTTTTTCTAATCCCAATGCTTTCTCGGTCCAAACAACAAGTCTGCTCCTTCCTGAAGTAAGCCTCATCACCTGAGCTCTCTTCGATTTGTTGTCAGCTGTATCGCTATACCCCATTTTCCTATACGCGGGTCCGCCGAGCTCTACTAGAGCATCGTCAGCGAGTTCATCTATTACATCCCTATTGAATTCATAAAAATCATTGATGTATTTGTGATTCAAGGCGAATTGTTTTCTGAATATATCCAACAATCCTAAAAGATAATCGTATCTTTCGTTCGGTGAGAGGGCTGATAGTGTCGGAATACTGACTTCATCATCCCAGTATTTCTGCGTGTTAGCCATCTCATCCAGTCCTCTATAATTGTATCTTATTATCCCAGCATCTTCTAAATTCTGCTGATTTTTCTGTGGAGGTGAACGGACTTCCTGAATCAGTTGGTACCGAAGATATTGTATGTATTTGTCTTTCAGTGAATCTCCACCGAAACGGCTGGGATTGGGATTGTATTCGGGCATAACATCGTTATCCTCGAATATATCAAATATCGATTTATCTAGGCTCAACAGAGATTTAGATTCATCACTATTTTTTAGAGCGTGATAAAAACCCCTTCTGAAATGTACACGTTTTTGAAAGTTGTTTATGTGTGATGCTTGTAATGATGTATCTTGCCGGTTATCCGAAAAAACTATGGTTTTTTGATTATCTTCATCCAGTTCGGATATAAGGCTGGAGATGAGTATATCCGTCGCAGTACTTCTACCCACGGAACCGAAAGAGAAAAGTTTGTTGAATTCTCTAGGTCTTCTGTCGTAATGAGCTCCGCACTCCGGGCAGAACAAAAAGGGTTTTTTGATGGTAGCTACTTCCAATTTATTCTGAAATATACATTTTGCAGATTCGTCTTCGAAAGCATTATGTTCCGGACAGTATGATATCGGTATGGGTATGTATTCCTCGTATAACTTTCTAAGTTTATCCTCCTTTTCATAGAACATATCGGGTAATTCGAGTTCTGAAACCTCTACTTTTTTTGGATATATGTATACATCTTCATATTCCTCAGTATCTGTATCTATATCTCTCGCGATCACGGAACCGTCGTCTTTGATGCTTGCCCCGAAATATTCCTGTCCACAGGCCCTGCAAAAATAGAGTGGTAGAGTTATCCGTTCTTTACTTTCCTCGATACACTCGTTACAAACAAGATCTCCCTTGTCATGAAGGTGAGGACCATCTTTGGTCAAACAAGAAGAGATGGTACGTCCCTGGGAAAAGAATAAGTGGAGTTTGGTAGTGAACAATGGGGATTCCTTTCCATCATATTGTTCAGTCGCTACCAATCCTGCGAGTAAAGCAGCTCTAAGTTCTCTCTGACACTCCTTGAGATCGTTATCTGGTCTGAGTTCTTCCTGATATCTCCTTTCGAGCATATCCATGGAAGCACTAGATTCTAGCAATTCGTTTTGAAGGAAGGTAACGGTTCGTTGATTTTTCAGTATATCTCCCAGTGAAAGACTTGTCTGTTCACCATCTATATCTTTACCGGTGAGTTCTTCAACTAGGGGTATCGTGCTATCTATATCGTATTCAAAACCATCTATGGATGCATCGGTGACCAGTATCTCATCAGGTAATACACCTCCCGTACTAATCTTCGCTTCAACGTAACTTTCGCCTATCACATCCTCCGGGTCAAAATTTTCACCGAAAAGGTTTTTTGCAAATGAAGACACCAGTTCTGCAGAATCTTCATCTTCTCCGGTCTCCACCGTTGCACTGGTGCCGATACACTTTATCTCGCCTGTGACTTCTGTCCTCTTCTTTACCCTTCTTAAGAGGGCTGCGACGTCAGCACCCCTTCTACCGGTGTACGTGTGGATCTCATCTAGCACCATGTATCGAAGATTTCCTCTATGTTCATACGGGAATAAGTCTTTGTCCTCAAAACGCATCAATATGTATTCCAGCATCACGTAATTGGTCATCAGTATATCCGGTGGATCATCTCTCATCTCTTCTCTAGACAGTATCTCGCTATCGTATGGTTCGGTCCTACCCGTTGTTTCCTCCAGGAACCTCAGTGCTTCCTCCCTCGAATTCTTCATATCTCCGGTGTAGAGGGCTATCTTCACACCGGTGCCATCCAGCCTCTTGGCGAAGTCACTGTACTGTGAATTGGCCAGTGCGTTCATGGGATATACTATCAGGGCTTTTATCCCGGGGATACCGTCTTCCTTCATCTTCAGACAGTCGCTCACTATGGGTATCCCGAAGCAGAAACTCTTACCCGAGCCCGTACCGGTGGAGATGATAGTATTTTTCTTATCCATCAATATCTTCTTGATGGACTCGCTCTGATGCTTGTATGGTGATATAGTATCTGAACCGGGAACTTCAGGTGCCACGCTGAATATCTCCAGCACCTTTCTGTGTAAAAGATCCGAATCGATCATGGACTCCAGAGTATCTCCCTTCTCGAACCTCCTGCTCAACTGTATGTTCGGGTTCCTCCATAGCAGACTCCCCTTATCTATCCTGTTCTGAACCCAATCCTTGATGGCCGGATTCTTGAACTTCTGAAAAGTATATACATATGTCTTGTACGACTCCTTCGCATTTTCCAACACACTGAATGGTTTCATTTAATCTCACCTTATTTTAACCTTTTAACTCTATCCTTAAAAGCGTTTCTGAATTCCTTAGCTCGTTCTATTACCCAAATCTTTAACTTATCAAGTTCGTCTTTTGGGTCTAAAATCTCTGTATCGGGATAGAATACTGAAATACTACTCAACTTTGAATCTTCGCCTTCATTCCAGATCACATCACCTGTTATGGCATGATCTATCTCTTTCTCATGCATTTTAAATTGATTAAAATATTCTTTATTTTTACTGGCATCCGGTGATTCGAGATAAAGGCCTACTTCAAATCTATTCCCCTGTTTAAAGGCCAAACTATAATGGACGCCTGATTTACCCGCACCTATGCTCATCCAGTTTGATAGTGAAGGTTTTCGAGCAGTTGTAAAATTTGGCATCTCCTTTTTGATCCGATCCAACATATCGTCCCAGAATTCCCTATATAATTCTTCTCTTGGACTTATTTCGTCGTCAGTTAAATTAATAGTTTTTTGCCACTCGTTCGGTTTGGATACCACGTTGAAGTTAGGTGCTAGGGACGAATCACCTATCCGGACGACTTCGATTTCCGCCCCGAAAAAGGATCTATTCTCACCACTCGATTCATTCAACCAATCGAGCACACTACGATGCTTTTCCCTGAACTCTTCGGCTATCCATATGATGATCCCTGCATCCTTTCCCGCGCTATAAGTCAATAACTTACCAAGGTGGTCATGGTTGGTCCTACCAAATTGATTCTCAATTATGACATTAGTTTTCAGATTTAGTTCTCTTCCGAACAAGTCGGCTTTGAAATCTCCTATCGCCGATTCTCTTTCTATGATCTCTATTTCAACACCTAAAGCTTCGTTTAAAACTTCTATTTCTTTTTCAAGCCAGGGCGTAAAATGTCTGCCTTCTGTTTTCCAGGCTTTTTTTATGTCTACCTTCTCTATCCGTCTCAATCTTGACACGTTTTCTTCATCCATGTTTAATCCTCCAAAGTTTTATCATCATTTTCATCCGGCAATTCGATCTTACCTTCATATTCATCATAATACTTCAATATAAGCTCTTTTGTCCTGTATTCCCCGAACTCCTTCATATCATGTTTCTTTACTATCGGGAACGTTCCAAGAATGTAATCAAGCTCTTCCCTGGTGACTCCGTAAAGGTGAGCCACAATAGCATCCAGTTCGGCTTTGAGTTCTCTTCGTTCCTCGGGATCCCACTCGTAAGGTGGGCCGTCGTAACCGAGGTCTTCTGCGAATGGTTTGAGCGAAAATGAGGTATAGGATAAGTGTAGTACATTACTTTGGATTAAATTTATCAATTTGTCCGAGAGTATCATATTTAACCTATTGAATGGTATAATAGGAATCTGTTCAACATGATATTGATTAATCATAACGCCTCCGAGTTTATTTCTCAACATGTAATCAGTTATATACGCATCGAACTGGAATACAAAGGTTGACAATTTTTTTGCTGATTGAAATGTATCACTAAAAACGAGTGTTAAATTATCTCCAGTACCAGAACGAGGAATCAAAGAACAAACAGCATTTCGCATGTTCCCCGGACCACCAAATCTACGAATTGCTATTAAATAACCAATATTCCAATCAGATAATACATGATCTATTTTATTTTTTATCCAATACCTGGGTTTTGGTTCCCAACGGACGTCTTGATATTCATCAGGGGTTGTGTCTCGTGTGTCTTGTGTTCTTATGCCTTCAAATGTAGAGAAACGATGATCATAATGCCATATCATCTTTCCTTCGTACAGCGGAAGGTATCGTTCTTCGCCTTTCACAAAGATGTTACCATCGAGTTCGTAATCTTCCTCCAGCAACTCGTCCTCAGTGCGGAACAGATGTGAATCACTGGTCATATTGAATAAGCCTTGTTTGAAAGAAACACCCCACGGGTTCTCATCATCACCTATTTCGTTTTCCTTTATCAACACAGGATGTTTTCGGTACAATTTCTTGGTTAGTTCGGCATCCTTTTTCGATCTAAATATCGGACATGTTTTAGTATTGGGGTTGAGCAATTCGATTTCATCTTTGGTAAGAGTGAAGTGCCTTTCCTCTTCCTGCAGCTGGTCAAGGTTAGTTAAGTAGAACGCGAAGTTCGCCTTTTGCGCAGGCAGCCGTTCACCGGTAAGTGTTAGCAGTGAAAACTTATACATCCTATGTACTGCGGGGAATATCCCCTCTCGATTCTCAAAATCGTACAAACTAGCCAGCTGCTTTTTCTCCACGATACTCTGGAAGAAATCCTGGTTGTAATAATCTGTAGCTATACCACTAGCAAGAACTATACCTGTCCTTCCCTTGGTGTTTATTATGTTTATATTATGTTCTGCGAAAAGAGGATATAGATTTAACTTTCCTTTTGCAGTTCTATTAAATCTACCACAAACTTTGAAGAAATTGTTTTTGTTGTCGATTGTATCCTTATGATACGTCCATTTATAGTATAAATCAGGATTATTTTCTGTCAAATTTTTGATGAGTTTTTTTCTTTTAGAACCTGAAGCAGCAGCTACATCCTCATCTTTACCTGTGAAAAATTTTTGTTCTTCTGCCTGTAACACATCCCAAGGTGGATTCCCCAGCACACAGTCGAATCCAGGATCCTCACCGGAAAAAACATCTGGGAACTCTAGCTCCCAGTGGAAGAATTTATGTTCTTCTGACAGCTCCATAGTCTTGGTGATAACCTCTGACTGTACCGAGTTTTGAGAGTCTCCTGTCATCATCGTTCTTATGGTCGTCTGTGTCGGTGCCTTGAGGTCTTTTTTTTCCAGTGGCCAGAAGAACGCCGAAGTCCACATGTCGTATAGTAGTTTTCTGTGAGTCCATGCAGCTGAGTCGCGGATCCTTTCGTAGAATTCTTTCTTTTTCTCTATATCCCTGGAATCTTCTTCGGATATCTCTTCAAGAGCACGGTGATCTCTTACATACTCATCTTCAGGGATATCATAGGAAGAAAGTAGACGGATACTATCTCCTTTTTTCTCCTGTCTTATAGTGGTCCTTAGTTCCTTTGCACGTTCTTTGACCTCGCCCTTTAGTTTACTCAATGAATAGGCGTCCTCGGGAAGTCCTCTCTCGATGAGCTTCATACTTGTGCCCACTAAACTATCACCGCACTTGAGATGGTGGTCTAGGAAGTTCAAAGGCCTATCTTCAACAGCGGCGTTTATCCAGAGCGATACCTTAGCCAACTCTACCGCCATGGGGTTAACGTCAACGCCATACATGCAGTGCTGGAGAACGTCTCTTTTAGCGATATTCACATCCTTTACAGGCGGATAATCCATGCCTGTCCTCACCTTCGCTAGACGTGTTGCCAAATAGTTATTTGCAGCTATCAAGAATGCACCACTTCCGGTAGCCGGGTCGCATACTTTGATACCGAGTATAGCTTCTTCACGACCGATGCTTTTCAACCGTTCTTCCACAACAGGTTCCAGGGCGCTGTTTATCAGCTGGTTCACCAGAGTCTGCGGTGTGAAGTAACTACCAGTGGATTTCCTCTTAGCACCTCTTGGATCAAGGAAAAATTCGCCGGAGGGAAAATGCTCATCGTCCACCCAAAGGTCCTCTGATAATATCCTGGGCTCGTAATCCAGCAAGCTCTCGTATATGGAGCCTATCTCCTCGACACCTATATCGAGATAACTTATACGCTGTGTAACACCCTCGCTTTCGTAAAGAGTCAAGTTCTTTATAGCTTCCAAAAGATCCGAATTCTTGCAATCTTTGTCATGTATGATATCCAGTTTCGTAGCGTGAAACAAACTGCCGTTGTATCCGAATACTTCCAAATCCTCATTACCTTCACGTATCAGCCTGAAAGTTATCTGCAGACCCTTCCATAGATCTACATTGCTATCGTAGTGGTCTGGAATCTCGGCTTTATCTCTTAGTTTGGTTATACTGTAACTATCTGCATAGATCGAATTACGCATTGGCAGCATACCTCGCTGCTCGGCGTAGAGCAAAAAGAGCAGTCTGTAGATCACATGCAATACTTCGTTATAGTACATCTTGGTCAGTTCAGGCTCATCCACTAATTGTTCTCGCAGTTCATTATCCAAAAAGCCGTTCCCAAGTACTTCGATGGCTTTTTTTACATTCTGCCTCAGGTCGTCGCCTACTTTGACACCTGATGCCAAACTTCTCTGATAAAATGATTCCAAAATACATTCGTCGTCTTCCTGTGGTATGAACCTACTGGCATGTGCGAAGCGATACAGCGTCCGGAAGTCGGTAAAACTCCTTTCTTCGAATATGTTCTCTACATCTATCTCGATGAAACCTTTGGTATAAGTGTGATAGAATTTTCTGAGTATCCTAAGGTGTATACCGTTGGTGACGATACCCCACTTATCATCGGAAACGTTGAGATATAGCTGTAATTTATCGTGTGGTGTTTTAGCACCTCTGCCGGTTCCTTCCTTTTCGTCCAGGTCCTGTGATGGTGCTACCAAGTGGATAACCGGGGCATCATCGCCTTCCCAACCGCGATGACTGAGGTCAAAACTCATCTCCGTACCTTCGATTTCGATATTGGATTTCTGGTAGATCGGTTTGAATCCAAGAGATTCCATCAGTGGTTCGAGCCACAACCTCCTAGCCTTCGAAACGTTCATCTCCCTAAGCAACAGATAGTACTTGCTGTACCTGTCCTTGAGCGACTGCCAGTGCAAAGCGATCTCGTTCTCCAGCTCGGTACTAGAGAGCGGGTCATCATCGGATGACAATCTAAATGAAGATGACTTAACGTGATCCTCGTTAGGATTATCTTCAGACAATCTATCGATGAACTGTCTGGTGATCAACCCGCCGCTGGAGTGTACGTTAAAATACGATTTATCAGCCATGGAATCAACCCCCCAGTTTTGGATATATTATGGTAGTGGTTAGATGGTCTAGAGAAGCGACTTCAACGTCGAGCATACCCTTTATCCATCCTTGGTCATCATCGAAACTCGATACGAAGTTCTTCCTCTCTTCGATGATACGCTTTTTGTTGATATCTGCGATATTTCGATAATGTTCAGATAGGTCCATCTCGCTTGCCTTCTTCAAATCATCCAGGA
>Ga0207421_10007504_pt1 | contig 11590 bp, 10 predicted proteins | sample SodLakKL_010_SED_4_FD_187542 | JGI IMG/M metagenome (GOLD analysis project Ga0207421, IMG submission 187542) | Alkaline sediment microbial communities from Lake Tanatar, Kulunda Steppe, Russia - 8KL_010_SED (SPAdes) (version 2) | ecosystem: Environmental > Aquatic > Non-marine Saline and... | reverse complement strand
CGATAGGTGGCGAACAGATCCTGGAACTCGGACGGCGCCACGGTGAAGGTATCGTCGACCTCAGGCCGCCCTTCGAGCGTGAACTGCACGCCGGCCACCTCGATCGTCTGGCCCGGTGTGAAAGAAAAGGGTCCCATCTCCCCTATCGGATCGTTGTCGTCGAAGATTTCGTACTGCAGCAGCCCATCGTCCGCGTCCACCGAAAACTCGATGGTGAACGTGGCCCCGTTGGCCGCGGTCCATGTCTCTGGCTTTACGACGCTGCTGCCGGTGACGACCCCGGTCCCTTTGTTATCCTCGCCATCGCGGACCGCGAAGGTGCCGTTGCCATCCGGAATGTCCATGAACACCCGCTGACCCGAATCGCCCACCGCCAACTGCCGGGTCGGACTGATCTGCAGACTGCGCTGGCCGGCGTCGCCGTTGAATTCGACCTGTTCATTGGCACCGACGGTAAAGGGCTGCGTCAGCGACTTCAGCCCGGCGAACAGGTACTCGCCGTTGGCATCCTGGGAGTTGGCCAACTGGCGCAACGCGTCCAGCGTCTGGCGAATCTCGCCGGCGATGAAGCCCCGGGTCTCATCGGTCTGAGTGGCGTTGTTACCCTGCACCGCGAGCTCCCGCACCTTCTGCAACCCGTCGACCGCCATTCCGAGCACCGTCTCGCTCTGGCTCAGACGCTGCTCCAGCAGCTGACCGTTGCGCTGGTATTGCTCGAGCTTCGCGATCCCGCTGCGAAACTGCATCGACTGCACCGACCCGCTGGGATCGTCCGACGGCGTGACGATCCGCTTGCCGGTACTCAGCTGAAGCTGGGTCTTCGACAACGCCTGCTGATTGCGCTGCAGCGCATCGATGCCGTTTTGAAAGATCTGACTGCTGGAGATGCGCATGGCTTACCGCCTCATGACCCCGATCAGGGTGTCGAACAAGGAATTGGTGATCGAAACGACCTGGGCCGCGGCCTGATACGCCTGCTGGAAGCGCAGCAGATTCGCCGCCTCCTCGTCCAGGTTCACGCCGGACAACGACTCCCGCTGGGCCTGGACCTGCTCCAGCAGACGCCCCTGCGACTGCGCGGCGATCTCCGCCTGACGCGTCCGGGTCCCGACCTCCGCCACCAGGGTGTTGTACGTGCCCTCGATCGTCGACGTGCCACCGGCCAGAAAACGATCATTCTGCAACCCGGCCAGCGCCAACGCATTGCGGTTGTCACCGACCGTCAGCGGGTCGCTGGTGACCGTGAAGGTATCGCCTTCGACTAATTGACCCGTTATACGAACTTGGAGCCGCCTGCCGTCATTTTCCAAAATAAACAGGTCCACGGGGGTGGAGATCGGGCCGCGTCCTCCCAAATAGAGTCCATCGGCATTCTGAGTGACGTCCCACTCAACGGACTCTGGCCACACTATCCCTGCAGGTCCAGTCGCACTGATCACTGTGAGCGTTGCATCGCCTTCGTTGCGTACACCGGCCGTGGCCTGCACATCGAGGGCCGCGGCGGCCACCTCGCGCGGGTCACGGATCAGCGTTCCAAGCTCCTGCACCGCATTGCGGGTAGGCCGGATCAGAAAAGAATTGTCGGTGTTCAAATTCAAGGTATCGATCCGCAGGCCCTCGGCGGTAAAGATAGCGGTCGGATCACCGTCATCGTCGACCCCGACTCCCACCACCTGGCCACCCGGTTCCCGGCGCAACTCCCATTGATCATCAACGTAGCGCAGGCGGTAATCGCTGGTGGTCAGCGCGCCGACGTCGACGATTTCCACGCCCGGAAGATTTGTCCCCTCGTTCCCGCGGGCCGCCAGCACCTGCGCCGTCGGCACGGTGAAGAAGTCCTGGCCCAGACGCCCGTTCAGGTCCTGCCCCAGCCGGTGCTGGCTATTGAACGCGTCGGCCAGGCCGATCGCGGTGCGGCCCAGCGCGTTCTGCGCCACGTCCAGCACCGAGGCGCGCACGTCGAGCAGCGCCCCCAGACTGCCTCCGGTCATGAAGCGGGTGACGTCGGTCGCCGCCGTCATACCCGGCGCCGAGAAGCCGATATTCAACTGCTCCGCATCCGCGCCCAGGGCCTCGGCGGTGAGCGTCGAGGCGCGCTCGCCCAGCACGAGGTTCTGGCCGTTGCCGATGAAGATGTTCAGGGCGCCGTTTTCCTGCTCGGTCGTGGTCACCGTCACCCGCTCGGCGAGTTGCCGAAGCAGCGTGTCCCGCTGATCGAGCAGGTCGCTCGGTGCCTGCCCGCCGCCACGCCCGGTCGCGATCACGATATCGGTGTTCAACCGCGCCAGGGCTTCCGCCATGCTGTTGATCTCCAGCACGGTCGTCTCGATCTGGCCATTGACCACCCCCCGTTGTTCGGTCAGGCGCTGATCGATCGCGGCAAACTGGTTGACCAGGGATTCGGCCTCCGAAAGCAGCACCTGCCGGGCGGCATTGGAGGTGGGGTCGTTGGACACGTCCTGCACCGCCGAGAAGAAGCGCTGCAACCCGGAGCTCAGACCCGCGTCGGTATCCGCCAGCAGGTTGTCCACCCGCCGGGCGAAATCGTAATACACCGATTGCTGACTGCTGTTCGACGTGGCGCTGCGCAGCTGGGTCTCGATGAACTGATCGGCGATGCGCGTGATGCCGCTTACCTGCACCCCGGAACCGAAGTAGCTGCCGCCCGAAAACTGCGGCGTCATGGCGCTCAGTTCCAGGCGCTGGCGGCTATAGCCCTCGGTACCTACGTTGGAAATATTATGGCTGGTGGTGCTGAGCGCGCGTTGAAACGCCTGCAGCGCGGAGGTGCCGATGCTGAGGCTACTCATGACCCGGCCCCGGGACCGTACAGCAGATGACAATGACGATCGGCATGGCTTTGGTCCTCACCATCAGGTTGTCGGCGCCGCAGCGGCGGACTTGAATCCGGCCACCCCGTCCCGGGTGTCGTCGGCGATGCTGCTGAGCGTGTCGCCGAGCGTGCCGCCATTCAGAATCGCCAGAATCTTGTCGGCATAGGCCGGATCCGTGGCGTACCCGGCCGCCTGCAGGCCGCGCAGATAGCCCTCGGCATCCGGGGCCTGCGCCAGCGCCTCGCGGTAGCGTGGGTTCTGGTGCAAAAAATCCACGTAATCGGCAAAGCTCTGCGCCGGATCGTCGTAAGCCCGAAAGGCCGCGCGTTGTTGTTCCGGGATGCCGTCCACGTATTCCAGGGTGTTCACCTGCACGCGCGGCCCGTCCCAGCGCCCGTCGGCCTTGATGCCGAACAGATTGTGGCTGCTCGCGCCGTTGCCAGCGGCGATCACATGACGCCCCCAGCCGGTTTCCAGCGCCGATTGCGCGAGCAGCACCTCCGGCGCGATGCCCAGCCGGCCCGCTGCGCGTTGTGCATGCGGCCAGAGTTCCTGCACAAAGGCCTGGGGCGAGGCCGGCTGCCACCGCTCTCCTGGCGCGGCGGCACCCGGCGCGCGTCCCGCGCCAACCGTGGCCGGCGCACCCCGGGCGCGCTCCGCACCCGGTTCGATCGCAGATCGAAGCTCTGCAGCCCGGGCCACTGCAGCTCGGGCCTCCGGCCGCCACCGCAGCCCGGCATCGAGGCCGTGCATCGACGACAGCGGCTGGCGCTGGGGCATCGCAAAACCCCCAACGCCCGATCCATCGACAGCGGGACCGTCGACACCAGGGGCGCCCAGCTCCCGCAGCAAGGACTCGCGCAGGCCGATGCCCTCGCCCTGCGCCATCTCCAACGCGATCTGCTGATCGAACATCTCCTGGTAGAACTTCACCTGATCGCCGCCGGCCGCCTCGTCGACCGGCATCGCCTCGCGCATGCTCTTGAGCATCATCTGGATGAACAGGGCCTCGAACTGACGCGCCGCCGCATCGGCGGCTTCCGGGGCCTCGTCCCGCGCCATCCGGCGCAGGTCGGAGAAACCCTGGAAGTCCGTGTAGGTGTAGCTGGCCGAGGCGCTGGTGTTCATGCCATGGAGCCCCTAGATCACGATCAGCTGGGCGCGCAGGGCCCCGGCCTCGCGCAGTGCCTCGAGGATCGCCACCAGATCACCCGGCGCCGCGCCCACCCGATTCACCGCCCGCACGATCTCGTCCAGGCTGACGCCCGGCCCGAACAGGAACATCGGATTGGCCTCCTCGACGACCTCGACCTCGCTGCGCGGCGTGACCACCGTCTCACCCAGCGCCAGCATCCCGGGCTGGGAGACTTCAAAGGCCTCGGCAATGGTCACGGTCAGGCTGCCGTGGGTCACTGCCGCCGGCATCACCTTCACATTGCTGCCGATCACCACCGTGCCGGTGCGCGAGTTCACGATCACCTGGGCGGGCGGTTGACCGGGCTGCACCTGAATGTTCTCGAGCACGGAGACGAAGGCCACGCGCTGCCCCGAATCCATCGGCGCCCGCACCTCGACCGTGGTGCCGTCCACCGCCTGTGCGGTGCTTGGGCCCATCACCTCGTTGATCGCATCGGTCAGGCGATTCGCGGTGGTGAAATCGTAGCGGTGCAACTGCAGGCGCACGTTGTTGCCGAGCCCGAAGCTGCTCGGCACCTCGCGTTCCACCGTCGCCCCGTTCGGGATGCGCCCGACGCTGGGCACGTTCACGCTGATCCGCGAACCGTCGCGCCCACCGGCGCCGAAGCCGCCGACCACCAGGTTGCCCTGGGCGATCGCATAGGTCTGCCCGTCCGCGCCCTTCAGCGGGGACATCAATAAGCTGCCGCCGCGCAGACTGGTGGAATTGCCGATCGAGGAGACGGTGATGTCGATGGTCTGACCGGGCTTGGCGAAGGGCGGCAAGTCGGTGTGGATCATCACGGCCGCGACGTTGCGCAACTGCGGCGTCACATCCGGCGGAATGGTCACGCCGAGGCGACCGAGCATGTTCTTCAGGCTCTGCACCGTGAACGGGGCCTGCGTGGTCTGGTCGCCGGTGCCGTCCAGGCCCACCACCAGGCCGTAGCCGACCAACTGGTTGTTGCGCACGCCGGCCACCGAGGCGAGGTCCTTCACCCGCTCGTAGCCGTAGGACGGCGCGCTCCAGAGCGGCAACAGCAGCAGCGCCAGGACCAGACCGAAGGCCAGCCGTCCGGCGTATCCTGCACCGCTGGATCCAATACGGGGGGATTCAACACCAGGGGATCCGATGCCGGGGGATCCGATGCCGGGGGATCCGATGCCGGGGGATCCGATGCCGGGGGATCCGATGCCGGGGGATCCGGCATGGGCAGATCCGGCACCGGGAGACTGTGCAACGCATTCGGGATTCATGATCGGGATGTCCTCAGAAGGGCCACAACGGGCTGTTGAAGGCCCGGGTCAACCAACCGGGTTGGTTGCTGTCGGCGAGTGTGCCCCGGCCGCCATAGGCCACTTGGGCATTGGCGATTTGCGTGGACAGCACCGTGTTGTCGGCCCGAATATCCACCGGGCGGACCACACCGCGCACGCGGATGAATTCCTGGCCCTGGTTGATCCGGATCCATTTCTCGCCCTGGACCACCAGATTGCCGTTCGGCAACACTTCCGCGACCGTCACGGTGATGTTGCCGTCGAGTTGATTGCTTTGCGCACTGTCGCCCTGGCCGCCGAAGCTGCGCGAGCCCTCCACGCTATTGTTCAGGATCGGCACACCGCCCCGAGTCACCTCGCGCCCGAACAGCGTCGGGCCCGCCATGCTGACGCTGCTGTCCTTATTGGTACTGGTATTCGCCGATTTGCGCGCCTGGGTGCGTTCCACCAGCCGTACGTTCAGGATGTCGCCGACGCGGCGCGCCTTGTTGTCGTCGAACAGGCCGCCACCCTGCTGCACCTGAAAGATCGCACCGTTATTGTGCTCGGGCGGCAGCGGCTGGGGAGGCACTACCGCGGCGTAGTCCGGGTCATCGCCCGGCTTCACCCCGAGGGGTGCGGCACAGCCCGCGAGCAGAATCGGGATCAGCAAGGCGACCAGCGTTCCATAAGCGCGAAGCCGATAGGTGCAATGCTCGGCTCTCCGCGGCTCGATCCCGCCGCGCTTGATCATGCCGGCCTTGATCAAACCGGGCTGGAACACCCGGGACGCGATCATCCGGGGCTCGACCGCTGGGCGGCGCCCGGCGGGGTATGTGCCGTCAGCGGGTGATCCAGGACTCAAGCGGCGCGTTTCCATCCGAATTCCATCCTTACCGGGGCCCTAGCGGCCGAGGTTGTTGTTCACGTACTGCAGCATCTGATCCGCGGTGGAAATCGCCTTGGAGTTCATCTCGTAGGCCCGCTGCGTCTCGATCATGTTCACCAGTTCCTCGACCGTGTTCACGTTGGAACCTTCCAGAAAGCCCTGGAGCAAGCTGCCCCGGCCGTTCAGCCCCGGATTGCCCACCTGCGGCGCCCCGCTGGCGGCCGTCTCGGTGAACAGGTTCTGCCCGATCGGCTGCAGGCCGGCGGGGTTGATGAAGTCCGCCACCTGCAACGCGCCGACCTCGGTCGGGTTCGGATTTCCGGGCAGCTGGGCGCTTACGGTGCCGTCCTCACCGATCGCCACACTCAACGCGCCCTCCGGAATCACGATCGCGGGCTGCACGGTGTACCCACCCGAGGTCACCATTTGGCCCTCGCTGTTCACCTGGAAACTGCCGTCCCGGGTGTAACCCGAATTGCCGTCGGGGAGCTGGATTTGAATGAATCCGCGGCCCTCGATGGCCACGTCCAGCGCGTTTCCGGTCTGGGTCAGGTTGCCCTGGGTGAACATCTTCTCGGTGGCCACGGTACGTACGCCGGTGCCGAGCATCAGCCCCGAGGGCAGTTCGGTGTCCTGCGCCGACTGCGCGCCGGCCTGGCGCACCGTCTGGTAGATCAGATCCTGGAACACCGCGCGGCCCTTCTTGAAACCGGTGGTGTTCACGTTGGCCAGGTTGTTGGAGACCACCGACATGCGCATCTGCTGCGCATCGAGTCCGGTCTTTGCGATCCACAAGGCCTTGTTCATGGGATTCCCCTCATTGAAACGATGTCACTGCTCTTGGCAACGAACGTGCGAAAACGGGCTTTACGACAGGCGCAACAAGCTGGCCGACGCGGCGTCGGTGTCCTCGGCGGTCTTCATCATCTTTACCTGCATCTCGAAGTGCCGGGCCAGGTCGATCATCTTCACCATGGCCTCCACGGTGTTCACATTGCTGGCCTCGAGCATCCCGGAAACCAGGGTCACCTGCGCATCGGCCGGCTGTTCCTCGGACTGAAAATGGCGGATCAGCCCGTCCTCCCCGCGAACCAGGTCCGCAGGGTCCGGATTGACCAGCTTGATCCGATCGACGATCGCGAGCGCATTCGCGTCCTGACCCAGCGGCCGGATGCTGATCGACCCGTCGGTGCCGATTTCCAGGCTCTGGGCCGGCGGCACCGCGATCGGGCCGCCTTCACCGAGGACGGCAAGCCCCGTGCCGGTGGTTAGCTGCCCGAGCGCATCGACCCGCAGGTCGCCGGCTCGGGTATAGGCCTCGGTGCCGTCCGGCGCCTGCACCGCGATCCAGCCCTCGCCCTGCAATGCGACATCGAGATCGCGCCCGGTCGCCTGCAACGGACCCGGGCTGAAATCCACCCGCTGATCCTCGGTCACCGCATAGGTGCGCGTGTTGTAGCCCGGACCGCTGACCGGCCGACTGGCAAAGGCGTCGAGCGAGGCCTTGAAACCGGTGGTGTTGGCGTTGGCCAGGTTCTGCGTATTGCGCGCCTGCGCCAGCGCCGTTTCCTTGGCCCCGGACATTGCGACAAAGAGCATGCGATCCATGAGTGCGTACCCCGATTACCGAATGTTGATGATGGTCTGGGCGATGGTGTCGGCGGTCGAGATCACCTGGGCATTGGCCTGAAAGTTCCGCTGCGCGGTGATCAGGTTCACCAGCTGTTGGGCGATATCGACGTTGGACGTCTCCAGGCCGCCCGATTGCACCAAGCCAAAGGCGCCGGTATCGGCCTCGCCCAGGTTTCTCTCGCCGGCCGCGAAGGAGGCCCCCCAGGCGTTGTTGCCGAGCGGCTGCAGGCCTTGCGGATTGGGAAAGTTCGCCAGCGCGATTTTGCCCAATGCCCGGCTCTGCCCATTGGTGAACTGGGCGAAGACCACGCCACTGGGGTCGATCTCGATACTGCTGAGCCGGCCGGCGGCAAAACCGTCCTGCGTCAGGCGGCCGACACTGAACGAGCCGCCGAATTGGGTGACATTATCCAGGCCGAGTTCTAGCTCAAGATCGTCGGCGTCACCGTCGAGTGTAAAGGTGGGGGCAGGGTCGTTTGGTTCAAAATTACCGATTCCGGAAGTGGTGAAATTCAGCTGCCCCATCAGGACGCCGTCCGCCTCCTCCGAACCCTGCACCGTTGCGTGGACCTCCCAGCTGCCGGCAGCGGGCGGTTCTGCATCCCCATCAGCATCGATTCGACGGAAATACAGGGTCGCCGTTTGCGCCCGCCCCAAGGAATCGAAGACGGTCAGCGAGGTCGAGTTGTTGAAGGTCGTGGGGTCCGTGGGACTGAAGCCAGGGTCGCCGTCATCGAAGATCGCGGCCTCGGCACTCAGATTCAATTGCGCCTTGATCTCGCTGGTTGCCTGCGGCTCCCGCTCGGCGGTCGACAGCTGCAAATCCTCCAAGTCCGCGGTGTCGAACAGACCGCCGGCCTGTACGGGATAGACCTGCAGGCGCTGGCCCTGTGGGTTGACCACAAACCCCTCGCGATCCGCCTGGAAGGCGCCCGCGCGGCTGTAGATGTTCGTACCCCCGTCATTGAGAATGAAAAACCCCTGACCGTTCAATGCCAGGTCCAGGTTGTTGTCGGTGAAGTCGATGTTGCCCTGGCTGAATTCCTGGGTCACCGACGCCAGCCGGGTGCCGGTGCCGATCGCCGTCTGGCTGATCCCGCCCTGGGATTGTGCGAAGACATCGGAGAACTCGGCCCGCGAGCCCTTGAAGCCGGTGGTACTGGCGTTCGCAATGTTGTTGCCGGTCACCCGCAGGTCCGCAGACGCCGCGTTCAATCCGCTCAAGGCAGTACGAAATGGCATGATCTGTCTCCTTTAACTGCCCGTCGGCAGGGAATTGCGCACGCAACCGGTCATCCGATCCGCCGCACCTTGGAAAAATCGATTTCACCGAGCCCTTCCACCTGCAGCGTCAGCGACCCGTCCCGGTTGCCCAGGGACACACTCTCGACCCGCGCGGCCAGGAACACGTCCAGCGCCTCCGTGCGACCCACACCTTGACCTTGCGCGCGGAATTCATAGATCCCGGGCGGGGCCACCGCACCGGCATCGGTCCGACCGTCCCAGCGAAACTCGTTCAAGCCCGACCCGCGCGGCCCCAGCGAGAGTTTTTGCACCAGCACGCCGGACTGGTCGTACACCCCGACCTCGACCTCGCTCATCGAAGCCGGCACCTCGACGGCCCCCCACTGACCCTGCTCCGGATCCATCAGCGCCATGTCCGCCGGCACCATCACCTGACGATCCACCAGCGCCGCCGCCTGCAGCGCCTGACCCGATTGCAGCGATTGCGCCAGACCGCCAAAGGCGGTTTGCAGATCCCCGATCCCGGACACGGTCGCAAACTGCGCCAACTGGCCGAGAAAGGCCCCGCTTTCCATCGGATCGAAGGGATCCTGGTTCTCGAGCTGCGTGGTCATCAGCTTCAGGAATTCACTCTGGCCGAGCTGATCGCTCGCCTTTTTCGCCGAGGGGTCGGTGCCCCCCAAACCAATGCGCGCCAGCAGGTCGGTATCGACAGTGTTCATGCGTTCTCCCATCCCGGCTTATTGCTGACCCAACTGCAGGGTGCGCAGCAATAGCTGCTTGGTGGTGTTCATCACTTCCACGTTGTTCTCATAGGAACGCGACGCGGAGATCATATTGGCCATCTCCTCCACCACATTCACATTCGGCTTGTAGATGTAGCCGTCCGGATCGGCCAAGGGGTGATGGGGGGCATATTCGGCAACCGGCGGCGCCGTGCTCTCCAGAATCCCTGACACCTGTACCGAATGCGTGTTGGCATTGGCGCCGACGCCCTCGAGTACCGAGGCAAAGATCGGATGCTGCGCCCGATAGGCACCCTCCGCCGTGCCGCTGACCGTCTGCGCATTGGCCATGTTGCTGGCGACGGCATTCAGCCGCACCGACTGCGCGCTGAGCGCGGAGCCGGAGACGTCAAAGAGCTTGAACAGATTACTCATCGTTTACTCCCCCTTCAGCGCCGTGCGCAGACCCCGGAACCGGGCATTGAGAAAATCCAGGCTCGCCTGGTATTGCACCGCATTCTGGGAAAAGGCCGCGTGCTCCAGTTGCGGATCCACGGTATTGCCGTCGAGCGACGGCTGCGTGGGCACTCGATACTGGGTCTGCAGTGCCCCGCCGGACCCGTTCACCGGCAGATGCCCGTTCTGGGTACGCAGCAGTTTCAGCGCCCCGCCCTGCTCGGCCGCACCGAGTGCGGCCCGAAAGTCGATGTCCCGTGCCTTGTAATTGGGGGTGTCCGCATTTGCCAGATTGGAGGCCAACACCTCCAGACGCTGCGAACGCACCTGTAGCGCCTCCGCGTGAATTCCCAACGCCTTGTCGAAAGAGATCGACATCCCATTGCCCCTCGAAGATCCAGTCTGCCAAGGGCAAAGCAAAGCCCGTGCCATTAAGGAATGGCCTATGCAATCAGGGAGTTGATAATAGAGCGCGGCGTTTCCACAGCCGGGAGCGGCAAGTTTCCGCCACCCACAGGGGTCAGGTGCTGAGGGGAAACACCAAAATTTTGACACTCATCGGGCGCGCTGTTCGGTCAGCCCGCAGTCCAAGCCAACACCCACCCGATCGCTGGGCAGGGCCCGACGGCCAAAACGGTGGGTGCGCTGCCCTGCTCCGCTATGGCGCCACCGAGCCCCGCGGCTGCGGCCCCAAAAAAAACCACTTCAACGCTTGCGATAGACCACGCCGGAATTTCCGCGCACCATCTCGAAGGCGTTCGAATGGCTCGCGATCGATTCCGAAGCACCCAGAAACAGGTAGCCCCCGGGATTCAGGGTCTGGGCGATACGCGCGAGAATGTCCCTTTTCATTTCTGGCGAAAAATAAATCAGCACATTACGACAGAAAACGACATCGAAACGACCCAGAATGGTGTAGCTGTCCAGGAGATTGAACTCCCGAAAGCTCGCGCGGGCCATGATCTCCGGACGCAGGACCCAGGAGGTCCCCACTTGCGTAAAGAAGCGATTACGCCGCTCCATGGACAGCCCACGGCCCATCGAAAGGCTGTCATAGCTTCCGGAACGGGCGCTCTCGACGATGGCGTTGGAGATGTCGGTGCCGATGGTATGCACGTTCTTCAGGGTGCCGGGGTGAGCCTGCTGAAACTCGCTCACCGTTATGCTGATCGAATAGGCCTCCTGGCCGCTGGAGCAGGCCGCCGACCAGATTTTCACCGCAGGCGCACCCTTCTTGATCAGTTCTGGAAAGATCAGATTCTTCAGCATTTCGAAGGGGAAGACGTCTCGAAACCAGTAGGTTTCCTTGGTGGTCATTGCCTCGATGGCCCGACCCCGCAAGCTCGCCCCCCCCCCCCCCCCCCCCCCCCCCCCCC
>Ga0207421_10007503_pt1 | contig 11590 bp, 7 predicted proteins | sample SodLakKL_010_SED_4_FD_187542 | JGI IMG/M metagenome (GOLD analysis project Ga0207421, IMG submission 187542) | Alkaline sediment microbial communities from Lake Tanatar, Kulunda Steppe, Russia - 8KL_010_SED (SPAdes) (version 2) | ecosystem: Environmental > Aquatic > Non-marine Saline and... | reverse complement strand
GCGAATTTAATTCCCCTCGACCTTCCCGAAATGGGTCGGTTGGAATTAACACCCGAACACCCGTTGTGTCCGTGAGGGGCGGTCGCTCCACCACGACCCGACAACACCTGTCTCACCACGCCAAGGGCGCGGGTTTTGAGGGGTGTCGCATTCCTCGCAACTGCGCGCAGTTGCTTCGGATTAAGGTCTTTAACCCACGTCGCAACTGTACTCGTCAATACGGCGGAATTAGCAATAAAGCTTACGCGATTCACCCTCGGGGTCAAGCCCCGAGGCACTCTCGCTGTATCTCTGTAGACCTCAACGCTTCGTCGATTGCCCAAATCCGGCCGGAGAATTAAGTCCACACCACACAAGTATCGGGGTATGTCACGTGAGGGTGGAGTGAGTTTTGCACAGGACGAAGAGACACGACTGATTCTCGACAGTCTGGATGAGTTCATCGAACAGGAAGTCAAACCAGTTCAGGACGAGGTTGGCGAGACCTTTACCCATCCGCGCCAGGGGTTCACAGCGGATGGAAAACTGACTGATGAAATACAAGAAGCGATACAGGATATTCGTCGGCGCAGCGCAGATGCAGGCTTTTATGCAATGAATTTGCCCGAAGAAGTTGGCGGTGGGGACGTATCAACGGTGACCTGGTACGAGGCAAAGAAACACGTTGCAGCGTCCGGGGAACCGATGGCGGAATTTGTACTAGCGGGTCCCGAGGGACCGAAACCGCTGCTATTGCTTGCCGAGGGAGAACAGGTGGAGAACTATCTTGAGCCAACAGTTCGAGGAGAGAAATCAACCGCTTTCGCACAGACCGAACCAGATGTGGGCTCCGATTCGCCGAGCATGCGGACCACCGCAACCCAAGAGGGTGATGAGTGGATACTCAACGGAACGAAACAGTGGATAACCAACGCTCCATACGCGGATTTCATACAGGTGTTCGCCCGGACAACGCCACAGGATGACAGCGGAAGATACGGCGGCATAACCTGTTTCATCGTCGAGCGAGAGGAGTACGAAGTCACGGGGATGAACAACGCTGTCGGCTTGGAAGGAATGCAAGCAGAGATTGTTTTTGATGATGTCCGCCTCGGTGAAAAGCGCGTCCTCGGACAGGTAGACAGCGGGTTTTATCAGGCAATGGAGTTTCTCTCGCTTGGTCGCCTCGAACTCGGAGCGAACGCAATCGGTCGGGCAGCCTACCTGCTTGAGAAAGGAGCGGAATATGCACGAGACAGGGAGGCGTTCGGTCGGCCAATTGGCAAGTTCCAGCAGATATCGACAAAGCTAGCACGAGGACGTGCACGACAGTACGCGGCTGATGCCGCCGGACTCCACTGTGCCTGGAAAATGGACCAAGATGAGACTGTTATCGAGGATGCATCAATCGTCAAATGGCTTGGCACAAACGTTTGTTATGATATTGCTGACGATGTGGTCCAGATTCACGGCGCAAACGGGCTGGCAGAGGAAAACGAGTTCATGGATAACCTGCACATGGCACGGATTCTCCGCATCGTCGAGGGAACCGACGAAATCCAATTGAACACGATTGCAAAGCGGTTCATCGGATTATAATTCTCGGCGCATTTGCCCGAATAAGTTCACAAGCACCCACCAAGAACCTATATTCATAGACGCGTATACACTACCACAGCGAATGTCCCAGACAGTCCGCATCGGGCTTATTCAGCACAACCCCGTCGTTGGTGACGTAGAAACGAACCGAGAACAACTCTGGGAGGCCATAGAGACACACCGGAATGAAGGCGTGGACCTATTTGTCACGCCAGAACTTGCTTTACTTGGATATCCGCCCAGAGACTTACTCCACCACGAAGGTGTCATAGCTGCCCAACAGGAGGCAATCGCGTGGCTTACGGAGAAAACAACTGACTCACCACCAGTGTTGCTCGGCGCAGCAGTTGAATCTAACCAGAAGACGGGACCGCCACTCACCAATGCTGCTCTTGTCCTTGCCGATGGGGAACTCGCTGCGCGGTATGACAAACGATTGTTGCCGACATATGATGTGTTCGACGAACACCGGTATTTCGCTGCCGGCACCAAGGCGAGAACGACACAAATAACCGGAGCAACTGTCGGACTGACTGTCTGTGAGGATGCCTGGCACGACACCGTCATCAACGGACGGCGACGACACTCGAAAAACCCGCTGGCGGAGACAGCCGAGATGGGAGCGGATATTATTATCACACCCTCGGCGAGTCCCTTTAGTCTCGGAAAACCCACGCGTCGTCTTGAGCGCTTTGTGAACCATGCAAAAACAACAGCATCAGCAGTGGTCTTTGTCAATCAGGTCGGAGCTAATGACGACCTTATTTTTGATGGTAACTCGTTTGTTATCGACGAGCGTGGAACAGTCATCCACAAAAGTGACGGGTTCACAACTGAGACAGCTGTTGTTGACGTTCCAGTTACGGCAACAGAACCTCCCTCAAATAAAAATACGCTGTCGCAACCAGGAACAGAACTATCTTCGCTCACAACTGGTGACGTGAGCCAGCTACGCGATGCTCTCACGCTTGGCATTCGAGATTATTTCGAGAAGACAGGATTTAAACGAGCGATTGTGGGAATGTCAGGCGGGATTGATTCATCAGTTGCCACCGCTCTGGCTGTGGATGCTCTCGGTTCGGAAAACGTATATGGTGTAACACTTCCATCCGCAATAACAGCTACGCAGAGCGTGACAGATGCACAGACTGTAGCAAGCCGACTCGGTATCGAATTCGACAGTATTCCAATATCTGACTGCGTTTCGGCGATGGAAAGCGGTTTAGAGGATGCCGGACTACCGCTCCGGGAACTCACGAAAGAGAATATACAGGCGCGAATCAGGGGCGATATGCTGATGGCTCTCGCTAATGACCACGATGCGCTGGTACTCACCCCTGATAACAAAAGCGAGGCGGCGGTTGGGTACTGTACACTCTATGGGGACACGGTCGGTGCGCTGGCCCCGCTGGGTGACTGTTACAAAACCCAGGTATACGAGTTGGCAGATTCCCTCAATGAACAACCGCCCAAAGCGGCTGGCAGCGAAACAGAGCCTGAGAACTCACCGGAAGATATTATCCCTGACCGGATTCTCGAAAAACCACCAACTGCAGAACTTCGTGCTGACCAGACTGATGAGGACGACCTGCCAGCATATGACGTCCTTGACCCATTGCTTAATTCAGTTATCGAGCACCGACTATCAGGGGAACAGATTCACGCGGACTTTCCGGAAGATATAGTCAGGGAGAGCATATCGAGACTCGCACAGTCGGAGTTTAAGCGACAGCAATCGCCACCTGTGTTGCGAATAAGCAAAAAGGCGTTCGGCCAGGGATGGGAGTATCCGATTGCAGCGAGTTATAAACATCTCAAAGAGTGACAGATGCGGCCAGTATATGAATTGTAGATAACGCTATGCTATCCCGATAACCAAACGCTCTTTGTCGAACACCTCTTGCAGTGTGACAATGACGAGCGTTCTGACCTGGGTTCTTGTTGGGATTATTCTCTATACGCTGATTGCAATGGGAGCAAAAAAACGCGGAATGCTCCCAGAGTCCGTCAAGGTCTCCGGTCCGTTGATGACGATACATACCCGCAAAGGACGAGTGTTTCTCAACCGGTTGGCACAGCGGGAACGATTCTGGCGAGCCTGGGGGAATTTCGGTGTCGGCATCGCACTTGTTGTGATGGTCCTCAGCGGACTCGTTGTCGTCTTTGCTGTCTCTGCAATTTTGACACAGCCTGAGGGAGCAGCAATCGAAAACCCACAGAACGTGCTGGTAATTCCCGGTGTGAACGAGTTCCTGCCGCTGAACGCTGCTGGCGAGATAATTTTCGGCTTGCTGGTTGGACTAGTCGTCCACGAAGGCGGCCACGGCCTGCTCTGTCGTGTCGAAAACATCGACATCAAATCGATGGGTGTTGCGCTGTTCGCCCTTATTCCAATCGGGGCATTTGTCGAACCGAATCCCGACGAACAACGCGAAGCGGACCGGGGTGCACAGATCCGCATGTTCGCGGCGGGGATTACGAACAATTTTGCAGTGACGCTCATCGCGCTGGTGATTCTTCTCGGCCCGGTTCTTGCAGCAATCGGACCAGTTGCCGGTGCTCCCGTCGGCGATACGTTCGACGGCTCCGGCGCGGAGGCTGCCGGTATCAGCGATGGAGATGTAATAACCGAACTGAACGGCGTTACAGTCGAAAATGAGAGTCAGTTCGAAAGCGAACTCGAAGGCGTGGATGATGACCGTATCGAGGTTGCGCTGGATGGGGAAGATGAACGAATAGACGTTGACAGGCGGTTGATGATTATCGGCTCCGTTGAGGGGCTTGTCGATGATATCGAGGGCGAAGACCCACTGACACGTATCGAGTCAGTCGACGGAACGGCAGTCAATACGGAGAAAGCGTTTGCTGACGCTGTCGAAGATGAGCCGGTCGTGACGCTCGAAAGTGACCGCGGTGATGCCACGCTCCCAATCGGTGCGTTCGTTCAGCAGGTGAACGAAGAGGGTCCCTTTGCAGATGCGGGTGCACCAACCGACGGAACGAATACGATAATAACAGAGATTGACGGGGAACGGGTGACCAGCGCTGAGTCGCTGACAGACGTTCGTTCTAACTATGAGGGTGGTGAGACGGTAACTGTCGAAGCATACGTCGGTGACGACAGCGAAACATTGCTAGATGAGCCAGAAACGTTCGAAGTTGAACTTGATGACGGAGGGATACTCGGCATCAATACCGCTGATGGATATAGCGGGATTCTGTTCGATGATTTCGGGGTTGATTTCTACCCGGCTGAACAGTTTCTCAATATACTGAGTGGCTCACAGGCGCTTGAGACCTCCTCTGGCCTATCGAGCATCTTTATTTATATTTTGCAACTGCTCATCTTGCCGTTTGCAGCCTTACTCGAACCGGACCTTGCCTATAGTTTCGCTGGGTTCACGCCAGATGTCTGGAGCTTCTATACCATCTCAGGGCCACTTTCGACCCTCGGTGTGGGCGGATTTATTCTGGCGAATCTGCTCTTTTGGACCGGTTGGATTAATTTCAATCTAGCAGTGTTCAACTGCATCCCGGCCTACCCGCTTGATGGCGGTCACATCCTCAGGGTAAGCACGGAGTCAGTCGTCTCTCGTCTCCCGATAGAAAACCGACGACCGCTTGTCACGCTCGTCACTGTCGGCGTCACGCTCGCAATGGTGATGGCACTGCTGTTGCTCGTGTTCGGTCCAGCGTTACTGTGAGCGCAAAGACAGTGGTGCCAGAAACAGCCGCTGTTCCCAGAAGCACAAAATAATAACAACATTCCTAACCCATGGGTCGTAATAAACAGATATGCCAGATAGACGCGACCCACCGCCAACAGACGAAGGTTGGTATGCTCTGCACGATTTCCGACGGATTGACTGGAAAGCCTGGAACGAAGCCTCACCGCGAACCCGCGAAAGAGCACTCTCAGAAGCAATCGAGCATCTGGACTCGGCGCTTGCTGTCGAGGATGCTGAGGAGGGAGTGTCGGCCATCTACACAATTCTTGGAGACAAAGCCGATATACTCATTCTCCACCTCCGTCCAACCACTGCACATATCGGTGCGCTCGAGCGGCAGTTCGAGTTGACCGAGTTTGGCTCCTTTACTGAGCGAACAACCTCGTTCGTTTCGGTCACCGAAGCATCCGGCTACTCCGAGCGAGCACGGGATTATTTCGAGGGTGAACTTGACGAGAATTCGGGGCTTGCAAACTACATTCAGACGCGACTCAAGCCGTCGATTCCCGACGCCACACATGTCTGTTTCTACCCGATGAGCAAACGCCGTGACCCCGGTCAGAACTGGTATGACCTCCCGTTCGACGAGCGAGCCGACCACATGGATGCACACGGTGATATCGGACGGGATTACGGTGGCAAGGTCGTCCAGATGATTACCGGCGCAATTGCGATTGACGACTGGGAGTGGGGTGTCACACTCTGGGGCGACGACCTTGTGGATATGAAAGACCTGCTCTATGAGATGCGGTTTGACCCATCGACCTCCCAGTTTGCGGAATTCGGTTCGTTCTATGTCGGGCGACGGTTCCCACCATCGGACCTCCCAGCATTGCTTTCCGGGTCGGCAGTCCCAACTGACGGGGAGGCAACGCCAGACAGTCTCGCCGACGCCGGGCCGATTCACCCAGCAGATGCGCATGGTGAATCCGCCCACGAAAGTCACCACGAGGAAGAGACGACACACACAGAGGGTGCTGCAACCGAAGCGAGCGATACCGATGACGGTGCACCACCATTTGCCGGTGACGGAGAGTCGGATGTCGCGACAAAAACCGTCGATGATATCAAAACGCGTCTCGGACGGCTCGGAATGCAGGAGGGGGAAGACTTTTCGGCAGGCGATTACGCCGTCTTGCTCTATTCGAGTGCGGACGCAAGCGACATGGCCGATGAGCTGGACGACCTCAGAGCCAACTTTGACCATTACGATACGCACGTCGGCTCCACCGTCCGCGCTGCTGATGGGCAGTCTGCTATCGTGAGTATCTGGGAAAACCAGCGTGCGGCGGATATCGCTGAAGGATTCCTGACCGACATGACAGGAGTGACTGAGAGTCTGAGCGGTCCACTCGATGGAAATGTCGAAGAAAGCGAGGCTGACGACGCTGAATCGTCACACACGGCAGAGGAATCAGGTGAAATCCGAGAAGAGCTACAGGACCTCGACATCTATTCGGGTCAGCCTCACGGCGAGGATATCTACGCGCTGGTGCTATACTCCGAAGCGGCGCTCGATGAACTAACGGAAGAAGTCGACGGCCTCTCCGATGGCTTCGACCGCTATGACACCCATGAGGGTACTGCCGTCTACGACGACCCGAACGGAGACCGGACAGCAGTTGTCAGCCTCTGGGCGACGGCAGATGCTGCAAACACGGCAAGCGAGTATCTGAGCGACCTCCCCGGAATCGTCGGCTGGGCAGACGAGGGAGACGGCTTCAGTACGATGGGAATGTTTTACACGGTCAAACCAGAACATCGTGACGATTTCGTCAATACGTTCGCGGATGTCGGCGAGTTACTCGCCGAGATGGACGGTCATCGCGAAACGTCGCTGCTCGTGAACACTGACGATGAAAACGACATGTTTATCGCCAGCCAGTGGGACGCGAAAGGTGATGCAATGGAGTTCTTCGGCTCCGATGCGTTCTCGGATACGGTAAAGTGGGGTCGTGACGTGCTCGCCGATAAACCGCGACACGTCTTTTTGGCCTGATAGCCGCAGAGCGAACTACAAAATCTTCTGCCGCCTATCAAGTATCGTGACGATGACGACATGCGGGAGCGTTAAGACAGCAATTAATACGAGATAGAGCGCGACCAAATCAGCTAATCCTGTCGGGGTCTGTGGTACCAGAAGATAGAGCAGCGTCATAAACGAAAGCGCAACAGCAGTGAGCGGTGCTGCATCCCTGATGAATTGAGTGACGACGCGAGTGGACTGTCCAGTGGTAAACGAGTGAACCGACCCGTCGTGAAGGAGTGTCGTACGAACAATATGGCGCACAGAGTGCCAGAAACAAAAATACACGCCGATAGCCAGAATTGGTGGAACCACGAGGAAAAAGCCAGTCAGCAACAGGAGTTCGCTGGCATCAACCATCCAGGGACCCCTCTTATCTGTTTGCAGATATCCCGAAATAATTGTACTGCCGACAAGTGAACCGTATAGTACGGCTACAAGTAATCGGCTCGTCGGTTCGAAGACAGGGGAAAGCGCTGCTGCCGCACCGGCGTCGAACAGTCCAATAAGCGAGGTTGCAACGAACTCATACTGTTCCGGGAATGCAATCAAGGGGACGAGCATCGGGGCACCGCCGCGCGCCAGTACTGTTAGTATCTGCTGCATTCGACCTCGAACATACTCAGCACCGACAAGTTCAACGAGAGGATACAACTCACCCTGGCCCCAGTGAAACCAGGTAAGCAATATAAAAAACACGAACGCTCCAACAGGTGAAACGAACCAGACGAGCGTATATAGAACGCCAAACACGAGGTAAATCAATCCGACAAAAACCATCCAGTCACGGCTCAGTCCTTCACCGCGTTCTCTAGGCAACAGTAGGTGGTCAACTGCTCCGTGTGGCATGCCCAGCACGATAGCACTGGCCACAAGCGGAACAAACTGGTAGGTGAGTGGGAGGTCGCTGATGAACAGGAAGGGGACCCCAACTAACACGAGAGTCACCCATCCAGGGCGGAAACTCCAGCGTTTTGCGGTAGAGCGGGCCCGTTTATGGACAGTTTGTGCCGTGCCCATTATTCGGACTGTGGTTCCTCTCTTCGCGGCCTATCCGCTGGTTGGTCGGTTTGTCCCAACTGTGAACGCTTGCTTCCATATCGTTCTGACACCGCTTTGAGTTCCGGAAACAGGTCGCTGAGGTTCGAAATCGCACCGCGCTCATAGCAGTCAAGTAACCACATGTAGAGCACGATGCCCTGGATAACAAAGATGTTGGTCATTAAAAAGAACAATGCCTCTTCGAGTGGGAGGCCGAGAAGCGAAATCCCGACGGTGTGGGTGTCGGAAATTATCCAGATACCCATCCCGATAGCCAGGCGGTCAATGACCCAGTAATAGAGCGTCGGAATGAGAAGCATGACGGCGAACGTCCGACGAATCTCCCAGAGATATGGCCAGCCAAATCCCCACTGTATCGCCAGAATTGGACCGGCCCAGAACAGGATCGCACCGAGGTAGAACGTCGAATCGGTAAGAAGGAGCACGAAGCCAATAATTCCCACAATTAACCCAGCAGCGACTCCAATCAGGCGTTTGGTCGCTGGGATTTGGATACTCCGCTCACGGATTGTTGGGAACTGAAACAACCACAGTGCAGTCAGTATCGGCTGGAGAATGAAAAAGAGATACTCGCCAAGGGGAGTATACCAGAAATGGACGAGCGTCGTCCCCTCTCCATACCACCAGACACCTTCCGCAATCATCAGGTTGTTCCACGGAGTGGTATAGACAATCGCAAGCGCAAGGATAATCGCAAGGCCACTCACTGGTTTCAGCCCTTTCCAGGCCGACTCACGAAAGTACGTAAGTAGTGCCAGTCCGATAATTGGTGGAATAACAAAAACCAGATGAAATTCTAAATAGGTTAACGGTGGCATAGTTAGTGATATTCTGTCGATGATACTGACCGTATGTCTTGGTTCCAAAGGCGCTTGTCACAGTCGGATTCTCTCCTGGACCGCATATTCGTCACTGCTGGACAAGAGAGTGGCCAGTGGTTCATGGATGATGATACCAGTAGTACAAGATTAATCATCCCACCATACAGGTAAGGGATATCGGCACAATTGGGCTACTCTTCTTTTTTAACAACACGTCTGAACTCGTCGATAGCCGAAGGGGCCCCAGCAGCTATCAAGATATCATCAGATTCGATGGTGAAGGAGGGTTCAAGATTTGTCAGTAATTTGTTATTACGCTCTACGCCGACGACGGTGCAGCCGGTCTTATTTCGGAGGTCAGCCTCAACGAGAGTTTGTCCGACAACAGCCGGCGCTTCCGTGCAGGTAAACTCAAATTCGTCATGCGGAGTGAGTATCGTCTGCTTGTCAATAAGCGTTGCAGCGAGAATTTCCCCGGTCACTGATGGGAGCGAGAGGACATAATCCGCTCCCGCGTTATAGAGTTTCCAGACGTTTTCCTCATCATTTGCACGGGCAATCACTTCGATATCAGGCTCAACCTGTTTGATGATAATTGAGCTATAGATTGCCGTCGCGTCGTTGTCGACGGCCAGAATAATACTTCTGGCATCGTCCAAGTTTGCATCAATAAGTGTCTGCCTGGTGGTGATATCACCGACGACATCGACATCCAGCATATTCGTCGAGTCAACGATAGTAGTCGCTATATCCTCTTCCTCTAGCGTTTGAGCAGCAGCACGTCCAACATCCCCGTATCCCGCAACGACGACGCGAGAAGGATGCCCATGATGTGATGGTAGTTGACGAGCGCCAACCCCCTCAAGTGCTTCATGAGCCCCGGAAACAAGGAGAATCGAGTTCTCCTGAATAACGGTCTGTGGCGGTGGAGAAACAAGGAATTTCGCACCAAACCAGCCGCCGATAACCGTAATCCCCTGTTCTGGAAACAGGTCAACCTCCCGTATTTCCTTGCCAACGAGTTGGCTCCCCTCCACGACCAAATACTCCTGGAACCGGTCACCATTCTCAGCATTGATTGCATCCTGGAACCGTTCAGAGACAGTTTTCATCGCACGCATTGCCAGGCTTTCGCCGAGGCTCTCTTTCGAGATAACGACTTCGTCGGCTCCAGCATACCGATGATGCGGGACTGCTTCGTGGGTGTCGGTTACGCTCACGATTTTCATATCCGGATTAACACGAGCAGCAGACAGTATGACCGTCGGATTCGTCTCATCGTCAAGGTCGGCAACTAGGGCTGTTGCTTGCTCTGCATTCGCATTTTGTAAGGTCTGGACGCGTTCTGCGTTCCCATAAATTGCATCTTCGCCAGTTTCAATCAGTCTCGTTACCTCCTCTGGGTCAGAGTCCACGAAGAGGTACGGCCTTCCGGCCGATTCAAGTTCGTCTCGTAGCACATCGTCCATTGCTGAGTGACCACAAATAATCACGTGGTCAGTGAGGTCTGTAGTCGTCGGCGGGCTCGTATCGAGTGCCTGCCGAAACATTGGGACTGCAAAGAGCGGGATAGCCAAAAAGACGAACAGAACACCGGAGATATTCATCAAAAGAACCATCAAACCAATAACGTCGTGCTCCCATGCAGCCGTATCACCGCCAAAGCCTGCTGTGGTAAGGATTTCGACAACGACGCGGATAGAGTGAATCAATGAAATCTGTTCGTTGGCAAAGGCTGCCATCGCCCACCGATAAATAAGTGCATAAGAGAGAACAATGACGAAGACAGTCGCAAGCGCAAGCGAAATCCGGAGTCGCCAGTTCGTCGACTGGGCATCCTCCTCAAGAAAGCGATCAGGCATTAGCAAAGATATGTTTTCTATGGCTACTTGATAACATCGTTTTGGTAGCCCGTTTTGTAGGCGAACTGTCGTCCAACAGTCGGCGGAGTTTTTAGGGTCCGTCTCACAGTATCGATATGGCCGAGCAGTATATTGGGGTAGACTGGAGCGGGGATGGCTGGTTTGCGGTGGTTTTTACACGTGACGGTTTCGACCACGCGGAGCTTTTCGACGAAATTGGCCAACTATGGGCGCAGTATGAGGAGACCGCTACCCGAATTCTCATCGATATCCCAATTGGACTGGTCGAATCAGGTAGCGAAGGAAGGAACTGTGATTCCCTCGCCCGTTCCGTTCTTGGTTCCCGAAGTGCCTCGGTATTTACCCCACCCGTTCGTGAGGCGACGCGAAAGCGGAGATATCCTGCTGCAAAGCGGGTGAACGAACGTAAATCCGGAAAAGGACTTTCAAAACAAGCGTTTGCCATCAGCGACGGTATCGCCGCTGTTGATGACCTACTGCGTAACGTTCCTG
>Ga0207421_10007501_pt1 | contig 11593 bp, 11 predicted proteins | sample SodLakKL_010_SED_4_FD_187542 | JGI IMG/M metagenome (GOLD analysis project Ga0207421, IMG submission 187542) | Alkaline sediment microbial communities from Lake Tanatar, Kulunda Steppe, Russia - 8KL_010_SED (SPAdes) (version 2) | ecosystem: Environmental > Aquatic > Non-marine Saline and... | reverse complement strand
CCTGTTCGATGCTGCTACCACACAATGCCCCCCCCGCTACTTGCAACCTCTAATCGTAACGCATGGGTTACAGGCAGCCATCCACCGGGTACAATGGATATTTGTTTAAACGAACGTTCCTGATTGGCCCCTTACCTCTTCTGGGGATTCTTGCACGCCCTCCCAACAGCCCTCAACGGTGGAGTAGCGCACCCGGTCACTCCGAAACCGATAGCTGCAGCACCTGCACGACCGGCGCGCCCGTGGCCTCGTCGGTCGTGCGCAGGTAGAGGCGGCCGTCCGCATCCACATGGTCCACGTACGGCAGCGACGTCGGCTCCTCTCGGTACGGGCGGCGCCAGATCGCGGCATAGCCCACCCGCTCGCCCGAGCGCTCGAACAGTTCCATACCGAACTGCTCCTCTCCGTCGACCTTGATGCGCGTGAAGTGGGCGATCCGCTCATCGGGTAATGTCACCAGCCCGGCGCTCCGGTTGAAGATGCGAGCATGGAAAAGTCCGGCCGGTGAGCCGGCGCGCGAAATATTAGGTCCGGGATATGCCTCATCTGGCACATTTTCGTAGGGCATTTCGGTCGACACCACCCCTGGCCACGGCGCTTCCTGCGTCCATGCGCCGCTATCCTCGTCGTAGATGAAGGACTCAATCCTACCTGTGTACAGCTGGTGTGCGAAGAGGAGCGTCGTGTCATCCAACAGCAACGCCGACCCCGTAGGCCGCGCGGAGCGGCCGTAGCCTTCAAAATCATACGCCTCCGCTGGATCGAGAAATTGCTGCTCTATGTGATAGCCCTCATCTGTTCGGCGCACGTAATGAAGGACCTCCGTTGGATGATCATCTGCAGGGTTGTTGCTCACGGTGTTCCATCCCACTACCAAGTGGCGCTCGTCTAGGTGCTTCAGGGCAGACAAGATTACCAGGCTACCGCCCTCAATCGTCACCAGGGGCCAGTGGTCTACCGCTACACCTGAGGTAGTGACCACCGTTGCACGCATCGCCATCCCATCGACAGCCAGGAGCGTATCCGGCCCTATAAGCGTCAACTGATTTAGCGAAGTAAACTCCACAGGCCCCTCTCCCCGTTTGCCAATGTCATGTTGCCACTGCCCGTCGGCGTCGAAGACGCGAACGGCCGGGATGCTGCGGTCGGCAACGAACATCTGGCCTTCCTGCCCGGTGACCAGCGCCGCCGGGGCGCCCAGCAGGTCCCCGTCGTGTGTCTCCAGACCGATGGTCAGCACCTCGGTAAGCTCCACCTCCAGCGTGGAGGTGTGCGAGGGAAATTCCGGTTCGGCGGAGGTACAGGCGGCCAGTGCTGCGCCGATGATCAGTACCAGCCAAACCCTGTATGGACATCCAGCCACGGTTATGAGCCATCTATTCTTATTCTTCAATTGGTTCTTCAATAACCGTGAAGCACGTCGTGCCCTCACAACCATCACTGTCACAGAACATCCTACCAACAGCAGTAACACCACAGTCTGGACAGTTAAAGCAATAAATCATGGACTGCTCTTCTGCGATTTTAGACTCGGCAGAGGCATGTGAACTCGTTATGCTGTAGGATCCAAGGCCCACAGAAAAAATCAGCACAGCAACCAGTAAAAATGTGTTTGCGAATGAGATCTTTTTCATGGCTTGAGAATGTGTTAGTAAAAGATTACAGCGAAACTCCCTCAGCCGCATGCCCCAACAACTCCTGACGCTGACCAGGCGTGAGCCCGGGGACGAGCGGTACGTAGCGCAGGGCCCTGCCCGGCGGCTGCAGGTAGAGTCCCATACCGACCTCTTCTCCGGCGCGCTCCACAACCTCGTCCATCGCCTGTACCGTTACGGAAGGCAACGGCAGGTCCAGTATGCGGGCGTAGCGCTCGGCCAGCGGCTTGTCCTCGTTGACCAGTGCAATCACAAGGCCCGCACCCCGGCCTGAAAAGATGTCCTGCAGCAGGTGCGTGTAGGCGTCCACATCAATGAGGGGCGGCGGACACTCGCCAACAGGGAGCACAAATACGCCGAGGAGTTCATTGCCCTGCAGCGCTGCCTTCAAGAGGTCGGTATGAAGCGACGCTTCAAGCGGCTGAACCAGCGACGTAAGCTCCACGGGCTCGGCCGCCGCGGTCGCCTCCTCGGCATGGCCGGTGAGCGAGAGCGCCCAGAGCACACCTCCTGCCGCGAACAGCAGCACCGCAACGGCGATCTTTGCTCGCGCGATGGTCATGGCACACCTCCCCTGCGTTCATGAACAGTCCAACATGCGCGGGGCACACAACGGCCTCCCCGCTTTACCACCTGTTCGATGCTGCTACCACACATTACCCTCTCCCCGCATTACATGCCAGCACTGATTGTAACGCATGTGTCATAGACAGCCATCCACCGGGTACAATGGATATTTGTTTAAACAGGCATTCCCGGTTGGCCACTTACCTCTTCTGGGGATGTTCGCACACCCTCCCAACAGCCCTCACCGGTGGAGTAGCCCAACCAGTCACTCCTCTTTTGCCAGCTGCAGCACCTGCACGACCGGCGCGCCCGTGGCCTCGCACGCGACTGCGACGATCGGAGGCCGCTCTTCCTTGCCATCCAACCAACGCTCTTCCCTCGTGCCGATGCTCCAGCGTCGGCACGCCCAAACCGGACGGTCCTCCGTCCTATGGTTGGGTAAGCGCCATCGACAGCATGGATACCTCGTGAGCTCAGACCTGTAAGGAAGAGAGGGGCGCTATCCTATGGCACAGCCGGTTGATGGCACGCAGAGCGTACCCGTGAGCGTTCCCACGCAGAGCATGGGAACGAGAGCTAAAGAAAATGGCGGCCTGGTCGTCGTCTCCAGCCACGACCAGTCCCTGGTGGATGACCTCTGCGATGCACTCCTGGACCTGCGCACGGTGCAACCGGCGCCGGTGGAGTAGCGCACCCGGTCACTCCGAAACCGATAGCTGCAGCACCTGCACGACCGGCGCGCCCGTGGCCTCGTCGATTGTGCGCAGGTAGAGGCGACCTTCCGCATCCACATGGTCCACATGCGGCAGCGACGTCGGCTCCTCTCGGTACGGGCGCCGCCAGATCGCGGCGTAGCCCACCGGCTCCTCCGCGCGTTGTACTGGTTGTCCCCGAGCGGCGCTGCCCGCACCTCACTCCGCCGCCAATGCGTCTTGCGCTTCCTCTACCTCCTCCAACGGCGGATGGGCCTGCTGCATACGCTCGGCAAAGCGTGTGGGGCTCAGGAAGCCGACCACACGGGCCTCGTGCACTTCCTCGCCGTCGGTATCGAGAAATACAATCGTCGGCACGCCGGCCACGCTGTACTGCTCGCGGACGGCCTCGGCCTCCGGCGAATTGAACTGCGTGAGGTCTACCTTCAACCGTACAAACTCATCGCCCAGCGCCCGCACGGTGTCATCCGTAAAGGTGACACGCTCCAGCTCCAGGCACGGGATGCACCAGTCGGCATAGAAGTCCATCATCACCGGCTTCCCCGCGGCCTGCGCCTCTGCCACGCGCTCGGTGGAATACGGCTCCCACTCCAAGGCGGGCTGCTGCAGGTACTGTACAAAGAAGAGCCCCCCAGCGATAGCCGCAACGCCGACCGCCCATTTGGCCCGGCGGAAGAGCGTCTGGTTATGTCCGGACCGCTCCACAAAGCCAAGGTAGATCCCGCCGAGAATCAGGGTCGCCGGAATCATCCACTCAGCCAATGCCGGGTACGTGGCCAGCGCGCCATAAAAGAAGGCCACGCCCACCAAGATGACACCGAAGACCTGCTTCACCCAGACCATCCACACGCCCGATTTCGGCAGGCGGTGCATCAGACTGCTGAAGGTGCCCAGTATCAGATACGGCAGCCCGAGGCCCAGCGATAGCACAAAGAACGCAAGGAAGCCAAACAGGGGATCCGCCTGCGCGCCCACGAAGGCCAGCAGCGCAATGATGGGCGGCCCGATGCACGGCGCAGCGAACACGCCCACGACCACGCCCGAGCCATACAAGCCGGCCAGTCCGGAGGCGTTCTGCGCTTTGCCCAGCTTCTGCGTCATCCACTGCGGCGGTTGTATCTCGAACAGCCCAAACATGCTCAGCGCCAGGGCAAAGAGCAAGAGGGCGATACCCGCCAGCATGATGGGGTGCTGCAGCCAGTTGCCAAAGAGGGTACCCGTGTACGCCGCCGCCACGCCCAGCAGGCTGTACATCGTGGCGATGCCGAGCACGTATACGGAGGCCCGCCCGAAGGCCTGCGTGGTGCCTTTTGTTTGCTTCCCGCCAAAAAGAGCGACCGTTACCGACATCATAGGATAGATGCACGGCGTCAGGTTGAGGGCCAGGCCGATCAGAAAGATGCTCAAGAATGCCAGGACCCAGCCGCGCTCATCAAAGAGCGAGGCGATCTGATTGGCCTCAGCCGTTATCGCGCCCGAACCCGCATCTTCATAGCCCGCAAACACGCCAGTATCGATTTTCGAGATGTCGCTTTCGTCCTCCACCACCGGGATGGAGAATGACACCTCCACCGTAGTGGGGGCCAGACATACCTTGTTATCGCAGGCCTGCACGCGCAGGGCGCCCTTGAGCTCGTGGGTGCCTACAGCGATGGACTCAGAGGCGCGAATATCCAGAAAGATCGGCACCGTGCCTTCATAGACCGCCAGGTCCTCATCCGAAAACCCAAAATTGTCGAGGAAGGGCTCCGGGTAGCGGGTATCCGCCAGCAAGAGGTCGTTGTGCGGCTCCATCGAAAGGTCCGTCCCGATGAAGTACTCCTGCAGCGGCTGATGCGCGTTGATGTGCCAGCCGTCTTCCAGCTCCAGCACCAGCGCGGCGCGGAAGGATGTACCCGGGAGCACGCCGGTCTGCTCCAGCACCGGCTCGATGCTCACTTTATCCGCGCTCGACATCGGCTGCGCATGCGCCTGGGCCGAGAGGCCCAGCGCAACAATCAACAAAAGAAAAGAGAGGCAGCGTTTCATAGCGTACGGAGCGAAGCGAGCCGGATTCAACAAGACATATGTATACTCACCGTGTCGATGCCGCGTTCGTCAAGGTCTCACGAATGGCGTCGGGCGTGCAGGGATGCGTAGACTGCCACCCCGCGACCGTTACATGACGGGGCGGGTTAGGGCTGCGCTGCCAGCGCCTCATCCAGCAACTGGCTGAGGCATTCCACCGACCGCGAACTGCCGGATACCACCTGATTGTTGATGGTCAGCGTGGGCGTACTCCGAACGCCCGCCCGGCGTCCCTGCTGCTGTAGATTGCGCACGCGGCTCTGCAACGGACCGGCCTCGAGTACGGAGGCGAAGCGGTCCGCACTAAAGCCCAGCTCTGCGCCCATCTCGGCCAGGTCGGCAACGGGAATCCCGCCGTCTTGCGGGTTTTCCATCTGCAGCTCGACCATTTCGTAGAACTTCCCAATCCGATCGGCTACAAGCATGGCCTCAATCTGCGGAAAGGAGAAATCCCACAGCGGAAACGGCTTGGCGTAGTACCGAATACGGTCCTCGTACTCCGCGACGACTTCCTTCACAATGGGGTGTAGCGTGCGGCAGTGCGGGCAGTTCGGGTCGAAGAACTCGACCATCACGACCGACGCATCGGGGTTGCCGATCATGGGATCGTTCTCATCCAGAACCTCTTCGATAGGGACGTCCAGCGCGCGACTGTCGTCGAAGCCGCACTGTTGTGCGGTGGCTACCGTGGTGCCTACCAGCAGCAACACCGCAGTGAGTAAAGAGGACAGCCAGGAAAACGGTAGGCGGGAGTGCATGGGTGTACAAGGGTAGGATAAAAAGATATTAAACGGATTCAGCAAGCAGCTCTTGGAGGAAGGGCTCCAGGTCTTCCTGATGAACGCGGCCATTGAAGCGGGCTCGGATGTCGCCTTGGCGATCCACCACAAAGGTAGTGGGCAGCCCGTACACGCCGCCGTAGAGGTCGGTGATCTCTCCATCATCCACCACCTGCGGATAGTTCATGCTAAACTCCTCGGCAAATGGCTCAACGGCGGCAAACCCTTCATCGTCCAGCGAGATGCCCACAAAAAGCAAGCCGTCGTCGCGGTAGCGCTCCTGCATCTCGACAAACTCAGGGACCTCTACCCGGCAGGGCATGCACCAGGTGGCCCAGAAGTTGAGGACGCGCACGGTGCCGTCGTGGTCGGACAGCCGAAAGAAGGAGCCATCCATTTGCTCGCGCTCGAAGTCGGGCGCTTCGTCGATACCGGCGTCCATGGCTTCGCCCTGGCTGGGCCCGGCGCGCTCGGGATCGGGCGCCGGGGCCTCCGACGTTTCGGGAGGCTCAGCGACGTCAGCGACCTCGTCGGGCTGCTCGGTAGCACAGGCTACGAGCACCATCATCAATACAACTAAGGATACCGAAAACGAACGCATAGGCACGGGTACGAGAGAAAAAATGGCGCCGGAGCACACATGTTGTTGCTACAACGCACGGTGAAGCCAGCGCGTTCAGGCCGATGTAACACGAACCGGCGTTCGGCCCACAGAGCACATGCAAGCTGGCTATTCTCCGTGCTCATTAGAAGCTCTCTGTTACGTCATGATTCCTCCCCTTCACCGCTGGCTCCCGTCGGTCTTCATGCTGTTGCTTGCCCTCGTGGTCGGATGTGCGCAGGCGCAACAATCCCCGTCCGACCTCGACTGCGATAACCCGTTTGCTGAAGTCGGTGGCAATCCCAACTTCGACACCTCGCACTGGAGCACGAATTTTTGCGAGCACAGCGTACCCTACAGCGAGATTATCTCGGGTGGTCCGCCGCCCGATGGCATACCGCCCATCGACAATCCAGTCTATACCGACATCACGTCCGCCGATGGCTGGATTGGGAACGACGAGCCGGTGATTGCGCTCGACGTGAACGGCGACGCGCGGGCCTATCCGCTGCAGATCCTGACCTGGCACGAGATCGTGAACGACACGGTGGGCGACACCCCCGTAGCCGTCACCTTCTGCCCGCTCTGCTACGCCGCGGTCACGTTTATCCGGCCCGAGGTCGACGGTGAGCGCCTCACCTTCGGCACCACCGGCAACCTGCGCCATAGCGATATGGTGATGTGGGACCGACAGACGGAGTCGTGGTGGCAGCAGTTTACGGGGGAAGGCATTGTCGGGGACCTGACCGGCGAAAAGCTTGAGACCGTTCCCGCGCCGATGATTTCGTGGGCCAAGTTCAAAGAGACGCACCCCGACGGAAAAGTGCTCTCGCGGGATACGGGCCACAACAGACGCTACGGCGAAAACCCGTACGTGGGCTACGACGACATCAACGAAACACCCTTTCTGTACCGCGGGGAAGTAGGCGACCAGTTGCCGCCCATGGCGCGCGTGGTGGGCATTGAGGAAGGCGATGGCCGCGCCTACGCGTTTCAGGAGCTGGAGGATCGGCGCGTGATCAACGACACCGTGGCTGACCGGCCCGTCGCCGTCTTCTGGGCGCCCGGCACCGCCTCCGCGATGGACCGGCAACAGATTACCGGCAGCCGTGATGTGGGCGCCGTCGGTACCTTCGATCGGCGCGTGGACGGCCAGACGCTCACTTTCCAGCCCGCCGACGAGGATACCTTCACCGATGAAGAAACCGGGACCACGTGGAATCTCCTCGGCGAAGCCATCGACGGCCCCCTGAAAGGGCAGCGGCTTGATGCCATCGTGCACCACCACATCTTCTGGTTCGTGTGGTCGGCCTTTCAGCCGGAAGGCGACCTGTACGCTGCCGCAGACTAACCCTCACCACACCATAGGCTGGTCAGGCCATCCGTGGTGCGGCGCGTGTAGCTTGACCCCAAGCACCGGCCATCCGTCGCTGGTACGCACAGCGCACTAACACCGAGTGGCTGAAGGACGTTAAGGGGTGGCACACTGCTCAGCCTCTTCGGGCGCACAGCGCACCGCATCTTCTGGAAGGTATCGTGATGCGCCTTCCGGAGGTGCAATGCGTGAGGGCGTTTGGAGTCACGCCTCACGGGTCACGATTTACGTCGATTTACAGCGAGCGCTGCTTCCGATTTGCGGCGTCACTGCTCCCATCACGCATCGGCAAACTCCTCGAGCAGCACCGCCGTCTCGGGGAATTTCTGCACCAGCCGCTTATCGCCCGACACGAGTTTCAGGCCGAGGTTTTGTGCCAGCGCGACGTATTCGCAGTCGTAGGATGAATGATGCGTTTGATCGACGAGACTTAAGATTGCACTGGAAGAGACAGATACGGTCCGCGGGCCAAGATCCTGCTCAGCCCGCCGCATAATCGTGATTGCATGATTTAGAGCGAGGCCCTCATTCATCATAAACCTCCGCAACACACTTCGAAATTCTGCACGCCAAATCGTAGGCGCCCACCAATCGGGATCTATTTCTCGAACGCGGCGGGCGTACACGTCGCGCTGTGTTTCCACATCAATCCAGAAGTAGCTGAGAACGTCATTATCGACAACGATCATGTTCTCCCCTCCTGTTTGGCTTCGTTAACAACATCAGGGAAGGTGACACCAATCCGCCGGTTGACCTCTTCCGCCTCGGCGATCACGTCTTCGGCCGAGCGCGTACTGGGGGTGAGCACATCTTCCAGGATCTTGATGACTTCGTTGTTCATGCTGCGGCGATTTCGCTCCGCGCGCTTCTTCAGCCGCTCGTGAAGTTCGTCCGGCAGTCGTTTGATGGTCAGCGTAGCCATGGCTATGTACGGTTTGGTGTGCATCCATTATGGTACCATTTCTACTCCCTACAACTACGAGCCGTTTCGGGGGGCGCTCATCGGTACCGTAAGGCGATGGAAAGAGGTGGCACCGCATTCGGTAGCATCCGAACGGTGGGGTCCCTATTCTGTAGTGACTACTCCGTAGTAAATTGCGTCGCAGATCCGGCTTTCAGCGAAGCCGCCGGACGCCCCTGTTCCTTTGACTCAGCTCCCGATCTCATGCGTATTGAACAGCTTTCCTATCTTGCGGCCGCTGCCTTCTTGCTGATGTGCGCACTGCCGCAGAACGCCCTCGCCCAGTCGGCCGACCCCACGTGGACGGCCGAGCTGGCGATGCAGTACCACGGGATCACGCAGACCGCGATGTCACCGGGCGGCAAACACGTGGCCTACGTGGTCCGCAAGGCCGTGATGGATGGGGGGACCTCCGAATTCCGGCAGCACATCCGGGTCGTGCGGGCCGATGGCTCTTCCGATGTGCAGTACACCCGCGGCGAGCATTCCAACTACAGCCCCCGCTGGTCGCCGGGTGGGGAGCATCTGGCGTTCATCAGCACGCGCACCGACCGTCCACAGGTGCACTTGATGCGCGTGGACGGGGGCGAGGCCTATGCCGTTACCTCGGCCGAGGAGGGCGTCAGCAGTTTTGCATGGTCGCCGGATGAGCAGCGGATCGCCTACACCATGACGGATCCGAAATCGGAAGAACAACAGCAGCGGGAGCAAGAACGGCGCGATGTGGAGGTGGTCGGTGAAGAACACCGCTACACCCATCTGTACGTGACCGACGTAGCCGAGGCGGACGACGAGAACCGCTCCGTCCAGCGCCTCACCGGCGGCCCGTTTCACATCCGGAGCTTCGACTGGTCGCCGGACGGTGAGCAGATCGTCTTTGCCCACCAGCCGACGCCCGACATCAACGACGGCTTTCTGCAGGCCGACATCTCGCTGGTCCCCGCCGATAGCGGCGCGGTGACTACGCTGGTGGAGCGTCCCGGCGTAGACGACTCGCCACACTTCTCCCCGGATGGCATGCAGATCGCTTTTGCCAGCCACGGCGGTCAGCCCGAGCCGATCGGCCTGCGCGACGTGTTCGTGGTGCCTGCTGAGGGCGGGACCCCGGAGAAACTCGCTGATACCCCAGACCGCAACGCCTCCCTGCTTGGCTGGATGGAAGGTGTGGTGCTTGTGGCCGAGCCCGTCGGCACCTCCTCGCACGTCATCGCGGTGCCGGCTGATGGGAGCGACGCGCGGCTCGTGACAGAAGGCGACGGCCTCCACGGTGCGCCCTCCTTCTCAGCTGACGCCGACATGATGGCCTTCACCTACGAAAACACCGACACCCCGCACGAGGTGCACGTCTCCCCCACCTCCAGTTTCGAGAAGAGCCGCGTCTCATCGCTGCACGAGGACGTGCCGCTGCCGCCCATGGGCGCAACGGAGGTCATCACGTGGACGGCGCCCGACGGAATGGAGATTGAAGGGCTCATCACGTATCCCGTGGGTTATGAGGAAGGCCAGCAGGTGCCACTCGTCCTGAGCGTGCACGGCGGACCGGCGGGGGTCTACAACCGCAACTTCACCGGCGGACCGGGTATCTACAAAACTCAGGTGTTTGCCGAGGCTGGCTACGCGGTGCTGCGCCCCAACTTCCGCGGTAGCACCGGCTACGGTAAGGAGTTTCGCTATGCCAACGTCGAGGACTGGGGGTTTGGCGACTATGACGATCTGATGGCAGGCGTAGACCTGATGATTGAGGAGGGGGTGGCCCACCCTGACAGCCTCGCGCTCATGGGCTGGAGCTACGGCGGCTATATGACGTCGTGGGCCGTCACGCAGACGGACCGCTTCAACGCCGCCAGCATGGGCGCCGGCCTCTCCAACCTCATCAGCATGGTCGGCACCACGGATATCCCGGACTACCTGGTCGGGCATATGGGCGGCGAGTTCTGGGAGCGCTACGATACCTACGAACGCCACTCGGCGATCTACGAGATCGCGAACGTGACCACGCCCACGCAGGTGCTCCACGGCGTGCACGACGACCGCGTGCCGCTGGGTCAGGGCCAGGAATTCTACCGCGCGCTCAAGCGCCAGGACGTCTCCACAGAGCTCGCCCTCTACCCCCGCACCCCGCATAGCCCACAGGAGCCCCGGCTGCTGATGGACGTGACCCCGCGCATCATCGCCTGGTTCGACCGACACCTCGGGCGGGGTTCAGGGATGGATGCGGAGGACCTGGAGGCAGCACGGTAGATGGTAGATAAGGGCTTTCTGTGGTGGAGGAGGTGGTAGTGGAGGTGGAGGTGGAGGTGGAGACGTATCATGATACGTCTTTACTGGGGTATGGCTTTACTGGGGTATGGCTTTACTGGGGTATGGCTTTACTGGGGTATGGCCTTTTTCTCTGGCCGTACCCCAACCAATCACGGTGCAGCCGGGATACGACGTACGGGTGCGTGACCTCACCCGCCCGCGCTGCGGCTTCTCCTGTAGACTCAACCATCAAGCACAGACGGCTATGCGACGTGCACACCTACTATCACTCGTGCTCCTGCTGCTATCTATGGGATGCACCTCGCCACCCGCGCCTGATCTTAACGAGACGCCGGCACTGGACGACCGCCACGCAATCGCCGCGGCGTATTCGGCAGAGAAGGCCGGCGATGCGATCATCATTTACGAAGCGGGTGAGGTGGTACTGGCGGAAGGGCAAAACGGATATCCGCTGGACCGGCCGCATATGCTGGCGAGCGGCACCAAGTCGTTTTCCGGGATATTGGCATGGGCTGCTGCTGCGGATGGCCTCGTAGGCCTGCACGCCCCTATCGCCGATGTCGTCCCGTCCTGGGCCGAGGATAACGCTAAAGCCGAAGTTACGCTTTATCAG
>Ga0207421_10007500_pt1 | contig 11593 bp, 9 predicted proteins | sample SodLakKL_010_SED_4_FD_187542 | JGI IMG/M metagenome (GOLD analysis project Ga0207421, IMG submission 187542) | Alkaline sediment microbial communities from Lake Tanatar, Kulunda Steppe, Russia - 8KL_010_SED (SPAdes) (version 2) | ecosystem: Environmental > Aquatic > Non-marine Saline and... | reverse complement strand
GGTCGGCAAGAATCCGACGCTGCAAGGCCAGGTTCTCGGCCACACTCCAACTGCCCGCTGATGCCCCGCTCATGCCCCTCTCCCCTGCCTCCGTTTCGCGCGCCGTAGTCCGTCTCCTGCCGAACGCCTCAACGCGCCGAATCGGCATCCAGCCAGCTTCGAGCAAACTCGATCACATCACCACGATTGCGTGTCCGGACCCCGATGCGCCGCATGCTGCCGCCACCGAACAGCCCGGACTGCCCCTCGACGTAGATCTCGTGGCTCCGGTCATCCCACTGCACCCGCCGGTTGCGTCCACCGGAAGCACGGACCTTTCCCAACTCGATGCGGCTCATGGTGTATCTCCTGTCGTGTTTCAAGATTTCTCACGCGAATCCACAAGGAAAACGCAAAGGCCGCATGAATTTTCAGAAACCCGGAAGAATGCGCGCTGCAACAGCATACAGAGGTGATAAACCGTTGTTCTGGGGCCTACGCGGCCAACCAGCCGCTGCACTGGACAGTGGTCAAGCGCCTGAGTGGCCGCCACAGGGCCAATTCGTGCTGTCTTCCGGGTCCGTTACTCTCCCGGAGGCGGGATTCAAAATTGCACCAGACTGGTGCCAAAAAGGCCAAGTACAGGGAGACCACTCAGGGGTGAAGGCTACCCACGCCCACCAGCCGACGCAAACCCGGTAGCTTCCGAACTGAACCCTCTGGACACGGACGCCGACATGCAAGAGCACCGCAGGTATTACGAACTGGCGCCTTCAGGACCAGGAGTGACTCAGGATTCAGGCTCGAACGTAATGCGCAGGACCTGCCAGGCGATGATTTTATCGATCGGCACTTCGGCACCGATCTCGGGTCGGTAGCCAGGAGCATAGGTCGGTGACAGCACCCATACCTCCGAAAAAGCGACCTCCGTGTCGCCCTTGCGCAAGACAGGCAGTTGCGCCTCATTGAGCCGCAACGCGGGGCGCTGCTCGCCGGGCGTCGGATCGAAACCCAGAATCGCCTCTGCGGCAGCGAGCGTGTTGGCATGTCCCCAGAAGGACAGTACCTCGGCTTCGGCTGAGCGCTCTCGCAGCTCGTCCAGCGTTGCGGGCACGATCCGGACAGGGCGACGGATCAGTGTCAGCGGAAATGTGCTACCCAGTAGAATCATATCGGTCCCTTTTCGACGTGCGACGAACATTCACTCCCGTTGCCATTATCCCCCAAAACCTGTCCTGCCCTTGTCCCCTCGCTGCTGCGGCTCCGCCCTCAGCAGGCGCAGTGGAAGCAGTCCTTCGGCCGGCGCGTCAGGCTTTCGGTATCCGGGTACATGCTTGGCGTCTGGTTATCCTCGTAAACCAGTATCGGGGCTTGCCGCTGGCGCCCGGTGTACTGATTCAGCAGCGCGTCCACAGCCCGCGCAGCCAGGATTGCGTTGAGCGTCTTGACCGCCGGTTCCTTCACCTCCCGACCTGCCACATAGCCGCGACGGGACAACTCGCCCCCGAGGTCAGGAACCGTCTCGGCGGCGATCTGAGTCGGGTTGATGCGCCCGAGACAATTCAGGCAAAAGCCGTCGCCCCAGCGGGCCGTGATGATTTCGCCACTCATGTCCTCGATCTGACCATCGGTGACCTGGATGTTTACCCCGGCAGAGATCAGCGGGATACCGAACCGCAAGGCGATCTGTTGAGCCGCAAATCGACTGGCATGGTTATCGGTTGCCAGCAGCAGCCAGTCGCATTGCGTTAGCAGAGGGAGCAAGCCTTCATCCTCGATACTACTCGGGTGTGCTTCGATCCGTGCTTTCGGATTGATGCGTTTCAGATGCTCGCTCACGACCTGTACCTTGGGCCTTCTCGAGCTTGCATCGGCGGCACCGGCACCTACAATGCGATTCAGGTTCGTGGGTTCCACGCAGTCGTGATCCACGAGATGGACATGATGAAAGCCGCTGTGGATGAGGTTCTCCGCAATGGCGGAACCGAGCCCCCCAACACCGATCACCGCGATCTGCTGGTCGTGAACGATTCGCCTCAAGGCATCGAGTCCCAAAGCCAGAACGCTTCGGGCGAGAAAGCCCTCGTTTGGGTCCATGGCAGCCAACCGCTCTTCCGGCGGCTCGGCTTCGGCGGCGTTGGGCCATTGCTCGACCGCAGTTTGCGCCAGGGCAGCCGCCGGCTCGTGAACAATGCGGCTTTCCGAACGGAGCCAGAGGCGAGCTGAATAGTCGCTTTGCGACAACACGATGCTGGCGTAATGGACGTCGTTCAGTGTATCTGTCAACCAGCGGTAGAATGCCGACTCGTCGGCGTCATCCTGTCCCGAGAACGCTGCGCCGCGCAGGCTGAACGGATGCGTGTGCATGTCGATGACCGTATCCGCATCGGTGCTCGCCTGCATTTCAACCAGGCGACCATAGACGTACTCCCGTCTCAGTCGAAGATGCGCCAGGCTGCGATTTTCGTAGTCGTGATCCGCCGGAAAATGGGTTTCAATCACCCGGATCACGGTGGCGCCGGCAACCGTCTCGCGACGCCCAAACAGTAGCGCGAAGGCCTCGTTACGCCGGTCGCGCAAGAGCCCGGCGCGCAGGCGAGCGAATGCGCCCTGGGGAAAGCGGATCCGGACCGGCAGCATGGCTCAGTTCCCCAGGACTTCGCTGATCAGGTGGAAGTACGTGAAGAGATTGTCGCCATGACGCCAGTTTCGCGCGGGCTGCCAGGCGCCATTCGGGATGTAGGTGCAGTACCACTTCCATCCGTGTGCAAGGGGTTCGGCCCATGCATCATGGAACGTCGCGTCGAAGAAGTGGCCATCCGGGGATACCGGGATGTCGGCCTGCAAGTAGAAGCCGATTGGCGGCAGCGCCGGGTACTCATTGGGAAAGGCGACCATCAGCGGCGTGCTTCGGGCGATCCCATGCCATCTGCGCGGTAGCGGGAAGTCAGGCACCACCATCCAGTGCGCCTCGTCCTCGTCGAAGTCGACGCCCCTTTTGTACAGGTGCTCGGCGATGTCGATGACCTGTTCGGTAATGATGCGCTTCGAGTCAGCCGACCGCGGGCCGCCAAAGCGATGTCCCTTGGACCGATCCGGCATCGATGTGATCTTGGCACCGCGCCCGTACTTGTCGACCAGTTCGTGCCGGCCGTAGGCGCGACCCGGATCGATCTGCTTGACTTTCCCGCCGCATTCAAGGATCGGACGGCGCCCGTACCCCGCGCGCGCATGCCGAACCAGCTCCTGCCCCTTTACCATGCCACGGATACTCGTTGGGTCGATACGCCGGCCATTGATGATCGCCATCTTTTTCTCCTGCGTTGGGGGGATCGTTTGTGGGTTGACAGAAGCGTGCTGCTGGAAGTGAAACGCGCTTCGGCGGCCTGTTTTCAGAAATTTCAGGGTGCAGTCGTGGGGTCCTGCGTGCCAGCTCCCCTTTCGTCCCGAACCGTCTTTTCTTCGATCTCGCTGGCAAGAAAGGCGGCTTCGTCGGTCGCCATACTCGAATCCTTCGCGTCGTCGACCAATGCCAAGCCCGCCAGCAATGGGACTTCTGCTTCTTCCTCGTTCGCCCAGCGCTCCTCGTGATAGCGCTCCAGGTCAATGAAGCCCGAGGCCTTGAGCATGACGTCGCGGGCCGCGTTATGGCGGGGAAACGCTGCGACCTCCACCCGGATTCCACGTCGACGCAGTTCGAGGATCACGGGGATGAAGTCCTTGTCACCTGACATGAGCACAACGATGTCGGGCTTGACCACCTCTGCCGTACGCATCATCTCCATCGTGATCTCGACGTCGAGATTGCAGCGGAATCCGTCGCCAACGATGGTGCCCAGCTTGTCGTACACAACGTAGCCGGCTTGCCAAAGCCTTTCCAGCAGCGCGTCGCGCCCGTATGCATTGCGCGGGTCCACGGGAACGAACGCATGGGCTTCGACCAGGAACCTACCCTCGCTCAGGTAGCTGACCAGATCCTGGTCGTCCAACTCGATACTGAGCTGACGAAACGCGGCTTCGATGTTTGCATAGTCGTTGAAGATTACGAGGCGTTCCATGATCGTTCTCCGGGTCTGTTCGGCTTTTTTCAAAACGGTTCCGTTGTGGAACTATGGCAAGAACAGGAAGACTGCGAGGACCGCACCGCCGATCACCGCCGCCTTTGGCCCAGCAATGACAAAGAGCACGGCAATGGCGGCCAGCAGTGTGGCAACCCGACCCTTGCGGCTGAACCGTCCCGGCACCCTCACGGGGTTCTGGGTACGTCGTGCCGAACCCTGAGTACGCCGTGGCGGACTACGGCGCTCAGGGTTGTTGATGCGGGCGCGGTAGTTTCGGGCATTGGGGATCTTGGCCATTCTTTCTCTCCATCCACCGCTGGGGCGTTTGTGTGTGGTATCGACAGGGAACCTGCGTGGAGCGGTTCGTGGCTCTCACTGCCCTGCAAGTTCCGAGCAACCCTTGCGAGTCGGTTCCGCTATCGTCACAACGAGGATTCTGTGCGGTTTTTCAAAAATCATCCTTGGAAAGCCACTTTGCCAACGACAACTCTGCCTACAGAACGCGCGTCCGCCGGATTTTTTCAGAACCCGCGCGGGCAACGTATTCAGGTGGGTTTACCGAGGAATCTTCAGAGCACGAATCCTTGTTCAGGTTTTCATCGGAGCCCGAGCGCCAGAATCCCGCGGATTCCCGATGACACTTGGTAGATGGGGAGAAGGTTCGGCTCCCGTCGGCCACCAAACCTGCCACCAGATCCGGCGGAACTGGCGCCCGCGGAAATTGGTCACGACTATCCCATGGCCGGGAAGACGGGTGTCACGACACCATCCCGCAACAAGCTGGTCCAACAACACCTGATGCATCAAGCCGATTGGGTCCGCGGGACTCTTGTTCAAGATTCCCACGACCCATCACCGAGCCCGTTAACCGCGGAATTACATTCGGCTCGTGATCCGCAGAGCGAACGAGACACTGCTGGAGTCTCTTGGTTTTTCGAGCACACGCCGATTTCGCGAACCCGCCCAACCAAATGCGGAACCTGAAAATCAGCCGGACCACGCACAGAGGGACGATCGCACTGCGGACTGCCCCTCGGTACGCGCGCCGGCAACACCTGCGGAGAGCGCGTCCGCGCAGTGGTCACGCTACCAAGACCCGCCCCATCGCAAGCCCATCCCGGTCGCCAGATCGCACGTACTGCCCGCCTTCAGTCGGCAGCCCCTGTGCGTCCAACGACCGCGTCGGGTTCGGGTCTCGAACCTGTAACCTCCCGCGCCTGACCTCACTCCTGGCCCGGCTCACACCGAACCGACGGACGGCGACAACCCTGCCTGCCCACCGCTCGCCACGCGGCAACCCGGTAGAAGCGTCGAGTGACGGGAGAATCCCGATGGCAGCACTTGTACGCGCTGCCTCTCCCGGTCGACCCTTCGGTTGGTTCCGGCAGAGGACCAGACCCTACGGTCCAAGCCTCCGTGTCGCTCCGAAACCGGCCTCCGGCGGCCGCAGTGTTCCAACCACCGGTTGCGAATGATTTAACGTCCTGAGGGAAGAATTCAGAGGCTCTTCCGGGCCTGAGGACATCCGCTCCTGCTCGTGCTCGCGGACCGGTCGGCCGCTCCCCGAAGAGGAACTGCTGTCCCCTACTGCCGTGACAACGCAGGTGATCCATCTCCTGGGGGCTAGACTCCAACCGCCAGCATCTGATCACCGCGCCTGATCCCGAACCGGAAGACTCATTCGCAACTCTCCCGCCCCGACATCGGGCCACGGCACTCCAGCACCAAGGCTGTTTCTCTCGAAAGGAATACCTTAGAGACGGTCGTTCTCCAGGTTTTTTCAGAGAAAAACACAAAAATGCGTTTAAATCGTACCGGAGGCCGATTTATCAACCGACAAGCTTCTGATCTCAGGGATATTTCTTTGCTGGTATCAGGATGCCAACGATCAACGATGAGGTAGAAGATTTCGGGCCCTGCATCGGTTTCGACAACTGGCGCGCTCGAGAGCACCGCTCCCGTATTCCCAAGGGCACGTCGCGCGGCGGCCGCACCCTACGTCCAGGCAAGGGTCTGCTGACACACCATACGCCCGAACCGAGCCACCGCTTCGTGGAAGTCGTAAGCACTCAAATCCACGAAATCCGGAAACGCCCGGTGCTCAACGTGATCCACTGCCACTTGCACGGCCACGATCCCGTGCCGATGCCGCAGGAGCTGCACCAGATCTCGCAACGCCTTCATCGAGCATTCTGTCGGCGACCCATCGCTGATCATGATCAGCAACCGATTACGCCGACCGCTGGCCAAAGCACGCTCCGCCGCCCGCGCAAGCCCTCCAGCATCGTTGTTTCCACCCCCCGCCTCAAGCGCCGTGACCGAGCATTGGCGCAGCGTACCCAGTGGCACGTACTGCTTGTCGTCAAACGCCCCCACCTCACCCTGGATTCCCGGAAGCCCACCCGCCGCTTCCACAATCAGGGCGGCGAACGCCTTTGCACGTTCCAGCTTCTCACCCCACATAGACCCGGAACGATCAATCAGCACGCCCAGATACAGATCCGGCCAGCGCACCGAAGTAACCTGCCGAAACACGCGTGGATCCCCCAGCAGTGCCAGCCGGTACAGGCGCGCGCGCTCCAGTCGCGAGCCACGGCTCAAACCGTCCTCGATCCGCTCCCGCGTCCCCAATTGCTGAAAATACGGCCGCAGCACCCGAATATGACGCCGGATCCGTGCCACCAGCCTGGCATGGGCGGTCGCATCGAACGACAGCGGGCTGCCGACCGCCAACCGTTCAAACTGCCGCTCCTCGCCCAGGTTCAGGCCTTGCCCGCCGCGCACCCGCGACCCCACGGGCGGTACCGCGAGTAGGATCCGGGGCCTGCCGGGTGCGGTATCCTGGAGCGCGCTATCGAGTGGAAACTCGTGATCCGGACGCGGTGAATCCCGCACCTGCATCGTACTGCTGATCGCGCCCAATCCTTCCAGACCCCGGAAGAACGCGTCCAGGGCCGCGGCCAGGGCGGACAGGGCCTTCGCACGCTCTCCCCCGGCAATAGGCCCCACTTCAGAGTCCCGCCTGCTCGGCACCGAATGCACACCGTCCGGGGCCTCCTCGCGCGCACCGGCCCCGTGTTCCCGACGCCAGTCCCGGTCGATCGCATCCAGCCACACCCGTACTGACCGCGCTACCTTCAACAGCCCGCCGTGATCCAGATCCTTCAGATTCCCTGGCACCGCCGACAACGCCTGTCGCAGCCGCACGTCGTAGTACAACCGCGGATCAAAGCCACCTACCAGACACAGCAGAAACGCTTGCCCCGCCGGCATCAAACCCACGATCGGCAGACAGTCCGCCGCGCTCAGCGCCACCACCTCCTCCGGTGCCGGCCTACTCCGTGCGACCAACCGCCCCGGCTGACACCCTTCAGCCAGCGCACGGCGGAGCGCTTCTTCGGTCACCCCCAACACCGCGGCATAGGTCGCTAGCGGTACCTTAAGCGGCCGCTCGGCAAACGCATAGCGATTCATCCGATCGATCCACACCTGATAGGCCACTCCGCGGGCCCGCAGGCGTCGCTCCAGGCGCTCGTCCTGCAGGATCGCAAACACCGACTCCAAACCTTCGGAACGCACCTGGCCCCGTACGCTGAGCACCCCCGGCAGGTGCAGATTGTCATACAGGTGATGCCCCAACTCATGCACGATCAACCCGCGCATCACATCGTCGCCGGACTGAGCACCGTGAGTGACCGGATCCTCGGAGACCTCCACGACGACGGGTGCGTGGCGGTCCCGGGGCTGCCGCGTCAGGACGGTTCGTCCCAGACCATCCAGCAACCGCACCACCTGCACTTCACGGAGCGGCCAGAGTCCCTGCCCCAGCCTTGTGCCCCAACCCCGCAGCGCATCAGCTCGCGCACGCAGCGCTCGAACACTCGCCACCCGAGCGGCGTCTACACAGCATGCCAGAACCGATTCTGTTGCATTGCGAACAACACCATCCGTGTCTTGATCCCCTAGCGCCTGAGCAAGTTCTCCGTGGACCCAACCGGCAGCCTCCGTCCATTGGGAACACTCCGGAAGTGCGTGTACACCCTTCATGCGGAACCAAGGATCGGGATGCCTTAAGCAGTATGCAGTTGCATCGCGCACCTGCGCGGGCGTGCCCCGCACCCCCAGTACAAGTAACATCTTCTCGCAAACCAAATGGTCCGCCTCAGATACAAGCCGCTCAAAAACCAACGCCACCACTTCCGCTGCCGCGAATGGGCTACGGTCTTCGCTCAGTGCAGAGAACGCCTCATAGCGAACTATTGTAGATTTGTGCCTCAGTCCGCGCCCGATCGCCTCCCGCAGATGGACTCGCGTGCCACGCCGGCGCAACACCGACAACATGGACCGAAACACATCCGAGTCCCACTCTGAGTCCATCCGCTCCAATACCAACGCCACGGCCTTCGCTTCAGAGAACGGGCTGTTATCTTCCGCGAGCGCTTCCACCGCCGCTCGGCGCAATATCGAATTCTTGCTATCCAGCCCACGATCAATCGCCTCCCGCACCTGCGCCCGCTGACCGTGCTGACTCAGCACCTTTGACATCTCGGCGCAAGCCACTTGATTTAGGGAAAAATCATCATCGTGATCCGAGGCGACGTACGCGAGGAGTGAAGCCACTGCCTCCGGCCCGGTGAACGGGCTACCCGCTTCCGCCAGCGTCTGAAGCGCCGCTTTCCGCACACTCCTAGACTCGTTCTCCAACCCTCGCTCGATCGCCTCGCGCACCTGCGCCGAAGTACCGTGAACTCGCAAGACTGTTAACATCGCCTCGAAAAACTCTTCGTCCGACTCCGATGCGATCCGCGCACGAACCAGCGCTACCGTTTCCGCTGGCGACAATGGGCTGCCCTTTCCCAACAGCGCCTGAAACATGGCTCGGCGCGCGCTGTACGACCCGTGGTCCAAGCGCCGTTCGATCCCCGCGCGTACCTGCTCCGGCGAACCGTGAAACCGCAAGACCGTCAGCATCGCCTCGAAAACCTCCTCGTCCGATTCCGATGCGATCCGCTCATGGACCAGCGCTACCGCCTCATCTGGCGAGAACGGGCTGCCTTCTTCCAACAGCGCCTGAAACCCCGATCGGCGTGCCTTCGATCGGTATTGACTTTCCAAGCGCCGTTCGATCGCCACACGAAACTGTGCATGCATGCCGTTGCGGGGGCACACTGACAGCACGACTGGCAGAACTTCATGGTCCTCTTGCGCTTCAAGGTGCCCAGCCAGTTTCACCGCGTCCATGAGCGGCACCGGACAACCCGGTTCCAAAAGGGCCTTGACAAGGCGGGGCCGCATCCAGGATCGCGATCCGTCAAGCACCAGCAGCAACAACCCATACAGCGCCACTTCGCCTCCGCGCTGCCGCGCCAATTGCATCGCTTCCAGTAACCCCGCAGTGGTGTCCCGACCCCGCAGCAGCTCGATCAGTTCGCCTTCGCGCATGGTCCCGCCTCTACAGCACTCGACTCAACACCTGCCAGACCAGCCCGGCATCCGTTGCCGGATCATCCCAACGCCCGAAGAATCGTCCACAAAAACTCGTCTTAAGCAATTCCGCCAACGCATCCCTCCCCTCCGCCGAAAAATTTGGATGGCCCAGCAGCAAACACACCTCGTCCGTCGCACGCATGCTCAAATCCAGATTCAGAGCGGCATCACTGCGGACCGCATTTGCCGCCTCCACCACCCGTTCAACCAGCGCCTTTGGTACATTCGGATGCCGCGCCAACAACAAACGCACTTCCGCCGATGCCGGCGGATACCCCATTCGCAATGGCGCAAACCGGTCCAACTGCGCCGGATCCACCTGCGTGGTCCCGGTAAACTGCGCCCCGTTGTTGATCGCCGCAATCCACAATACGTTGTCCGGAACCGGAATCATCCCGCCGGTAATCGGGTTGTACAGCTTGCGCGTCGCATCCAGCGCCGGCATCAACCCGTTGCGCGCCATCTCCCGACATCGATTCAGCTCGTCCAGAAACACCAGATACCGACGTGCAGGATCCTCTGCAGCCGCCTGCAGCGCCTGCAGAATCTCGCTTGGCAACCACACCGTCTCGGTTTGCCCAGCCGCGTTCATGCGCAACTGCAACGTAGCGACGAAGTCCGTTGCCTCGTATACCGCGCTGCAGTTGAAATACACGTATTCAAGCCCCAGCGCTTCAGCGATCTTCCGGCTCAGGAACGTTTTGCCCGATCCTTGGGGGCCATCCAGCAGCACGTTGCAGCCACTCTCGAGCAGCGCCTGCAGTTTGTCCCGCAAGCTCTCATCGACATAAATTTCATCGTCAAACCGAAACGTCACCGCCGCCAGCCACTCCACCTCGATGTGACCCCGCGCCTTCGCCTCCGGTTTTAGCACCTTGGTCACCCGCACCCGACACAACTGCCCTGGCTGTATCCGCGGGTCATTGCACAAAACCACCTTGGCCGCCCGCGTTCCGTCCAGATGCGTCGCCCGAAACCGAAACGGACTCTCTGCACGCGGATTGCTGTAAAACACCGTCTCAAACTCCTGCCCCGGATGGATCGCCGGACTCCTTCGCGCCACCTGCGGTTTTTTCCCCATCCTGCACCCCCTGTTTTCGCACACTGGCGAACTCTGTTTTTCTCTTGCGAACCGCACACACTTGCGTGCCTTAACCCTGACCGGGATATGATATACGGCGTAACAACGCGGCCGGAGGGATGCTTTTCAGAAGCCCTCGCGTCGTACCAGCAGCGTTGCCACCCTCCAGACACACCTCCCCTGCCAATCGAAGAACCTGCCTGCAACCCCCCGGTAGGCCAACTCCGTCCGTTCAGGCCGCCGCCGCTGCTCGCAACGGACTTCCGTGGATACTTGACGCAACGCCAGGGAACGTGGATCTTGGCGCGCATACTTTCATACCTTCCATGGTTCCGCGGGACTTGGCACGCATGGACTGGATCACTGATCAGATCGCCATCGGCAATTTTGCCGACGCCAGAGAGCTGTCTCCGGCCATCGACGCCGTGCTCTGCCTAAAGAATGGCTGCTGTGATGATCGTGAAGACGTAGACGCGATCTGCATACCCCTCGTCGATGGATCCGGCAATAGCCGGATTGCTGTGCGCGAGGCGATCAGCTATATCCACGAAGTCATCGTTTCAGATAGGAGGATACTCGTCCACTGCCATGCGGGCCGATCGCGGTCGGTTGTTGTGGTTGCTCGATACCTGATGGAGTACCAGAGCCTGGCCGCGCGTGACGCACTAACGCTGATCGCTGCCCAACGGGAGATTTATCTATCGAAGGGTATCGATGAATTGTTGATCGGACGTGTATGAACTCGACATACGGCTGCTGAACCAGCGTCCCGCACCGGGCGCGACGCACGGACTGAGCTCATCCTCTCGCCGTTAACGCCGATGGAAACAAGCGCCGCGTTGGTCGCACCGCCCAGACAGTAACGTCTCCAGACTTCCATGTACTCGCCCCGAATGCGCATCGGCGCACCGCGATTACTGCGTTTTCCTGGAGCCGCGACACGGGCATGGAATTCAGCGAGAGAGCAGCGGCGACTGCGCCGGAG
>Ga0207421_10007499_pt1 | contig 11597 bp, 11 predicted proteins | sample SodLakKL_010_SED_4_FD_187542 | JGI IMG/M metagenome (GOLD analysis project Ga0207421, IMG submission 187542) | Alkaline sediment microbial communities from Lake Tanatar, Kulunda Steppe, Russia - 8KL_010_SED (SPAdes) (version 2) | ecosystem: Environmental > Aquatic > Non-marine Saline and... | reverse complement strand
GAGGATGATCATTTTGTTTCGGTTGATCTCCTCATAGTCTACTTCATTACCCTCGTTTGGAGCTTTATCAAGCAGATCCAGTGTCGGAAACTTGTATTTTATCTGGGGTTTTTCGACTTGTTTTTTCCGTTCACTTTCCAGCTTACGCTTTCCTGCCTCTTCTTCTGGTGTTCCTTTATAAATGGTAATGTCCATGTCCGAATCGTCGGAATCACCAACATTGCTGGAAATATTCCCATCCGCTTCCTCATTGGGATGATTCTTTTCCAGTGATGCCCTCGGAGGCTGCCCCTCCACAGTGTCGGCTTCTTCTTTCTTTTTACGTGCCTGTTCACGTTCCCGGGATGATAAAACCATTTTTTCCCACTGTTTCCTGCGGTCCGCTTCATCTTTGATCCCCGGAATACCAGAATCAACTTCCGGTACCTGTCCGTCGCCATTCGAACTTGCCGCTATATCGTTTGATGCCGTTACTCGGGAAGAAACCGAATTATCAGCGGATGCGTCACTCTCATGACGTTCTTCTTTGCCTTTTCCTTTTCCAGTTGTTGAAAACCATGTTTTGAGTGACTTAATCCGGTCAATTGCTGTTTGTACATCCTTATTTAAGAGCAGAATAAGTGCGATCAGGCTGAGGCTTCCCAATATGATCACCGGCCCATACTGCCCAGTAAGCGCTCTGAGGATATGCGCAATCGCCAGTCCGGAGCTTCCGGCCCAATCTGCAGAAACGGCATCAAACTCATTGTGAACCCATCCCATCACAGATGCTACAAGGATCATCACAAACACAGCGTACAGTGCTTTTAAATGCTTGGCCAACATTTCATTATGTCGGAATATACTCCATCCGTACATGAATATGACCGCTACCAGAATTATCGAAAGATAGCCGAAAAGTGTGTGTACGAAAAAATGAGACACGTATGCACCAAGCGGCCCCAGGCCGTTCTGTATTCGCAATGCAGGGCCCTGTCCGAAATCCAGGAGTGTCCGGAAATCCACACTTTTTATGATGGCAAGGTCTTCACTTCGGTACGTGATAATGCTGACCGCAAAAGTTACTGCAATGGCCATAATCACGATGCCGAGCATCTCCATTTTGCGCTCGAATGAAAAAAACGGGTCGTTATTTTTAGTCTTTTTTGTCATGTATGTTTTAGGGTAATCAATCCATCGCGCATAACCGGGACGGATGAGTAGAGATCTATACGGCTACAATATTCAAGGTCCTTCTCAAACCCCATATCGCGCAGACGCTTGGCATGACTAGAGGTTTTTATCGGAGCATCTACATTTTTTCGATACTTCTCATAAAGTCCGTAAGCCAGTTTGGCACCATCGGTTGCATCCTCCGGCAGTTTTCGGCCATAAATCTGATACGTAATGGCCCCGGCACATAAAAGATCCTCAAGGGACAATCTGTTACGCCATCCGGCACAGACCAGCATGGTTCTGGGATCGTTCCTCTCCAAAAGCATTTCAACAACAGCGGAAATATTCAGAAAACTACCAATGATTGTCTTTTTTGCAACCGTACTTTTTGTGATAGCCCGCGTACCGCTCGAAGTTTTAAAGATGAGGGTTTTGCCATCCACGATCTCTTTGGTGTACTCAAAAGGTGAATTGCCAAGATGAAACCCTTCCACTTTTCTTCCATTTTTTTCTCCGCACAACAGAATTTTTTCGGGATCCAGCAGCCGGGTATACTTTCCCGGATCTTCGGAATCCGAAACGGGAATTACACCATTCGCACCGTTTTCCAGTGCTGTCTGTATCGTGGAACAAGCACGCAAAACATCCAACACCACAACAGTAGCGTCACGAACATCGTCTTCTCTGAATGCTATCGCGTTGATAAAAACATCAATATTTGGTTTCATGACGGACTTTTATAAAATGGACGTTTTACGATTGTGGATGGATAATCCTTATTTCTGATTCGGACAAATACCTGATCTCCGATCGATACCCGGTCTGCCGGAAGATACCCCATGGCGATTCCTCTCTCCTTCATGATGGACATCCCCCCGCTGGTCACTTCACCAAGTATATCCCCGTTTTCGGATACGATTTGATATCCGGGCCTCGGAATTCGTTTGGCATCATTCATCACCAAACCGAACAGTTTACGATCGACCCCCTCTTTTTTCTGTTTGAGGATAGCATCCTTTCCAACAAAATCACCTTTATCCCACGAAATCAGCCATCCCAGGCCGGCATTCAACGGAGTCGTTTTTTCGGTAAGATCATTTCCATACAGTGCGAGTCCCGCTTCAAGCCGCAATGTATCCCTTGCGCCAAGTCCGCAAGGCATCAGTCCATGCGAATCACCGGCAACCATGATGTTCTCCCAAAGGTCACATACATTTACATAACGGATGTTGCAGTACAGCTCAAATCCCGGCTCACCGGTGTAACCTGTTGCTGATACCAGAATATTTTCATAATCGGATATCTGCATGGTCCGGAACTCAAATGAGGGAATGCTGCCAGGCTTGTCTGGTGTCAGTCTGCTTAAGATTTCAGCTGCTTTCGGGCCTTGCAGAGCAATTAAAGCAATTTCATCCGAGATATTACTTACTTCAGAACGGCCGTTATTCACTTCCAGAATCCATGCGAAATCTCTCTCTATGTTGGATGCATTAACAACCAGCATAAATTCCTCTTCAGACAGGCAATAGACCAGGAGATCGTCAACGATCCCGCCATCCTCCCGGCACATCACCGTGTATTGGGCATTGCCCGGCTTCAGTTTAGCAACATCATTCACGGTCAGCGCCTGTACAACCTCCGGAGCGCGTTCTCCCCGGACAAGAATTTCACCCATATGAGATACATCAAATATTCCGGCACGGTTTCTGACGGCAAGATGTTCTTCTTTTATGCTGCTGTATTGAAGGGGCATCTCATATCCTGAAAAGTCAACCAGTCTTGCATTAAATGCGCGATGAATTTCAAATAATGGAGTTCTCTTTCGCATACGTTCTCTATTTTGGGGTTTCCTGTCAAGATACAAATATCGAATTGCATTTGAGGTATCTGTTTTGACAGTCAATTCCCTTTTTGAGTCATACTTTTTGAGTTTTCGGGAATCTTTTTTGATTCAGACAAGGTAACAGAGGTATATTCGTTACATCAGTAAATTTATTATGTTTAAATCTAAATAGGCGTTATGGCAATTACCAACGAAGATGTACTGGATGCACTGCGAAATGTCATCGACCCGGATCTTGGAAAAGATCTGGTATCTCTGAACATGATCGAAGATATCGTCATTAATGGCAAAGAGGTATCGTTTACAGTGAACCTTACTACACCAGCCTGCCCGATGAAAGCGGAAATTGAACGGGCTTGCATCAATGCGGTGAAACATTTGGTGGATGAGGAAGCTGTCGTTACTCCCAAAATGAGTTCAAAAGTTACGCAGAGTCGTACCGAAGGGCAGGGAGATCAGAACCTTCTGAAAGATGTTAAAAATGTTATTGCTGTTGCATCCGGTAAAGGAGGAGTCGGTAAGTCCACGGTTTCTGTGAATCTTGCCGTATCGCTTGCAAAAACCGGAGCCAAAGTCGGGCTTGTCGACACCGATATCTATGGCCCCAGCATACCTACCATGTTTGATATTCATGAACGCCCGAATATCAACACCCAGCGAAAATTGATTCCCCTAGAAAAATTCGGGGTAAAACTGCTTTCTATGGGATTTCTGGTTAAGCAGGATGAAGCGGTTGTTTGGCGTGGGCCGATGGTATCAAGTGCTGTTAAACAGTTCCTGAGTGAAACCGACTGGGGAGAACTTGACTATCTGATTCTTGACCTTCCGCCGGGAACCGGGGATATCCAGTTGACTATTGTGCAATCGGTGCCACTAACCGGGGCCATTATCGTTTCAACACCCCAGACGGTTGCTCTTGATGATGCCCGAAAAGGGGTGGCCATGTTTGGTAAAGTGAATGTGCCGGTCCTGGGTATTGTGGAAAACATGGCGTTTTTCACTCCTCCTGATCTGCCGGACAACAAATATTACATCTTCGGGAAAAACGGGGCCAAGAATCTGGCCGAAAAAATGGGAGTCGCATTTCTCGGAGAGGTGCCCATCGAAGAACAATTGCGGGAAGGGGGTGATTCCGGAAAACCTATTGTGGAGGAGCATCCATCAGCACCCTCCTCACTGGCATTTACCGAAATTTCCCAGCGGGTCGCCCAACAGATTGCCATACGCAATGCCACCGGAGAACCTACCGAAAAAGTAGAGATTCTCTACCGGTAATAGAAAAAGCGGCTTGTTTCCGTATCTCCGGATCCAGGCCGCTTTTATATACTTCTGCAGGCAAACTGCACTAGAAAAAGGTTGTCCTTATCCTATTTCTCGCGGAGACGTGCAGCTTTTCCACGCAGGGAACGGAGATAAAACAATTTGGCACGGCGAACTTTACCGCGTTTTTTCACTTCTATTTTGGCAATAAACGGTGAAAAGAGTGGGAATATCCGCTCAACTCCGACATTGCTTGAGATTTTCCGGACAATGAAAGTCTGGTTCGCTCCACCGCCTTTGCGTGCAATAACCACGCCCTGATACTGCTGAATACGCTCCTTTTCCCCCTCACGTACACGGTAGTGTACGTTTACGGTATCGCCGGGATTAAAATCCGGGATATCATCTTTGGTTTGCGTTTGTTCGATAAGTGTAAGCTTTTCCATTGTGTTGTGTCCGATTGATTACTTTTTGTGAATAACATTTTCATAGAGGTCAGGACGCCTTTTTTTTGTGAGCTCCATGGCCTTCTTTTCCCTCCATTCCCGGATTTTGCTGTGATTGCCCGATGTGAGCACCTCAGGAATCTCCAGGCCCCGGAAATTGGCAGGGCGGGTGTAAACGGGGGCGGATAGGAATCCATCCTGAAACGAGTCGTCAAGTGCGCTTTCGGCGTCACCCAGTATACCGGGTAACAAACGAACAATACTGTCAACGATAATCATTGCCGGCAGTTCCCCGCCGGAAAGGACATAATCGCCGATACTAATTTCCATGGTGATCAATTCATCACGGACACGCTGGTCAACCCCCTTATAATGACCGCATAAAATTATGATATTTTGATGCAGTGAAAGTTTGTTGACGGTTTGCTGATCAAGAACAGGTGCATCCGGAGTCGGGAACAGCACGGCATCATATTCCCTTTCCGATGTGAGCTTCTCAATACAGTCGAAAATCGGCTGTGGACTCATTACCAGTCCGGCGCCGCCTCCAAAGGGATAATCATCAATTTTGTGATGTTTGTCGGTTGAAAAATGACGAAGATCATGAACAACGATTTCCACCTTGTTGGATTTCCGGGCTCTGCCTACGATGCTGTGATCCAGCGGACCGGTCAGCAATTCGGGTACAGCAGATATGATATCCATTCTCATGTGTGACTCCGGTGAATCCTGCATCTATAAAGTTTCCAGATCAGAGATATTTTTAACGATGATCTGCTTTAACTCCTTATCTGTTGCTTTCACATATTCGTCAACCTGAGGTATCAGAATATCCTTCTCATCGGTTTGAACCACAAGAATGTCGTTAGCGGGTGTCTGTATGACATCCATGACACTTCCGACCAGCGAATGGTCATCCCGACAGACCTGGTAACCAATAATCGAAACCTCCTGTTCGGGGGCTTCAAGCAACCGGTCAGTCATCACCCGTTTCTCCCTGAGCGATTCCGCTTCGGTTCGCGATTGGATTCCTTCCAGTTTGACAAAGAACAATATCCGTTTCCGATCATTTTGCAGGCGAATATCATTAATTCGATACGGTACCCACTGACTTTCGGGGTGGCGGATATAAATAACATCCTCTTCCTTCAGCGGAATTTCCGGACTACTCGCCTCCAAAAGGAACCCACCATTTGTTCCGTGGGCTTTGACAACAACCCCTAATTCATACAAGCCGGGGTTTGACGTATTTGCCATAGTGCGATGTTCCGGAGTAATCCTCTGAGGGAATTACTTCTTTTTTTCTTCTTCAGAATCTTTTTTGTCAGAAGCTTCATCAGCCGCTTCTTCCTTCTTACCGGCGGATTCATCCTCTTTACTTTCAGCCTTTTTTTCGGCCTTGGCTTCTTTTTCTTCCGTTTTTTCGGCCTTGGCTTCTTTCTTTGGCTCTTCCTTGGCTTCGGCTTTATCGGCTTCCGGCTTTTTTTCTTCTTCTTTTTTCGCTTCAGCCTTAGGCTTTTCCGTGGTTTCCGCTTTTTCTTCCGCTTTGGTTTCAGCAGTCACTTCCGCTTTTTCAGATTTCTCTGCAGCTGCGGGGGCATCATCGGCCTTTTCATCGGCTTTTGCTTCTTCCGCCTTTGGCTCTTCAGCTTTTACTTCTTCCGCTGCAGCTGCTTCTTCCTCAGCTTTTTTGGCAGCTTCGGCTTCCGCTTTAGCCTTTTCAGCCTCTTCCCTGGCACGGGTTTCCTGCTCTTTTTTAAATGCCTCTTCCTCAGCTTTAAGCTGAGCTTTCATGCGCTGCGCCTTGGTGTCCGCCGGTTTCTGACTTTTCTGGCGGTCCTCTTTCCACTGGGAGATGGTTTCATCAATTTCGGTAACGGATTTTCCCCAGCGTTCGAGGTGCAGTCGATAATAAATACCCTCTTTTTTCAGGATAGACCGCACAGTGTCGGTAGGTTGAGCACCATTTTTTAGCCAATGAATGACCCGGTCTTGCTCGAGACGAACAAGCGACGGTTCTTGAGTAGGACTAAATCTTCCCAAATCTTCAATAATACGGCCATCACGCTTTGACCGGAGATCTGCTACTACGATATGGTAGTAAGGAAGTTTTTTTCTGCCGTGTCGTTGTAATCTAATCTTAACCAATTTTTTGCTCCTGAAAAGGTTTTATGGTTGTTCCTATTGTAATTTTTGTTGTCCGGTCAGGTTCTTTAAGCCCTCCATGGCCCGGCCCATTTTACTCATTTTGGTCATGGTCTTCATCATTTTCTTCATTTGATTGAACTGTTTGAGAAGATCATTAACCTCTTTAACAGTGGTACCGGAACCATTTGCTATTCTCTTACGACGGCTTCCGTTAATTAATTGCGGTTTGCGTCGTTCGTCTATGGTCATGGAATTGATGATGGCCTCAACCGGTTTCAGGGCCTCGTCATCAATTTCGGAATCACCCAGTTGTTTGCTCATTCCGGGAATCATGCCGACCAGATCCTTCATCGATCCCATTTTTTTGATCTGCTGCATCTGACCATAAAAATCTTCCAGGTTAAAGGTATTGGAAGAGATTTTGGATTGCAGTTTTCTGGCCTGGACCTCGTCGTACTGCTCCTGCGCTTTCTCTACAAGCGAGACCACATCTCCCATCCCGAGAATACGTTGTGCCATTCTGTCGGGATAAAACGGGGAGATCGTATCCATGCTCTCGCCGGTACTCATGAACTTGATCGGTTTGTTGACTACCGTTCTGATCGATATCGCGGCACCGCCACGGGTATCGCCATCAAGTTTCGTCAATACCACACCATTAAAATCAATCTGCTGATCGAATTCACGTGCTGTATTCACGGCATCCTGTCCGGTCATGGAATCCACGACAAACAGGACTTCGGTTGCATTTACCGCCTTTTTAATTTCAGATACTTCGTTCATCATATGCTCATCGACATGCATCCGACCGGCGGTATCAATGATGAGCACATCTCGTGCATTCTTTTTCGCTTCGGCAACCGATTCCCGTGCGGTTCGCAATGCATCTTTCTCATCGATGGAATAAACGGGTACATCGATCTGACCGCCAAGGGTTTTAAGCTGATCCACGGCAGCGGGCCTGTAGACATCAGCCGCTGCAAGCATTGGATTTTTCCCCTGGTCCTTCAGCCATTTTGCAAGTTTTGCGGAGAATGTCGTTTTACCGGAACCCTGCAGACCAGCAATCAAAATAACAGTCGGTGGAGTTTGGCTGAACGTTATTTCCTCACGCTCCTCTCCCAGGACTCTCACCAATTCGTCGTAGACAATCTTGGTGAACTGCTGGCCCGGAGTTACGCTGGCAACGACTCCCTGTCCAAGGGCCTTCTCTTTCACCGCAGCCGTAATGGAACGGGCTACATCATAATTAACATCCGCGTCCAGCAATGCCCGGCGTATCTCTCTCACCGTCTCAGCGACATTAATATCGCTCAGACGCGCCTGGCCGGTCACCGACTTAAACGCATTCTCTAACTTACTGGAGAGATCTTCAAACATGGATTATGATGTCATTTTCAATTCGATGGAGATGATTGTATACACATATGATCTGCAAAGTCTGGAAAAATATGCAGAATATCGCCTCAAATCAATTATTTCTTTTAGTAATAAACAGTTTATCCACACACGAAAGCACGGTTTGTTACGTCTCCGGTTTTTACCTACTTTAGGGCATCATAAATGTATCGTCAGCAAAAACAACCTAAAGAATGGACAATTCAAAGAGCTATAATCTTTTAGAAGGAAAAAACGGACTTATTTTCGGTGCCCTTGATGAACGAAGTATCGCCTGGAGTGTTGCCGAAGCGTGTCAAAGAGAAGGTGCAACGTTTACCCTCAGCAATGCTCCGATAGCATTACGACTTGGCAAACTTCAAAAACTTGCTGAAAAAACAAATTCCGAAATAATTCCCTGTGATGCTTCTGACTTCAAAGAGGTTACTGAGCTGATTAAGAAGGTAAAAAAGAATAGTGGAAAGCTCGATTTTGTCCTGCATGCTATCGGTATGTCGCCAAATGTCAGAAAAGGGATCGCGTATCAAAACCTCAACTATAAGCTTTTTCAGCAAACCCTGGAAATTTCAGCGATATCTCTCCATAAGGTATTGCAGGCCTGTGAAGATGAGGATGCCCTTAATGACGGAGCCAGTATTGTTGCGCTCTCCTATATCGGAGCCCAACGAATTTTCTCGAAATACTCCGACATGAATGATGCCAAAGCATTACTGGAAAGTATTGCCCGAAATTATGGAAGCCGTTTGGCGGAAAGGGGTATCCGGGTTAATACCATTTCACAGGGTCCGACCAAAACATCTGCCGGAACAGGCATCGGCGGTTTTGATGCCATGTATGAATTTGCCGAAAAATTGGCACCGCTTGGAAATCCGACCGCTGAGGAGTGTGCCGATTTTTGCGTCTCTATGTTTTCACATCTGACCCGCAAAGTAACCATGCAGAATCTTTTCCATGATGGCGGTTTTTCTACTCATGGAATCAGCGAGCAGTTAATTTACGACCTGGCCGAGCTGCACAGTAAAAAGGATTGAAACCCGGGCCGGCACAGAATAATTGATCTTATTTCACGGTGAAAATGTAATAACCCCGATATGGCTACACGGATTCTCGGTATTGATCCCGGTTCCAGGGTTACCGGATATGCAATCCTTGAAGATCATAATCGATCCGTTCATTCCCCGTGTTGTGACATCATCAAACTTACGGGAATTACAGATCCGCATGACCGTTTGAGGCAGCTGTATACCGAGATAACATCCATCATATCGCAGTTCCAGCCTCAAATGTGCGCCATTGAAACTCCGGTCTATGGTAAAGATCCCTTAGCCATGTTAAAACTGGGGCGTGCCCAGGCGGCTATCATTATGGCAATTCTTCACAACAATCTTCCGCTGTACGAATACTATCCCAAGGCTGTAAAAAAGGCGATTACCGGTTCCGGCAATGCCAGTAAGAGTCAGGTTGCCTATATGTTGCAAAAGATGGTCACGATATCTGAAAAGAAGCTGACAAACGATGCCACAGATGCCCTTGCTGTTGCCTGGTGTCATCACCAGAAAATGTCTGACCCCTCCTTCCGGAAAAATGCCGATACCGAAACCCTTAGAACTGGCAGCAGACGTAATAACTGGAGTTCCTTTGTTGAAGACAACCCGGAACGAATCCGTAAACCATAAAATGCTTCGATCCGGTCTTCAATACATTTCATCTCATTTGACAATAACAGGTATCACATGATCGCTTTTCTGCGTGGAATTCTGATGAACAGGTTGCCCGGAACGGTTGTTTTGGATGTGAATGGTGTGGGTTATAGAATCCGGGTCTCGAACCATACCCTTGACCGGATACCCGATACCGGCCAGGAATGCAAAATGCATATTCATCACCATATATCCGAAAATGATCAGCAACTTTTTGGCTTTGCGTCTCTTGAGGAGCGCAATCTTTTTGAATTGCTGATTACGGTGAAAAGTATCGGACCCCGACTTGCTTTGGCACTGCTGTCGGCCATGCCGCCAAATCAGGTTGTTGATGCGATAGTACATCAAAATTCCGGACTTATTTCACAAAGTCCCGGAATCGGGAAAAAATCAGCCGAACGAATTGTACTGGAGCTGCGTGATAAACTTGGCGATATCGTGTCAACGGAAAAAGCAGAATCCCCTCACGGCTCGTATCAAAATGAAACAATTTCGGCACTTGAAGCGCTTGGATATGGCAGGCCTCAGGCGCAAAAAGCGGTGCAAGCCGTCATTAAAGAAGAGTCGGCTGCCGGTAATGTTTCCGATATGTTAAAACGCGCCTTGAAATACCTTCAATAGATGAGTTCCGGATTGAGATTGAAACTCTCCATTTCGAACTGTCTTACCGCCCATATCGTGAAATTGGGAATTTATGCAGCACTACTTTATTTCAGCTTCGTTTTAAAATTACTACTTTTATGGCTCATAACTAAAATCATCACATACTGATAAATTGAACAGATGGTCCATGTCCTGATAATGGCCGGTGGAATCGGATCCCGATTCTGGCCTAAAAGCCGGGTCTCCAAACCCAAGCAGTTTCTCTCTTTTGTAGACGACAAATCATTGATACAGACCACAATAGAGCGCATCGAATCTCTTGTACCTGCTGAACGTATTTTGGTTAGTACCAACATCGACTATGTGGATCTTGTCAAGGAACAAATTCCTGAAATTCCCGATGAAAACATCATAGGAGAACCGGTTGCAAAAAACACCGCACCCTGTATCGCTTTTGCTGCCGCACTGATACATGAACGCGATCCGGATGCTACCATGGTTGTACTTCCATCTGACCACTATATCCGGGATAATCAGGTGTTTATTCAGGATCTCACAACCTGTATCAATAGCCTTGATGACAACTCAGATCGTCTGGTAACCCTTGGTATTACCCCCAATCGTCCGGAAACCGGCTATGGTTATATCCAGTTTAATGATTCACAAACCATCAAGATTGATGATTTTTATGCATATCCTGTAAAAACCTTTGCTGAGAAACCGGATCTGCAGACAGCCGTCAAGTTTCTGGAATCGGGGGATTTTTTATGGAACAGTGGAATGTTTGTCTGGAAAACCGGACGGATACTCCAGGAGATTGAAGAGCAACTGCCGGTTTTGCATCATCAGGTTACTGTTTTTTCTGATGCTCTTAAAAAAAGTAACGGCCTCCCGTCGGATGAAATCCTCAATTCTGTTTATCAGGCCTGTTTTCCGGTATCCATTGACTATGGCATCATGGAAAAATCGGCAAATGTTATCGTTGTGCCATCCCATTTTGACTGGAGTGACCTCGGAAGCTGGTTAGCCGTTTATGAAATTCAC
>Ga0207421_10007498_pt1 | contig 11598 bp, 9 predicted proteins | sample SodLakKL_010_SED_4_FD_187542 | JGI IMG/M metagenome (GOLD analysis project Ga0207421, IMG submission 187542) | Alkaline sediment microbial communities from Lake Tanatar, Kulunda Steppe, Russia - 8KL_010_SED (SPAdes) (version 2) | ecosystem: Environmental > Aquatic > Non-marine Saline and... | reverse complement strand
TCGCATCCGGCCGGTTAAACGTGATCGTGGCGATGTTGTCTTTTTTTTCAAGAATAATGTTCTGGAAATCCATCTTTCCCCCTTTTTGTCAGCCGGCATTCTTGTTTCGCTGCATACCGTATTTGCACAGTTTGCTAAGGGCCAGCACCCCGGATCGGATCGACGTAAATACGGGCAGATCCCGGCCCAGCTCTTCCATGATCCGATTTTTGTATTCATTGTATCCAACCAGCATGCAGATGATAACCGGTTTTTGATATTTGGCAGTGATCTTCTGAACAGTTTTCTCATCGAGTACCGGCATGGTATAACTCATACCCGCCAGAATGAGCACGGCCGCATCGATATCGGGGTCTTCCAGGGGTGCGGCCAGGGTGGTCTCCAGCGTCTTGACCAAGCCCAGCTTTTCAATGGAGTACCAGAGATCAACCGGGTTGGCGGGCGGCATATTGGGCGGGAAGACATCCTTGAGTCTCTCGACGGTCATGTCGGTCAGCTTCGGCATCTCCAGGCCATGCTCCGCACAGATATCGGAAACAACGACTCCCACGCTTCCTGCGGCGGTAACGATAGCCACACGGTTCCCCTTGGGAATCGGCTGGGTCGAAAACACCTTTGCCCAATCCTTGATATCGGTAAAATCCTCTGCCTGGATCAGCCCGGCCTGCTTGATGGCCGCCTCCACGATTTTGGTATCCGAGGCCATGCTGCCGGTATGGCTCTGGGCCGCCCTGGCACCGGCTTCGGTTCGTCCGCCCTTGAGAAAGATAACCGGCTTTTTGGCCGCCACGCGCTTGGCAATGGGTACGAAGCGGGCCCCGTCGGCGATGCTTTCAAGATACATGGAAATCACTTCGGTCTGGGGGTCGTCGCCGAAATATTCAAGAAGATCGTTTTCGTTGACATCGCACTTGTTTCCGATGGAACAGACCTTGTTAATGGCCAGGCTTTTGTTGACCACGAGGTCAGAAGACATCCCGGCCGCCAGCAGGCCGGACTGGCCGATCAGTACCGCATTGCCACGCGGTACGTCCTTGAAGGGGAAAAAAGAGGTGGTAATGTCCCGTGACACGATGCCGGAGCAATTGGGCCCGATCACCCGAATGTTTTTTTCCTTTGCGATTTCAACAATTTGTCGTTGCAGCTCCGTGCCTTCCCCGCCGACTTCGGCAAACCCCATGGCCTCGATAATCACGGCTTTTACACCCTTTTCGCCACACGCTTTCATGGCATCGACGCAGAATTTCGCGGGAATGATAAACACCGCGAGATCAACATCTCCGGGTACGTCCTTTACAGAGGGATAGGCTTTCAGGCCCAGAACCTCATCGGCTCCCGGGTTGATGGGGTAAATATCTCCAGAAAAATCACTGTTGATAATATTTTGAAGTATGATGTTGCCGTCTTTTTTCGGGTTGCTGCTCGCACCCACAACGGCAACGGATCTTGGTTTAAAAAAAAGCTCCATCATGGTCGTATCATCCTTATTATCGCTTGTTTTCCAATCCATGTACAAACGGCCGTGTGGCCGCTGGCAAACGCTCCTTTTTCAGCATTGCGGATCAAAGCTCCGGCGGCCTTGCGCAACGCTTTTCCCCGGATCTCAATCCTCGAGGATAATCCTTGCATCGACGACCACTGCACCGTCTTCGTATGCAAAGAGCGGATTCATGTCGATCTCGTTGATCTGGGGCGTCTGATGAACAAAGTTGGAAAGCTTTACGAGCATATCCTGAAGATAGGCGAGATCGGCCGGGGGCTGCCCGCGGTATCCTTCCAGAAGCTTTTTCCCCTGAATTTCAGTGGTCATTTCCTCGGCATCCGCCTTTTCGATGGGTACGATCCGGAACGACACATCCTTAAGCACTTCCACGAGCACGCCGCCAAGGCCGAACATGACCACCGGGCCGAAGTTGTCGTCCTTGATCATGCCCATGATGATCTCAAGCCCCGGTTTGGCCATGCCCTGAACCGAAATGCCCTCGATATTGGCATCCGGCTGGACTTTTTTGCAGGAGGCCATGATCTCGTCATACGCGTTTTCCACCTCTTCCTTGTTTTTCAGATTGACCTTGACGCCGCCCGCATCGCTTTTGTGCGTTATGTCAACGGAAGAAACTTTTAAAACGACCGGGTAGCCGATTTCCTCGGAAATAGCCGAGGCTTTTTCCTTCGTCGGCGCCAGCCGGGTATCCGTGCAATTGATACCCGCTTCGGCAAGGATCTGCTTGGCCTCGATCTCCGTCAGAACGGACCTGTTTTCTTTCTTGGCCTGGGCCAATACTTCATCGATAATCACTGGACCTCCTTTATACTCGATAGCATCTGGGTCATTGGTGTAAGCGGCAGCGTAAAAAACATCCGCCGATGTTTGATCCCCCGGCCGGTTTTCCGTGCCGGGGAAGACGCCGGTTGTTTTTATTAAACCCCTGATTCAAAACGGAATGTCTGATCCGGGTCTGTGATCGCAAGGAGGCGAACGACCGAACCGTCGCCGCCCTTCCACCGCCACGGCAGCACGATGAAAAAACAGCGCTTTCCTGTCACCTTGTCGATTTCGCCGCCTACGTTCTCTACCCCGGGGATGCCGCCCTTGACCATCAGCGTCTTGTGACCGGTTTCCCAGCCCGGAAAATCCTCCTTGGGATCACGGCCTACCTCCTGCTTGTATTCCTCGATCAGGTGCGGCTGCGACGGCCCGAGTCCATGGTCCACCAGCTTGGTGGCAATCGGGTGGTCATTCGCCTGGCATCCGTAGCCGACCAGCTTGACCTTGCGGTCCACCAGCCACTGTGCGCCCTCACCGTAAATGCCGCATCCGTATGCGAAATAATCATCGGCATCTGCCCAGTTGTGATGCATGCCCGTATTGATTACCACGATGTCGCCTTCCTTGATCTCCGGCTGCGCTTTTTCAAGATCATCGGGCGTGATCACCCCCCATTTCCCTTTGGGAATGGACACCACCACGCCGGTGCCGCAAAGGCGCCACAAGGGGTAGTCCATGATGCTGGGCGTGTTCTCGGTCACATGAATCGGTGCGTCCATGTGGCTGCACCGGTGCATGATCCCCTCCCACTGCAGCTCCCACATCCCGTCTTTGGCATGAAACTTGTTGACCGTCAGATTTACGCTGGGTGTAGACGGCCATTCCGGCATATGCTGATGAAAACGATGGCTCAGATCGTATATTTGTAGCGTCATAATATTTTTCCTTATGTATATCTTTACAATTCCTGTCCAACCGTGACGACTTCGTAAAACGTCCAGCATCCGGGCCCGCAGGCAGGGCCTGGCCATTTCGTGTTCGCTAAGGGCCCTGCTTTCTTCTGAATCGAGCAGGACAGGATCCTGAACTTTTTACTGTGTCTTCCGATCACGACCCTTTACGGTTGCATCAACCGCAAACCGGTAAAAAAAACCCCGCGCCGGATACTAGTTGCCGGGATCAATCCGCACCGTGCCGCCGGGGTCGGTGATGGCCACGAGCCGCACCGGGCAGGCGTCCCCCGGCGAGATCTTCCACGGAATCGCCGCAAGCGTGGCGCGCTTGCCCACCATGACATCCACATCCCCGCCGACCTGCTCGATCGTCGGTATGCCGGCGCCCAGAAGCGTCTTGTGCGCCGCGTTCCACTCGCCGTGCTCCTTTTTCGGATCCTTGCCGGTCGCTGCCTGGTAGTCGCCCGCCAGCCGCTTCATGGTCGGACCGCCGCGATGCGGGCCCAGTATCGTCGCAAGGGGATGGTCGATCTGCGCCGTATCCACACCGACAACCTGCACGTTCCTGCTCACCAGCCATTCCGCCGCTTCCTTGGAAAGACCCGGCGACTCGCCCCAGTACTCGATACTGTCCGAATACTTGTGGTGCCAGCCCGTCACGATAATGACAATATCCCCCGGCTGAACCGCGGGCTCTGCCTTCTCCAGGTCGGCGGCCGTTATTACCTCGTAGCTCTTCTTGGGAACGCCAAGCACCACCCCGTTGCCGAAAAACTTCTCCGGCGGAACCGATGCCATGTCCGCCCCGCGCTGTATCAGGTGCAGCGGCGCGTTCATGTGGGTTCCCGTATGCATCACCGTGGTGATACGGTACGCCAGCACACCGTGCTGCGCATGCTTTACCGCGCGATACATCTTCACATCTTCCTGCCCGGGCATCGACGGAACATCATGCCCCCATACGTGGCTGAGCTCCACCATATGCAAACCCGAATAAGGATCAACCGTTACTTTTTCCATATCCATAATCGCCTCTCCCTGTGTAAAACGCACTACTTTGTTTGCAATATCGTCCCGGCGTCCGGCACTAAGAGGCGGTCATCCCGCCATCCACGAAGAGCGTCTGGCCGGTCATAAAGCCGGAAGCTTCCGAAGCCAGGAAAACACAAGTGCCCACCAGGTCTTCTGTCTGGCCGATACGGCCCATGGGAACCGCCGCCGCGTATTTCTTGGCCAGCTCCGGGTTTTCCTGGATATGCTTGGTGCCTGGTGTGATAATGAGCGCAGGGCCGATGGCGTTGACGCGTATACCTTCGGCGGCCCATTCCACGGCCAGGGTTTTGGTGATCATTTCAACGGCGCCCTTGGTGGCGCAGTATCCGGCATTGCCGCCGGTGTATCCGCGAATTCCGCGAACCGAGGAAAGATTGATGATCACTCCCTGTTTCTGGTCACGCATGATCCTGCCGGCTACCTTGCAGCAAATCATGGTGCCCTTGACATTGACATCGAAAATCTTGTCCCAGTCCTCCACTGGGTAGTCAAATGCATCCCGCTTGATGTTGACACCCATGGAATTTACCGTGATATCAAGTTTTCCGAATTTTTTAACGACATTTTGCATCATATCACCGACGCTTTTTTCGTCGGTGACATCAACACCGACGCCCATGGTTTCGGCGCCGGTTTCGGCCTTGATCTTTTCGGCCACTTTCTGGCTGGCCTCTTCGTAAAGGTCGCTTACAACGACCTTCGCCCCGTATGTCGCAAGGCCCATTGCCAGCGCTTCGCCAATTCCGCCGGCGCCCCCGTTAACCACGGCGACCTTTCCGTCCAGGCTAAAAAGATTCTTCATTGTCGGGCTCCTTTCAAATGATTCCATTGCGCCGCAAAAGACGCTGGTTTTTTAAAGATTTTATCCCAGGTTGACCCATCCTGCCGCTATTTTATCTTGGCTCCAGGACGATCTCTCCGAGGTTGACATCTTTTTGCGTGAATACATCAACCTGTTGCGGTGTATAACCGCCGTATTCAACAGCAATCCGGTATCTGGTATTTCTGGCCAGTCCCTCAAATTCGAAATCCCCGAAAGCATCCGTTGCGGTCTCGAGACGGAGGCCCTCTCCTTCCAGAAGCACCCTGACACCCCGTGCGCATTCGTCCTGCTTGTCCTTCAGAACCACCTCTCCGGCGACAAAGCGCTTGGGGAGATCGATATACCGGACTGTCGGGTTTGTGTCGTATTCGGGATGAAGCGCTTCGGTTTTTCGCGATGCGGTTTGTTTGGCAATATCGCTTTGAGGATCATCAAGATCCCCGAATATCAGGGCGCCGGTGGGGCAGGCTTCCACACACCGTGGTTCCTTTTCCCCCTTGTCCAGGTGGTGAGCGCAGAAAGTGCACTTCTGGCCGATCTGTTTTTCCTCGTTCCAGAAAATAACCCGATAAGGGCAGGCTTTCACAATGTCTTTCTGCCCTTTGGCTTTTTCCGGATCAATGATGACAATGCCGCTTTCATTGCGATACACGGCCCCGTTTTTCGAGGCATCAATACAGGGGGCTTCCCTGCACTGCATGCAGGGAATGGGGATATACGACAGCTTGGGTTTAGGATAGCTGCCTCGTTCGACCTCCCTGACCTGCATCCAGTACTGGCCGCTTACCGGCTGAGCCGCTGAAAAAGGAGGGTAGTCGTTTTTATAGTGTTCATCCCGGCAGGCCAGAAAGCAGTTGTAACAGCCATTGCAGCGGTCAATATCAATAAGCATACCCAAACGTGTCATTTTATCAGCCCTCCCATTTTTCGATGTCAATAAGGCACGAATTCGGTGTCATTCCCGGAGCATTGCGGGAAAGCATGCGCGAAGGCGTCAGTATGTTGATGCATCCGCCCATGTCGACGGCATCGTCTTTGCCCGGCGTCAGCGGGTCATATTTAGCCGAGGAGGCATAGCAGTGAATGACGCCGGGACGAACCCGCTCCGTCACCACCGCAATGCAGAGAACCGATCCCCTGTCATTGTAAAGCCGGACGATATCGCCATTGTGAATCCCTTTCACGGCCGCGTCCTCCGGATGAAGCCGGGCCGGCCACCAGGCGTAGCCGTCTTTTTTTATACGGTGGATGGGGATATCATCCAGCCAGTCGGTATGCTTGTCGTAGTGGCAGTGAAACGAGAAACGGGGATGGGGAGAGAGCAGTTGAAAGGGATATTTTTCAACCAGCCCCTCGGTCCGGTGCCCTTCCCAGCTGGGAATGTAGCGAGGGCTGACGGGGCGTTCATCATCATCAGGGAAGTGGGCCTTGAGGCTTTCGGAAGAAAATTCGATCTTGCCGCTGTAAGTCCCGAGTTCACCGGCTTTTTCCGTTTTGCGCTTGGGGTTCTGCAAGTCGGGGGTATCGCATTTTCGGCCTTCATAAAACCACCGGAGAGACGGGGTCGGCTTGTAGTCGTCATTTACGTTGATGATGTGGTAGCCTTTCCTGACAAAATCCTCCCAGCTGATATGCTTCGGGAGATCCGAACCGTGGAAGAATGTCTTGATCCAGTCCTCCTCAGTTTTTCCGTCGGTGAACTGTTCCTCCATTCCCAGTCGGTCCGCGATCAATGCGAAAATCTGGTAATCGGACTTGGATTCCCAGAGCGGTTCCAGGCATTTTTGCTGATACACCACCACCCGGTAGTTGCACCCGGAGCTCCCGTGCTCGGTGTAGCCGCCCACCGCTGCCCACTCCCCGAAGTCGTTTCGCTCGAAATTGGTACATGCCGGCAGGATGATGTCGGCCATGTTGGTTTCACTGTTGTACCAGCAATCCTGGTTCACCACGAATTCGAGCTTTGGACTCTGGTACATCCTCACCCACTTGCTGGTATCGCTCATGGTGCCCATGAAGGATCCGCCGTAGCGATAAAACAGCTTGACTTCCGAATAGCCTTCCATGGGATATTCGAAGTGCTTGAACTGCTGTTCCAATGACTGACCGCAGAACCCTTCTCCGTACCAGCTTACAGGCGGATTCAGAATGGCATCGGGCAAAGTCAGGCGCCACAGGCGCTGCTTGGTCGGGTTGATCGGAAGGTAGCCCGCCAGATCCGTGGTGGCCACGCGGCCCTTGAGATGCCCATATCCGGGAACCCACGTGTCGGTTTCGGAAGGGGCGCCCATGGTGGTTCCCCATATGCTGACACCCGGTTTGCCCAGCCCCTGCATAGCCTGAAGCAAAACCATCATCCGGGCCCATTCTGTTCCGTATGCCTGGCGGCAGGCTCCGCCTTCACCGCCGCGCGAGCCACCGGATAAAACGGTGCGCTTTGAAGCCCACTCCCGGGCCAGGGCCCGTATGATGCGCGGTTTTACGCCGCACTCCTCGCCCGCCCATTCCGGCGTCTTGGGCTGGCTGTCGGTTTCGCCCAGAACGTATTTTTTAAACTCGTCAAAACCGATGGTACGGTTTTCTACATAATCTTTGTCATAAGTGTCTTCGGTAATCCAGACATAGGCGATGGCCATGGCCATGGCCGCATCGGTGCCCATTCGCGGGGCGATCCACTTGCCGTCCATGAATCCTGCGGTATAGTTGTGGAACGGATCGATAAAAACGGTCTTGATGCCTTTTTCCTTCACCCACTGGCGCCATAGCGCGGATTCCTGGCCGGAATAGGTGCCGCGGGTCGTATCGGGATCATTGGACCACAACACGATCATCTCGGCATTCTTTAAGGTGTCTTCCAGGAGGTCGTACTGCTCGGGCATTCCAAGCCGCCAGAAAAAGCCGTAGGTGTGGGTCGCCCCCCAGTGCCAGCCCTCCCAGCTGTCCGGGTTGTCCAGTACCGGTGTGAACTCGAGCATGTTCATGAACCGGGCGAACGGCCCCATTTTATAGCCGACGATACCCCAGTTGTGGTGGGAGGAAGTCATGCCGCTGATGGCCGATCCGCCATAGGTTTCCTTGACCCGCTTGATTTCCCCGGAGACGATATCCAGTGCCTCGTCCCAGGAAATCCGCTCGTATCCTGATTTTCCTCGATTCTGAGGATTGCGTTCGCCGTTGGGGTCAAAATCGACCCTTTTCATGGGGTATCCAATTCGTTCCTCGGAATGGATTCTGCGCCTTTCCCCGTGAACGAAAGGTGCGAGTGCAAACTTTTTGGGTGGCGAAAACCTGTGTTCTCCCGCTTCGATCACCCAGGGTTTGAGGTCCTTTTCATCCACAACCATTGGCCTGACCCGAACGATTTCACCGTCCTTGACATACACGGATACGGGGCCGCAGTTGGTAAGATTGTTGAAAACCTGTTCAGTCATGACGTAACCTCCCGGGGGTGTTTCTGGTTAGAAAACAAATCGCGCGTGCACGGTATCGTGCTGCGATTGTTAATGAACTGTTATTGTAAAAGGCAGCAACCTATTTCATATAGCTGAACCTGGTTTCATTAAATGAGATTATAGGAGGCATATCGAATTTGTTTGATTTTGTCAACCCATTTTATGTTGACGATATCTATGGTATTCTCATAATCCCCTTATATTAATTCCTGCTGTCCTTCAGCGCAAGGAGGCACTTTCCTGTCCTGGCCAGCAACGGCACAACTCCGCTTGGGTTCCTTTGCTGTACATCATTATACGAAGCCGCCATTTTTGGAATACGGTCCCGTTGCGGACGTGATGCCGCTTAAATTTTTGAAATACATTAAAATCAAAGCAGTCGACTTTTTATCGGCCCATCAAAACAAACTAGGAAGAAACAGGGTGAGCTGAGGGATGGCGATCAGAACAGCGATGTGGAAGACATCTGCGATCAAAAAGGGGATGATCCCCTTGAACACGGTTCCCATTTTTTCACCGGTGATTCCCTGGATGACATACACGTTCAGGCCGATGGGGGGCGTAATGAGACCCATTTCCGTAACCCGCACAACCAATATGCCAAACCAGATCGGTTCGAACCCGAGTTCAAGAATCGTTGGGTAAAAAACCGGGACGGTCAGTAGGACAATGGCCATGGAATCCATGATGCAGCCGAGCAGAAGGGTTGCCAGAAGGATAAAAATCAAAATGACATAACGGTTGACAGGAAGATCCCCGACAAGGGAAGCCAGTTCGGAAGGAAGCCGGCTTACCGAAAAAAAATATCCCAGAACCATGGCGCCAAAAACGATGATAAAAAGCATCCCGGTCGTCTGGGCAGTGCTTGTCAGGGACCCCTTCAGATTTTGCCAGTTCATTCTGCGCCGCCAGATCATCATGCAAAAAGCGCAAAAAGCTCCGATTCCGGCAGCTTCGGTCGGGGTAAAAATACCGGCGTAGATACCGCCGATCACCAGAGTAAAAAGAAATATCACCTCCCAGGTTTTCAAAACGGCCGTGAGCTTTTCCATCCGGGTGGTCCGAGGTCCTGCCGGTCCCAGTTGGGGGTTGTAACTGGTGAGGATCATGATGGTAATGATATAAAAAAGGCCCTCCAGAATGCCCGGTATAAAACCGGCCAGAAACAGCTTGCCGATCGACTGTTCTGTAATGACGCCGTAGAGTATCAGAATGACGCTGGGCGGAATCAGTATGCCAATGCTTCCCCCGGCGGCGATCGATCCGGCAGCCATTGCGGGGTCGTAATTGTACCGTTTCATTTCGGGGGCGGCAACACGTCCCATGGTTGCGGCCGTCGCCAGGCTCGATCCGCTGATTGCGGCAAAAAAACTGCAGGCAAGTACCGTGGCGATTGCAAGGCCGCCCCTTAACTGCCCTGTCAGTTTGCGTGCCGCATAATAGAGGTCTTCACTCAGCCCCGATGCAAAAGCCAGCGCACCCATAAAAATGAATAATGGGATAACACTCATTTCCTGGCTGGCAAATGTTGAGTAAGGAACGGTTTTAAGAACCCCGATAGCGGGCTGAAGGCCGACAATCCATGCAAAACCGATAAATCCCACAATCGCCATGCTGATTCCGATCTGCATTCGTGCAAATATCAGAAATAGCATAACAGCGATACCGATATAGCCGACAAATATCGGGCTCATTGTTTGAAGACCTCCCAGGCGGAATCCAGCATATGTTTCAGCAGAATAAGTGAAAAACCGGCAAGGCCCAGGCTCAGCATTGCCATAAACGGATAAATGGGAATGCCCAGAACAGCCGAAGTGACTTTGGAAGCATAGACGTCTGTAACATGGCGGATATTGTGCCAGGTCATGAATAAGACAAACAACATTGCGGCAAAACTCGTGAAGATATGTACAGTTGCCTGAATTTTTACGGAAAACCGAGTCATGAAGAGATCAACGGATACGTGCGCCTTTTCGTGGGCGCACCAGGCGATACTGAATGAAACAACGATGGCCATAAGGTATTCAACCACCTCCATTGCTCCCCTGACAGGCTGGTTGAACACATAGCGCATGACCACGTCAAAGGCGGTCAAAAACATCATGGCAAGCAGCCCGGCAGCGGCAATCGCCACAAGGATGCGGCTCAGGGCGGTTATGGCGGCTGTAAACATAGGTTATTTAACCTTGTATAGAACAGGGAAAGCAAAATTGACGGCTTTGTAAAGGTCCAATATCTGCGTTACGCGCAATTTCTCAGAATTTCAGGTACGATAGGCACGCTGCATTCTTCGAAATTGCGCAAGCCTTTATCATGAACTTTTTACAAAGCCGTCGGATCGAAATCTTTTACGGGTTCATCAAGCGCTTGTTTCCCGAAAACCCGGCATCTGCTGATTACACCGTTGTTATTCCGCACTTGGAAAAGACTTCCGGCCGGTTTGGAAAAACGCCTTTATTTCACCTAAACTGAGCTTAGGTTTCAGTTTGTTGTTCCGGTTTGATGAGCCTGCATTCCGGTTATTCCTGGCTTAACGATATGGCTGTTTCCAAGATCTCACGGGCATTGTCGTAACCGGCGTTTTCCATTTTCCGGACCCAGTCTTCCCATACTGGCTCGGCACCTTCTTCGATCCATCGCTGACGCTCTTCCTCGGAAAGGGTATGCAAATTTTCCGCATTCCCTTCTTTTTCGATCGCATCTATGGCAAGATCGCGCATTTCATCAAAGAAGTTTTTCCCCCAGAACCTTGATCCCTCAAGTCCGCTGACGCTCATTATAGCCTCCTGGATGTCTTCGGGCAGCCTGTTCCAGGTGTTCTTGTTCATCGCGATGGAGAAGTAAACAGCCGGGAAAGGAACATTCGTGGTATAATAATTGACGACTTCATAGAACCGCCACACGTGGATTGCTTCCCAAGGGGCGCCCATTCCGTCGATGACTCCCTGCGACAGGGACATGTAGCAGTCAGGCATGGGAATCAGCATGGGCGTTCCCCCGAGCTCCCGCACCATGTTTGTTGGAGGACCCCCGGTCATGCGAAGTTTG
>Ga0207421_10007497_pt1 | contig 11599 bp, 8 predicted proteins | sample SodLakKL_010_SED_4_FD_187542 | JGI IMG/M metagenome (GOLD analysis project Ga0207421, IMG submission 187542) | Alkaline sediment microbial communities from Lake Tanatar, Kulunda Steppe, Russia - 8KL_010_SED (SPAdes) (version 2) | ecosystem: Environmental > Aquatic > Non-marine Saline and... | reverse complement strand
TGAGCCGTGTCCGTCCGGCTGGAAGATGACGACGTCGCCGGGCTTGCTGAACCGTTCGTGGCCGCTGTCGCGGGCGGCCTCGAGCGGGACGACGCCGGTTCCCTCGACGGCACCGTCGCCGACGAACCGATCGTCCGCGACGACGACGATCAGGTCGCCGACCCGCATGTTCGGCTCCATGCTGCCGCTCTCGACGGCGACCATCGGCGGCCAGACGCCGCTGACGGCGAAAAGCACCAGGCCGATCGAGAGCACGACGCCGACGCTGACCAGCACGTCCCGGATCGCGACGGCCGTCCCGTCCTCGCTTCGCAGCAACCACCGGAAGAGCCCGTCGTCGACGGTGATCCGTCCGGATCCGGTGGATCGGTCGGCGTCCTCCCGATCCGTCGTGCCGGTCGAGCGGACGTCGTCGTTCGTGCCGGCAGGGTCGTCGGGGTTGCGGTCGTCGGGGTCGTCGTTCGTGCCGGCAGGGTCGTCGGGGTTGCGGTCGTCGGGGTCGTCGTTCGCGCCGGCAGGGTCGTCGGCTCCGTGGCCGTCGGGATCGTCGGAGGGACCGTCGCCGTGGCCGTCGGGATCGTCGGAGGGACCGTCGCCGTGGCCGGCGGCGTCGTCGGAGGGACCGTCGCCGTGGCCGGCGGCGTCGTCGGAGGGACCGTCGCCGTGGCCGGCGGCGTCGCCGGAGGGATCGTCGCCGTGGCCGTCGGAGTCGCCGGAGCCGCGGCCGTCGGGGAGGTCGGCGTCGTCCGTGTCGTCGCCGCGGGGACCGGTCATCGTAGGGCGATTTACCGGGGCCGACAATCAACCTTCTGTTCGCCCGCACCGGCGGGTCGCCACGCTTTTGAGGGCCGTCGCGAATGTCGGGACGTGCCACTGGAGGGGCCGGCCCGGATCGTCCGCGAGCTGACGAGCCGGGGGTACAACGCCGAGCGGGAGGCGGTGACGCTGATCGCGTCCGCGGAGGATCCCCGGACGCTCCTCGATCGGGTCGTCGAGACCGTCCCGGAGGGTGCGCTGGTCGTCGAAGCCGACCACGTCAGGGAGACGCTCGAGGACGGCGCCGACCGGGAGCCCTCCTCCCCGGACGGCCGACGCGACACCGGAGCGGACGAACCCCCCTTCGTTTCGGGTGCAACGAACGACTCAAATAGCCTGAAAGACGAGAATTCCGGCCTCTCGAACGGTCGAGCGGATGCAGTCGAAACGGCGGTCGGTGGGGAGTTCGAGCGGTCGGTCGACCCCGGCCTGCGGAGCCTCGAGATCGCCAACGACATGACCGGCGCGAGCACGGGAACGGGGGAGTACCGTGACTTCGTCGCCGTCTTCCGGGATCGGTTGGAGCGGCTGGGTGCCAAACTCCGCGGGCGGGTCAACCACCGGCCGGCGACCGCCATCGAGAGCATGCCGGGGGGAAGCGAGGTCGCGATGGTCGGGCTGGTCAACGACGTCCGGTCGACCGCGAGCGGCCACTGGCTGGTCGAACTCGAGGACGCCACCGGCACGTTCCCGTGGCTCGTGATGAAAGACCGCGAGTACGCCGACCTCGTCGAGGAGCTGCTCTTCGACGAGGCGCTGGCGATGGAGGGCACCCTCGCGGACGACTCGGGGATCGCGTTCGTCGACGCGATGTACTTCCCCGACGTCCCCCGGACCCACGAGCCCTCGACGGCGGATCGCCACGTCCAGGCGGCGCTGATCAGCGACGTCCACGTCGGCAGCCAGGAGTTCATGGAAGACGCCTGGAACGCCTTCGCCGACTGGCTCCACTCCGAGCCGGCCCAACACGTCGAGTACCTGCTGATCGCCGGGGACATGGTCGAGGGCGTCGGCGTCTACCCCGACCAGGACGAGGAGCTCGACATCGTCGACGTCTACGAGCAGTACGAGGCGTTCAACGAGCACCTGAAGGCCGTTCCCGGCGACCTCGAGATCGTCATGATCCCGGGCAACCACGACGCCGTGCGGCTCGCGGAGCCCCAGCCCGGGTTCGACGACCACCTCCGGGGGATCATGTCCGCCCACGACGCCCGGATCGTCAGCAACCCCTCGACGGTCACCCTCGAGGGGGTCTCCGTGTTGATGTACCACGGCGTCAGCTTAGACGAGGTGATCGCCGAACTCCCCGCCGAGAAAGCCAGCTACGACGAGCCCCACCGGGCGATGTACCAGCTACTCAAAAAGCGCCACGTCGCCCCCCAGTTCGGCGGCCACACCCGGCTGGCCCCCGAGGAGAGCGATTACCTCGTCATCGACGAGGTGCCCGACGTCTTCCACACCGGCCACGTCCACAAGCTCGGGTTCGGGAAGTACCACAACGTCCTCGCGATCAACTCCGGCTGCTGGCAGGCCCAGACCGACTTCCAGAAGAGCGTCAACATCGACCCCGACTCGGGGTACGCCCCGATCGTCGACCTCGATACGCTCGAGGTCACCGTCCAGAAGTTCAGCTAACAGGCAGTACGGATCGGGGCCGCCCGGGGCAAGCCCTTTGACCGACGGCTCCCGACTCCGGGTGTGGACCGTTCGGACGACGACCGGGTTCCGGTGACCGTCCTCGTCGACGGCATCGAGCGGCGGCTGTCGGTCCCTCGCGGGAAGAACCTCCGGGAGGCGCTGCTCGAGGCCGACTGCTCGCCGTACAGCCGGTACACCGCCGCGCTGAACTGCGGCGGACGGGGGCTCTGTGCGACCTGTGGGGTCCGATTGTGTGAGGGTGTGGTCGAGCCCGACCACTGGCACGACCGGCTGGCGGCCCGGTTTGGCTATCCGCGCCTGTCGTGTCAGGTGACCGTCGAGGGGCCGATGACCGTCGCACTCGTGACCGGAAAACGGCTCTGGGGTGGCAGGGAGTGACGCCTCGGGGACCGGCCCGCGGCTACAATCTCCCTTCGCTCTCGAGTTCGCGGAGCCGGGCGACCCGCTCGCGGATCGCCTCGAGCTCGCCGGCCTCGCGTTTGCGGTCGACGTGGCTGTACATCAGCCCCATCCGGCCGCTAGAGCGCAGCTCGTCTTCGTTTCTGTCGAGAAACTCCCAGTAGAGGGCGTTCAGCGGACAGGCGTCCTCGCCGACGGTCGCGTCGGGGTCGTACGGACAGCCCGCACAGTAGTCTGACATCCGGTCGACGTAGTTCGCCGAGGAGACGTACGGTTTGGTGGCGAACACGCCCGCGCCGTACTGGCCCATCTCGATCACGTTCGGCGTCGTCACCCAGTGGTAGGCGTCGACGAACGTGGCGTGGAACCACTCGTTCAGCCGGCGGGGTTCGACGCCCCACAGCGTCGCGAGGTTCGCGAGCACCATCAGCCGCTGGATGTGGTGGGCGTACCCCCGGTCGTGGACGTCGCCGACGGCCTCGCCGAGACAGGCCATCCGCGTCTCGCCGCTCCAGTAGGCCGCCGGCAGCTCCCGGTCCGCCCCGAGCTGGTTCGCCCGGGCGAGCGCCGGCATCTCCCGGCGGTAGACGTGTCTGAGGAACTCCCGCCAGCCGAGGACCTGCCGCAGAAAGCCCTCGGCGTCGTTGATCGCCACCCGGTCGTCCTCCTCGTAGGCGCGTTCGACCCGTTCGATCGCCTCCCAGGGGTGGATCAGCCCGAGGTTGATCGCCGGCGAGAGCAGCGAGTGGGCCATCGCGGGCTCCCCCCGGCGCATGGCGTCCTGGTAGGGGCCGAACGCCGGCAGGCGCTCGGTCGCGAACGCCTCGAGGGCCGTCCGCGCGTCCTCGCGGGTGACCGGCCAGGCGAACCCCTCCGGATCACCCCAGGTGTCGAACTCCCCGTCGACCCACGCGGCGACCGCGCGGGTCCGCTCGTCGGGCTCGAACCGCCGCCGCCGTGGCGGCTCCCACCCCGGCGGTGGCGTCTCCCGGTTGTCCGCGTCGTAGTTCCACTCGCCGCCGACCGGCTCGCCGTCGGCCATCAGGACGCCCGTCTCCCGACGCACGTGTCGGTAGAACTCCTCGTGGCGGTAGCGGTCCGTGTCCCCGGCCCACCGGTCGAACGCCGCCGGCGTCGAGACGAACAGCTCGTTGTCGACGAGCTCGACCGCCCCGCCGGCGGCGTCGGCCAGCTCTGCCAGCCGCCGGTCGCTGCCGTGGCTCGGCGAGGGCGCGAGGACGAGGGTGTCCGCCGGATACCGCTCGAAGTACGTCCCGAGGGCCTCCCCGAACGTCTCGGCTCGCAGGTAGACGACGTCGTAGCCGGCCTCCCGCAGACGGTCCCGGAACGCCCGCATCGCGGCGAACACGAGCGTCAGCTTCTGGACGTGGTAGGGCAGCCGCCTGGCGAAGCCGTGGGCCTCGATCAGCAGGACGCGGCTCCCGGCCGGCGCGCGGGCGAGCGGCCCGGCGTCGGTCGACAGCTGGGTACCGAGCAGCCAGGGGACGCGCGTCTCGCCGTCGACCTCGTACTCCGCGACCGTCCCGACCCGGGGGGTGAGCATACGACGTCGACGGGGCGAAGACACCTCAAGTGGACGGCTAACGACGTCGGCGGGCGACGCGCCCGAACGGGGAGCCGTCCCTCGGATTGGGGGGCGACGCGCTCAGACGTCCCCGAAGAACCGCCCGTGGAAGCCGAAGGGGACGACGTGGGGCAGCTCCGCGCGGGCGAGCTCCTCCAGGTTGGTCGCGTCGAACGCGAGCAACAGGGAGCGCTCGCCGACCGTGTCGAGCGCCGTGGCGAGCACGACGCCGTCGTCCTCGGCCGTTCCCCCGGGCCGGGGGACCATCCGTGGCTCCTCGACGTAGACGCCACGTTCCCACCACTCGGTGGCGACCTCGCGGTCGACGTCGACTTTCACCAGGCCGTTCGCCCCACGGCGGTCGGTCGCCTGGGCGTAGACGTACCGGTGTCGGTGCGTCCGGACCGCCGGCGGGACGGTCGGCAACTCGAGGCCGCCGTCGTACAGCCGCCGCCGGGAGACGCGTCCGTCGTGACCGATCCGGTACCGGACGAGCCGGCCGTCCGGGGCGGCCGCGAACGCGTCCTCCGAGAGGGAGGCAAACGAGAGCGCCCGGACGATGCCGTCGTCCTCGAACTCGATCAGGTCCGCGACGATCCCTCCGTCCTCGAAGGCGTTGACGTGGTGGAAGGTGAAAAACGGCGGGACGACCGGCTCCGCGACCACCTCGCCGCTGTGTCGGTCCATCACGACGATCCGGGTACCACGCTCCGGCCGGTAGACCAGCCCGTCGAGCAGCCCCTGGTTCCAGGGGGCGAGCAGCCGCGGCAGGGAGACGTGCAGGGGCGTCTCGAAGAGCACGACGTGGTCGGCGGTGACGGCGACGCTGTGGACGTAGCCCGGCCCGGTCGCCTCGACGGAGCCGATGAGCTCGCGTCGGCGCTCGCCGTCGCGGATCCGGAAGACGTGAAACCGGTGGGGCCGGCCGAACTCCAGCCCGTAGCCGACGGTCTCCCCGCGAGCCCCGTCGACGACGTGGTGGGCCGTCGCGAGGTGGACGGTCAGCTCGTCCCCGAAGGCGAACTCCCCGCGGCTCTCGAGGGTCACGGGGTCGAACGCGACCCGACGGGGCGCCTCGGTGAGCGCGAGGAACTCCCCGCCGATCCGGGCGACGTGGACGGGCGCGTTGTCGGTGGCCGCCGGCGGGCCGAGCGCGCGGAGCCACTTCAGGGGCGTCCGGAGCCCGGCGTCGGTGCCGAACTCGCCCATCGTCTCGCCGGCCAGCGCGCGCTCGTAGGCCTCCGTCCGGAGAAATCGGTTCGTATAGCGCACCTCGCCGTCCTCGAACGCGTACCGCCGGAGCATCGCGAGCCCGTCGAACCAGTGGGTCACCCGTCGGTCGCCGATCTCGAACCGGCCGGGGCCGTTGCGGATCAGCGACCCCGAGAGCCAGTCGGGGAGGCTCCCCTCCACGGGCAGCCGGCGGTCGACGAACTCCCGGTCGACCGACCGGAACCCCAGCTCGTAGGCGATATCGGTTGACACGGCCGTCTTTGGGAGCCGAGACACGTCAATCCACGGCCGGCGAGCCGGCCGTGTGAATCCGATCCTCGACCGACCGTCCCGACCCGAGTCGCCGGCCGTGTGGTTCCGGTCACCGACCGCCCTCCGACCCTCATAAATTACCGATATATACAGAGTCAACTCCAAGGCGTTGGCCGACGAATGGTCGGGTATGTACCGGGACGTACTCGTCGCGACCGACGGGAGCGAGGGGGCCCGCCGGGCGGCGGATCACGCTATCGACCTGGCCGAGGGCATGGGTGCGACCGTCCACGGACTCTCGGTGGCCAAGGAGTTCGAGGCCCGCGATCAGCTCCGTGCACGGCCACAGCGGGAGGCGGCTGGAACGGTCACCTACGTCGAACACGAGGCGAAAGACCGCGGCGTGGAGATCACGACGGCGGTGCGGAGCGGCGATCCCTGCGAGTCGATCGTGGCGTACGCCGGGGAGGTCGACGCCGACGTGATCGTCATGGGATCGGCGAGCGAGTCCGGCATCGGTCGGCTGCTGAAAGGCAGCGTCGCCAACTGTGTCCACGAGAAGGCGACGGTACCGGTGTTGATCGTCAACGAGGCGGCCGGCGACCGGCTGTCGACGCCGGGAGACGCCGACGTCCGCTTCGAGTGTCCGGAGTGTGGCGAGGTGGTACACATGAGCGAGACCACGAAGCGGGGCTTTCTCGATCGGGGCTGTATCATGTGTGGGAGCGCGGTCACGGCGGACGCCTTCGAGACGAACGTGGAGGTGACCGACCGATGACCGTCGACGAGCAAGTCGAGATGACGACGGCGGAGGTGACGGAGTTTCTCACCGGCCGGCAGGTCGCCGTGCTGGCGCTCCCGCGGCCGAAGGGGACCTACTGTATCCCGGTGACCTACCGCTACGACGCGGACGGTCGCCGGTTTTACTTCCGGATGGTGTTCGCCGAGGGATCGACCAAACGGCGCTTCTTCGACGAGCGACCGCGCGCACAGCTCGTCGTCTACGAGGAGGCCCCGCCGCGATACCGGAGCGTGATCGCCGAGGGCAGGCCGAGACGGATCACGAACGAGGAGATCGACCTCGAGTACGTCGAGGCGTTCGGGGAGATGATGCGGCCGCTGTTCGAGCTCTGGCGGGAGGACAGACGCGAGCTCGAGATCGAACTCTACGAGATCGAAGCGGAGTCGCTGACGGGCCGGCGGATCGACCTTTCGGAGGGGTGAGCCGTCGGCGCGGTCCGATTCCGGAGGGGTGAGCCGTCGGCGCGGTCCGATTCCGGAGGGGTGAGCCGTCGGCGCGGTCCGATTCCGGAGGGGTGAGCCGTCTGCGACGGGCCAGTTCCCGAGGCGTAGATCGGCTCCGGAGACGTGGGCCGCCGGCGAGGACGTCCCGTGGCCGTCGACACGGGTGTTTTTATGATCGCCGGGCGAGGGTCACGAGCATGAAACGGGAGGGCGGTTCCGAGGCGGCGAAACGCCGCGCCGGCGAGCGGGCGGCCGAGGCGGTGAGCGAGGGCGACGTCGTCGGGCTCGGCACCGGATCGACGGCCGCCCACGCGATCCGCGCGCTCGGGCGACGGCGGGCCGACGGGCTCGACGTCCGCGGGATTCCCACCTCCCACCAGTCCCGCGAGCTCGCGATCGAGGTCGGCATCCCGCTGACCGCCCTCGACGAGGTCGGGGGCGTCGACGTCGCGATCGACGGCGCCGACCAGCTGGCGACCGTCGACCGGTCGGCGGGGGCCGACGGTGGGGAGACGGCCACCTCCGATCGCGGCGAGCCGACGGCGGCCCTGATCAAAGGCGGCGGCGCGGCCCACGCCAGGGAGAAAGTCGTCGACGCGGCCGCCGACCGGTTTCTGGTCGTCGTCGATCCCTCGAAGCTCGCCGCGACGCTCGACCGGCCGATCCCAGTCGAGGTCCTCCCCGACGCCGTCCCCGTCGTCGAGGACGCGCTCCGCGGGCTCGGCGGCGAGCCCGCACTCCGGGCGGCCGAGGGTAAGGACGGGCCGGTCGTGACCGACAACGGAAACCTCGTGGTCGACTCCGCGTTCGGTCCCGTAGACGACCCAGCCGGGCTCGCGGCGGCGCTGTCGGCGATCCCCGGCGTCCTCGAACACGGCCTGTTCGTCGGGATGGCCGACGTGGTCTGTGTCGGCCACGAGGACGGCGTCGACGTCCGCCGATACCGTACCTCCGAAGGGTGAGCCGACGGCGTCGAGGTCCACTGGCACCGGGTGCGTGAGAGGTGAGTGGACGCCGGCGACGCCTACCGGCACCCGGAGCGTGAGGGGTGAGCCCGCGGCGTCGACGTCCACTGGTACCGAGAGCGCGAAGCCGACGGCGAAGGCGGGTCGAAGCGCTTTCGACCCCACGTCGCCAACGGTCGTCGATGAGCGAGCCAGCCGACGGGAAGACGGGTCTCGAGGAGCTCCGGACGGTCGCCGACTACCAGTTCGGGGCCGGCGCGGGGGAGGCGCTGTTCCCGCCCTCGGAGCCGCTCTCGGTGAAACGGACGAGCTCCGGGCGGCCCCAGCAGGTCCACGCCGACGGCGACCGGCTCGTCTCGTTCGGGACCGACGGCCGGTTCACCCTCGGGATCGCCGGCGGCCGCCGGCTCGCGTCGGCCCTCCCGTCCCCGGCCTACCGGGTGATCGTCGACGACGAGAGCGAGCCGTTCGTCCGCGAGGGGAAAAACGTCTTCGCGAAGTTCGTCCGCGGGGTCGGCCCGGAGATCCGCCCGGGCGACGAGGTGCTCGTCGTCCACGAACGCGGGGCGTTGCTCGCGGTCGGACGCGCCGAGCTCGGCGCCGACGCCATCGCCGACTTCGAGACGGGGATGGCCGTACACGTCCGGGAGAGCGTCCCCGCGGAGTGAGCCGGTTGCCGTGTCGGAGCGGAGGGCTCCCGGCTGACTTCACGGAGCGGACGACCGGGTGAATCCCCGTCGATCTCGCGGCACCCCCCGGGGTGGTGACCCCGGCGCCGGCGAACCCGCAGGACTTTTGCGGCGGCGAGACAGTGAGCGACCATGACCGAGGCGACGGGTATCGTCGGGGAGTTCCTCTCGCTGAAAGCCGAGAGCGACGCCGACCTGCTGGCGATGCAGTGTGGGGACTTCTACGAGTTCTTCGCCGAGGACGCCGAGGTCGTCGGCGAGGAGCTCGACCTGAAGGTCTCCCAGAAGTCCTCCCACGGCTCCTCGTATCCGATGGCCGGGGTGCCCGTCGACGACCTCACGCCGTACCTGAAGGCGCTCGTCGAACGCGGCTACCGGGTGGCCGTCGCCGACCAGTACGAGACCGACGACGGCCACGCCCGCGAGGTGGTCCGGGTCGTGACCCCCGGCACCCTCCTCGAGACGACCGACGCCGACGCCCAGTACCTCTCGGCGATCGTCGACGGCGCGGACGGCTACGGGCTCGCGTTCGCAGACGTGACGACCGGGCGGTTTCTGGTCGCCGGCGCCTCGGACCGCGAGGAGGCGCTGACGGAGCTGTACCGGTTCGACCCCGTCGAGGTACTGCCGGGCCCCGAGGTGCGCAACGACGACGGACTCCTCGCCGAGATCCGCGACCGGACCGGGGGACGGCTCACCCTCCGGGAGGCCGAGACCTTCGCCCCGAGACGCGGCGCGAGCCGGGTCCGCGAGCAGTTCGGCCGGGAGACCGTCGATCGGCTCGCGGTCCCCGACTCGGCGATCGCCGCGGCGGGGGCGATCCTCGCGTACGTCGAGGCGACCGGAACCGGCGTGCTCGCCTCGATGACCCGGATCGGCACCCACCGCGGCGAGGACCACGTCACCCTCGACGCGACCACCCAGCGCAACCTCGAGCTCACCGAGACGATGTACGGCGAGGGGGAGGGGTCGCTGTTCGGCACGATAGATCACACGGAGACGAGCGCCGGCGGCCGGCTGCTCAAGGAGTGGCTCGGCCGGCCCCGCCGATCGCTCTCGACCGTAGAGGAGCGCGCCGAGGGCGTCGAGGCGCTCGCCTCGGCCGCCCTCGCCCGCGAGGGGATCCGCGAGCTGCTGGGGGACGCCTACGACGTCGAGCGGCTGGCCTCGCGGGCGAGCCACGGCAGCGCGGACGCGAGGGACCTGCTCGCGGTCCGGGAGACGCTGGCGCTCGTCCCCGAGATCGCCGAGACGATCGCCGCCGACTCCGAGCTGGCGTCGTCGCCGCTGTCGGCGATCGTCGACCGACCCGACCGCGAGCGGGCCGCGACGCTCCGTGAGACCCTCGCCGGGGCGATCGCCGAGGAGCCCCCGTCGACGGTCACCCAGGGTGGGCTGTTGAAACGGGGGTACGACGACGAGCTCGACGACGTGATCGAACGCCACGAGACGCTCCGGGAGTGGTTCGACGGGCTCGCCGATCGGGAGAAACGCCGCCACGGCCTGAGCCACGTCACCGTCGACCGCAACCGGACCGACGGCTACTACATCCAGGTCGGGAAGTCCGCGGCCGACGGCGTCCCCGGGGAGTACGAGGAGATAAAGACCCTGAAAAACTCCAGACGGTTCAGCACCCCCGAGCTCGAGGAGCGCGAGCGGGAGATCCTCAGACTCGAGCGACGCCGCGGCGAACTCGAGTACGAGCTGTTCGAGGGGCTCCGCGAGCGGGTCGCCGACGACGCGGACGTCCTCCAGGACGTCGGCCGGGCGCTCGCGACCGTCGACGTCCTCGCGAGCCTGGCGACCCACGCCGCCGAGAACGGCTGGGTCCGCCCCGAGCTCCACCGGGGGGACGCGATCTCGATCACGGCCGGCCGCCACCCGGTCGTCGAGCGGACGACGGAGTTCGTCCCGAACGACGCCGAGCTCGACGACGATCGGCGGTTCCTCGTCGTCACCGGCCCCAACATGTCCGGGAAGTCGACGTACATGCGCCAGGTGGCCCTGATCGTCCTGCTCGCCCAGATCGGCAGCTTCGTCCCCGCCCGCGAGGCGACGATCGGCCTCGTCGACGGCATCTTCACCCGCGTCGGCGCCCTCGACGAGCTCGCCGGAGGGCGATCGACGTTCATGGTCGAGATGAGCGAGCTCTCGAACATCCTCCACTCGGCGACCGAGGAGTCACTCGTGATCTTAGACGAGGTCGGCCGGGGGACGGCGACGTACGACGGCATCTCGATCGCGTGGGCGACCACGGAGTACCTCCACAACGAGGTCCGCGCGAAGACGCTGTTTGCCACTCACTACCACGAGCTGACGGAGCTGGCCGACCGACTCGCCGGCGTCGCGAACGTCCACGTCGCCGCCGAGGAACGGGACGGCGAGGTCACCTTCCTCCGGACGATCAGGGAGGGCCCGACCGACCGCTCCTACGGCGTCTACGTCGCCGAGCTCGCGGGAGTGCCCGAGCCGGTCGTCGACCGCTCGCGGACGGTCCTGGATCGGCTCCGCCGGGAGGAGGCGATCGACGTCCGCGGCGGGGGCGATTCGACCGAACAGGTCGTCTTCGACCTCTCGAGTGGGACGATGACGACGACCTCCGCCGACGGCGGATCGGCGGGTGACGCGACCGCCGGCGGACGCGACGGCTCGACGGCCGGCCGGTCGGGGACAGACGACGCCACCGCCGGACCCGATCCGGCCGCCGAGGCGGTCCTCGCGGAGCTCGAGTCGATCGACCTCGAGTCGACGGCGCC
>Ga0207421_10007495_pt1 | contig 11603 bp, 15 predicted proteins | sample SodLakKL_010_SED_4_FD_187542 | JGI IMG/M metagenome (GOLD analysis project Ga0207421, IMG submission 187542) | Alkaline sediment microbial communities from Lake Tanatar, Kulunda Steppe, Russia - 8KL_010_SED (SPAdes) (version 2) | ecosystem: Environmental > Aquatic > Non-marine Saline and... | reverse complement strand
CTCCCAATAGTTATATATGAGAGGGGTGATTTTATGCCTGAGGATAAGTTGAAAGAATATGTTATAAATAGGTTTACTAAGATGACTGACCTACTTTCTTATGCAGGTTTTCAGGCTCATTATGAGGGTACGGTTTTCTGCCCCTTTCATTCGGATGAAAAGAAGAAATCAGCTAAGATATATAATGATGAGGATGGAGATAAACTCTGGTGTTTTGCTGAACGCAGAATGTATTTTCCTATCGATGTCTTTAAGCATAATTTGATAGATACCTCTGCTGGTAAGTTATTTGAGTCTCTATGGAACAACCTTGATGACGAGAGTAAGCAGCTGATTAAAAAAGAATTTAGTGAGCATTCTCAATCACCGAATAAGCCTAATTTAGAAAAATACCGCCCTTTGTTGATTATTTTTGATGAGTTTAAGGGTGGGGGGATTGATTATGATGATTTATCAAAGGGAGTTTCAAAGTATTTCCGAAAACACAATCTTTAGGGGAGATTTATATATGTCGCAGTATAAGCACTGGATTAAATCAGCAGAAAAAGACCCTTCCTTTCCGGATAAATATAATTTTGTCTTAATCAAGACAATTAAGGACTTAGAATCCCTTAAAAAAGAGAATATAGACGCTGACTATTGTGCGTGGGATATTGAGTCAACGGGGCTTAATCCGGCAGAGGATAATATTGTTGGGGTCTCTATTGCATTTGATTCTAAGACTGGCTACTATATTCCGATAAACCATCTGGCTGACCCAAGCCTTGGAGACGAGGCTCTTTCAATTTTTTATGATATAATTATGTCAATGAATAAGTGCTTTCTCTTTAACTGTAGGTTCGATATGCGATTCATGGAATATGCAGGCTACGATATGTCAGAGATTAATTATTATGATGTGCAGAATGCTTGCTGGCTGTCTGATACAAATAATAAACTTCCTAGCCTAAAAGAGGAAGCCTTAAGATTTTTGGGCTGGGAGATGCAGTCTTATCAAGAAACTTTGGGAGATGAAGTCTCTCTGTATACTGTTCATCCTAAGGATTTAACCTACTATGCGGCCACAGATGCAATTGCTACCTTCGCTCTGGCAGGGGTTACCTTGGATTATTATAAGGAATCAAAGCCGATATCTGAGATAGATAATAAGATATTCTACCCGGTTATGAAGGTGGAGGAGCAATCACTTAATTTAAATGAGCAGTATTTGCAAGAAATATTAGATGAGGCCCGGGATGAACTAATGGAACTGGAAAAGGATATATACAAAGACTTTGGCCATTCTTTTAATATAGGCTCCGGCCAGCAGTTGGCGGATGCAATATCAAAGCTGGGTCTGGATACGGGGGAATATACTAAATCGGGTTATATGAAAACGGGCAAGAATTTATTGGATAAATTATATCAGATATCGGGGGATGAGGTTCTTCTTAAAATAATTAAATATAAAGAGTTATCTAAGAAAATAAACTCCTATATCGAACCTCTCCGTAGATTTGCTCGTGAAAGGCCGGATGCAATCCGGGTCTGCTATCACCTAAATAAAGTACCAACTGGGAGATTTGCCTCAGGTCGGGATAAAAATAATGATTTCTTTATCACATATAATATTCAATCAAGCCCAAAGTCAGAGGAAGAAATATGGTATACTGAGCATAGGCCGGGTAATAAAGACAAATCTGAATTTAATATCATGGGCTGGGAGTTCTCAAAGGAGCCTATTTCAGATAGATGGCTGGAATCAAGTGATTCTAGGAGAAATGTTCGTAGAGGGTTTATTCCAGATGAAGATTACTATTGGGTATCAATTGACTTTAAGTCTGAGGAATTATTTATACCTACAATGATATCGGGAGAGCCTGTTTGGATGGAGGCTTTTGAGGAAAATAAAGATATTCATAAGCAGACTGCAATTAGGATTTTTGGAGAAGAAAATTATGACAAGAACAAGCGGCAAATGGCGAAGGCGTGTAATTTTGGAATTCTTTATGGCATGAATCACTACTCTCTTGCTGAAAGATTTAATATGGAAATAAAAGAGGCAGAGCAGTTTATCAATAATTATAAGCGAAACCTATCTACTTTGTTTGCTTGGGCCAATCGTCATAAGAAGAAAGCAAAGAAAACGGGTACTGCCTATACCTATTTTGGCAGGCCACGCAGACTGGCTTACTATCTTAATCACGATTCTTATTCTATGCGTTCCTTTGGGCAGAGGTCTGCGGTTAATACTACGATACAGGGTAGTGGAGCCGATATACTCAAAATTGTTCTCTGGAAACTCTGGAATAAAGTTATTACTCATCCAGATTATTCAGATGCGGTTGATATTCTGGCCTTTATTCATGATGAAATATGCTTTCAAGTTAGAAAAGATAAGATGGCAGAGATTATTCCTAAGATAGTTGATATAATGGAGATGCAGGCACCGGGATGGAAATTGCCTTTGGAAGTGGACTTTGAGATAGGCCATTCATGGGGTCTTAGTTTTCCGTTTACTTTTTCTTCGGAGACGGGAGAATTTAAACCTGATTATAAGATAGGCGACTTGGATTAATAAAGGAGGGCTAATCTATGATAATTAATGTTTCTAATTTTATTAATGATGCTCTGGATGAGGCAGAGGAGGAAATTGAAAGGATTTTTAATGAGGCTGGAACCCGAATTAGTCTAATCTTGGAGGATGGTCATCTGGTTCTTTTTGTAGAAATTCTTACTCCCATTGATACTCAGGAGGCTGTTAATAATCTTACCGTTTTCTGGGATGATTGGTTGATTAAACAGCCTGAGTATATTCAGCGGAACCTCACTTTTGATGTCCATGCTAATATTGACCTAGAGGCTCTGGAAAATGGAGATTAATCATCCTGAACTTATTGGAGTTAGTTGAAAAAGATTACTATGAAAAAGAGATTAAATAGCCTCTAGAGATAGCCACCAGGGAGTTAGATTTTCTAAGGGCAGAATTGCTAATATATAATAGTGAGTAAATAAAAAGGAGTGATTTATTATTTTAGTAACTGCCCTTAGAATCTATTTATATTTATTTATATCTGTCGGTCATGCGGTTATTACTACTATGATTGTCCAGACCTATTTATATAGAAGATTGACACACGCCCCTTCTGGTACGGGAGCTATGGCTGAAAGCCTCTTTGAGGGGCTGGCTATCCTCGGTGTTTCCTTGGTTTTCTTTTTAATTATATTCTATTTTGCAGTATTCTCAGTTCTATGACCTATTAAAGCTGTTTTAATACTCAGGAGCTTATAAATACTATTGAAACTCCCTTTGAGACCGGGGTGGTGTTTCTCACCCTTCGCCTGCCCTCCTTGGTGGTCAGTGTGTCCTCCCTTTTCCACCCCGGTCTTTTTATTATATTAATTTGAGGTGGTAAAAATGTCCAGCGATAACTGGAGAACTGAAATTAAAGAGGGTTATTGGAATTTAGTTGTAAGATATAAGGGTCTGTACGACACAGGGAATATTCATGTAACTATTAATGATAAAGATTATATGTTTAAAGCCTATAGAGCCGATTATTCGGATGTAAGAGTTGCTGATATTGTTAAGCGATTATTAGATGGCGAGGAACTTCATGGCTATGATAACCGTTCACCTAGCAAAAGAGCCTTGAATTTTTTAGAAGACCAGTGTGGAGCAGGGATACCGGGGGAGCCTCCGCCGGAATCTCGTAAAGTAAAATAAGGGAGGTGCTAGTTAGTTTGGCTGTTCAATGTCCTAATTGTGGTAGTGATAAAACCGTTATGGAGTCAGGCTCCGCTAAGCTATATACCTGTTCTGAATGTAATCAAATATTTGTAGAAGGTAAGGGTAAGTCTGATATGATTCGTATGACATCTAGGGCCCAGCGTAAAATAGATGAGGTTGTAGATGATAGCGACATTGACCCGATTTACTCATAGATTTTCCTCCTCTTTTATTGGGAGCCTATTTTAGTATAGGCTCCCTTTTTCGTATGTACTAATGAAGGGGAGTGAATATAAAAATGAAAGAGATATTTGGATTAAAATTTATTGACCACTGGAATATTGTCATCTTTATTATGGTAATTATTGTAGCTGTTTTTGGGTATCAACTTTATAGTCTGCATAATGAGATTCAGTATTTTATGTCTATTCAGGAGGAAAATCAGCGAATAGGCCCTCCTGTAGAGGAAGAATTTGATGTCTTGTTATCAACCACAGCCGATAAACCTGAGGATGAACTTCCTGATATAGAGGAAATTAAATCTTATTTATATCAGCGTATAGAGTATATTAATCGTATCTTTGTTAAATATTCCTATGACCTCCGGCCAGAGAATGCTCTTTCCTTGGATGAGATAGAAAATAGAGTAGATTCAGTATTTAAATATGCTGAGGAGTATAATCATTTATATCCGGATACTGATTATAGACTAGTTGGTCTTTATGTAACTGCTTTAATTGAGCATGAAACCCGATTTGTAAATTTTCGCTCTCTGGATGATGGGATATCTTTTGGAGTACCGTCAATAAGATGGACAACGGTAGATGGCCTTTCCAATAAATATGATGTCTCCTATAACAGAGATGATATTATTTCTAATACAGACTTACAGATTAGATTTGCCGTGTTATATTTTTACGATAACCTCTCTAGATTTGGCTGCACTGAAAAAGCTATTATATCCTATAATCTGGGACATAATGCTACTCTGGCTCAGGAACGGACTGAGACTTATTATTTTATAGTAAAGGGTATCGTGTCTTACTATTTGGATTTTCTACAATAAGGGAGGCGATGTAAATGAGTAATCGCCCGGCTTATAATTTTGCTTTTCCTAATTGGGAATCGGCCAACCTTGTTCTCTGTTCTTATATAACCGATATTGGAATTGGAACTATCGCCTTTAATGAAATGCCTCCTCGGTATCATGTTTTTGATATATCCCCTATGGCTCCTTTTATACCTGAGGAGTATATGGATAATTTTGTTGGGATAATTGAGAATTTTAGTGAAGAATTTGTTTGTGAAACAGGACTCCGTGAAAAAGTACCTGAGGCACTTCCAAAGTTGGATGAAAGGGTATATGCTTATGTCAAGATGCAGACTGATATAGCTGTGTCGGATTGGGAGCGTCAGTATGATAAGTCTATTTATAAAGAATTATTGGATAGGCTCGGTGTTCCAGAATTTTATTACAAAAAGGAGTGAGAATAGATGCTGGCCTGCGATTGGTGTGGAGAAGATATTAATGAGTCTTCAGATGAAATTGAAACGCTGTCAGTTATGGAGTTAGATTTTAGTTTTCATCCCGCTTGTTGGGAGGAATTTAAGAAATCTTTGTTGGGGCCGGAGGATTTGAGACAGATAGATAATTGGGATAGGTTAATTGGCTTAAAGAAAAGTCCAAATAATTCGTATGATATAATGATGGAGGATTAAGTAAATGTATAAGAAAATCTTTACTTCTTTATATTCGGAAACTATTATTGCTCCTGTGCCTGATGGAAATGCGGAGACTGTTCAGCTTTTGATTCCTGACGAGTATATAGACGGCAATAAAATTTACTTGGAGAGGTTTTGGGAGGACTTTAAGGATATGTGTACGGAGGCTGACTTCGAGGTTTTTGTGAGGGAGAGGTATAGTTAGAGGGGAGGCAAAAAATGAAGTCGATTGAGAATCTTAGTTGTGATTATTTTGACCCTGATAAGCATAGCACCGTGGAGTTAGAAAGCATGTTAATTAATCCCTATCCTGATTCAGAAGTAATAGATAAAGCTGAGGGTACTTTTCGGATTTTATATTCTTTCTATGAAGGTCAGCTATCTGTTGACCCAGAGATTTGGAGAAATACTTATCTGTCTGATTTTAATATCCGGCCATCGCCCCATCATGCTGTATATGTTATTGAAAATAGAACGGCAAAATGCTCATTAAAAAATATCATTAAAATAATGATTACTCTGTTTAATTCTGCTGATGTCTGGATAGAGCTGCCGTTCGACACCTATACTATGATGTCTAGGCCGAATATTATTACTACAGATGATTTAGTTCCAATTATGCCGGGGTTTCTTAAAGATAAATTCTAAGAAGGGAGGGGAATTTAATGCCCTACATAGTAATCCATGAGGTGGGAGATAGGGAGTCAATTGTTACTAGCAGGCCCTCAGTTACTATGTATGAATATGAGGAGGCAAAACAACTTTATGAAAAGTCAAAATCTCTGTATAATGGGGGCAGGCTTTGTTTGTATAAGATACCTAAGATGTACTATGATAACAAGGTTTTGTTAGAAAGAGCTAAATGCCCCCTAGAGTGATTAACGCCGGGATAGAGAGTTGTTTTTACCTTCAAAAGATGATATAATGTAATTGAAGGGTGAGGATAAATAAAGGGGCAAATCGCATAAATTTTAGGTAAATTGTTATAAAATATTACGATTTGCCCAAAAAGGGAGGCGGAGAGAAGTGAAAATTAAAGTAATTAGAGGTAAGAATTTGGCACCGTATATTGACCCGGATAATTATTATGGCTTTGATATTGAGACTACGGGCAAAGATTCTTTAATCGAAGATGAGATAACTATAATAACTCTGTATTCTGGATTTGAGGAGAGGGCTTATATTATTCCGATTCGGACTCAGGAGTATATCGCAGATATTTCAGATAAACAGAAATTAGCTGAGGTATTAGACGGCCTTGATGTTGTTGGTCATCATTTGCAATTTGATTTATCTCATATCTGTTATGAGTTTCAAACTTACCCTACTCCTTTGGGTGATACTTTCCTTCTTTCCCGGATTCTTCAGAAAAAGAAACAATCTCTGGGAGATATGGCTAGGGAGGCCGAGATGGATATTGAAATAAAGTCCTTTACCGATGTTATTGATGACCCTTCGGTTTATCCTTCTGTCAAGGATAAAGAATTTCTGACTTATTGTGCTTATGATGCCTATGCTCCAATTCAGATAGAAAATTATTTTAAGTCTCAGGATAATTGGGATAAGTTTGCTGATACCTATTATAGGGAACTGGAATTTCTGGATAAGGTTGTAATTAAATCCTATGTTGAAGGACTTAAGGTAAATATAGATGATTATGAGGAAATAATGTATACTATTACTCAGAAAAAAGAACTTTACCAGCAAAAGCTAGACGATATTGCAGGTAAAGAAATTAATGTTAATTCTCATCAGCAGGTAAGGGAATGGCTCTTTGAGGATTTGGGTCTGGAGCCAACTCCGGTAAAAACTTCTACGGGTAAGCCGTCAACTTCCCAGGAGGCCCTTGCTTATCTTTCTGGTATTGAGGAAGTAGAGGCACTTCAGGATTTGAAGGAATATGCCTCTGCTCACAAAGGCTCTAAAAACTTTCCTGAGCATCTTTCTGCTGATGGTAGGATTCATCCTTATTTTAAACAATTAGGTTTTGATGGTACTCCGAGGGTTTATTATAAGCCTTCTGTTACTAGTTATCCGGAGGAACTTAGAAAAGTTTTTGTACCCTCAGAGGGTAAGAAATTCCTCTATGCTGACTGGTCTTCGGCTGAGTTGATAGCAATGGCATATTGGGCTGGCTGTGATGAGTTAATTCAGGCGTATGAAAATGGTGAGGATTTGCACCGTTTAATTTCTTCCCGGATTTTAGATAAAGATGATATATCTGAGGAAGAGAGGGAGGTTTCTAAGATTGTCTCTTTTAGTATTATTTATGGGTCTGAGGGGGATTCGATTGCTAGGAATTTGCAGATACCCCGTTCAGAGGGAGTTGCTTATAAAGATAAGTTCTTAGATGAATTTATTGAAATTGATGTTCATTGTGAATATCTTAGGGATATTACCCAGAATACCACTTACACCTATACCTACTTTGGTAGACCTAGACGCCTTCCTCATGTCAAGTCTACTTCTTCTACAAAAGTTGAAAGGGCTTTGCGTCAATCTGTAAATTCAGCAATTCAGGGAACTATTGCTGATTGTGTCAAGATTGCGGCTAATAGAGTTGCTGATATTGAGGATTGTGAATTTAGAATGTCGGTTTTTGATAGCCTTTTAATCGAGGTTCCGGAGTCAATGACTGAATCTGAGGCTGAGGAAATGCTGGATAGGCTTTCTGATTTTAGGAATGTAGGAGATAATGAAGGATTTAAGCTGAGATATCATTATGATTTTGGTAGTACTTGGTATGATGCCTCTGCTAATGTCTAGCATCTAGGTCTAATTATTCACTATTAATATAGTGGTATGCGACTAAAATTTAAAAGGGAGGAATTAAAATGCCTAGGGTGATAGTAGAACCAATGGAGGGAGAAGATTTTGAACCAACTGTGAAAGAACTTTCACTGGCAATGATTTCAGGAACCCGTGTTGAAAATGCAGATGAACATGTTTCCATGTTAGTTGGCGAAGGCACCGGAATGGATGGATTATATTCAGTTTTTACCATAGTTGAGAATTTTGCTGAGGTATATAATGTAAGTACAGAGATGACATTATTTGCTTTGCTTACAGTATGGCAGGCAGAGACGGATGAAGATAAAACTGAGGATTCTATGGCAGAAATTTTGAAGAGTCATTTCACTGATATTGACCCTGAGGATGTTTTTGGTGAGGGCTCGATATTTCCTAATTGACCGGGAATTGTAGTAAAAGCTTTACTCCAAAATTCCTTATATAGATAAATAGGTAAGACAATTTTGAGGAGAGGTTGGAATTTACTTCTCCTCTTTTATTTATTTTAAGAAAGGGGAGGAATATGTTAACTGAACATGCAAAGCAGTTGCTGGAAAAGAGATATTATAAGACGGATGAGGATGGCAATATAGTTGAGGGTTTCGAAGGTATGTGTGATAGAGTAGCGTCTCTGGCCTTGTCTGATTCTCCGAAGTTATATAATAGAATCTATGAATACTTAGTGGATTTGAAATTCTTGCCTAATTCTCCTTGTTTAATGAATGCGAATACTGAGATGCAGTACATGTCGGCTTGTAATGTTCTGGATGTGCAGGATAATATGGAATCAATTTTTGATTCTATTAAGAATCTGGCCTTGGTAAACAAAGCTGGTTCGGGAACGGGGTTTAGTTTTTCGGAATTGCGACCAGAAGGAGATGTTGTAGGCTCTACAGGCGGAGTAAGCTCGGGGCCTCTTTCTTTTATTAATGTCTATGATATGGCAATTGATACTGTGAAGCAGGGAGGAAAACGGAAGGGAGCTGGGATGGGAGTATTGCATGTTTCTCATCCAGATGTTTTTAAATTTATCAAAGCTAAAATAGAATTAAGTGAGAGGAATAGACCGATATTTAATTTTATTAACTCTCTTGTATCTAATAAAATTTCTGATGCTGAACTTGATTTGATTAGAAAGAAACTCCTAGACAATCAATACTCAAATTTTAATTTCTCTGTTGCGGTTACCGATAAATTTATGCAGGCTGTAGAGCAGGATTCTGATTTTGAGTTAATAAATCCTCGCAATAATGAAGTTTGGGATGAAGTCAAGGCCAGAGATATCTGGAATTTGATTATTAAATCTGCTTATGAGACAGGTTGCCCGGGTCTGGTATTTATAGATGAGATTAACCGCAGGCACCCTATTAAAGAGGAGATTAAAGCAGTAAATGTTTGTGGTGAGCAGCCTTTATTACCTTATGAGTCCTGTACGCTGGGAGCAATAAACTTGGCAAAGCTGACCCGTAATGGGGAACTTTGCAAGCAGGAGTTATTTAAGATAGTTAAGGATGTAACTCGGTTTTTAGATATTCTTATTGACAAGAATGAATACCCTCTTCCAGAGTTAGAAGAAATGGCCTATAAGTACCGTAAAATTGGCATTGGCGTGATGGGCTGGCATGAATATTTGATTAAGCGAGGTATTAAATACGATTCAGAGGATGCACTGGTGGAGGCAGAAAGGATGTCTGTCTATATTCATAATGAAGCTATTCGTGAATCACAGATTTTGGTGGAAGAAAAGGAACCTTTTCCGGGCATTAATGAAACTGATATTGAAACTCCCCGCCGGAATGCGGTTTTAACCACTGTAGCACCTACCGGCTCTCGTTCATTTATAGCCGATACTTCCGGGGGCATTGAGCCTTTCTTTGATTTTTCTTATACTCATACTGATTCAGATGGAAAGATTTCTGAGTTTAAATTTGATATAGAGAATATTGACCCTGAGTTATTAGTTACGGCCCATGAGATTGACCCAATATGGCATGTTAAGATGCAGGCTGTATGGCAGGAGAACATTGGGTCTGCGGTATCAAAGACGGTAAATCTTCCTAAAGACGCTACTCAACAGACGGTGGAAGATGTTTATCATAAGGCTCATGAGTTAAAATGTAAGGGTATTACTATTTATAGGGATGGGAGTAAGTCTGAGCAGGTTTTAAATAATCAGCCTCAGGTTACTTCTGAATCTAGCTTTGCTCAGATATCTCCGGTGAGGGAGGATGCGGATGCTAAAAGAATAAGGCTTAAGACGGCCTGTGGTACTCTCTGGTTTATTCCGGTTTTTGATGATGAGGGCCGACTTATAGAAATATTCACCGAATCTAAGAACGGAGGCTGTCAATCCTCAATTGAGGCTTTATCCCGGCAGGTTTCTCTGGCACTTAGGGCTGGGGTTCCCGCCGAAAAAGTAATAGAGCAGTTGGAAGATGCAGATGTCTGTAAATCATTTGTTAGTGTTAGAGCAAAAGGCACGAAGGAGCTTTCAGACGGGTATTCCTGTCCATCTGTAATGGCAAAGACTTTGCGTAATATATTAGATATAAATGGAGGCACAGGTAAGGTAAAAGAGGAAGTATTTTATGTCTCCAATAAGACAAAATGCCCTGATTGTGGGGCAAAACTTGAACGAAGTTCAGGTTGTATTTCGTGTGGCAACTGCGGTTATGCTGAATGTGGTTGATGAAATAAGACTACTTCTTGGTATACATGCTTTAATTCCTTCTTCGTTTCCCTGCTCATATTCCTAGTTATGGGCAGGGTTTTTATTTATGGGTATGGTTGGGGGTCAGATTATCATTATAGGGCTGGCTAGCAGGCCTCTGTGCCGATATTTCCCTATCCTGAATCCTATGTATTATAGATATAGTTTAAGATGGCAGGAGAGGCCTGTCTGCGACTTAGATTTTGTAAAATCGTTATTAGAGCTAATTAGCTCGCTTACTCAAAAGGGCTTGCTTGATTAAAGTATTTATAGAGTTTCTCGTATGATATTAGTGAAGGAGGGGAGATAAAATGATAACGGTTAGATATTATTTTTCAGATGGGTCATTTGTTTTGCTTGAAATTCATGGTGCAGAAGGACTGGAAGTTCATAGTAAACTGAAAGTAGCGGCCAATTATTGGAATGTTGGCGAGGAAGAGAAGGAGGGTTATTAAATGATAAATAAGTACTGGACAAAACGAAAGAAAGTCGAATGGTTATCCGAACACTTTAAATCTAAGTCAGATGGAAGCTGGGGCCGGTTTTGGTATTTTTCTTTGGAGGGCCCACCCTATTTTGAGCAGGTGGCCTACCTGCCCGATGAAACTCAAGGCCCTGACGGCTTGGAAGTCGACTATCAAAAAATAAAGGAGGGTTATTAATGAAAACTGC
>Ga0207421_10007494_pt1 | contig 11603 bp, 12 predicted proteins | sample SodLakKL_010_SED_4_FD_187542 | JGI IMG/M metagenome (GOLD analysis project Ga0207421, IMG submission 187542) | Alkaline sediment microbial communities from Lake Tanatar, Kulunda Steppe, Russia - 8KL_010_SED (SPAdes) (version 2) | ecosystem: Environmental > Aquatic > Non-marine Saline and... | reverse complement strand
CTGCCTCTGCTGTCTCGCGGGAGCTCGGGCCCGGTAACTTGAAGGCGTTGACCAGGCCGCCCACTGAATCCTTCACGCGCGATCCCCCAGCAAGCTTCGGATACGTGCCAATAGGATCGTCCGGGCCCGTTCCGCCGGCATATCCAGCGTACATCCCGATGCACGATCATGGCCGCCGCCGCCGAACTCGGCGGCCAGGGCACCCACGTCGATCCGCCCGCGCGAGCGAAAGCTGACCCGCGCGGGGCCGGCACCGATGCATGTGATCACCATGGCTACTTCTACACCGTCGAGGGCGCGAAGGTGGTTGATAATCCCCTCGGTCTCTTCCTGGCTCGCGCCAGCCCGTCGAAATGCCTCGTCATCCAAGATCACCCAGGTGACCCTTCCGTCTTCATCCACCCTCATCGCGGTCAGGGCGACACCCAAGAGCCGAAGCTCCCCCTCGGTCCGATGTTCATTTACGCGGGCGTGAATCCAATCGGGTGACGCACCGCACTCCACCATGCGGCCGGCGACGTAGAGGGCACAAGAAGTAGTGTTGGCGTAGGCGAAGAAGCCCGTATCGGTGGCGAGACCCGTATACAGGCACGAGGCGATGAACGGAGTCGGGACCAGCGAAAGTTCATCGAACCAGCGCATGAGCATCTGGGCTGTCGCCGCTGCGCCGGGGTCGGACCAGAGCCAATCGGCGCGACTATCGGCGTTGCGGTGGTGATCGATCGCGTAGATGCGCGTGTGTGCATCGATCAGGTCGGCGGAGCGGCCGACCCGATCCGTACTGCTTCCATCTACGAGCAGGAGCAGATCGAAATCGACCTCCACCTCTCCCGGATCGAGGATGGCCCGGTCCCCTTCGGAGAGGAAGTGATACTTGCGCGGAATCGGGTCAGCCGTCGTCACATAGGCGCTGGCGCCAAGGGCTTCGACCGCCCATGCAGCCGCCAGGGCCGAGCCCACGCTATCACCATCGGGCGAAAGGTGCAGCGGGACCAGTACCCGACGGGCATCACGAATCGCTTGCGAAAGCGCAGGCTCGGGTCCGCTCACGGGCATTCCTCCCGGGGATCCTCCACGTCATGCTCCTCCTCGTGGATGTTTCGCAGTAGTTCTTCGATGCGCTCGGCCTTCTCGGTCGTGCGGTCCAGTTCGAATACGATCTCGGGGACGTACTTAAACCGCGTCCGTTTACCGAGCTCCCGCTTGATGTGCCCGGTCGCGTGCTGCAGTGCCTCCATCGCCTCCCACCGCTGCGATTCGTCTCCCAGGACCCGCACGAACACCTTGGCGTGGCCAAGATCCGGCGACAGGTCCACCGCCACGACGCACGCCATACCCACGCGGGGATCCTTGAGCTCACCGGCGACGATGCGACCGACGACGCGCTTGATTTCCTCCGACATCTTCCGTACGAAGTCTTGTCCGGCCATCATTATCACCCGTCCAGACCGATACCGCCGGCATACGCTAGACGCGCGGTACCTCTTCGATCGTGTAGGCCTCGATTTCGTCTCCCACGTGAATGTCGTTGTAATTCTCGATCCCCAGGCCGCATTCGTAACCGGACGCGACTTCCCGGGCATCATCTTTAAAACGCTTCAGCGACGCGACCTCGCCATCGTGGATTACCCGTCCTTCGCGGAGCAGGCGTACCCGCGCATTGCGGCGCATCACGCCGTCGGTCACGTATAGGCCGGCAACGTTCCCCGCACTCGGGACGCGGAACACCTCGCGCACCTCCGCGCGGCCCAGGACGACTTCCCGTTGCTCGGGATCGAGCAGGCCCTTGGCGGCCTTGTCGACATCGTCAAGCATCTCGTAGATGACGCGGTACGTCCGGACGTCCACGCCGATCTTATCGGCCGATCGTTGTGCCCCACCGGTCGGTCGCACGTTGAAGCCGAGGACAACGGCATCGGATGCAGACGCGAGCATGATGTCCGACTCGTTGATGGCCCCTACGCCACCGTGAATCACGCTGACGTTCACCTCATCATCGCTCAGCTGTTGTAGCGCGGTGGAGGCGGCGTCGAGCGATCCGTGTACATCGGCCTTGAGAATGAGGCGAAGTTCGCGGTACTCGTCCTCGCTACGGTAGAAATCTTCGAGCGACTTCGGCGTTGCTTGTAGTTCCGTCTGGCGTTCCATGTTTTGCAGTTCCCCGGCCAGGCTCTTCGCCTCCGAGTCATCCGCAAGGGACACGAACACGTCACCGGAATCGGGTACTCCACTCAAGCCAAGGACCTCGACCGGAGTGGACGGACCGGCTTCTTCCAGGGCCGCGCCACGATCATCGAACATCGCCCGCACCCGTCCCGCGTGCACTCCGGCCACGAACGCATCACCCCGGTGCAGCGTACCACCCTGAACCAGAAGGGTCGCGACGGATCCGCGAGCCTTGTCGAGTTCCGATTCGATCACCAGTCCGTGGGCCCGCTTGTCGGGATCTGCCGTGAGTTCTTCAATTTCGGCGAGTAGGTTAATCATCTCCAGGAGTTCGTCCACGTTCTCGCCCTCGAGGGCAGAAATATCCACGTAGATCGTCTCGCCACCCCAGTCCTCGGGCACGAGCTCGTGGGCCATCAATTCCTGGCGAATCCGGTCCGGCTGTGCCCGGGGAAGGTCGACCTTGTTCACGGCAACCACGATGGGAACGCCAGCCGCCTGGGCGTGATCGATGGCCTCCCGCGTTTGCGGCATCACGCCGTCATCCGCGGCCACGACCAGGACCACGATATCCGTCGCGCGCGCACCCCGGGCCCGCATTGTGGTGAAGGCTTCGTGCCCCGGCGTGTCGAGAAATACGATCCTCTTGCCTTCGAACTCGATAGTGGAGGCCCCGATGTGCTGTGTGATGCCCCCGGACTCCTGTTCCGTCACCCGTGTCTTGCGAATGGTGTCGAGCAGTGTCGTCTTGCCATGGTCGACGTGGCCCATGACGGTGACCACCGGTGCACGGGGCAGTAGGTTATCGGGATTATCGTCTTCGATCCGTTCCGCCAACACACGGCGATGGGGATACCGTGCATCCTCGGCGTCCTCATCGGACTGCACTTCAAAATCGGCCCCGAGCTCCCGGGCGATGAGTGCCTGGCTTTCTAGGTCCAGCTCCTGGTTGATGTTGGCCATGATACCCATCCCGACGAGATGCTGCATGAGCTCGAGAGGACCCACGTTCAACTTCTCCGCCAACTGCGATACGCTGAGCGGGCCTGAGAGCACGACTTTCTCCACGCGTGCCCGGAAGGACCTGTCCTTGCGGCGATCCCGGCGACCCCGAGAACGCCGCTTCTCGGCGGCTTCGGTACCGGACGGCTTGCGTTTGCGAGTCGTCTTGGGAGTGGCTTCTTCCTCTTCCTCCGCCTCCGGCTCCGCCTCTGCTTCGGCGGTTTCGACGGCAGCCGGAGCCCCGGATTCTTCTTCCGCAGGCGTCGCATCCGGGACCTGCGTGTCAACGGCGTCTTCGGATTCTTCCGTGACCAAATTCCTGATGCGCTCCGCCACCTGCGGGTTAATGGTCGACATGTGATTGCTGACATCCAGACCCAGCTCATCCTGTAGCAGGGTCAGGACCTCCTTGCTTTGAATATCGAGTTCCCGCGCCAACTCATACACGCGAATATTTCGCGCCAAGATCCCTCACCTCCGGACTTCCCCTGTATCGTTATCGATTGAATCCTCGATCCTCTCGCGTAACTCATCACGGGCTTGGGGACTGAGCACATCCATGCGCAGCGCATGCGCGATCTTGTTTCGCGAAAGGCCCGCGGTGATACACGACTCGGTGGGACATACGTAGCAGCCCCGGCCGGCCATTTTCCCGCGCGCATCGATCTCGAGGTTTCCCTCTTCAGCGGTCCGCACAATCCGTACCATGTCCCGTTTTGCCTTTCGCTCACCGCAACCCACACAGCGTCGCAACGGTACCTTCTTCGCCACCATGCTCATACACCCCATTCCCGCGGGATATGCCCGTCACTCCTTGTCCTTGTCTTCGTTTTCGCGCTCCCCTTCGTCATCGGGGCTGGCGTCTTGTCCCCCGGTCTCCTCGGGCTCATCGCCTGGATCCTCTTCGCCCTGGTCATCGGTGGTCTCATCGGAATCACGCCGGCCGCCGGAAAAGAGGCGGCGCACCTCGGACTCCTCATCCTCCTCCTGGTGATTCTCTCCAGACAGGCGATCGATGAGCGTGCTGGGCCGATCGTCTTCCGCATCTTCACGTCGCAGGAAGAACTCCGGTACGCGGACTTCTCCGCGATCGGTCTGCACCTTGACCCCTTCTTCCTCCTCGCCCCGTTCACGGGCTTCCGAAACGCTCTCGATGTCGATCTTCCAACCCGTGAGTCGGGCGGCAAGCCGGGCGTTTTGCCCCGCCTTGCCGATGGCGAGGGAGAGTTGGTCATCGGGAACCGTTACGCGCGCCACGCGCGTGTCCTCGTCGAGGTGAACGCGGGCAACCTTCGCCGGGCTGAGCGAATTGGCCACGTATTCTTCCTCCAGCGGCGACCAGCGCACGATGTCGACCTTCTCCCCGCGAATCTCGCGGACGACGTTTTGAATGCGGATGCCTCGTTGGCCGACGCATGCGCCGACCGGATCGATATTTGGGTCCCCCGAGCGGACCGCCACCTTGGAGCGGGCCCCCGCTTCGCGCACGATGTCCACGATTTCGACGTCGCCCTCGTGGACTTCGGGGACCTCCAGCTCCATGAGGCGCTTGACCAGCTGAGGATGCGAGCGTGACAGCACGATCTGGGGTCCCTTGGTGGTCTTGCTGACCTCGGCGATGTACAGCTTGATGCGGTCGCCTTCGCGCACGCGCTCGCCCGGGATCTGCTCCGAGGGTTCCAGGATGGCCTCCGTGGTGCCCAGATCGATGAAGACCGAACCCTGGTGAACGCGTTGCACGAGCCCGGTGATCATGTCGCCTTCCTTCTCGATGAAACTGTCGTAGACGCGATCTCGCTCGGCCTCGCGCACGCGTTGCGTGATGACCTGCTTGGCCGTTTGCGCTGCGATCCGGGCGAACCTTTCCGGCGCGATCTCGAATTCGACGCGGTCGCCGACCTCGTAGCCCGGATCCATCTGCCGCGCCTCCCCGAGCGAGATCTCGGTATCGTCGTCGGTTACCTCTTCCACGACGTGCTTGAAAGCGCTGATCCGGATCCCACCGGAATCACGATCGAGACGAACCTCGACATCCTGATCGGAGCCGTAATTCCTACGATAAGCGGACTTGACCGCCGACTCGATCGCTTCTAAGAGGGTGTCCCTATCTACCCCATACTGCTTGTTGAGCTCGTCCAGAGCACTCATAAACTCAAAACTCATCCTGTGCCCCTTCCCACGCGGGTCATTTCACGAAATCTATCCTGGCGGCTCCATCCGCGATCCCTTGATCCAACGCTGCCTTAGGCCTCATACACCAACTTGGTGCGGGAGATGCTTTCGCGGGGGATCCGCCGCGTCTGGTCTTCTTCCTCTAGCAGCAGATGGTCCCCTTCGATGCCCCTCAGTGTACCGTAGAACTCCTTTGTACCATCGATCGGGGCATAGGTACGAACCTGCACCTGCCGTCCACGGAATGCAGCGAATTCCCTCGGCTTCTTCAATACGCGTTCCAGTCCGGGCGAGGAAACCTCGAGGTAGAATCCGCCCGGTAGAAAGTCTTCTTCAAAATCAAGGCGGGCACCGAGTAGGTCGCTGAACGCCTGGCATTCGCCAACAGTCGGGCCCGGGCCATCCGGATCGAATAATGCGATCTGAATTCGCGGCTTATCCTTTTTGCCGATCATCTCGATATCGATGACCTGGAGTCCCTCGGCCTCGGCGATGGGGTCTGCCATCTCGTACAATGCCTCGAGCAACTGGCGCTTACCCTTCACGGCCCTCTCCCTTCCGCTTCTCTTCCTGATCGTCGACACCGTCCGTTAACATGGAAAAGAGTGGGCGGGCACCCACTCTCGCGGCGACAATCCCAGGATTTCGCACAACGATGCTGACCTGAGTATAGCATACGACAGGGGTCGGGACAACTCATACTGCGCCGACTGCGGACTCGCATTCGCGCGCATATCGGAGGAGGTGCAACGCGAGGTTTCGGGGGCGGTGCTGGCTTAGTCGCGCGGTGCCCTCGACGTCTTTGTAGATCCCGACTCACGCAATGAACGAACCAGGCGCGCCTGCTCGCCATACTCGGAGGGATGATCCACGGGGACCTCGAGGATGAATGGAAGTGCACGAAGGGTGGGGTGGTTGACGATCCGCTCGATTCCCTCGAGACCGATTTCCCCCTCTCCCACCAGGGCGTGCCGATCCCTCCGACTGTTCAGCGGCTGTTTCGAATCGTTAAGGTGTACGACGTGTATCCGATCCACCCCGATCGTGTCCTCGATCGATTCGAGATATGCATCCAGGCCATCGGCAGTGTGTAGTGGGTACCCCCGCGCAAAGCTGTGGCACGTATCGATACACAACCCCACGCCCGGATGCCATCCCAATCCATCCAGGATGGTGGCCAGCTCCTTGGGCGTGCTCCCATATTCGTTGCCCTGTCCCGCCATCATCTCCAATAGCAACATCGAGCCCCGCCGGGAGGGCTCGATCGCCTCCATCACCTCATGAAGGCCCTCGATAATGCGTTTTGCTGCGCGTTCGGGGCCTTGTCCCCCGTGTGAGCCGGGGTGTAGTACCAGGTAAGGGGCAGCCAGTGCGACACACAGGGATAGGTCCTCAGCGACGCAACGACGCGCGAACTGTACCACGCGCGGTTTCGTCGACGCCAGGTTGACCGTATACGGAGTATGCATCACGACCGGATCAAGATCCATTTCCTCCCGTGCCGCCCGATGCCGGTGCGGCTCTTCGTCCCGCAATTCCCGCTGGCGGCCGCCGCGCGGGTTACGCGTGAAATGCTGTACACAGTTTAGGCTAAGTGCTGCTGCATTCTTCGCTGCGGCGACAAAATCACCCGAAGAAGACAGGTGGGCTCCGATGCGCACAATGTCACCCCCTTCGCCCACCATATCCCAACATGGGGAACGCGAAAAGGTTTCTGCAGGGATTGGGGCGCCGGTGGGGAATTGCACCGACGCGGTCGGTGACAAAATACGGTTACAGTCTTACGCGCTTGCCGGTACACCGGACTCGCGAGGAAAGGATGAACCACATGGATTCCGTGCGCATTGTAGTAACGGACCCGCGACAAATCGCCCAGGTCGAAAAGCTGGCGGAGCGGGCTCCATGGGCAGATTTCGTCCCGGTCGAGGAGGAGCGGTTGCCCGATGTCATCCGCGACGCGGACATATTACTCGGGCGGATCACCCGGGAAACGCTGCGGTCGGCGGAGCAGCTACGCTGGGTCCACGTCAATTCCGCCGGAGTGAATTACTTACCGCTCGACACACTGCAGGCCAGGGGAATCTTGCTGACAAATGGGCGCGGGCTGCACGGGAATACGATCGGAGATCACGTGATGGCCCTCGTGCTCGCCCACAGCCGGGAGCTGATGCGTTTTGAGCAACGGCGGCGCGCCCGCGATTGGGATCGCGAATGCAACGTGAGAGAACTCGCCGGCGCGACCATGGGTATCGTCGGACTGGGCGGGATTGGAAGGGCAGTCGCTGCCCGTGCCCGCGCCTTCGAAATGCGCGTGGTCGGGGCGAATCGATCGGGAGCAGCGGTGGCCGGGGTCGACACAGTATATCCGATCAACCGACTCAACGAGATGCTGGCTGCAACGGACTACCTCGTGCTGGCGTGCCCCCTCACGGACGAATCCCGCAAACTCATCGGATCCGAGCAACTGCGTGCCCTTCCACGGGGAAGTCATGTCGTAAACATCGCGCGGGGCGAGGTGATCGATGAGGCGGCACTGGTCGAAGCCCTCCGCGACGGCCACATCGCCGGCGCCGGACTGGACGTTTTCGAGGAGGAACCCCTTCCTCAGGACTCACCACTGTGGGATCTGCCGGGCGTTATCCTGACACCGCACGTCGCCGGCAGACAGAGTCGCGCCGGCGCGCTGGGTGCGGAACGTTTCCTGCACAACCTGGATCGATATCGAAAGGGATGCACGCTGGACTTCCTGGTGGACTACGACAAGGGGTACTAAGGCTTGGCAGGGGAAGCCGAAGGTCTCCGGCGAGGTTTACACCTCGCCGGCTTCTTCGTCGGTCAGGTCGAGGCTTATGGCCTCGGATAGTATGCCCTGCACATCGGTGATCATGCGAACCAAGCGCACTTCGGCATCGAGGTACTCGCGGACTTCTGGACGCAACTCCAGTACTTCGCGCAGTTTCCCAAGCGATTCGCGGTCTTCATCGGTCAGGTCTTCGCCGCCGAGCTGGCGCGCATGCAGCTCCAGTTGCTTCTGCCGGTAGTCATTTACCATCTCGAGCGCCTTCTCGTCGGCCATCACCCTGTCCCGGGCGGCCAGGTAGCGTTGGTTCTCTTCCGATTCGGCAAGGGCACGGGCCAGTTGATGGGCCTGATCATATACGTTTACGTTCGTCAACACGTACACCCCCACTAATTCGTTGCATGGGATCCCTATGCGTCCGCCGGGGCATTTCGGGCTCCTAACGCGCTGGCGGGGCCAGGTATGCCCCCTCGGCCTCGGCGAGGTACAAATCTTCCGGCGCCCCTTCGGGCAAGAGGAAGGCCCGCGTCCGGTGCAGCCGGCCGCGATGCGTGACCAATTCGGCACGTGTCACCAGCGGTTCCCCCACCGGTACGGGGTTGTGGTATCGCACCTTCATTTCGGCCGTCATCGTGGCACAGCCGCGCGTACGATACACGGCCCACCACATGGCGTCATCCAATATTGCTGCGACGGTTCCACCGTGGGCGATCCCGTCGAACCCCTGAAAGTGCGCCGGCACCGTCACCGTTGCACGCACCCCACCCTCGGTGTTTTCGAAGCGCATCCCCAACCCCCTCGGGTTGTCCTGCCCACAGATCACACAACCCGAGGACATCACTTCACCGGTCGCATCGACCAGTCGGGGGCGTCGCGCGCCACGGGAGCACTCAGTCATCGGTTCCCACCCTCTCCGCCATGTCCGCCGCGGCGCTGCGGGCGAGCCGAGTGATATCTCGTTCGTCGGCGCTCAGCAGACGGCCATCCTTTACCACCGGGTTTCCATCGACAAATACCCGCTGCACATCGGCGGTACCGGCGCAGTACGCGAGCAGTGACAGCGGATCATGTTCGGGCACCATGGCGGTCCGATCACGGGAAACGACGATGATGTCCGCCCGGAAACCCGGCGACAGCTCCCCCACGTCTTCGAGACCCAAGGCCCGCGCGCCTCCCCGGGTTGCCATAAACAGCAGGCGTTCGGCCGGAAGTGCGGTGGCATCATCGTGCTTGACCTTCTGCAGGTACCCGGCAAACCGCATCTCCTCCCACATATCCAGCGTTGCCGCGCTGGCTGCACCGTCTGTACCGAGTCCCACCGTCACGCCCGCGTCCAACATCTCCACGACCGGGGCAATGCCGCAGGCCAGGCGAAGATTGCTGCGGGGGCAATGCACGACCGAAGCTTCGCATCGCCGGAGGATCTCCATGCTCTGCGCGTCAAGGTGCACTCCGTGCGCGGCCGTGACGGGGACGTCGAGGATTCCCGCCTCCCGTAAGTAGTTCGTGGGATCCTTGCCGTAATCGCGCCGCATATCCCGTACCTCACCCGATGTCTCCGCGAGATGGGTGTGAATCCCGACCCCGAGCTCACGGGCGAGGTCCGCGACCGCTCGAAGATGGTGCGGTGGACATGTATAGGGGGCGTGCGGTCCAAGCTGGGTACGTATCCGGCCATCGGCGGCACCATGCCAGGTGCGGACAAAATCCCGGGAGACCCGCAAGTCCCGCTCGAGCTGGTCTTTCATACCTATCAGGCCCTGGGATAGCACTGCGCGGATCCCAAGCTGTCGGCACACCTCCGCCACGGTAGGCATGGGGAAATACATGTCCGCCATGCACGTGGTCCCACCCCCGAGCATTTCGGCGACCGCCAGGGCAGTCCCCGCGGCGATATCCTCGGGAGTCATGACCGCCTCTATGGGCCAGATGCGCTGTTGGAGCCACGGCATTAGCGGCATGTCGTCCGCGTATCCGCGCAACAGCGACATCGCTGCGTGCCCGTGGGCATTCACGAGACCCGGCATCACGTATTGACCCGATACGTCAATGACATCGGGATCGAAGTCTTCGGGAAGAACGCCTCCATCGCCTGCGGCCAGGATAATCCCCGATCGCATGGCGAGATCGCCCGGCTCTGCACGAACGGTACCCGGTGTTTCACCCGGGAGTATAAGCGTGCCACCCTTCAGAATCGTCTCCGACATGGTACCGGCCTCCTAGACCGAGATCACAACACTGCCTCGTCCCGCGTGGGTGGCGATCACCGCACCCATCGGGAGGACCATGACATCGCGGGGGGAGAGCGCCGCCGCGCGCTCTGCGAGCCATTCCGCCCACTCGTGGTTGTCCGCATGGCTGATGATGATGAGGCGATCCTCGATGTTCACAGCCTGCTCTTGCATCAGCTGCACGATGCGAGCGAAGAGCTGCTCGGTGCCCCTCACCTTCTCCAGCACTTCTATGGCACCGTCCACGTTGTGACAGAGCACGCGTATATTCATAAAATCCGCGATTCGACCCTGTAAACGCGACAGGCGTCCACCCTTGACCAGGTTCGTCAGGTCGAGGAAGCCCTGGAATATCCGGATGTGCTCGCGATACTCGCGCAGATAGTCCATGACCTCTTCGAGATCCTTGCCCTCACGCAACAGTTGTGCTGCCCGGAGCACCTGGGCGCCCTCGGCAGACGTTGCCGCCTTGGTGTCGAACACCTCGATTTGGGCATCAGGAAGCATTTCCGCCGCCATTCGGGCGGATTGGGCCGTGCCACTAAGCTTTTCGGATATGGTCATGCAAAGGATCGGTCCCTTGGGGGCCAAACGCTCAAACACCTCGTAAAACGCTCCCGGGGAGGGTTGGGATGTGGTCGGCAGATCCCGAGACTGTGACATGCGATCCAGGAAGGTTTCGATGGGGATGCTGCCGTCTTCGAAGGTGTCTTCGCCCTGCGTGACCGTCAATGGTACGCAGGTAATGCCATACTCGTTCAGCAGTTCCTCGGGCAGGTCGGCGGCACTGTCGGTTACCAGCTGTACACCGGATGCGTGCAATTTGGCACCCCTTTCGCGAAATGATGCTCCGGTTCCTATGTTTTCCAACTATTGAGATATTGGCGCTGTTGCTCGGTGAGCATATCCATCGTCACACCCAGCGCCTCCAGCCGAAGTGCAGCGACGCGCCGATCGATGTCGTCACCAACGGGATAGACCGCGGGTGGAAGACCGGGGTTTTCCGCCACGTACTTCAGGGCCAGAAGCTGCAGCGCAAAGCTCATGTCCATGATCTCCGCGGGATGGCCATCGGCACACGCCAGGTTAACCAGGCGTCCTTCTCCGAGCAGGTATAGTCGGGCTCCGTCCGGGCGCGTATAGCGGCGGATCCCTTCACGGACGATCGTGTATGCACCACATAGGTCGGCCAGATCCCCTACGGCTACCTCTACGTCGAAGTGGCCCGCGTT
>Ga0207421_10007493_pt1 | contig 11603 bp, 11 predicted proteins | sample SodLakKL_010_SED_4_FD_187542 | JGI IMG/M metagenome (GOLD analysis project Ga0207421, IMG submission 187542) | Alkaline sediment microbial communities from Lake Tanatar, Kulunda Steppe, Russia - 8KL_010_SED (SPAdes) (version 2) | ecosystem: Environmental > Aquatic > Non-marine Saline and... | reverse complement strand
ACCTGGACGAACTGCGGACGCTGGCCAGCCGACTGGCGACCGAGCCGATGGCTGCGGCGCTCTGCGAGTGCGAGGGCCTGCTCGCCGCGGCCGAGAACGACCACCAGCGGGCGTGCGACCACCTCGAGGATGCGCTCGATCTGTTCACGCGACTGTGCGCTCCCGTCGAGGCCGCACGCGCGCGGATGGAGTTGGCCACCTCGCTGCTCGAGCTCGGCCGGACGGATGCCGCGCAACGGGAGGTGCGATGGGCACTGGACGACCTCGCCGACGTCGATGCCGCACCGGAACGCGGGCGGGCCGACGCGCTCCTCACGCAGCTCGGCGCCGCCCGAGACGGGCGTGCCGGGCCGGACCGGCTCCTCACGAACCGCCAGGTCGAGGTCCTCCGGCTGGTCGCCGAGGGCCTGTCGGACCAGCAGATCGCCGATCGGCTCGTGCTGAGCCCCCACACGGTGCATCGCCACGTCGCGAACATCTACACCCGGCTCGGTTGTTCGTCCCGCCCCGCCGCGGTCGCCGAAGCCGGGCGGCACGGGTTGCTGTAGCCCCGGGGATGGCCTCTCCGGTCCATGTCCGTGATCGCCAAGGTTGGCCTGCCCGGGCGAAGTCGGACCCGCGGCGCCGCTCGATACTGGGGTGAGCTGACAGCGATGACGAGGAGGTTCTCACCATGCCAGAGCTCACCGACATCAAGCGGGATGCACAGACGACCTGGGCGACCGGCGACTACGACGCGATGATGCGCCAGGAACAGCTGTACGAGGTGGGCGCACGCCTCGTCCACCACGCGGGGATCCGCCGGGGCGAGGTGGTGCTCGATGTCGCCTGCGGTACCGGCAACGCGGCCATCCCCGCAGCAGCCGCCGGCGCCGACGTCACGGGCGTCGACCTGGCCCCGCGGATGCTCGAGGTCGCGCAGCGGCGCGCCGACGACGCCGGAGTCGAGGTCCGGTGGACCGAGGCAGATGCCGAGGACCTGCCCTTCGACGACGGCCACTTCGACGTCGTGCTCTCGGCGTTCGGCTGCATGTTCGCCCCCCGCCATGAGGTGGTCGCCGACGAACTCGCGCGCGTGCTCCGCCCCGGTGGCCGGCTCGCCGTATGCAGCTGGACCCCTGGAGGGGCGATCGGCGACTTCTTCCGCACGGTCGGCGCCCATCTGCCCCCGATGCCCGACATCGTGGACCCTCCGCCCCTGTGGGGGGACGAACAGTACGTCCGCGAACTCTTCGAGGGGACCGGGATCGACCTCGACGTCGTTCGCGAGTCCTGGGAGATCGGACACGACTCCGCCGCCTCCGCGGTCGAGTGCTACACGACGGCGTTCGGACCGGTCGTCGAGGCGCGTCGACTGGCCGAGACCGAGGGCCGCTGGCCACAGCTGCGCCAGGACATGCTCACGATGTTCGATCGCCTCGATCGCTCCGGCGACGAACGGGTGGTCTTCCCCGCCGAGTACCTCGTCGTCCTCGGGCGCAAGGCGGCGTGACCGGTAGGCCTCTCGATCGCTCCACCGGAGGACGTCACCCTGACGCGTGACGCGTGACGCGTGACGCGTGACGCGTGACGCGTAGCGCTGGGCAGGGTGGAGCTACGTGCCACGTCTGCGGCGCACGTCGGTGTCCCCGGAGGGCACAGCAAAGGGGCCGTTGGTCCTCGCCGACGATGTCTTTCACCGCCTCTGTGCGCGTTCCGAACCGGTCACAATCGTTGGTGCCCCGTCACCGCTCGGGTCGCGGGGGGACCGACGCGGAGCGGCCATCATGAGGCACAGCGGGATGCCGGCTCCCACGACGTTCCGTCGTCGCCTGCTCGTCCTCGTCGTCGGGCTGCTCGCACTGCTCGCCGTGGGCCTGCCGGCACGCGGCGAGGATCCGGTGACCCTGCTGTACTTCGGTGCCGAGGGGTGCCCCTACTGCATCCAGATGGAGGCCTTTCTCGACGACCTCGAGGAACGGTTCGGTGACGACCTCGTCATCGAACGTCACGAGGTGTCCGCCGATCCGGCCGCACGTGACCGCTGGGTCGAGGAGATGGCGGCACGCGGACAGGAGGCCCGCGGCGTACCGACCACGATCCTCGACGACATGGTCTGGGTCGGGTTCGACGCGAGCATCGGCGCGCGCGTGGAAGCTGCTGTGGCCGCGGAGATCGAGGCCCGCGCATCGCCCCCGAGCCCACCGAGCGATGACCTGCCCGCCGAGCTACCCGCTGAGGTGTCCGACGACGCTGTGGTCGATGTCCCCTTCCTCGGCGAGGTCGATGTCGCTTCCCGTTCCGCCATCGCCGCGACGGCGCTGATCGCGTTCATCGACGGGTTCAACCCCTGCTCGCTGTGGGTGCTCGCCGTTCTGCTCGCGATGGTCCTGAACGCGGGAGCGACACGCGGCAGGGTCGCGCTGATCGGTGGGGTGTTCCTGACCGTCACGGGCCTGATGTACGGCGCGTTCATCGCCGGGGTCTTCACGATCATGGGGTTCATCGAGTACCTCGGCGCCATCCGGGTCGGGGTCGCAGCGATCGCGCTGTTCGTCGGCGCGGTGAACGTCAAGGACTACTTCGCCTACAAGAAGGGGCTGTCCTTCACGATCCCGGATCGCTTCAAGCCCCGGATCTACCGCGGTGGCCGCTCGATCCGCGTCGCCGATCGTCCTCTGGCGGCCGTGGTGGGGACCACGGTGGCCATGGCTGTCGGTATCTCACTGGTCGAGCTGCCGTGCACCGCGGGCTTCCCCGTCATCTGGTCGGGGATCATGCACACCCAAGGGATCGACGGGGCGAACTTCGCGGGGTTGCTCGGGCTCTACCTGATGATCTACGTCGGGCTGGAGGTGACGCTGTTCGTCGCGGTGCTGGTCACCCTCAGGATCGGTCGGTTCGAGGAGTACTACGGCCGGATGCTCAAGCTCCTCGGCGGGATGGTGATGCTGGCGCTCGGCGGGGTCCTGCTGCTCGCGCCGGAACTGATGGAGGATCTGGTCGGAGCCACCCTCGTCATCGTCGGTGCGATCGTGCTCGCGGTCCTGGTCGATCTGATCAACCGCCGGCGTCACTCGCGGCGCGAGACGGCAGACAGGGGAGGCGAGCCGGGGGGCAAGGGGGGCGGGGCAGGAGCGACCTCCGGGAGCAGACCGCGGTAGCCGAGGAGTCCGGTGCGGTGACCGGTCCGACGGTCTCGGGGAGGCAGATGAGCCGCATCGTCAGTGGCCGGTCAGCACCCGGGGCTCGTGCTCGTGCTCACGCTCGGGCGGACCACCGAGCGAAGTTCGCATCCGGGCGATGCGGCGCACGCCGAGCATCGTGCTCGGACCCGGTCACCGACGATCTCGCCGGCTGGCGGGAACGCACCTACCCTCGAGTGCGGTCCGAGCGGCGGAGGAGGAGACGGCGGCCCCACCGCAGCTGAACGGCACGATCCCGGCCCCTCATCGCGGCTGGATCCCGCTGTCCCGACCCACCGGGTGGATGGATGACCTCGACGCCGCAACCGTCTGCCACCCGGGACCGGGACCCCGCGGCGACGCGCCGGCGACGGTTCGGCGTGGTCGTGCTGCTCGTGGCCGTGGCGATCCTGGCACGGCCGGTGAGCCAGCATCTAATTGCGATGACGACCGTGGCCGAAGGTCTCGGCATCGACGTGCCGAGACCGTTCGCCCCGACGATCCACCGTGAGCGGGCCACCATCGGCGACGTCGAGGTGGATCGCTACGCACCGGACGGCGAGCACACCGACACGGCCCAGCGGCCGGCGATCGTCCTGGCGCCCGGCGCGACCCCGGCCGGGCGCGACGATCGGCGGGTCGTGGACATCGCGACGGCGTTCGCACGAGCCGATCGGGTGGTGATCGTGCCCGAACTCGAGGTGTACGACGAGGACCTCGTGCCCGCCGACGTCGAGCGCCTCGTGGACATCACCGCAGTGGTGGCCGCGGACCACGAGGCGGTCGTGATCGCGGGATTGTCCTTCGGGGGCAGCCTCGGTCTGATCGCCGCGAACGATCCGAGGCTGGACGGCCGGGTCGGCCTGGTCGCGACGTTCGGTGCCTACGCCGACCTCGCCGGGGTCATCCAGGCCGCGACCACCGGGGTGTCGCTGGTCGGTGACCAGCGCATCGAGTGGGATCCCGACCCGCGCGCCGAGGACGTCGTCCGCGATCAAATGCTGGCGCTGCTGCCCACCGCGGACCGCGCCGCCGTCACCGCCGCCCTGGCCGGCGACCACGAGGCGGCCGCGCTGCAACCCGAGTTGCGGGCGGTGCACGAACTGCTGACCGCCGAGGACCCCGGCCGCACGATGTCCGCGCTCGAGGCCGCGCCCGAGGTGGTCAGGGAGCGCATCGTGCAGGTCTCGCCCGTCCGGGTGGCGCAGGACCTCGAGGTCGAGATCGTCGCGCTCCACACCGTGGACGACCCGGTGATCCCCTACGGCGAGCTCGTACGGCTTCAGGCCGCCTATCCGCAGACGCAGGCACTGACGCTCACGACCTTCGACCACGTGGGGATCGGCGACGACGGGCAGGGGTGGTGGGTCACCGTCCGGGACCTGTGGGAGACCGCGCGATTCGTCCGGCGCATCCTCGCCGTGGGGTGACCTCAGGGGCTGGTCCACACCGCGCCGATGGTGGTGCCGTCGCCGGCACCGACAGCCCCGACGACCACGAGCCCGTTCGGACCGGAGGTGATCGCGGTCAGGGAGGTGTGACCGGCGACGGAGAAGGTCCCACCCTCATCTGCCATTCGGGTCCAGGTGAGGCCGTCGGGTGAGGTCCACACCGTGCCGACGAAGCGCAGCTGCGCCGGATCGTCGCGGCCGGGGACGCGTTCGCCGACGGCGATCAGCCCCCACTCGGTAGCGACGACGTCGTACATGGTGGCGTCGTCGTCGACACCGAACACCTCGTCGTCATGGGCCACACGCTCCCAGGCGACACCGTCATCGGAGGTCCACACCGCTGCGGGGGACCACGGCGGATCATCGCGATGGTGAGCGTCGGTGGTACCCACCGCGACCAACCCCGGTCCGCCCGTGGCCAGCCCGTGGATCCAGGGCATCCCGGGGCCACCGAACACCTCGTCGTCATGGCGGACGCGGGCCAGGCCGTCGGCACCGCTGCCGTGCCACACGGTCGCGATCCAACGCTGTCCGTCGGGACCGTCAGTGGCGCCGGCGGCGACCACCTCACCATCGTGGGCGGTGACCGTGGACAGGTAGCCCCAGGCGGCAGCGTCCTCTTGCGGGGTCAGGGTGATCGGGGTCCAGTCCGTGCCGTCGGCCGAGCGCCAGGCAGCGGGGGACTCGGGCACATCGGCTGGCCCGCCGCGCTCGATCCCGACCGCGACCAGACCATCGTCGGTGGCGGCGATCGCGTGCAGGCCGAGGTCGGTCGCCCCCCGGTCTCGGGGGTCGTCCAGCTCGACGCGGGTCCAGTCCAGGCCGTCCGCTGACACCCATGCGAGCGCCACCCCTGCCTCACCACGGGCCTCGCTCCCAACGGCGACCAGGCCGGGACCGCCGGCGGTCACCGCGCTCGCCCCGGCAAACCGGTCCACCCCGAACGCCCCGAACACCTCGTCGTCATGAGGGACCCGCTCCCACGTGGCCCCGTCCACGGAGGTCCACACCGCCGCGACCGTGCCCTCGTCGCTGTGCCGGCCCTGCCCGAAGGCACCGACGGCGACGTAGCCCGGCCCGCCGGCCACCACGTCGGAGAGGTGGACGTTCGCCTCGTCCCGGGTGCCGAACACCCCGTCCGGGTCCTCGATGCGGGTCCACGACGCCCCGTCCACCACCACATCACCCACCGCCACCCCGGAGGGGTCGGGGCCGGCGTCGTCGCTGCCGACACACCCGATCACACCCGCCCCCACCAGGGCGCACGTGGACCACACCACCACCCGCACCCCGGATCCTCGAGCCCGCCGCATCGAACTCCTCCTCGCTGCCCCGTAGGGCCTCGGCGGCTTCTCCTCACCCCTGGGTGCCCGAACACGGGCACCCAGGATCACACCATCGCGCTCGGGGGCGTGGAACTCTCCGCCGGCTGCAGCGGCCATGTCAGCCACGCGAACACGTACAGCACGAGCAGCACCAGAGCCAGCGGCCGTACCGCGAGGGTGGCGAAGACCCCTGCCAGGACCGTCAGCACCCGAACCCGCGCCGGCTCCCACCCGTGGGCACGAGCCCAGCCGCCGCACACGCCGGCGATCACCCGATCCTCGCGCGAACGCACCGGCCCCCGCCGGTCCGCGCCGGACGACACGTCGACACCGCCGCCACCCAGACGATCCGCGAGCACCACGGCCAGCAACGACCCGCCGACCAGACCCGGCACCGCACCCCACGGCGTGGCCTCCCCACCGATCGTGACCACAACCAGCGCGGAGGTCCCGACCCCACCCAACGCCGCCATCAGCGCCGCCACGAGCAGCCACCCATGGCGCAGCCCGGCAACCCGGCCGACCACGGCGCCAGGGATCAGCAACAGCGCCGCGATCACCGTCACCACCAGCACCATCAGCCAGACAGGCGGGTCACCGGACGGATCCCACATCGTCCAGGTCGCGGCGTGCAAACCCATCAGGGCCATGAACGCGACCGGGACCAGGAACAGGGCCACCAGAACCGCGACCCCCACCAGCCGCCACCAACTCCCGCGATCATCAGACATCGCGCTCACCGCCTAGATCCCAGCTTCGATCAGCGTGACCGCCGCCAGCCACCCGCGCCAGAGGAACAGGACCTCGTTTCCCACGCTCCCACCCCGGACAGCCGCCACAACCGCACAGCCGCCTGATCCATGGTCACAGCTCATCCCGGCATCTGAGCCAATGACGGCGAAGAGCGCGTCGCCGAGGCGACAGACGGCGACGATCGACCGGTTCGAAGAGCTCGCGGTCGTGCTCGCGCCGCCGAAGAAGAACCGCAACGCGTCGGTGTGCTGGTGTCCGAGCCAGCGACTCGCGTCGAGGACCGACGGGCACGCGATCGTCGTGGTGGATGGCAGCAGCCGGCAGGCGAGCTGGCGCGAGGGGCTGAGGCCTGCGCCGGCAACGGGATCCGAGCGCCGACGCCGCCTTCCGCGGCGTCGGCGACTAGCTCGGGCAAGGTTGCCCGAACCCGTTCCGTCTCGGCCGGTGACACCGTCGTGTGCACCTGCTCAAGCAGCTCCACGATCTCGGCAGCAGCTACTTCGGCGAGGTCGTGGTCTGAGCGCGGGGACGATGTGCCACTGGAAACGGTGCCGATTGCGGGCGAGCCGATCGAGGGCCATCGGCGCCGGGCGCCAGACGTCGGCGACGCCGGAGGGACGGATCCCAGCTTCCCGATCGTCGCGGACGTCTGGCGCCCGGCGCCACCCCGCTGCCGGCGATATCTCGACGGTGCGGTCGGTGTTCCTCATCGGCCCGGACGACGAACGAGACCCGGCTCATCGTGGTCTCCCCCCGGACGATCGTTGATCTCGTCGGGGAGATGCTGCCGGGTCACGCACGATCCCAGGAGCCGGATCCTCGCCGTCGAACACGATCAGCACCGTGCCGAGCAGCGCGACGTTCAACAGCGCGGCATCGACACCGGTCGGCAACCACAGGCGCCGTCGGTCACGTGGTGCGAACACCGACACACCGACTCCGTGGGGAATCGGCGATGAGCCCAGCCGGGTAGTCGCCCGAGACGTGCCGCCGGTTCCAGGGGCACGTCTCGGACGTGGGGGCGCCCGCGCTCGCGCATGCGAGCCGTTCGATGCAGTGGACGCGGGGTCCCCTTCGGTCAGCCCTGCATCAGTTTGGTGAGTTGTTTGACGCTGGGGACCCGGCCGGAGACCACGACCTTGCCGTCGATGACGAGCCCTGGGGTGGACATGACGCCGTAGCCCATGATCTGGGCGGTGTCGGTGATCTTCTCGATGGTGGCGTCGGTGTTGAGGTCGTCGAGCGCTTCGCGTGTGCGTGCTTCGAGGGTCACGCAGTTGTTGCAGCCGGGGCCGAGCACTTTGATGTCCATGGATGGTTCCTGTGGTGGGTTGGTGGGTGTGCGGGTGGAGTTGCCGGATCAGGCGATCAGGTCGAAGATGAAGCCGATGCCGACGATCCCGAGGGTCACGGTGGTGACGTAGATCGCGAGCAGCGGCAGGCGCATGACCCGCTTGAGCAGGATCATGGCGGGCAGGGAGAGTGCGACGATGCTCATCATGAACGCCATCGCGGTGCCAAGGCCCAGTCCCTTGGCGTGGACCGCCTCGATCAGCGGCACGACCCCGGCGACGTTGGCATACAGCGGGACACCGGCCAGGGTCGCGGCCGGCACCGCCCACACGCTGTCGGCGATGCCGGTGGTGGCGAAGAAGTCGGCCGGGACCCAGCCGTGGATACCGGCGCCGATGCCGATCCCGACCAGCACGTAGACCCACACGCTGCGCACGATGTCGCCCGTTTCGACCTTGGCGAAGTCGACCCGGTCCGAAAGGGTCGGCTTGCCGCCATCGGTCCCGGTCGGGACCGCGATATCGGTGACGAACGGATCGACCCAGCGTTCCAGGTTGCACCGGGAGAGCACCACCCCGGCGACGATCGCCATCATCATGCCGGTCGCGACATACAGCGCCGCGATCTCCCAGCCGACCATGCCGGCCAGCATCACGACCCCGATCTGGTTGATGAGCGGGCTGGTGATCAAGAACGTCAACGTCACCCCCAGCGGCACCCCTGCGGCGACGAACCCGATGAACAACGGCACCGACGAGCACGAACAGAACGGCGTGAGCGCACCGAACACCGCCGCCAACCCGAACCCGACCGCGACATGCCGACCCACGATCAGATCCCGGACCCGTTCCGGCGGGATCGACGAGCGCGCCAGGCTGATCACGAAGATCAGCCCCACGATCAGCAGCATGATCTTGGCGGTGTCGTAGAAGAAGAAGTGGACCGCGCTACCGAGCCGGGTCGCGGGATCGAGCCCGGCCAGCTCGTAGAACACGACATCCCACACCCGCTCGTTGAGCGCGTACAGCACCGCCCACGCGGCCCCAGCAGCGATCAGACCCAGCAGCAGCCTACGGGACGTGCTGCCCCGCGGCGGCAGGGTGGCGAGCAGCTCCTCGTTGGCCGAGATGGGCGGATCCGCCCGCCCGGACGGCTCTTGCCCACCGTGGTCGGTGGCGCTCATCGCTCGCCTGCCGCGTCGTCGCGTTCACACGCGGTGCAGGCGGGATCGAGGTTGTCCACCGAGCTCAGCGCGGGCAGCGCCGCGCGGACCGCATCGATGGCACCGAACTCGAGGCAGTAGCGCACCCGCCGACCCCGGCGGTTCGCGCGCACCAACCCGGCATCCCGCAACACCTTGAGGTGGAACGACAACCGGTTCGCGGGCACCCCGAGCTCGACCTCCAGGTCGCCGTGGCAACGGGCACCATCGGCGGCCAGACTGTCGAGCACGGCCAGCCGTGTCGGATCGGCGACCGCCTTCAACAACTCCAGGCGAACGTCCTGTGGGGTGCGGTCAGCCACCGTGGTGACCTCCGCGCGCGATGTTCCAACCATAATTGGAACATACAGCACGGCCTCGACGGCAAAGGGGCCGAAGGACCCGAACCATCAGGACCGATGAGCACGAGTGGGTCGGTTCGGGCTTCGATGTCGCCCCCGCACTGTGGCGTACCTTCGCGAGCCGGACGGCAAAGGCGAACGATGCGACGCGGGCTGACGGGATGGCTGCTCGTGGGTGTCCAGGCGATCCTGATCGTGGCGCTCGTCTTGATACCGCAGGGATCTTCGTGGCCCACGCCGACATGGGTCGTGAGCACCGGTTGGGCGATCAGTTCGGTCGGCGCGGCCTGGGCGATCTGGGCCGCGTTCGGGCTCGGAGACCGGCTGACGCCGACGCCGGTCCCTCGTGATGGAGGCGAACTCCGGACCGACGGTCCCTACGCCCACGTGCGCCACCCGATCTATAGCGGGGTGCTACTGATCGTGGTGGGCATCGCGGTCCGCACCGGCAGTGTGCTGGGCCTGGCGCTGGCCGCCGTGACCATCGGCTTCTTCCACGCGAAGGTGGCCTTCGAGGAGCGCCTGCTCACCGAGCGCTTCCCGGCCTACCGGGCCTACGCGGCGGTCACACCACGCTTCGTACCCCGCCCGTGGCAAACGGTGCGAAGGGGCTGATGGCCGCGGCGTCCGGCAGGCACAACACCGGCTCCAACCGCGGCGCCTACCTGCACGGCCGCACTCCGGCCCAAGTCCTGGAGTCCGACCAGAGAGTCGAGCTGTCACCCCCCGGTGGCGGCGACGACCACCGAGCGGGCACGTTCGGGCATGATGCCGCTGCGCCCCGGCATCCGAGCGGCATCAGCCAAACACGCAATCCCGCCTCCTGATGGTGCTGGAAGGTGGGATCCGGCGGATCGTTTCGCCCACGAGCGATCCGGCCCCGCGGGCTGCGCCGGCGCTGCAGCCACGCATCCTGGCGTGCAACCTCTCACCGGTCGAGGCCAACGTGGCAAGCAGCGGGTGGTAGCCACGCACCCGGTGTAGTCCGAACGGCCGGTCATGTCCGTTCGTGGCCCTCGTAGTATCTCGGCATGTTCGCACGCGCACCCACCCGTCTGCGCTTGCCGGGGGGCCGGGTGTGCGAGGTCGCACCGCAGTTCGGCCAGGGGCAGGCCGATCACCTCGCACCTTGGTCGACGACCTCGCCTGACCGGCGCTGTCCCCACCGGTGCTTGCCAGTCCGCGGCGTCATTTGCGAACGGAGGCCGACATGCTCGACCGGATCGGTCGGCTCGTGCGCACCATCGAGCAGGACACGCCCGCGGACCGGGACCGGTATCTCGACGCCTTGCGCGTCGGGGCGATCCTGGTCGTCGTGCTGGGTCACTGGCTGGCGCGGGTGGTCGTCGAGCGGGACGGTGAGATCACGACCGGCCATCTCCTCGCGATGGAACCGGCGACCCAGTGGATCACGTGGCTCGTGCAGGTCATGCCACTGTTCTTCATCGTCGGAGGCTTGCTCAACCTGCGGTCGTGGCGACGTGCTCGCGAGCGTGGCACCGGCGCGGTCACCTGGGTGCGCAACCGCGCCAGAAGGCTGCTTCGCCCACTGCTCCCGCTGCTGGCGCTGTGGATCGCCATCGCCAACGTCCTGACGGCGACGGATCGTCTCGACGCGCTGCCATTCGACGCGGAGACCGCCATCATCCCGGTCTGGTTCCTCGCGGCGTACCTGGTGGTGACGGCTCTGACGCCGGTGCTGGCCGATCGGGGGGACGTACGGGTCGTGCTGTTGCTCGTCGTGGGCGCCGTGATCGTGGATGTGTTGCGGTTCGGTCAGCCTGAGGCGATCGCATGGATGCCCACCGTCGACGGCGAGCCGCTGTTCGCCGCGGTCAACTACGTGCTGGTCTGGATCGCGGTGCACCAACTCGGCTTCTGGTGGAGCGACGCGCGGGTGCCGCGGCGCCCTGGTGTCGCGTTAGTGGTCGCCGTCGGGGCCGTCGTGGGGTTGGCGCTGCTCGTCACACTCGCCGGCTATCCGAGGTCGATGGTGCAGTTCCCCGGGCAGGCACCGACCAACGACGCCCCGCCCACCGTCGCGTTGTTCGTCC
>Ga0207421_10007492_pt1 | contig 11604 bp, 4 predicted proteins | sample SodLakKL_010_SED_4_FD_187542 | JGI IMG/M metagenome (GOLD analysis project Ga0207421, IMG submission 187542) | Alkaline sediment microbial communities from Lake Tanatar, Kulunda Steppe, Russia - 8KL_010_SED (SPAdes) (version 2) | ecosystem: Environmental > Aquatic > Non-marine Saline and... | reverse complement strand
TCAGCAGTTGTTAGATGCGGCTCACATTATTCCTGATTCTGAAGGATGGGGAGAACCGGTTATCCCAAATGGATTATCTTTATGCAAGATTCACCATGCAGCTTTTGATGGCAATATTATTGGCGTCAGCCCTGATTATGAAATTTATGTCCGCGAGGATATCTTAGATGAAATTGATGGTCCGATGTTAGAGTACGGGATTCAACAACTACATCAAAAGAGGATCCTGTTACCAGGAAGGAGAAGAGATTGGCCTGATAGGGAAAGGCTTGAAGAACGGTTTAAGCGGTTTAGAGAAGTGGTATGATTGCTTGTACTGAAGCTTAGAATATAAGTATTTTCAATAAAACCATACTTTTTAAACTAGTATTAAAGATGTTAGGTGATTGTTTTAATTGCATGTGTTGTTCAATCATTATTGCATCTCCAGGGGGACACAATGACCAAACATTTATCAGCACGTATGGCTTGGCATATGGATGGCTGGAATGGATGTATATGTAAAAACCCAAAGGCTAACACTTATTGTATTGGCCAGAATTCTTACCCGGGAGATTATATTTCGGGGGCAAGGGACTTAACTTGGGAAACTAAGGTTGCTGGAGAACCCTGTGAAAATTTGGATAGGATACCGCCATGTAGCTACAGTATTAATGCTTTTGGTAAAAACACTACAAAGGCTTATTCTGATCCACCTGTTTGGTTTAAAGATGGCTCTCAAACAAGGTATTGGGATATGCCACCTGCAACCGTTTGTATCTGGCCTTATGAGGAAATGTATGTTGATGAAGTTAAATTTCCTAAAGGTTCAAAACGAACATACGACTATGACAAGCGTCTTGAAAGAGCCAAGCTCTTTTTTAACGAATTAAAGCCCCATAACAGTCTGATTTTCTATTACAGTAACTATAGCAATCCCTTTAGTGAAGATGATGCAAAAAAATATCCTTTAGTTGGAATATCTCGACTTAAGCATTTAGGCGAGTATATGTTCTATGAGGGTATTTCTGAAGAAAATAAAGAAAAATATGCTGGTGGTTTTGTTTGGCAAATGCCAATAACGTCCCATTACCCTGAACAAGGTTTTCAGATCCCATACCACTTATACCTAGATCAGCCAGATACAATTCAAAAAATACTATACGTGCCTGAAAATGAACGTAACTTTAAATATGCCGCAAGACATATATCTGATGATGATGCACTGGATTTGGTTGAGAACCTCTTAATAGTTGTTGAAAATTTAATCGAGATTGATGATCACAGTGATGATTGGAAAGTAAGGAAGGAATGGCTTCAATCTTTAGTGGCTGAGTTATGGTGTAATAGAGGTGCCTTCCCTGGCTTAGCTCATGTTCTTGACTATCTAGGCTGTAATGATTTGATAACATATTTTAAAGGGCAGGTGCTAAAAGACAAAGAGTTGGAGGCAAAAGAGGAAATATTTTCTTTCCTTAATGGCAAAAGCGATAATCTTAAGGAGCATGTAAGCCTTGGGCAAGATGCAACCAAGAAGCTAATTAGAAACTGGAAACTGAAAAGTGATGAGGAAAAATATCTTTTTGAGCATACTTTGCCGCGTTTTGATATACCTTCAGAACAGATAGAAAAAATTGTTTCAGAAAATAGGGATGCTAATGGAATAACAGCAAGTTTGAAAGATATAGCTGAGAATCCTTACTTAATTTCAGAACAATTTATTGGAGATGATCCAGACGATAGAATTACATTTAATAAAATAGACCATGGGATTTTTCCTTCTCCTGAACTAGGCTTAAATTTTTTAAATGATGTTGATGATTGGAGAAGACTACGCGCGCTTTGTTTAGAGTGTTTACGCAAAGAAGGTAAGCATACTTTTGTTAATTCATCTAGTGTCATAAAAGACATTAATTACAAACTTAGTTGCATGCCTAATTGGAAACGTCATCAGTTTAATAGACAGTACTTTGAAGTTGATAAGGAAGAGCTTTCTGGAGCGTTGACATTAAGGGAGTTTGAAGACACGTTATATCTCTACCTGAAAAGGGTTTACGAGAATGAAAGAGAGATTGAGACACAAATCCGTGATCTAAGTAACAGGCCACAAATACAATTTAAGTCACCAGTTACAACGCAACACTGGCAAAATTATTTATTTGATAATAATAGTATCCTTGCAAAAAATAATTTAGAAGAGTACCAAAAAGCAATACAGGGACAGATTAATGTTTGCCAAAAAATATTTAATAGTCCAATATGTGTTATTAGTGGTGCTGCAGGTACTGGAAAAACCACGATTATTAAAGGAATTATTAATGCGATAGAAAAGGCTCATGGAACTGGTACAGCGTTTCAGTTATTAGCCCCAACAGGTAAAGCAGCAGATAGACTTAGAGAAAAAACTGGCAAAGATGCTGCTACTATACATTCCTTTTTAGCCAAAAGAGGGTGGCTCAATGAAAATATGACCTTTAAACTATCTGGTGGTCAAGTGGAAGATGGTATAAATACATACATTATCGATGAATCTTCTATGCTAGACCTAGAATTAGCTGCAGCTTTATTTAAATCTATAAATTTTGCCTCTGTTCAACGTTTTATTCTTGTTGGGGATCCCAACCAGTTACCCCCTATTGGTAGAGGTAAAATATTTGCAGATATAATTGATTGGCTTCGAGAAAACAATGAAGAAGCTGTTGGTACCTTAACAACAAATATTAGGCAGATGGAAAACAGGCTGATAGGTAGAGGTACGGGTATACTTGATCTCTCCTCATTGTATATTCGGGACAGATTAAAAAGTCCAGAAGGTAAACAAAGGGCAGAGGACAAAGCTGAAGCTGAAAAGATGCTTAAAAGAGTTCAAGAAGCAGGTGATATAACTAAAGATTTACGAGTTTTATATTGGAAAAATGAGAGCGACTTAGAAAATCTCTTAATCAACACCATTATTAATGATATGAAGATAGATACAGGGTATGAATACAATGAGGCAAAGCCATACGAATTGTGGCGTCAAGCCTTTAAGGATAATGATAACAACCAAAATGCAGAGTACCAGCAGATTATTTCGCCTTACCGTGGCGAGCTATTTGGAATAGAAAGTATTAACGAGCTTATTCAAAAGATGGTTAATAAAAACAATATTGAGCATAGAGGAACTTTGGGTGGTGTAACTTATTTTGATAAAGTGATTCAATTTATTAACCGGCCAAAGTCAAATCCTTATTGGGCCTATGATTGCTCAGCTAGAGAGCGGGAAAAGGTAGATGTTTACAATGGAGAAATTGGTTTTGTAAAACCCCACGCATTTGACAAAAATAAATGGAAATACCACAATTTTAGGATTGAAAAATTTCAAGTAGTTTTTTCCCGCAAGCAAAAGTATTGGGTTGAATTTAACTCAGCAAGTGATGTAGAAGGCAACATAGAACTAGCATATTGTATTTCTGTCCATAAAGCTCAGGGTAGCGAATTCAATAGAGTTTATTACATCTTACCAAAGTCAAAAAAAGCATTGCTTTCATCCGAACTTCTATATACAGGTATTACCCGAGCTCAAGGGCATTTAACTATTTTAGTTGAAGAAGATGTTTCTCCTTTTATTTCTCTTAGACGTCCGGAGAGTAGCTGCTTGCAAATGATAAACTCTTCTTTGTTTGATTTCAAGCCAATTCCTACCGAATTTCTTAATATGCGAGACTGGTATGAAGAAGGGAAAATTCATAAAACGTTATCAGAGTATATGGTGCGCTCTAAATCAGAAGTGATAATTGCCAACATGTTACATGATCGTGGTATCCCCTTTCTTTATGAATGTCCATTATATGCACCTGATGGTACCTTTTATTTGCCCGACTTTACAATAACATGGCAGGGTGAGAAATGGTACTGGGAACACTTAGGTTTAATGGAGAAAGAAGAATATAAGAATCATTGGGAAACTAAGAGGGAGTGGTATGAGAAATATTTTCCCGGGCGTTTGGTTACTACTGTTGAATCGCCTAATTTAAGCAAAGATGCTCTTGACTTAATTGACACTAAGTTCTCATGACTTTTATTCTATATTAACCCTACATTTGAAATTGGGAGGTTAAAAAGTGAATCTTATAGATCTAATTGACCAAAACCGCAGCAACCACTATAAACTGCTTGTTATCGTTGATAACGATAATCAGCACCAGAAAATAATAGACAAGCTTAAAGATGATGGCTGGGCTGCTTATGACGTCACTAAAAACATCGTCGAAATGACCAAGGACATCCCAGAAAATAAGATCAAACTACGTATTGGTGAACAAATAAAAAAATGGGTAAAAAGTTTGCCCGAAAAAATTATCCTTTACAACACGAACATTCTCTACTCACCAGAGCTTGGCAGGTTAAATCCAGTCGGTGCCTTTAAATACAAATCACGTGACAGGGAAATAATAATATTTGTTGAAGGACACACCAGCGGTGACCGGATCCGCTATTCCTCCTACGAACGGGAGGATCATTCTGAAATGGATGTTAGCGAATTAATTCATGTAAGAATGGAGGATATTGATGTCTAAAATAAGAGAACTTATTAATTTTGAAAAGGTGAAAGATGTTATAGATATCGATGCCATCTCTGATAACAGGGAAATGGTGGAAAAATATGTTATATCTCCCTCTATGGAAGAACATTTAGTTAACATCTTTGATGACCTCAAAAAAGGCACGCACAAAGCTCCTCAAATCATTGGTGGGTATGGGTCTGGAAAGTCTCATTTGCTAGCCTTTATTATAACAATCCTCAATCAGCCGGAAATGGCCCAGCATATAAAAAATGATAAGGTCCGCGAAAGGGCAGAAAATCTTAATCGGGATTTCGCTCTTATCCACTGGGAACTGCAGCCAAATGAAGTATCTTTGAGCGCTTATTTTTACGATCGTTTAGAACTGCAACTTTATGAAAAATATGGAATTGAATATATCGCTCCAGAATCAGGGGTTATAGATCACAAAAGAGAAATATTGAAGGTATTAGATTTAATTAAACAAAACGATCCTGCGCGGGGTCTGGTTGTTGTAGTAGATGAGATTTCAGATTTTCTCAAGCAAAAGCGGACCAAAGGTGAAATCACCGAGGATGTGCAGTTCTTAAGGATATTGGGCCAGGTTTCTCAAGAGTCTGATTTTGTCTTCATTGGCTCTATGCAGGAACATGTTTTCACCAACCCCAAGTATATAGATGAGGCCGAAAGCTTTGGAAGAGTAGCTGAGCGTTTTAACGTAATTACGATCAAAAGAGAAGATATAAAAAAGGTTATTGCTGAACGCGTCCTGGCAAAAACCAAGGAACAGCGCATGCAACTGGAAGAGTTATTTAAAGAATACACAAAGCATTTCCAGGCACTTAGAGCCAACCTGGATGAATATATTGATCTTTTCCCCCTTCACCCCTACGTGATCCAGGTATTTAGCGAACTGCCCTACTTTGAAAAAAGAGGGGTGATCCAGTTTACAATCCAAGAGGTGGAGAAAATCTTGGATGAGGAATTCCCCTCCATGATCACCTACGACCTTATATTTAATGAAATCATGGAACGCCACACCATTAAAAACCTTGAAGATGTTTCACCCGTGGTAGAAGCAGTCCAAACTTTAGATAGTAAAATCGACCTGCTAGATAAACACCGCCAGGAGACTGCCAAAAGAATTGTTAATGCCCTTGGTGTTTTAAAGCTATACGGGCAAAGCACCAATAATGGAGCTACCCTCGAAGAACTTTCTAATACATTACTGATCTTGCCGGCAAATAAACTGGTTGAAGCACGTGATGAATTAGCTTTAGTATTAAACAATCTTCGAAAAGTAACCGATGGTCAGTTTATAAACAAGACTGAGGGTGGTTACTATTACTTAGATTTAAGTTTAGATATAGACTATGACCAGGTGATTCAACGACGTGCAGACAACTTACCCGGTGGATCTTTAGAAGAAGAAATCTTGTCAATCCTTAAAGAACAATTGATGTTAGAAAATGGCAGTGAAAATGGTGTTTTCTTAGATACCTGCCGTTGGTCAAACAGGAAGTCTTTTCGAGAGGGCACTTTTGTTTTTGTTCGTAGTAATGATTATAAAAAAGAAACCTTGGGAGATTATTTAATCGTTTTCCTCTCGCCTTTTGCCCAGAATAACCCTTATAAAGTGTTACCAGGCACGATTGTTATTTCGAGCAAGCTAGATCAAACTACCGTAGATGAATTAAAACAAGTTGTTGCAGCTAGAATGCTGGCAAATGAAAACTTCCATCGCAGTATTATGCAGAAAAAGTATGTTGAAATTAAGAAAGCTTTTAAGGAAAAGCTTGTTAAAGCCTACCTTGAAGAGGGGCAGGTAGAAACAGAAAAAGGCACATCAAGTGTGAAAAGTTTGATCAGCCGGGAATTCCATAACTTTGATGAGTTGCTTTCAGAAATAAAGCCTGTTTTACTCGAAGATTATTTTGCCCAAAAATATCCCAAGCACCCCAGATTCTCTCAAGCTATTACCAGGGATAATATCAAGGGTGAGTTTTCTAGTGCTTTGCAAGAGCTCTTTAATAAGGGAAGTCAACAACAAAGCATGTTTGCCAGCGCTAAATCTATACTCAGGGCACTGGAACTTATTGATGAGCAAGGTAGCATTTCTACTGCAAAAAGCGAAGCGGCGCAAAAAATCCGCGATTTAGCTAAAGAAAACCAGGGCAAAAATGTTGATGTTAAACAAATCCAGGATGAATTTAGTGAGTCGCCTTATGGTTATGATCCACTTATGACTGCCCTTGTAATCATTGTCCTTACCTATAACGGGGAAATAGCTCTCAAAGCAGCCGGTGGCAAAACAATAACCTCTTCAGAGGTGGAAGAAGTATTTACAAGTGGCATAGATGCTTTTTCAAATATTCATTACCTCACCCTGGAAAGCGACTTTAATATACAACCGGTTATCGATCTTTTCAATGTCTTGGGATTATCCACGGATAAACTTAGAAAATCAGCAAAAAGAAGTGAAGCAGTCCAGCAATTCCGTACTTGCTATTTAGAGATAAAAGAGCAATTTGAACAGATTGATAATCAGCTTTCCAGGCTTTCTATTTATGCAAGCGAAATTGTAGATATAGATGGTTTAAAACAATATCACGCACAATTGGAAGTTATTCCATTAGAGGATTTTGAAAAGGTAAAAACGCCTAATGACTTTAAAAAAGTAGCCTATGAGCAAGAGAAAATTAAAAATATCGGTGAAGCTTATCAGTTGCTGAAAAGACTAAGTCAGTTTTATGAGTTTTACTCTAATAATTTGAGCAAAGAGGTCGAATATGCTCGCGAGGTAAACAAGATTATAAATGCTTACCCCTCTTTGTTTGATACAGATGACATAAAACCCTATATCGATGAGGCTTTCGCTATCCTTAAAGACTCTGCCAGACTTTTAGAACAAGAGGAGTTAAACCCGCTGCTTGGCAAGTTACAGCAGGCCCATAAAAAATACACCAGTGCATATTATAACGCTCATGAAAAATATGTTGGCAGCAAAGTGGACTGGGAAAGGCTCGCAGAAATATCTAAAGGCAAGGAGTACAATAAGTTAAAGGCTTTAAAAAACATATCTATATTGAATAAACATGCGTTTATAAAGTTAGAAGATGAATTGTCTAAATTAGGTAGCCTCCGCTGCCCAGATTTTAAGGCGGACTTACTAGAAGAAAAAGTAATTTGCTCAACTTGCGAGTTTCCAAGGGATTTTCCAATGATAGATATTGATCAAAAAACAGAAAAAATTGAGGAGAAAGTTGCAAAAATCCTGGATGAATGGGAAGCGGAACTTTTGCAAGAACTTCAGAATTACCAGGATAATATAGCCTATTTAACTGCAGAAGAGCAAAGCCTGGTTCAAGAGGTTTTCAAAAATAGTACTTTACCTGAAGAGATCACAGACGATCTGGTTAAAGCCTTAAATAATCTATTCAAAGAGATAGAAATTGTTGAGGTTACACCACAGGAAGTCATAGATAGAATTTTTACTGATGCGAGAGTTCTCGATCATTCAACTCTTACGAAAAGATTGGAATCATTCAAACATAGCTTATTTGCCGGCCGTGATGTAGACAGGGTCAGAATTAAACTTACTGAGGGGGATGAATAAGTGAGTTACTATGATGAAGAACAGGTTGAATTGGAATACCAGGGTGAAGAGCAAGCTGAAAAAGAAGATGAATTTGCGGCCAGTGTAAAACCTTTAGAGGAGCTATTGGATTCAGTTCGAGATATTGAAGGCTTTCCCATTGGAAAGGATGAGGATATACTCGCTCTTTCTGATCCTCCCTATTATACTGCTTGCCCGAACCCATATATTAATGATTTTATAGAAAAATTCGGGAAGCCGTACGACCCAGAAACAGATGATTACCACAGGACACCTTACGTGGGTGATGTGAGTGAGGGGAAGAACGATCCGATTTATAATGCTCATTCTTATCACACCAAGGTGCCCCATAAAGCAATTATGAAGTACATCGAGCATTATACTGAAGAAGGAGATATTATTTTTGATGGTTTTTGTGGCAGTGGTATGACTGGAGTTGCTGCTCAGTTTTTGAATCGTCGGGCAATCTTAGCGGACTTGTCACCTGCAGCTACGTTTATCGCTTGTAACTACACAACTTTTGTGAATGTAAATGAGTTTGAAAAGGAAGCTAAGCGAATTTTACGAGAAGTAGAAGAAGAATGTGGATGGATGTATGAAACATTGCATACAGATGGTACAACGAAGGGTTTTATAAAATATACATTATGGTCTGATGTTTATATTTGTCCTTATTGTAATAATGAGTATACTTTTTGGTATGCTGCAGTAGACAGAAATGCTGGAAATATTAAAAGTATTTATAATTGCACTGAATGTCACGCTAGTATAACTAAAAATGATTCTAAACGCGCAACTTATGAATTTTATGATCAGTTTTTAAATAAAACTATTAGTCATTCAAAGCAATTGCCTGTGCTTGTAAGTTATACTGTAGAGGGAAAAAATTATTTAAAAGAAGCCGATGATTTTGATTTTGAATTGCTAGAACAAATTAATAGAAGTAATATACCATATTGGTATCCTGCTAATCTTATGATGAACAAAGGTGCAGAATGGGGTGATACTTGGAGGGCCGGAATTCATTTTGGTACTACAAATGTGCATCATTTTTATACCAAACGAAATTTATGGGTATTGAGTAATATATATAATAAGTCAAAAAACAACCAATTGTTGTTTTTATTTACTAGTATCATAATACGAAGCTCTAAACAAGCGAGATTCTTAGCAAAAAATTTCTTTTCAGGTGGAGGTGGCTGGGTTGGGACAAGCTTATCTGGAACACTGTTTATTCCTTCACTCAATATAGAGGTGTGCCCTTATTTTACTTATGCAAATAGGATAAGTACAATTTTTAAAAATAATTATGGTAATGGAAATTGTATTATTAGTACACAATCTATTGCTAAAGCAGAGAGTCAGAGTCATAATACAGTGGATTATATTTTTACAGACCCCCCTTTTGGCGACAATCTCATGTATTCAGAGTTAAACTTTTTATGGGAGTCTTGGTTAAAAGTATTTACTAATAATAAAAATGAAGCAATAGTTAGTAATGCACAAAATAAAGATCTTAGTGAGTATAAAGATTTAATGTCAGTATGTTTCCAGGAGATGTATAAGCTCCTCAAGCCTAACCGCTGGATGACAATTGTATTTCATAACTCCAAGGCTTCTGTCTGGAATGCCATCCAGGATGCTATTACCAAGGCCGGCTTTATTATTGCTCAAGTTACTGTAATGGATAAAAAGCAGGGTAGTTTTAAGCAGGTTACTTCTGCCGGAGCTGTAAAAAATGACCTAATTATCAATGCCTATAAACCAAAACAAGACTTCTCCGAACGCTTCCTGAAAAATGCAGGAGACGGCATGGAAGAAGAATTTATTTCTGAGCATTTATCCAAATTACCAATAGAACCCAACATTGAACGCACAGAACAAATGCTTTATTCAAAGCTGTTGGCCCACTATGTCCAAAGAGGTTTCGCAGTACGCTTTAATGCCAGGCAGTTCTACAAACTGCTTAGAGATAACTTTTACCTGGTTGATGGTTTCTGGTTTACAGAAGCACAGGTGGATAAATATGAAGAACTTAAAAAAGCACATGGCCTGGACCAGATAACTGATATAAAAAGTGGGCAGCAGGTATTTATCGCTGATGAAAAATCAGCTTTAACCTGGCTATATCACTTTTTGGAGGAGCCGAAAACCTATAGCGATATTTATACAGCCTACCATAAGATGGTTACCCATTTAGTTGATGTGATTCCTGAATTAAGGGATCTACTTGATAATAACTTCATTTTTGAAAACGATCGTTATCGCCGGCCGCGTACGGAAAATGAAGAAGAAAATATAGAAATGCAAAGGGAAAAAGAATTAGATAAAGCCTTCAACAACCTTTTAGCAGAAGCTCAGGCCAGCAGTAAAAAATTAAAGAATGTGCGCAAAGAAGCCTTAAAGCACGGCTTTACTAAGGCTTACCAGGAAAATCGGTTCGAGGACATTCTGGATGTTGCTAAAAAAATTGATAAAAAGATACTGGAGGAAAATAGCGAGATTAACGATTTTGTAGAAATAGCACAGATCAGGATGGGGCAGGAATAATAATGTAGGGAGATCTGGATGCAAATAGGCCAGGAAGTAAAAAGTAAAACTTATCCTGACAAAGGGCTTGGTATTACCATTGAGGTGAAATCTTTTGCCGGTGAAGATCAGGTCCTGGTTTTTTTTGAAAAAGGCAGGGAGAAACTATTGCTGCCCGGGCAGGATCTTATTGCTTTAAAAAGCCCTGAGGAGAAAATCCGGGGAGAGAGCTTTTCTACATCAGATAAATTTTATCTCAAGTTTTTACTGGAGCAGGAAAAAGCCAGGAAAACCCGGGAAGGTTTTAAATCAGCGGGTGGCTTTAAAATCCTGCCTCTGCCGCATCAACTACTGGCAGTGGACTTCGTACTTAGCAGGTTTAAACCAAGGGCTTTAATTGCTGATGAAGTCGGGTTGGGGAAAACTATTGAAGCAGCCCTGGTATATGAAGAGCTGAAAGCCAGGGGTATGGTGAACAGGGTTATGGTGGTTGCTCCTGCCGGACTGTGCCGGCAGTGGCAAAATGAAATGAAACAAAAATTTAATGAGGATTTTGCCATATATGACAAAGATACAATTAACGCTTTAAAACAGCTTCATGGCACTGAAACCAATATATTTTCACTGAACGATAAGATCATTACTTCTATGGATTTTATAAAACCCCGCAATACGGATAAAGATTTGGCCGAAAGAGCGCTGCAAAACAGGATCTGGCATAACAACCATGTATATGAGGCAGCGGTTCAGGCCGGGTTTGATCTAGTCGTATTTGATGAAGCTCATAAGCTAGCCAAAGATGAAGGCGGGGATGAAACAGCCCGTTATAAAGTCGGCAGTGCAATGTCAGAGGCAGTACCTTTTTTTCTCTTGCTTACAGCTACACCTCACCAGGGCGATCAATCAAGGTTTAAAAATTTGTTGGGCCTCGTTGAT
>Ga0207421_10007490_pt1 | contig 11606 bp, 11 predicted proteins | sample SodLakKL_010_SED_4_FD_187542 | JGI IMG/M metagenome (GOLD analysis project Ga0207421, IMG submission 187542) | Alkaline sediment microbial communities from Lake Tanatar, Kulunda Steppe, Russia - 8KL_010_SED (SPAdes) (version 2) | ecosystem: Environmental > Aquatic > Non-marine Saline and... | reverse complement strand
CATGATTTTTTTGATGTCGGTTCTTTTGGGCATGGGTGATTACTTGTAGGTTATGGGTTTGATCCTGAGTATGATTTTCTGCCCTTTCCTGGAAATGAACCCTTCCTCCTCCAGAATGTCAATGCTCTCGAGGCATTCGGAAAGCTCCATGTCCGCCATGGCGGGCAGGAGGCTCTTATATTCATCAAGTTTGTTCCAGGAATCCAGGTAGTAAAGGTTGGCCATAACGTACTTTTCGCGCCTGGACAGGTGCGTGCCGGAAAAAAGCTTTTCACGCATTTCGCCGGGCAGCTTAAGCAGAGGGGATATTTTTTCCCTGTCAAAAAAGTCTTTGATGCTCATGGCCACCTGATGCTATCGGCCTGTTTATTAAAGATGTGATATTTACTTGCAAATATGCTGCAGGTCAACAATAATCGAACCGCCTGCACGGCAGACAGAATCTGCGGCCATAAGGCTGTTTAGAATGTTGTTAACCGGTTTGCCTGGAAATGGTAAACAGGGAGTAAACGGGGAATGAAAATCGGGCTTTTGCAGCTGAATCCCATCGTCTGCGACTTTGAAGGCAATGCCCGGGGGATTGTTCAGGCCTGCATGGAAGCCTCCGGGAAGGGCGCTGACATTTGCGTGACCCCGGAAATGGCAGTAATCGGCTACCCGGCACGGGATCTTCTGCTAAGAGAGGATATCCTGGAGAAGTGCATGCAGAGCGTGCATCGCATTGCCCGGGAAACTTCCGGCATGGCCCCCTTGCTTCTGGGAAGCCCCTGGCGGTTTCCAGATCAGCAGGAGCAGGTCTACAACTCTGCCTGCCTTGTGCATAAAGGCCATGTGATCAAGATTTTCAGCAAGGTACTTCTGCCTGAATACGACGTCTTTGATGAAAAACGCTATTTTTGCGCTGCCGAGGCTCCGGGTGTTTTTGAATTTCAGGGAAAAGTTATCGGGGTAAGCATCTGCGAAGACGCCTGGAATGACGAGGAGTTCTGGAACAGGCCCGGGGGCGGGGTTGATCCCATGCAGGAACTTGCCCGGCAGGGGGCTGAGATCATCGTAAACATGTCCGCCTCCCCCTTCGGCATTGGCAAGCACAGGATCAGGCAGGCCATGATGAGTTCCCTGGCTGTCAAATACGGGGTCTTTTTCCTGTTCTGCAACCAGGTGGGGGGATTTGACGACCTGGTTTTTCCTGGAAGAAGCACGGTGTTCGGCCCGGAGGGTGACATCATAAGCAGGGGCAGGCAATTTGAAAAAGATGTTCTGGTTGTTGATATCAGCAGCCCCGCAAAAAGGGATATCCCGGAGCATGACTATGACGTTCCGGCAGAGGCATGGCAGGCACTGGTGCTGGGCACCCGGGATTACGTGCGCAAAAGCGGATTCAGCAGAGTGCTCCTGGGCCTCTCAGGAGGCATGGACTCGGCATTGACGGCAGCGGTGGCAGCAGACGCCCTGGGACCGGAGAACGTCACCGGAGTGCTTATGCCTTCACCGCATTCCAGTGCCGGCAGCATAGACGACTCCATGAAACTGGCTGAATGCCTGGGCATTAATACCTGTATCCTGCCTATATCTTCTTTAATGCAGGGCTTCGACAAAGCCCTGGAAGATGTTTTTGCCGGGATGCAGCCTGATGTCACTGAAGAGAACATCCAGTCCAGGATAAGAGGCAACCTGCTTATGGCCATGTCCAACAAATGGGGGGACATGCTTTTAAATACAGGCAACAAGTCTGAACTGGCTGTCGGCTATTGCACCATCTACGGAGACATGGCCGGCAGCCTGGCTGTTCTGGCTGATGTACCCAAGACCCTGGTTTATGACATTGCCAGGTGGCTGAATACCCGGCGCGGGCAGGTGATTCCTGAAGTCATAATCAACAAGGTGCCTTCTGCAGAGTTGCGCCCTGGGCAGAAAGACAGGGACAGTCTGCCTGAGTACGATATCCTGGACAAAATTCTTCGCCTTTATGTTGAAAGGGGGGCTTCAGTGGAAGATATCTGTGCCCGGGGATTCGAAGCAGGTATGGTGCACAAAGTCATAGGACTGGTAAATAAATCGGAGTTCAAGCGCTACCAGGCTCCCCCAGGGATCAAAATAACAGAAGCGGCTTTCGGGCCGGGCCGGCGTATGCCTTTGGCCTCCAGGTGCTTCATAAAAGGCTGATACAAGCTGCCTGTAAACTAATATTTTAGTATTAAAAGATGTTGCTGAAAAAAGCCCTTTTTTCAGTCTCATCTGTACATCCTGCATATTTTTTCCGGCGAAACTCCCAGGTGGTAGAGAGTGCGTATCAGCCAGTTCCTGAGGGTTCCCCGGGAAACTCCTTCACTTTCCCATCTCCTGGCCGAGGTCATGGCTTTGTCCGGCAGGATTATGATTTTTCCCCTGTTTTTTTTCAGCCTGGTCATCAGTTCCAGGTCCTCCATGATGGGTATATCCCTGAACCCGCCGATTTCAGAAAATTTTTCTTTCCTGATGAATATGGCCTGATCTCCGTATGGAACGCGGGTTACTGCTGAACGCAGGTTGGCTGCAGCTTCAACGAGCTTTAAGGACCACCTGGAAGAGTCAATACCCAGGGAAAATGCTCCGCCGGCCAGACCCTGGTCCCTGAGTGCAGTCTGGATAAGTTCCGGAGCACTCTCCGGCAGGGTGGTGTCAGCGTGAAGAAAAAGCAGGATTTTGCCCCGGGCCTTTGCTGCCCCGGCATTCATCTGCTTTCCCCGTCCACTGTCCGAGGCAGACCCGGATACTCCAGGGACATGCAGGGCTGACAGCGTTGACCGGCCGGGATCGCCGTCAATAATTACAATTTCGTGCCTGTCCGGGGGGAAGATTTTTGTCAGCCGCCGGACAAAGTCATTGATGATCTGTTCTTCCCGGTATACAGGAATTATCACGGTAAGATCAGGTTTGCTCACAGTTTTTCCGGGTAAATTTTCCAACGGGTTATCCTGTCAGCCACTCATAAGCATTTGATTTTCGGATCATAACATGACATGGTCATAACATCTCACCTTGGGGATCGGGACCAAGCCTGCGAGTAACTGGAGAAGGAGATGGTCATTTAGAACGAACCACCCCCAGCCCCTCCTTAACCAAGGAGGGGAGTAGACCGTGCTGTACGTATAAACTTAAAAACTTACGTGACAGCAACATGATTAAATATTTGAACTAAAATTGTAGTTACTTAGAGTCTACAAGTAATTGCTTAAAACTCATTTCCGGGGCTGCCGATTTATGGTTCAACACATCAGTATTACCGCCACAGACATTCCGGACGCCTGGTTTCAGGCGCTTTATGCCATTATTGATCATGGCTGCAAATACACCATCCAGCACGGATCCATGGTGGGCGAAGACAGGCAGGAGTTCGACTTTGTCACCGTGCTTATAGAAAATCCTTACATGGAGCCGTGGGACCGGATGCTGCCCCAGGTACCGCCTCATCTCGGGATTCCAAACCCTGTTGAGAATGGTTACGTGGAACAGTACATGCCTTATCTCATGTCCCCCCACAAGGAGCCCGGAGAGGATTATACCTACGGAGAGCGCATATACCAACAGGTACTTTACTGGATTGAAAAATTCAATCAGACCTGGGCCACCAACCAGGCAATCCTGCAGGTGGGCCGGCCGGAGGATCATCTTCTAAACGACCCGCCATGCCTGCGCCACATTGATATGCGTATCCGTGACGGCCGGTTGATTTTCTATCCATATTTCCGGTCCTGGGATCTGTGGGGAGGTTTTCCAGCCAACCTGGCCGGGATTGCTGTCCTGCAGAAATACATGGCGGACAGCATCCACCAGGTGGAACCGGGCCCGATTCTTGCCTCGTCCAAAGGCCTTCACATTTACGGCTATGCAGAGGAACTGGCCAGGATCAGGACCTGCAGAAAAGATACCCCTTGAGCTTCATAACCGCTTTTAAGATTTTTACGCCCGGCATAAGCGGTCAAGGGTCTGCCCCGGGCAAACCCTGTGCTCATGCCTTGAGCCCCATCCATTTATAGATAGGTTCCAGATCCAGGCTGGAGCGGACCAGTTCTGCCAGGCGGTCCAGGGCCTGGTCCGGGTTGTAGATGCAGCAGATGCGCCCTTTGGGGGACAGTCCTTTGCGGCTTCTCAGGCTGTCGATGAACCAGCGTCTGAATTCGTCGGCATCGAAAATCCCGTGCAGGTAAGTACCCCAGACCAGTCCGCTTTCGGAGAGAATCCCCTCATTTTTTCCGTCAGGAAGCTGCAGCAGCGGCCGGCCCCTCAGGCGGCTGACTCCATGGTGGATTTCATAACCCAGGACATTGAGTCCGGACTGTATATGGGTGGCCTCCACCCGGGTCAGAGTTTTCTGGTGGGCCATTTCCGTATAAATATCCAGAAGGGCGGCGGCCTGCACTTTCTGTCCCGGGGATTCCAGCTCAAAGGGGTCGCTTATTTCATTGCCAAGCATCTGCAGCCCTCCGCAGATGCCGATTATTTCCATCTTCTGCTCAGAGCCAAGTCTTGATATGGCAGCCTTGAGCCCGGTCTGCTGCAGCCAGGCCAGGTCCTGGAATACATTTTTGCTGCCGGGGATAATAACTGCATCCAGTCCCTGCAGGTCTTGAGGAGAACGGACTGTTTCCAGGCTTACGTCCGGTTCCAGGCGCAGGGCGTCAAAATCGGTGAAGTTGCTGATGTGCGGTAGATCCGCCACGCCTACCCGGACACTGTCCTGTCCGGGACATCCCTGCAGGCCTTCTTTCCACCCCACTGAATCCTCGTCCGGCAGATCCAGATTCTGCAAGTAGGGCACCACTCCCACCACCGGCCTGCCGGTGTGCTGCAGGGTCAGTTCAAAGGCGTTGCCCAGCAGGGATGCATCCCCCCGGAACTTGTTGACCACAAATCCGCGGATAAGTTTTCGCTCCCACTCGGCCAGCACCTCCATGGTCCCGGCAAAGGAAGCGAACACCCCGCCGCGGTCGATGTCCCCCACGATCAGGACCGGAGACCGGGCGTATTCGGCCATGGCCATGTTGACTATGTCGTGGCTTTTGAGATTGATTTCAGCCGGGCTGCCGGCCCCCTCCAGGACCAGCACGTCAAATTCCCTGCCCAGGCTGTCATAGGCATCCCTGGCGGCCTGGAATGCCTTGGGCTTGTAGTCCACGTAGCCTGTTGCACCCATGTTCCCCACTGCCTGACCGTTTATTATCACCTGGCATCCGGTCTGGCTGCTGGGCTTTAGAAGCACCGGGTTCATGCGCACATCCGGCTCCAGCCGGGCGGCCTGGGCCTGGACCACCTGGGCCCGGCCCATTTCACCGCCCTGGCTGGTGACAAAGGAATTCAGGGACATGTTCTGGGATTTAAAGGGCGCAGGCCGGTACCCATCCTGGAGCAGTATGCGGCACATGGCAGCGGCCAGGATGCTTTTTCCGGCATTGGAGCTTGTGCCCTGAAACATGATGGCCGGGGGTTTTGACTGGGCCGGTCTGGGTGGTTTTGCAGTAAGAACGCTCTGCATGGCCCGGACAAGCATCTGGTTTTCCCGGGAAGAGCGCACCGCCACCCGCACGTGCCTGTGGTCCAGACCCTGAAAGTTGGAGCAATCCCTTACAGCCAGGCCGTGCTTTTCAAGGAGTACGGCTGTGAGTTCTGAGGCTTCGGGCAGGCGTTCATCCAGACCCAGGAGCAGGAAGTTGGCCTGTCCGGGGTAGATTTTTATGCCTGGAATCTCCCCCAGGCTTTGAGACAGGCTGTGGCGCTGCCGGGCGACGTACTCCCTGGTTTTAAGCACAAACTCATGGTCCTGCAGGGCGTACACCCCGGCGGCCTGGGCCAGGACGTTCACCGACCAGAAGGGTTTGATGCCGGATACGGCCCGGACCACCTCAGGGTCTGCCAGGGCCAGGCCCAGGCGCAGCCCGGGAAGGGCGAACATCTTGGTCATGGACAAAAGAACCATGACATTGAAGGGACGGTTTTGCACCAGGCTGTCAAAATCAGGCACAAAATCGCCGAAGGCCTCGTCCACTACAAAAAGGCTGTCCGGAAAGTCCGCGGCCAGGCTGCGTATCCTGCCTGCATCCACGTTCAGGCCGGTGGGGTTGTTGGGGCGGCAGATAAAGACCAGGTCCCGGCCCTGCAGATGGGGTACAAGCTCAGCCGGATCCAGGGCAAAATCCCCGGCCTGGTCCAGGTTGAAGCGCTGCACCTGCAGCCCTGCAGCAAGGCAGGCCCGGGGGTAATCAGCGTAGGTGGGGGCGGGTATCACGGCCCGCTTAAAATCCATGGCCAGCGGAAGCAGAGAAATGATCTCGGCTGTACCATTGCCTGCCAGGACTTCTTCCGGCCGGGTATTGTAGCGCCGGCAGGCGGCCTGCACCAGGTCCCGGGCCCGGGGGTCGGGATAATGGGCCGCCTTTTCCAGGGTGGTGCTTATCAGCGGGCGCAGCCATTCCGGAAATCCCAGGGGGTTTATGCTGGCGGAAAAATCCACAATTGCATCAGGGCTAAGCCCGGACTTTCGGGCCAGGGCAGAGATATCACCGCCGTGGGGCTGCCGGGGGAAGGTGCTCATGTATCAGCCTTCATGGGCATTTTCAATGCCCACTTCTTCAAAGGTTTTAATATCCGCCAGGATTCTGGTGCAGGCATCCAGGATGTGCATGGCCAGGGCTGCACCTGTGCCTTCGCCCAGGCGCATCTCCAGGTCCAGCAGGGGGGCCAGGCCCAAGTGTCTGAGCATGTACTCGTGTCCTGTTTCCCGGGAGCGGTGCCCGGCAAAGAGATACTGCCCGGCTGCAGGGCATATTTCGCAGGCTATCAGGGCCCCGGCGGTGGAGATGAGGCCGTCGCAGACCACCGGGATCTGTCTAGCTGCCGCCCCTATCACCAGGCCGGCCAGTCCCCCGATCTCCAGTCCGCCCACCCTGGCCAGTACGCCCATGGGGTCGGAAGGGTCCGGGCGGTTAAGATTCAGGGCCTTCTTTATGACCCTGGCTTTGAGGTCCAGCCCCTGCTCGTCCAGGCCCGTGCCCGGTCCCACCAGTTCTTTGAGCGGCAGCCCGGAATAAACCGCTATAATGGCGGAAGAGGCAGTGGTATTGCCTATGCCCATGTCCCCGGTGCCCAGAAGGTCCAGGCCCGGGCTTTCAGCCAGATGGTTTACAATGTCAATGCCGGCCTCGACGGATGCTGCTGCCTCCTCCCGGGTCATGGCCGGACCTGTGGCCATGTTGGCAGTCCCTTTGCGGACTTTTTTGTGCAGGATATCCAGGTGCGGATCAAAATCGTGGCTTACTCCCAGGTCGGCCACCCTGACCCTGGCCCCGGCGTGGGCAGCCAGGACATTTATGGATGCTCCGCCCTGCACGAAATTGTAGACCATCTGGGCCGTGACTTCGCTGGGAAAGAGGCTTACTCCCTCTTCCACCACCCCGTGATCCCCGGCACAGGTGACTATTGCTTTCCGGTCAAGCTTTACGTCCAGCCGGCCGCAGATGGAGGCCAGACGGGCCGCGGCCGGTTCCAGCCGGCCCAGGCTTCCCCGCGGCCTGGCCTGGTTTGCCAGGCGCTTAAGGGCAGCGGCTTTTATTTCCTGGTCCGGCTGGGTTATGTTCTGGATGGATTGCTCCAGTAGAGTCATTGGCTGTTCCTTTGATTTGCAGGTGATAATTATTTCAGCCTGAGAGGCATCCCGCTGACCACGAAATAGGCCTCATGAGCCAGGGATGCTGTCCGCTGGTTGATGCGGCCCATCATGTCCCGGTACCTGCGCGAAAGCGGGTCACCGGGGACCAGCCCCATGCCCAGTTCGTTACTGACCACGAAGACATCGCAGGGCGGGGATGCCAGCAGGGCAAAGAAATTTTCCAGCTGCGGGCAGGTGTCTTCCTGTACAATGTCCTGGTGCATGAGATTGCCCAGCCATACTGTGAGGCAGTCCAGGACTGCGGCCTGGGTGTCTCCGGGGAGTCTGGACAGGGCTTGTGCCGGGTCCAGGGGTTCTTCAACAGTTAAAATTGACCGGCCGCGCTCCTGCTGGTGTCTCTGGATTCTCTGGCGCATTTCTTCATCCAGGGCCTGGGCCGTGGCTATAAACGCTTTTTGCTCAAAGGCCTGCATCAGCTGCAGTGCAAAGGAGCTCTTACCGCTTCTGCATCCGCCGCAGATATATGTCACCCGGTTCACTGCCCGGCCTCCTTTATGGCCTCCAGAGAGCCCTGGAAGTGTTTTCTGGAGAAAATTTCCAGGGTGACCACCAGGGGGGAGGTCTTGCTGTCAAAGGTTGTTAAGAGCCGGGTCAGCAGGTCCCTGTCCATGTGCTGCAGCCCCACGTGGTCCCGGCCCTCGCTGTCGAGGGCATGCAGGTGAATTATCCGGACATGGTCCAGCCATCTGTCCAGGCAGGCGGGCAGGTCTTCTCCCCGGACCTGGAGGTGGCCCAGGTCCATACACAGGGAAAAGCCCATATCCAGCACCCAGGGCCAGATGAGTTCATGGTCGTAGTCCAGGTTTTCAATGCATAATAGACCGGGATCAATTTCCCGTGAAAGCTCCTCCAGACTTTTGCGGCACTGCTCCTGCCAGGCGCGCAGGGAGTTTTCGTCCCCGGGGGGATCGTTCAGGTGCACCACCCAGCCCAAAGGGTCCACCGGCTGCATGAGTCCGGCAATGCGTTTCCAGGTTTCTGCACACTTGCGGCGCAAGCTTTCTTCCGGAGCTCCGGGGCTTAGGTCCAGGGGCAGGTGAACGGTGTAGGTAAGACCTGTGTCCGCTGCCAGTGAGTGCATCAAACGTACCTGGGAGGCATCCGGAATGCTGGATTGTTCGCCCGATTCAAACAGGATCAGCTCCACATCATCCACCTTGTCCTGAAGATAATACAGGTTGGGCAGGATGTGGTCGGGGATGATGTAGGAGGTGGTCCCCAGCCGCCAGGTGGAATTGGATTTTAAAGTCAAGAAATACTCCTTATGCCCCCGGACATACGGGGGATTATCAGGCCACCAGGGCGCAGACGGCGCACAGAGCGGCTGTTTCCACAATCTCGGTGGCTGCTCCCACTGTATCCCCGGTGATGCCGCCAATTTTTTTCATGCACCACAGGCTGAAAAGAAACACTGTCAGGGCTGCCAGGATCAGGGCTGCCACCCCGGTACCACCGGCAAAAAGGGCGGCAGTTCCTGCAATGCCAAGAGCCCAGTACATGTCTGACCTGCGGCGGCTGTTTATAAAGATGGAAGCCAGACCGCCGCTGGAGCGGGCGTAAGGCAGCAGGATCATGCTGCATACCTGGGCTGTACGGCCAAGGACCGGGGCCAGGACCAGGGCCTTCCAGGCCATATCCGGGGGCATTGAGGTCAGGGCGGCCCACTTGAGCCCCAGGACGGCAAAAAGGCCCACAACGCCCATGGTTCCCACGTGGCTGTCGCGCATGATATCCAGGATTTTGTCCCTGGACCTGGCGCTGAAAAAACCGTCAGCTGTATCAGCCACTCCGTCCAGGTGCAGAAAACCGCTCAGGCCGGACAAGGCCAGCACCCCCACCAGGGAGGCGGCCATGGGCGGCAGTCCCAGGAGCAGGGCCAGGGTGTATGCCAGACCGGCACCCACACCGATGACCAGTCCGGCCACAGGAAACCATGGCATGGCCCGCCCCAGGGCTGTCTGCGGTATGTGGCCGCCGACAGGGATTATGGTCAAAAACTGCAGAGCGGCTGAAAACGGCTGCAAAAACCTCATTCTTCCTGTCCCGGCTTGGATATAATCAGGGTCCAGTACCTGGGTTCCTGGCTGCAGAGCTCTTTTACATCCTGAAATACTTCCTGGTCCGGGAAGCCGCAGCGGACCACGCCCACTGCCGTCTTCATCCGGCCGCTCTCCTCCAGGGCCTCGCAGATGTCAGTGATATTCTTGTAGGCCTTGAGAAATACCACGTTATCCACCCTGGAGGACATCTCCCGGAGCTTGTCTCCGCCCTGGACTCCCGAGAGCAGGAGCAGGCTTTCCTCGCCCTCCACCAGGGTGGTGTTGGTGGCGGCAGCCGCGGCCTGAAAAGACGTGATGCCGGGAACGGTTTCGATGTATATTTCCGGGGCATTTGTTTGCAGGCTCTGCATTAGGTATCCGAAAGTGGAATAGGTCAGGGGATCCCCCAGGGTGAGAAAGGCTGCGTCCTTGCCCTGGTTCAGTTCAGCCAGAATGGTGTCCACGTGTTCCTGCCAGGCCCTGGAGGCCACTTCCTTGTCCATGGTCATGGGAAAGGGCAGCCTGTGAATCAGGGTGTCCCGGGGAAGATACTCCCTGGCGATGTTTACGGCCAGGCTGTGGTTGTTCTTGCTGGAAGAGGCGCAGAAGATCACGTCCACTCTTTTCAGGATGTTGATTGCCTTGAGGGGGATCAGTTCCGGGTCACCCGGTCCCACTCCTATGCCGTAGAGCTTTCCTTGTCTGTTGTTCATTGGTTTTCCTTTGGAAGTCAAATTGTCAGGAGTCTCCAGTTTTACTTCCTTGCATGTTGCGGTAGTTATCAAGCTTTTCCCGGGTTTCTTCGTCGAATATATCCGGGTAAAGGTGTCCCCCCACCGCGTATATCCCCTGAAGAAGGCGCATGGTGGGTCTGGAAACCAGGACTTCGTCAATAACGTATACCCGGTTCTGCTGTACTGCCTGCAGGAGGTGCAGCCCGGGGCGGTTCTTTATGCTTTGGGGGTCTGCCTGGTTCATGGGGCCGTCCTGGGACAGGTAGACATGGACTTTATCCGCCCTGGACAAGAGTTTTTCCTGCCCGAAATCTGCAATGTTGGTACCGCGTACCTGTCTGGCATCGGCGGCCATGTTTTTCCCGCCTGCAGCTTCCAGTACCAGCATGGGCATGGAATCCTGGGAGAAGGTTTTGAGCTGTTCATGCATGGATTCAAAGAACACGCCTTTTTTATCCTGCACATTTGAGGTCAGGTCCCGGGCGTATTCCAGTCCGGCCGTGAAGTTCTCCTGTATCTGCAGGGCCTGCTCCTCTTTTCCGGTAAGGATGCCCAGTATCTTCCAGTACTTGAACATTTCCTCTTTGCTGCCGGGCTGCAGAGAGACAACGGTGATTCCGGAGCGCTCCAGGGTATCCATGAGCCGGGGATAGGCCCAGTCGATCATGGGCCGCACCAGCACCAGGTCCGGCCTGTGGGCCAGGATTTTTTCCGGGCCTTCCTGATAGGAAAAAGCCGGTCTTTCCAGGGCCTGGGGAGGGTAACACTCGTTCATGCCCACTCCGATGACTTCCTGGTCCAGTCCCAGAGAAAAAAGGTTTTCCGTATGGGCCCCATAAAGAGAGATGATGCGCTTAAAGGGCTCATGCACCTGGATGGTTCTGCCTCCCTGATCCTGGATGCTTTCCTGATCCAGGATTTTCATTTCCGAGGCCCGGGCCTGGCAGCCAGAGTACATAAGGGCCAGAAATACACAGAATATGCTGAAGGCGGTTTTCATCTTGATGTTTAGTATTTGGCAGTTAATAGTTAGTTTCCATCCGGAAAGTCTTTCTTTCCGGATGTTGAAGCTATTGGTTTTCTTTCCGGAAACGAGGAGTTTTTTCTTTTGGCAAGGAAATCAAGCAA
>Ga0207421_10007489_pt1 | contig 11607 bp, 6 predicted proteins | sample SodLakKL_010_SED_4_FD_187542 | JGI IMG/M metagenome (GOLD analysis project Ga0207421, IMG submission 187542) | Alkaline sediment microbial communities from Lake Tanatar, Kulunda Steppe, Russia - 8KL_010_SED (SPAdes) (version 2) | ecosystem: Environmental > Aquatic > Non-marine Saline and... | reverse complement strand
CGATCCGACGCCAGGGCGTGGGCCGTCAGTGCGATGATGGGTACCCCGGGATCGCGAACTTCTCGGGAATCACGAATCCTCCGGGTGGTCTCCATCCCGTCCATCCCGGGCATCTGCACGTCCATGAGAACGGCGTCGTAGTCTTCTTCTGCCATCACTTCGAGGGCGCGAAAACCATCATCGACGCCCCGTGCTTGGAAACCCAGGTTGCCGAGAATCCCCAGCGCCACCTCCTGGTTGGTCGGATTGTCCTCCACCACCAGGACACGGCGACCATCTCCGGTCGCCCGGCGGGATCGCTCCCGCACGAGGTGGCGGGTGGCGAGGGATCTCCCGAGAGCGTCATCCGAAGGGTCCCCGCCCTCCATGGCCAGCGCGAGCACGCCGCGGAGTTCCTCCCTGCGTATGGGTTTGCTGAGATATCCATCGAAACCGATGTCAGCCAGGCGTCGCGGTTGACCGCGCATGGCCATCGATGTCAACATGACAAGCCGCAGATCACGGAGCCTGTCATCGCCGCGTACCAGCGATCCCAACGCTTCCCCATCCATACCCGGCATCTGCATATCCACGAGCAGTAGACGGAAGGGATCCCCGGACCTTCGGGCGCAATGCAAAACCTCGAGTGCCCGGCTGGGATCCTCCAGGGTCGTGGTACGCATTTCCCAGCCGAGGAGCATACTCGAGAGGATCTCCCGGTTCGTCGCATTATCGTCGACGACGAGTGTGCGCACACCCCGTAGGCCCTCCATGACCGGGGGGCGCGGGTCGGGGACCCGGGCGGGTCGTGCGAGCGAGATCGTAAACCAGAAAGTCGAGCCCTCGCCTTCTCGGCTGTCGACCCCCATCTCGCCATCCATCCGCGTAACCAGCTCCCGCGAGATCGCAAGACCCAACCCGGTGCCCCCGTATTTCCGCGTGGTCGAAGAGTCCACCTGGGTGAAGCGCTTGAATAGCGTCTGCAACTTGTCCCGGGGGATGCCAATGCCGGTATCTTCCACGGTGAACATCAAGCGCATCCGGTTCTCGCCCTCGTCGTCCCCCGTCGTCACCGGGTGTACCGAAAGCGCCACCTGGCCCTCGGGGGTAAACTTAATGGCATTGCCCACCAGGTTTGCCAGGATCTGTCGGATTCGACCGGGATCCCCCCGCAAAGTCTCGGGAATCCCGGGGTGCACATAGGACAGGAGTTCCAATCCCCCCTCCTCGGCGCGCAGGGCCATGCTGTCGGCGAAATCCTCCACGAGGCCCACGAGGTCGAAGTCGATTTCCTCCATCTCCAGGCGGCCTGCCTCGATCTTGGAAAAATCCAGGATGTCGTTAATCAACCCGAGGAGTGCCTCCCCGCTGATGTGAATCGACTCGGCATAGCGCCGGCCCTCGCCACGGATACCACTGTCCAACAAAAGACCCGTCATGCCCAGGATCCCGTTGAGCGGTGTACGCACCTCGTGACTCATGTTGGCCAAAAAGTCCGCCTTGGCCCGGTTGGCGTCCCGCGCCTTTTCGGTTTCCTCGGCCAAGCGCCGGTTCAACACCTGCAGTCGTCGTTCGCTCTCCTTTTGTTCGGTAATATCGATGGTGGTCGCCATGACCCGCTTCACACCATCTACCACCACCGGGCTCAGCCTGACCAGTTCCCAAAAGATCCTCCCTTGGATATCCCGGTTCTTCCATTCGAACTGCTGCGGGCCTTCGCGAACGGCCCTCCGGATATTGGCGAGTGCCTCATCGAAACCGTATGGGGAAGCCAGCCAGAAGGCGTTGTTTTGTAGTTCCGACAGCGACGAGAGCCCATACATCTTCCAGGCGTTTGGGTTGGCATCCACGATTTCTCCGGTCCGGTGATCGTGGATAATGATGGAGACGGGCGATTCCATGAACAGGTGACGGAATTGCTGCTCGCTCTCCTCGCGCGCCCGATCCGCGTGCACCCGCTCGGTGATGTCCTGCGAGGTACCCACCACGCCCACCACCGCCCCTCCATCGCGAAGCGGGGTGGCCCCAATCCGATGCCAGCGCCACGATCCGTCCGCGTGCTGCACGCGACACTCCGCGACATCGCCCGCATCCGCACCCGCGAGGGCATCGGAGAAGAAGGACCGGCAGACCTCGCGGTCCGAGGGATGGGCGAAATCCTCCATGGTGCATCCCATCACCTCGCAAACGGGGTGCCCGAGCATCGCCTCCCAGGCGGGAGAAACGAAGGTGAGGCGACCGGCGTCGTCGGTCTTATAGATGATGTCGTAGGAATGGTCCACCAGGAGCCGATATCGCTCTTCGCTATCCCGGAGAGCGTGCTCGGTCATCTTGCGCGCGGTGATGTCGCTCTGGGTGCCGAAGGCGCCGATGATGTAATCCCCATCGTACACGCAGCGATAATCGCCGAGGATCCAGATCTCGGACCCGTCGAGGCGGCGTTCACGGGTCTCCGCGCGCAGGCTCCCCTCGCGGAACAGCTGGTGTTCCTTTTCGATGGGTAGGTTCTCCACGAAGAAATCGGCGACGCGCTGTCCGACGAAATCGCGATCATCCCGGGCGCGATACTGTTTTACCATGGCGCGGTTAACCCGGGTAAACTGCAGCGTGCGGAACATCTCGCTTGCCGCGCCCTGATCCACCCTCGCCACTTCCCGGTGGATGGGCCTGGGTAATTCACTGAAGAAGAACCCGCTGATCGATTGGGAAAAGAATAGTTCCAGCTGGCGCCGGCTCTCCGCCAGGGCACGCTCGGCGGCCCGCTGCTCGGTGATATCGCGAAACACCATGACGACCCCGGTCGCCTCACCCGTTTCATCGGTGATCGGGGCGGCCGAGTCGGCGATATCCAGCTGCTTTCCGTCCCGCGTGAGCAGGATGCTGTCGTCTTCCAGCTCCACCACGCGACCCGAGCGCAACACCTCGATTGCCGGATTCGGCACGGGCTCCCCGGTTTGGGCGTGCACGATGTCGAGGATATCCGTGATCGGCGCACCCAGGGCATCCCGGATGGGCCATCCCGTGAGCGATTCCGCTACCGGGTTCATCCAGGCCACACACCCGCGCACATCGGTGGCGACGACGGCATCGCCGATCGAGTCCAGGGTGGCCCGTAGGTTCTGTTCGCTCTCCAGCACGGCCTGCTCGGTACGCTTGGCGGCGGTGACATCGACCACGACGGCCAATACACCGCCCTGCGGCAGCGGCACGGTGCGGGCCTCGAACCAGTGGTCGTGGGTTTCCCCGGGAAGTGAATACTCCAGCACCTCCAGCGCACCACCCCGGATGACGCTTTGGATGTGGGCGCGGAATGCCTCCGCCAAATCCGCGGGAAAGATCGTATCCACCCGGCGGCCGACCAATTCCTCCCGCGGCAGGTAGAGCAGTTCCTCCGTCGAGGTGAAGACATTGACGAATTCCCCGTCTTCACCAAGGTGGAACACCATGTCCGGCAGCGCCTCGAGCAACGTGCTCAGGTAGTCCTGGTTCTCGCGGAGGGCTCGGGCCCGCCCATGCTCATCGGTCACGTCAAATATGGCCCCGTCGAGGAAGCAGGGGTGGCCCGTTTCGTCGCGCATCGCCCTGCCGTTTTCCCGCACCCACCGATGCCCTCCGTCGGCGTGTCGAACGCGGTAATCCACGGCGTAGGGCTCATCCCGTTCGATGGATCCCTGGACGGCGGCGGCCACCGCGTCGCGATCCGCCTCGTGGATCACGCTCTGGAATGTGCGGCGGTGATTGCCCAAAAAGTCCGCGGGCGGATATCCCGTGATGTCGGTGATGGCATCGCTGAGGTATTGCATGGTCCAGTGCGCATCGGGCTTACAGCGAAAGATCGCCCCGGGCACGTTATCCACCAGGTTGGTAAAACGCCGCTTCTGTTCGGCGAGAACGCGGGCGTGATCCTTGCGCTCGGTGATATCCATCGCCATCCCGATGTTTCTCACCACGCGCCCCTCCCCGTCCCGTACGGGGAAAGACCGGGCCCAGATCCATCGAACCGCATCGTCGGGCCGAAGGATGCGATACTCCATGTCAAAATGTCCTTCTTCGGCGTATTGCGCATAGGCACGGGCAACACCGGGACGATCCTCGGGGAGGATGGAGGCGAAGAACTCCGAGGGATCGCGATAAAGAGCGGCGCGACTACGGCCCCAGATGCGCTCGTAGGCCGGGCTGATATAGAGCATCTCCTCGGTGTCGGCGCTGCGAATCCAAAAGACCTCTTCCAGCCCCTCGGCCAGCTGTTCAAAATGACGGTTGTGCGCTCGCAGCCGCGTTTGCACCCGGTCTCGCACGAGGAGTGTTGCGACGTGTCCCGCGTAGATCTCGAGTTCCTCACTGCAGCCGATCTCCCGCCCCGGGGGCATCAAAAGGATGGCATCACCCACCGGGGTCCCCTCGCCCGAGGTCAGCATGATGACGTAGATGGGCCCGAGATCGAGGGTGTCCTCGATGGTCCGGAGCGCATCTTCGGGAAGGGCGCCCATGGAGGTGGCACCGAGCCCGTCGAAGCGCACCGGGCGCCCGCTTTCAATCGTGGCGATTCGCCGCGGGTCGAGCGACCACTGTGCGCCCTCGAGCGAGACCCCGAGGATGGATTCGGCCCGGGAGAGGGCCGCCTCATCACCCACCAGCGCCGCGGTGGTGGAGTGGGTCCGGTCCTCGTCGTAGAGGTTGATGCCCACGTATGCGGCGCCCGAGAGACGGCGAAAAGCGGAGGCGAGTACACGATGATCGATGGGGTGCACCAGGGACACGAGCTCGGCGGTCAAAGACGATAATACCTCGGGATCCCGATTCGGCCGGGTCGTCACATCCCGCAGCGTCGAGAAGAATCCCCCGCTGTCGGATGCGTCCAGTTCGAGCGCGAGCGTCCGGTTCCCCTGCCCGAGGTGTATCCTGCGGGGCCCGCCTTCGCGCAGGAGCGCCTCGACCTCCGCGGGGATGTCGGCCGCATCCGGGCCCACACCCTCGAGCAGCGCGTTTCCCCGACTTCCCACGGGGTCTTCCTCGAGCCCCAACAGGTCCATCCACGCGCGGTTGGCCGAGACGATTTCGTGGTCAATGCAAACCCCGTCCCTATCCCGGATGATCGCGTGATACGCGATCCCCGTGACGGCACCCGCCGCACCCTCTCTCGCCTTGTCCAACATCTTATCTTCCCTCCCGGGGTGATGCCGCGCCCGGGGACGTTCCGGGACAATCATCCGCGGCGTAAACGATGACGCGGTCACGACCTGCACGTTTGGCGGCATATAGGGCGGCATCCGCACATCCCATCAGGGCGTCGACGCTTGCGTGGTCTTTGCACCCGGCCACACCGATGCTGATGGTAACCCGTTGCGGTGCTCCCCGCGTGGGCAGGGGGCGTTGTGAAACCAGGCGACGCATCTCTTCGAAGATGCCAACGGAGCCGCGGGCGATGATCAAAAACTCCTCCCCGCCGTAGCGCCCGAGGATGTCGTCCTCCCCGAGGGCATCGGCCATCACCCGTGCGACCCGGCGGAGGACGTCATCGCCCACCTGGTGACCACCGGCGTCGTTTACGCGCTTGAAGTGATCGATATCGGCCAACCCGACGCTAAAAGACGCTGCCGTGGGAGACCCGGCCTCCATCTCGCGGCCCAGGAGACGAAGAATCGTGCGGCGATTGTACAGGCCGGTCAACGAATCCCGCGCGGCCTCGCGGGATAGGGCCCGCGTGACGCGGTTCAACCGCGACTGCAGCGCCAGTGTCCGTTCCGCTACGCCCAAGCGGGCGCGCAGTTCGTTGACGTTGAAAGGCTTGGTCAGGTAATCGTCGGCACCGAGCTCCAACCCCTCGACGACACTCTCCTCATCATCCCGGGCCGTGAGCAGCACGAGGTACGGTGGGTCCGTCGTCTCCAGGGCACGCACGCGCCGACAGATCTCGGGCCCCTCGAGACCCGGCATCATCCAGTCGAGGATGGCCATGCGCGGTGCAGCCAGACCCGACAGGATCTCCCAGGCGGCACAGCCGTCGGAGACCGCCACCACACCGTGTCCCATCCGCTCCAGAACATGCGTAAGCATCCTCCGCTGCGTGCGATCGTCCTCGGCGATCAGTAAGTCCATCGGTCCTCACCCAAATCCCTTCTGCTGAATCCATCCGTCGCGTCCGCCACTTCCTCCCCCTCGCGCGGATGGGCGAAAGCGTCGCCCGGCGTGGGGGGAAGCCGCGTCCACCCGCGTTCACCATCCTAGGGCCAGTCGAGCGTGGGGATCACGCCGGATCTACATACCTATTTGCACTATCGGCAATGTCGCCGCTTTCCTTCAGTCCGGGATGCAGGTTTGATCGGCGCCCGGGCGAAATGACACGTGGACGATGTGAAGCGATACAACCCCAATGGCGCACCCAAAACCCGAGCGCGCCGCGTATACCGCACACACAAGTCATCCCTGAGAGGGGTAGCCATCGTGAACCAAGACATCCTTCGACCCTTTGCCTCGACGCGCCGACCCCCGGACCCGGGCCCGCTGGATCCGGATGCGACCGCCGTCCTGGTGGTAGACATGCAGTACTTCGATGCCCATCGCGACTGGGGGTATGGCCACACCGCCCGCCGGCTGGGAGTCGCCGAGCACCTGGAACCCTACTTTCGCACCATCGACGCCATAACCCCACGGATCCAGCGAATCCTGTCCGTCGCCCGCGATCGCGGCTTTGAGTGCATCCACCTGCGCGTGGCCGAGCGCACCCCGGATTCCCGGGACGTCGGGTACAAGCAGCTGGTACGGGGCCTGGTGGTGCCGCCCGACAGCAAGGAGGGCGCGTTTCTGCCGGGGCTTACGCCCCTCACCGGAGAACTGGTGATCAGCAAATCATCCTCGGGCGTCTTCCCCGCGACGAACCTCGATCGGATCCTGCGAAACATGGGGATTCGCCACCTGGTATTCACCGGAACGGTCACCGGTGGGTGCGTGGAGAGTGCCGTTCACGACGCCGCGGACCTGGGTTATGGCGTCATGGTGGTCGACGACGCCTGCGCCGATACGCGCCTCGATGCACACCGCGATGCCCTCGCGCGCATGGAGGGCGGGAGAACCCGCGTCGTATCCACGTCCGAATGCATCGGGTACATGCGGGCGGCCCCCCGGCGTGATCCCGCGAATCGTAGCGGCCTACACCGGGTCAAACCCTATCTGCCCCGCGAAACGGCCGCACCCCCGGGGGCGGAAAACCCGACCGATCACATCTTTCCCGAGGCCATCCCCCTTCCGGTCACCGGGGAACGAACCGCCCTGCTACTGCAGGATTTCCAGCGACTGTACTGCGATCCCGGTTGCGGCCCCGGGGGCGAAGAGACGCCCGCCCCTGATCCCGGGGAAACCGGGTACTACTACGACGAGGTCACCGCCGCACTGCGGGGCTCCGCGCAGCTGCTATCGTCCTGTCGCAAGGCGGGCGTACTCCCGATCCACGTGCGGACGGCCGGTCTCCTCCCGGGGGGCCGGGACCTCTCCCCGCGCCTGCGGGCCGGGGGAATCGGGGTCAGCGTGGCCGACACCGCGGCGGCGTGGATGCCTCCACTCGCCCCCGGACCCGGCGAGATCGCCATCGAGAAGCCGGGGATTGGCGCCTTCCACGGTACGGGTCTCGACGAACGGCTCCGCCACCTCGGCATCGAGCACCTGATCCTCGGCATCGTCTCCCCCGACGCGGGCCTCGAAGCGACCCTGCGCAGTGCCACCGATCGCGGCTACGGGGCCATCATCGTCCCGGAGGCCTGCGCCGTCGGGCATCCCCGTCTGCGCCACCGCCTGCTGCATATGGAGGTGGGGATTATCAACGTTCGGAATCTCGCGGACATCTTGCGGGAGCAGGACACCCAGGGGTCCTAGCGTAGAGCGACCCACGCGAAGGGCGGGGCCCCGGTATCCGGCCCCGCCCCGCTTCCCCCGATTCCCGATCCTACCCCCGGCAATCCTTACTCCATGCGCTCCCCGCATTCGGAGCAGAACCTCGTACCCGCGGCACTTTCCGTCCCGCAGCGTTCGCACTTGACGAGGCTGAGATCCTGGCCACAGTTGGCGCAGAAGTTCCCCTCACCGGCGGGTTTCTGGCAGCGCGGACAGGTGGTTTGCTTGGCCTCGATATCGCCCGTGTACACCTGCGTTTCCGACGCACGCTGCTTGATATCCGAGACCATCTTGTCCGCCCGGGCGGCCGAAACCTCGACGTTCGCGTGGGGCGCACATTTTACACACAACCCGCTATCCCCGTTCCAATCCGAAGCACAGACCCACTTGTGGCAGCGAGGACACCGGGTGAAGTGGCCCTTGGCCTCGTTCTGGGCAACCTCGAAGGCGGCCTCGTGTTCCTTGTGCCACTGGGGACTCATGCCATGGAACCGCTCGCCGGCGTTATAGGATCCCCGGTGCAGGGCGGAACCGACGCGGTGTTGCCCGAGCATGGAGGCACCCATGGATGCCATGCGCCCGAGGTTTCGCAGGGTCTTGCCCCGCTTGTAATTCTTGCACTCGATGAAGCTGGTCTTGAACCCGTCGCGGCAGATGTCACACATGAAGGTGAACTGGAAACCGGCCTCGGTACTGTTGTCGGCGAAGTTGCTGGTAAATGGTTGTATACGACTCATTACTCCCCTCCTCCTTGGGACGGTGTGTCAGGGATTTGCAATGGCTTCCCACAGGATCTACAGGTCTCGCCCACCGGGGGCTGCTCCGTCGCACACTTTCCGCTGGAACATACCACCAGCAGGCGCGCATCGCATGCATCACAGTAGTCTCCAAAGAATGTCCCCGCCCCGCAGGAGGGGCACGTCGTCTGCAGTTGCAACCCGCAACTGGAGCAGTGTGTCCATCGCTTCTTCACGGGGTTCCGACATTTCGGGCAACGCTGCGCGTGGGGGTCCACCCGCCCACAGAGGGGACAGGTGCCCGCCATCGGGTCAATAAGTTCATCGCAGTAACGACATGGTTGCAGGTAACCGATCACTCCCACTCCTCCTCGGGTGCCGGATCGCCCCGCCAGCGGGCGGAGTCATCGCGGGTGCTGGTGTTGAAGGTCAATAGGTCCAGGACATCCCGCTGCCATCCCTCGGGCGTACGGTGGATCACGCGGCCGATGAATCGATCCCGCAGTTCCTGCAGGCACGGCATGGCCGCCACCGCGGCCGCGTAATGCACGTATCGCGGTTCGGACAACCGCGGGGTCGGGAGGTAGATGGGTTCGCGGCGGAAGTTGATGGTGAGCATGCACCGGCTGAGGTGTCGGGCGGCCCTCTCGGCTTCGCCTTCCAGTTCCGCGCGCCCGATGTCCGGGTAGATATCGCGGGACACGAGCCGGAAGAAGTACGTGGCCCGCCCGCCCTCCTCGCCCGCGACCTCCATGGCCAGGGCATTGCCGGGTCCGGGTGCCGCGCCCAGCATGGGCACAAGGAACCAGATATAATGCCCCGTGCGATCGTCTCCGAGGAGACCGCGCTTGGTTCCGAGGTAAGCATCCTCGGTGTCGGCCAGGGAGCGGAGGTAATCGTAGTATTCGCGGCAGCCCAGATCCTCCATGCGCGCCCGGAAGGCGTTCCAGGTACCGGGGTGGATGGCTTCCAGCTCGGCCCTGCGCGCCGCCCGCCCATCCCGCAGGAGCCGGGTGAGGTTGTGGATGCGCACCGGCCCCACTGTGGGCAGCATGGCGTCCAACTCGCGCGCCGTGCGCGCCGCCAAAGCATCCAGCGCCTCGGAGAGACGCGCGGCGAAATACCCGTGGGCACGCCCCATCCCCGAAAGTTCTATCGTGGTCCCGTACTCCGCCTCGACGCGAAGGGAATAATCGCCCTCGGAGACGTCGGAGACCAATCCAAACGGTATGCGGACCACGCCCTCGCCATCGGTGACCAGGACGAGGGCGGTCTCGTACAAGCGAACGGCGCCCTTGCCCTCGAGCGTGCGGCCATCCTCCCGTGCCCGGTACTCGGCGGGAATCCCGTCCTCCACGATGCCCTCGTACATGAGATAATCGCGGACGATGAGATCATTGCGGCGGGTATTGAGATCCCGGGAAAACCCGCGGAAGTGGCGACCCAGGTGGGAGAACACCAGGGATTCCCCGGTAAGCAGTTCGACGCATACCCGATAATCCTCGGATCGAATGCGTGAAATGTTGCGATACGAGATCACCTGGGCGTTTCCAAAACCACCCCCGAGCACGAGGTGTTCGTCGTCTAATTCGATGCGGGCGTCTTCTGCGGCGGCAAGCACCTGTTCATCCCGGTTCATGCAAAATGTCCCGCTATACCGCAGAATCTCCGCCCGTCGCTCTTCGGCCACGGCCCACCTCCTCTTCTGTTACGGGATCACCCGTTCAGAATCCTATTCTCCTGATTCATCGCAGGTTCCTCCCGGAATTCGACAGCACCTCGAACATCGCCGCGATTTTCCCCGATGAAGCGCATCGCATTCACGGGCTTCGACGGTTTGTCGGCGGCTTCCCTCGGGCATGAGGTCACAAGGAGGGAGGGAGCAGACATGCACGGCGAGCGAAGGTACCGATCCGCGATCCTGCTGTTCGCCATGGTACTCCTCTTGGCGACCGGGTGTGGGGATCGCGACGACACCGTTCCCGTACCCACGGATATTCCACCACCGGGTGACCTGGAGGGCATGCAAACGGCGCTGTTTGCGGCCGGATGATTCTGGGAACCCGATGCCCGGTTCGGGCTCATAGAAGGCGTACGGTCGACGCGCACGGGGTATGCCGGGGGCACCACCCCGGATCCCACGTACCGCGATATCGGCGACCACATCGAAGCCCTCGAGGTCGTATTCGACCCCGAGATCATCGAATACCCGGCGCTGCTTGAGATCTTCGGGCAGGCACACGATCCCACGGCGCGCGCGTTTTCGCGCCAGTACGCCAGCGCGCTCTTTCCCGTGGACGACGTGCAAAAGGCCCAGGCGATCGCATTCATAGACGCCTTCGATCCGGCGGCGGGTCGAACCGTGCGCACCGAGATCGTCCCGGGGGCACGCTTCTACGTGGCGGAAGATTACCACCAGAAGTTCTACCTGCAGCGCATACAGGGGGCATGGGAGGCATTGGTGGCACACCACGGTGGCTTCTGGGAGGCGGTGCAAAGTCCCGAGGCCGCGCGGCTAAACGGATACGCCGCCGACTCGGGATCCGGGGAAGATCTCCTGGACTACCTATCGGAGGTGCCGCTGCCCGAGGCGACCCGCGTACGCATCATCGAAGCCTTCGAATCCCGCTAGCCGCCCTACCGCCGGGGCCAAGGCGCAAATCGGGCCCGGGGAGCCGTGCGGCCACCCCGGGCCCGTCGTGATCACCTCGCGGAGCGGGCGGCCGCGCCTACTCTTCTTCGGCGGTAACTTCCACTTCCACGCTACCCTCCGGGCCGTCGACGATGCTGAAGGTGATGGTCGCTTCACCCTCGGCCTCGGCGGTGACGACGCCGGTCTCCTCGTCCACGCTCACGATTTCTTCGTCGCTACTGGACCAGGTCCCCTCCATCTCGCCGGTGAACACCTGGTTGTACTGGTCCCGCACCTCGAGGACCGTCGAGAGGTCGAATTCCTCGCCCACTTCGAGCACGAGGGCTTCGCCATCGTTGATGATGACGGTGG
>Ga0207421_10007488_pt1 | contig 11608 bp, 11 predicted proteins | sample SodLakKL_010_SED_4_FD_187542 | JGI IMG/M metagenome (GOLD analysis project Ga0207421, IMG submission 187542) | Alkaline sediment microbial communities from Lake Tanatar, Kulunda Steppe, Russia - 8KL_010_SED (SPAdes) (version 2) | ecosystem: Environmental > Aquatic > Non-marine Saline and... | reverse complement strand
GTTAAGCACTCATCCATCACCCGGCCCATTCAAGGGCCGGGTGTTTTTTTATGTAAACATTTACCGTCCTTTAGTGGATGACAACCTGAAAGTCCCGTGCTACACTTGAAGTAGGACTGAAAAAAAGGATGATGCATGTGGACTTTCTGTTATTGGTTGTGGGAATCGCTTTGCTGGTCAAGGGTGCGGACTGGTTTGTCCGTGGGTCTTCGGATGTGGCATATTATTTCAAGATCAGTCCCTTTGTCGTCGGGCTGACGATTGTCGCTTTCGGGACAAGCGCCCCCGAGGCCGCCGTCAGCATCATCGCCGCCTTGAGAGGTCAAGGCGAGCTCTCATACGGAAACATTGTCGGTTCCTCTATGGCGAATCTCTTGCTTATTTTAGGCCTCAGTGCCATTTTGACGCCAATTGCCATACGGACGCGTATCATCAGAAAAGAGTTTCCGTTCGCCATCTTCATCGTGTTGATGGTGTTTTTGTTCACCATCATCGGCGCGGAATATCTGAACCGGATCGAAGGGCTCATCCTGCTTGTGATTTTCGCCGTTTTCATGGCGATGCTCTTTAAAAGCATCCGCACGGAAAAAAAGGAAGCATTGCCAGAACGTAATGTGCCCGCGTTGAAACAATCCGTTATCATTCTCATACTTGGGCTCGCCGGCATTGTGCTTGGTGGGAACCTGACCACGACGCACGCTTCAAACATCGCCGTCGAACTCGGGATGAGCGAGCGGCTGGTCGGGCTTTCCATTGTGGCGGTAGGGACGTCCCTGCCCGAATTGGCAACGATCATCGCCAGTTGGCTCAAAAAGGAAAACGACATCGCCATCGGAAACATCATCGGTTCGAACATCTTCAATCTTGCGTTCGTCCTCGGCATCAGCGCGTCGCTTGAACCGATCGCTTTGAGCCGGATCATGCGTATCGACATGGTGATGTTGCTGGTGGTCACCTTGATCGCTTACTGGTTCGCGATCACCGGGAAAATCCTCACCAAGCTCGAAGGGTCGATGCTAGTGATTCTTTACGTGGCATATCTCACGTTTGTGATCATCCGGAATTGAATACACAAAAAGAAATGGAAGGCTCCCTTCAAAATCCGGGGACCTTCCATTTTTTATGTTTTAAAGCCTTTGCGTTTTTGTTCGCCCCATTCATGGCTTTCCTTCAGGGCCGAGAAGTAGCCGCGGACCCGGTATAAACTGATGAGTTGGCGATAGCCGAAGTTTTCAAAGATCGCGAACAGGACGAGAATGAAGGTTTCTTTTTTGGTGAAATGGATGCGGTCTTTTTCCAATATGAACAGTGAAATCAGGGAGACGATGATGCCGAAGACCACCGTCGCGATGAAGATGAGCAGGATGATCGGCGGATTGAGCAATCCGAGGGTAAGCGCGGTGATAAGCATGAGGTATGCCTGGATCTCAAGGAGCGGGCCGACCATCTCGAAGATGAGAAAATAGGGAAAGCCGAGCATGCCGACTTGTTTGAAGGCGGGGTTGAATGTCATCCTTCGGTGGTAAGAGAGGATGTCAATCAGTCCGCGATGCCAGCGGTTGCGTTGTCTGAGCAGACCGCGCATCTCATCGGGCAGTTCGGTGTAGCATTCCGCGTTGAAGACGTAATCGACATTGAAACGTTTTTTCTCGGCGAGCGCGTTGCGGTTCATGCGGACCACGATTTCCATGTCTTCGCCCACCGTATCCTTGTTGAAGGAAGAGACGCTGGTCAGATAACCGCCCGCTTCGATCAAGGCGTTCCGCTCAAAGACGCCAAAGGCGCCTGAGATGATGAGCAGGCTTTTGAGTCGTGCCCAGCCGATCCGACCGGTGGTGAAGGCCCGCAGGTATTCAAGGGACTGCAGTTTCACCAGTGTCTTTGTAGGGAGTTTGTTTTCTTCGACCTTGCCTTGATGGATGCGCGCGCCGTTTGAAGGATGGATGTTTCCACCGAGGGCGATGGTCTCCTTGGTGGAATCGAGGGTGACGCTGATCAGTTTCAGGAGGGCGTTGCCCTCGAGCACACTGTCCGCGTCGATGCCGCAGAGATATTCGTTGCGTGCCACATTGACACCGACGTTGAGCGCATCGGCTTTTCCTCCGTTTTGTTTGTCCACCACAACAAGGTTCGGGATTTTTTTGGAAGTGTAGATGCCCCGGATCGGCCGTGTGGTCACATACGACTGATAGGGATGGTGGTGGCGCTCCAGATTGAAATGGTCGATCAGGGTTTTGAGCGTGTTGTCTTTGGAGCCGTCGTTGATGACGACGACTTCGTAGGAAGGATATTTGAGATTGAGCAGTGAGGTGACGCTTTCCTTGATGGAGAGTTCTTCGTTGTATGCCGGAGCGAGGATGGAGACTTTCGGAAGCACGTTCTTTTCATATAGCATGCTCGGTCGTTTGATGCGCCAAAGCCGTATCTGCCGTCTCGCCCCGTAGTGGCTGAGCAGGGTCAGTAAGACATAAAGACTGTTCACAACGATATAGTAGATGACGATATAAAGGTTGTAGGCGATGACGAACTCTTCAAGCGTATCGCGGTCAAACGCGAACGTTCCGAGTTGGCTCTGATGGAGGAAGAATATCAACGGGAAGATTAAAAGCGCAAAATAGAGCCAACGTCTCAAATAGCGCTTTTTGTCTTTTTCCTCTTTTGCGGAGGGTTTTTGAGTCTGGGGCGGTACGAGCGGTGAAAGTCCGAGTTTTTCAAGGATGTCTTTTTTGAGATGGACTCTGAGTTCGTTTTCAAGTTCGGGCATCGCGTCGAGATAAAGGCTCAGAAAGGAAAGCACTTCGTGTTCGTAGTGCGGGTCCTTGTTTTGGTTGAGAAAGCCGATCATCTCATAGTAAAGGCCTTGTTCGACAACCGCCTTAAGCAGGTCGATATTGGTCCTGCTCGGCGATGAGATGGCTTGGAAGATGAGGTACTCGATCCGGCTTGCGAGCGCTTCGGTGATGAGGGTACGTTTTCTCTCGTCGTCTGTTTTGGCGAACATCCGTATGAGCTCGGGAATGACTTTGGGATTGTTCGCGACCATGGTCTTGAGCGCATCAAGGCGTTCGCTGTCATATTCCGTTCCGTCGATGTGGCTGACGATGGTCTTGAGCGAAGCGGGTCGTTTGCCGCGCGCAAGGGCCTTGTAGGCCTGCTCGACGATATAGGGGTCATGGTGGAAATAATAGTGGCCTTCGTCCAAAACTCCAGGGTCCGAAACGGAGAGAACGTCCGCGGCGAGCCTGTGAAGGTTTGCGGCTTCCCTGGGTGTGGTGGCGTAATCTTTTTTGGGGTCGTATCTCGTCTCGCGTTGTTGTTCGGTCCATTTGAACTGCCGAGTGACATAGGCGAGAATCTCGGGCGAGGGGGTGGTTTTCGCAAGTTTCAAAAAGAAGCGGATGATTGCGTAGTTGTAGTTGTATCTGAAATGATCGAACGCGTGTTCGAGGGAGAGCTGTTGGTTGACAAGAAGGCTTGTGATGGTTTCGTTATAGGATTCCGAGGCACCGATTAAGCTTTCAAGGACAGGGATGAGTGTGGTGTCATCCAGTCGGTTTTTAAGGGCGTTGACGATATAGAACCGTACCGTTTCATCGGTTTCCTTTTTAAGCCTTTCCACCAGTGTTTCTTTGACGTCCACGGTCTGTACATACCCAAGGTAGAAGGCCACCTCTTTGCGCCTTATGGCAAAGGGGCTTGAAAGGCGTTTTTTAAAGAAGCGGATGAATCCGAGGGTTGTGATGTCTCCCAGGAAATCGCCATAGACATCCTGGGTGAGACGGATCTGTTCCTGGACATTGATGAATTCGCTTAAGAGATAATGTTTCGTGGTGTTGAAAGGAACGTCCTTTTTGTCGAAATATTTGTCGAAGATATATTGGCGTGTCATGGCGACTCTCTGCGCATGGCGTCGGTGCCGTCTTTTTTGTGCGAAGATGAGGGCGATGATGAACAGTGAAAAACCCAAAAGAAGGAAGAGCACACTCAGGACGTGTTGCATGGTCAAATCGATCATTGCCTGTGCCTCCGCGCTTTTTGGCGTCGGATGAAGCCAAGCAACTCTTCAGGATAGATCGGTTTTTCCAGTATCAGATCGACCCCGAGCTGATTGGCGCGGCGGATGGTCTGTTCATTCTTGTTGTGGCTTGCCATCACATAAGGAATCTGGCCACGGTTATAATGTTCGTTGAGCTTTTGTTTGAGCGCGAAGCCATCAAGCTTCGCGAGGTTGATCTCGGAGATGATCATCTCGATGGTGTATGTGTCAATGATGTCCAAGGCTTCATATACGTCGGGTGTCGTGATGACTTTGAAGTTCTCACGTCGGAAGAAGCGCTCAATCAGGTTTTGGTTGATCTCATCCTCGTCGATGAGGAGAATGTAGCCTTCGACAAACGCTTCCTCGTCGTTGGTCCGATCAATGATTCGGCCCGTTCCTTTTTGTTTGGCGATGTTGATGCGCGCAAAACCATGGTCGAAAAGATTGCCGAGGCGCTGTGTCTGCGGGAGTTCGGCATCGATTTCCCTGCAGGTGACAATGCTGATGGATACCGTGACTTTTTCGATGAAAAGGTCTGAGGCCGCGACGGCGTTGCGAATCTTATTGGCGCGTTCCTGCATGATCTTCAGTGTGACATCCGGAACATAGACGAGAAAAAGGGCGCCGCTGTGTTTGAAGGCAAGTTCGTTGTTATCAAGGATCTGTTCAATCAGATAGGCCACGGTCTTGATGGTGTCGTTGCCGGCGTTGATGCCGTAATCACGGTTGATGGAAGATAGTTGGTCGACGTTGATGAAAAGCACGCCGTGGTCTTTTTCTTCATCGAAACATTCCTGGACGTCTTTTCGTTCCATGAATTCCCGGAAGAAGCGTTCGTTATACAAACCGGTGACCGGATCGCGAAGCACCTTGTCTTCCGTGTTTTCAAGGGTTTGTTGCAAGATATTCAGTTCCTCTTTCAGGGACTCGGATTCTTCCTCTTTTTCGCGCAGTCTTTTTTCCGCCTTGTGGATGGTGGAGCGGAATACGGAAGGCGTCTCGATATTATACATCCGACGCATCCGCTTGATGAAAGCGTCAAGATGGATCAACCACCGTTCCCCTTTCTTTTCATGGATGATATCGAAAAACCGGTTCCAAAGGGTGCGTCCTTTGTGAGGGGAAGAGACCTCGAGGGTGTCGGGATCGATGGCGATGTCGCTATCTTCGAAGACTTTCAGAATCTCTTCTACAGATGAAAAGGCCTGAAGGCGTTTGATGGCCTGTTCACAAAGTGCGGCATAATCATAGGTGCGCCGGTTTTTTTTGCTCGAGGCGACAAGGTAGCTCGAGTTATAGAAATTGCTGCGGGAAAGCGTCGCATAGGCATCGCGGTAGACGTCTTGAGACAAGGTCGCCCCTTTAAGCGGAAGAACACGCTTGATGGTCAGTGGATGGATGCTTTTGAGGACCGGCTTGAGAAAATCGGTGCTTGGGACATGATGCTCCGCAAACTGACGGATGCTTTCAAGTCGCTTGTCGTCCGCACCTTTCTCATGGGAAAAAAGCCATCCTGAAAAAAGCGAACGACTTGTTTCGTCATAGATGACGAAATCCCCGGGATGATTGATGAAGGGGGTTTTGATGAACCGGAGTTTTGTGTCTTGATCCAGCTTTATTGCGTGGTTGTGTTCTTCGAAGCACAAATACTCAAGTCCGGTTTCTAAGTGTTCGATGGTTTCACGGTGTGTTTGTGAGGTTACGATGAGCGGAGGGTCCGCTTCATCGGACAAGGATGACAATGCTGTTGCGTATGGCATTGCGAGTGTCGGCAACACGACGTGGGTGAGCGAATCGAAGTCGATGATGTTGTCGATTTCCTTTTTAAGCACGTCAAAATCACCTTTCTTGCAAAGGCCGATCAGGATTCGTGCGTCCTTATGGATCATTAAGTATGCATTATGAGCGTGTTCGTCGGTTTCATGGAAAAACTCGATCTGGTAAAGTCTGCCTTTTTGAATCACGGTTGTATGCGCCATGTTTTCACCTCGCATCTATAGTTTAACAAAAGAACTAACAATAACGAAACAAAATAGTGAGTGAGCCCTTTTATGCAAGGCAACCATGCGTTCTTGTTACGCCCTTGTCATACTCATGTTAAAATGAAAGTATAAAGAGGGTGGTGATTTCATGAGACGCAGTCTCAAGGAACGCTTTCGTGACCGGTCGTTGCTTTTCATCACATCGGTGATCATCGGATTGAACATGTTCTTCTTTGTCAATGGCGCGATCAGTTATTTTCTGTTGCGTGGCGAATGGTTCATGGTGGTGCCGATCATCGTCGCGCTTTTCGTATTGATCATCCTTCCCTACATCATCGCGATCGCCAGGCTCAAGTTTGGTGCGACCCGTCTGGATGACATTTTAAAAGATGATCTGTTTTTCTTCAGTGTCGGGTATGCGTACACATTGGTAGGGCTGTTCATTATTGTGTTTTTTATCATCACGCGACTATGATAATAATCAGAAGAGGGTGTTTCCATGGACAAGAAACGGTTTGATGCGATGGAATGCAGTGACGAAAGAGGACTGAAGGTGTTCATCTCGGCGTTTAAGCGCAAACGGTATTTGAACAGTCGAAGTTCGTTGCCTGAGTTCTTATGGACCCTCGTTTGGTTTTTGGTGTTCGCCGTGGCGCCGTTCACTGCGATTGTCGCTTATGCAAGGAGTATTGACGGGCTTGGTGCGTTGGCATTGTTGCCTTTCATTTTCCTTTTCATCATTCTGGGCGGCATACTTTTCGTGATGCTTTTGACGGTGCTTGCCAGACGATATCATGATGTGGGACTGCCGGGATGGGTTGTGCTCATGATTGTGCCGATCTACCTTCTCAACGCGTTCATGATCGACTCGCCGGATTCCCCTTTGGATCTGTTGCCCGTTCTCATCATCACGGGAATCATGATGATACCAGGGTTCTTTAAACAAGGCCTTTTTGTGCGCTAGATTGAAAAAACTGTACAATTAAGCATAGAGCGTATATTATTGAATTATATAAGTACACTGAGTAAAATATGTTTTTTTAGGTATTATAAGTATGGAATGTAATATTAGGCCCCAGCAAGGACATCACATTATTAGAAAGAGGCGAAGCGCATGAACAAGTATAAAATCAACGACAACCTCGACTGGTTGAAAGAGAAGCTCAAGCTCGACTCACTCGTCAAGAACGCTGAAGCCAGATTCGTCAAACGCGGTCAAGTCTATCTGTGCCACTTAGGCATCGGCATCGGTGCGGAGATGCAAAACACCCGCCCCTGCGTCATTCTTCAAAACGACCGTGCGAACTACTTTGCCGGCAACACCGTTGTCGCTCCCTTCACGCACAAGGAAAAGGACCTGCCGACCATCGTCGCCATCGACCCGGTGCACGATGAGAAGGGCGAAGAGATACTCTCCGGTGCGGTGAACCTGACCCAGGTTAGGGTCATCAGCAAAGCGCGGCTCGGCGACCATATCACGACGCTGGACAAAGCGACCATGGCTGGAATCGACGCCGCGCTCGCCCGTGAACTCGACCTCATGAGCTATTACAACGACCTTCACAAGAAATACGAAAACCTGAAGAAACAACTGGATGCACTCAAAGGGGACGCCTCACACACGTGAGCCTTTCTTGACAAGACCATCCGTGAATGATAGTATTTACGTGCAGTGGTTCTTCAAGGAAGAATTATATTTGTTTTAGCGAGGGGAGACGTCACGTCTCCTTTTATTTTTGGCCCGATGCGACAGTGATTTTTTTAATTGTCATCACGCAGGAATTCCATTATAATGATACATGGACACCCCCGAATACCATACTTACAAACAACGTTTGAACAGGGAGGACATCATGAAAGATAAACATTGCACGAACTGCGGCCATGCAGTGGATTCAGCCACGAAATACTGTCCCAATTGCGGAAACGACGCATTTCAGGAAATCGTCAATGACCGCGAGCGAACCAACCGGTCCGAACCACAGCGGGTGGTGATCGACCAGGCGGGGTGCCTCGTTGTGTTGCTTTCCTTCATTTTCCCGATTGTCGGGCTTGTGTTATTTCTTGTGTGGATGAACACCCGACCCAACAGCGCGAAGGCTGTAGGCATCGCGGCTTTGATCGGATTCCTTTTGCAAGCGGGAGGGTTCTCGATTTATGTCTAGGCTGTTTAAAGGCACTATGATTGTGCTTTTGGTGCTTACGATTGTGTTCACGGCATTTGATCTTGGCGTATCGAACCAACTTTATAACCCTTCTAGTAGGTTCGCGATTTGGATGGGTGCTTTTTCCTATGTGCCGACATATTTCATCGTGGTGGTCGCCCTGATGATCATGACCCGGTTTTTGATGCTCCGTTTTGTCAAATACCGGATTCCGTTATTCCTTCTTGGTATGCTCGGGGCCGGAATTCTTTTTACGATTTTCGGACTTAAACTGTATGACTATGTCGTCAATCCCTGGTTGACGATTCTCGCCGTTTCCTTTCTCATGCTTGTAAGCAGTCTTGGCATCGCATGGGACATCGCGAAGGAAAGAGTAGGATCCGCCGCGCGCATCAGCGCCGTGGTTCTTACAAGCTATGCCCTTATTTTAGGGGTCGTCATGGGAATCAAACCACTTTGGGGTCGTGCCAGATATTATGGCATTTTGCATGAAGAGGGCGAGTTCTCGCTTTGGTTCATCCCTCAGGGCCTTGCTACAAGCAACGTATTTCAAGCCTTCCCTTCAGGGCATGTGGCATTCGCAGCCTTTCTTATCGTGCTTGTGCTGGTCCCACTTGTGTATCTTGAAAAGCGGACGTGGCTCTACCCCACCTTCGCACTGGTCGGCATCTGGATGGTGCTCACCGCACTCAGCCGCATCATGACGGGGTCACATTTTGTGACGGACACGACGGTATCGGCATTGCTTGCGGTCGCGATCGTCTATTTTTCCAGACCGCTCGCTGAAAAACTTCTGGATTATGTCATTAAAAAAAGCGAGCCCTACGCGAACCATTGATTGAAATGCATGACGTCCGGATTGGCGATTCCATTGTCGCCGGTCCGGACTTATTCTATCGACAGGGTCGATAAATATCTTAAGTGAGGGACATCATGAGCAAACAACAACTCAAAGAGATCAACCACAAAAAACGCATCGCTGAAGTCGTCATGATCCTCGGTGGAACCTTTTTCATCATCGGGATGCTAGCCATGTTCAGAGGCGTTGGATCGCCTCATCCGGGAATGCCCGTAGAGTCCATCTTTCAAGTGCCGCTGACGCTTTTTTTCACAGGGTTCGCCCTAACGGGTCTTGGCAGCTTTTTGTTCTTCAAGGTGAAACAGGACTTCAGACACACATTCATCAAAAACTATTTCGATGAACTCGATCACATCGCCTACACGCCGAAACAGGGCATAAAAACCGTTCAGGGCTTGTCCAAGGAAACGGTCCTTTCTTCCAATTTCATGGAAAAGACGCAGTTTTTCAAGTCCTTTGACCTTCTCGAAGGTCACATTGACGGCATCCGTTTCACCTCAAGCGATGTGTGGCTTCAAAACCGTCAGTCGAGTGGCAAGAGTTCCACCATGGTCACGATTTTTTTAGGGCGCGTGTTCGTTTTCGATTTCCACAAACCCTTGAACGGGGATGTGCTCGTCCTTGAAAAATACCGTCCGAAAAACGAAGCGCGCCGTTTTGAACGTGTGAAACTCGAAAGCATCGCTTTTGAGCGCACCTTCAATACCTACGCTAAAATCCCGAAAACAGCCTTTTACATTCTTACCCCGCACTTCATGGAACGGCTTATGGACCTTGAAAAAAATCATCCCGGAAACATCGGTCTTTCCTTTCAGGACGGCAAGCTCACCCTTGCCATCCACACCAACCGTCGGACCTTCGCTCTCCGGTTTTTAAGGCCCGTGGATCAAGGCTTTTTAGAAACCATCAAACAAGACATCCATATCATTGAAGACCTGGTCCACAGTCTCAAACTGAGTGACACTGTCTATGTATGATTTATCTTTTCTTAGGAGGTGGGCCCATGATCATCAGCGCCTCACGCCGCACCGACATCCCCGCACTTTACCCGGAATGGTTCAAGCACCGACTTGAAGCCGGCGTGTTTTACACTCAAAATCCGTTCAACCCGAAACAAATCCGACGCATCGAACGCTCAAAGATCGACGGGTTTGTCTTCTGGACGCGTAACGCCGCCCCGTTTATGAACATTCTTGACTCCCTTGTTGACATCCCCTACTATTTCCACTACACCATCACCCCCTATGATACGGAGATGGAAATCAATCTACCACCCGTTGAAACACGCATGAAACAGTTTATGGAGCTTTCAAGGAGAATTGGTTCAAATCGCGTCATATGGCGTTATGACCCCATCTTCATAAACGATGTGTACACCCCGGAAAAACACCTTGAAATGTTTGAAAACATGGCCCGAACACTCAGGGGGTACACCGATGCGTGTGTCATAAGCTTCACCAATGTCTACCGCAAAAACAAAGCCGCCCTTCACCGCCTTGGGCACCGTGAACTGTCGAACGATTCCAAAAAATATTTTCTTACATCGATGGAAGCCATCGCCAATGATCACGGCATGCGCCTTTTATCCTGCAGTGAGGATACGCATCTAAAGAGTGCCGCCTGCATCGACGCCTCAAAACTTTCATCGATTGCGGGGAAAACGCTTGACGTCCCACGTGACAAACACCAGCGCACAGGGTGCGCCTGCGCCACCAGCAAAGACATCGGCGTCTATAACACCTGCGTCCACGGATGCGCCTACTGCTACGCGACACATAACCGGCAAAAATCGTGGTATAATTATAACCATCACGACATCCAAGACCCGTTGATTACCGGTCCGCTCCCCTCTGATGAGGATCCATGCAAAACGCAAGGCCAACAATGGTTGTTCGAGAAAGGATATGAGGATAATGAGTGAAGAGAAAACCATCATGAAAACCAAGAAGTCCCCGATGGTCATCATCGGCGACCTGCTCAAATTTCCCTGGCTCATCGTACTGATGCTCGCCCTTTACTTTTGGTATGTCGGACGTCAGACCGACAATTATAACGGACTGTACGCAGTGCTTGGCTTTTATGTGTTCTTGTTGCCGGTGAAGTTTCTCCTGATCCGAAGGCAGTCCTATCACCTGACCAATGCACGGACCATCCATATCGCCGGCAGTCCCTCCAACACCCACGAACTCATGCTCGAACAGATCGATTACGTGAACATCGAGTATCCGGTGTTCGGAAAAACATTCGACTATGGCCATGTCATCATCACCTATAACTACAACGCCAAAACCCGCTATAAGAACGTCAAGGCCCCTTTTAAGTATGCCGAAGCGCTCAGTGAAGCGGTTCGCTATGCAAAAGCGAAGTCAATCACCGGCTGAAAAAATCATAAAAAAATTCAAAATACGACAGATGTGCGCTGTTCACAATCCAATATAGGCACTATACTGTAGGTGTAATCATCAGGTCCGCCCTGAGGTTACGCCACTTTTTATTACAATGATGCCCCGTTTTGTATGCGGCCCGCCCCCCACAGCCCCCTGCCGTATATAAAACACCCCCA
>Ga0207421_10007487_pt1 | contig 11609 bp, 12 predicted proteins | sample SodLakKL_010_SED_4_FD_187542 | JGI IMG/M metagenome (GOLD analysis project Ga0207421, IMG submission 187542) | Alkaline sediment microbial communities from Lake Tanatar, Kulunda Steppe, Russia - 8KL_010_SED (SPAdes) (version 2) | ecosystem: Environmental > Aquatic > Non-marine Saline and... | reverse complement strand
ATTTAAGACAGCAAGCGCGTGATAATTATCTCCTTCAATCAAAAGGTTGGTCGGCTTCTCCAAATCTTTTTCAATGAGATATTTTTTGACTTCGGCAAGAATTGGAATCTGGGTTTTACATTGCTCAACAACATCCTCTGGTTTATCTTCCCAGACCAAACCGTAAGATTTTCGAGACTCAAGTTTTTTGATTTCTTCGATTAATTCCTCCTTATTCATTTTTGAGTAATCTTTTGCCATATTATTTTTCCCATGAAATCTTTACCTGCGGAATATGCTGAAGCTGATCTTTATATAAGTCAGGATTTGAGTGTATGTCTGACGCAAGAGACCAGAGAGGATCTCGGTCGCTTGATTCTTTTTGCAGTACCTTATTCTTTGAAAGGGCACCGAGGATGCCACCGACCGTTTTTCGATATTCGTCAGGATCATCTATCGCCAAAAAAGGATTCATTGCCTCAGCAAATGATGAGGAGTAGAAATGTCTGTTTTTCTTGTCGTACAACTTGGTTAAGACAACATACAACCCTAGTTGCTGCTTAACAGAGAGTTCCTTTAAGTTTCTTTCTGATTTTTCCATTCCATACAGTATAGCATAGAACTATATAGAATGGAACTGCTTGTCGTAATTGATTTGTTATTCAAAATTTAAATCAACAGAAGCTTTGGGGCAGTTAGAGCAATTAGACGTAATCCAAGAGAAGTTTCTTCTTTGGCCAGGTCTGAGAGCGTCTCCGCTTACTGCATAAGACCAATCTGAGTTGACTGAGTTACCTGCATCGTCAAAATATGACACTTCCAACTTTACGTATTCAATGGGAATATCAGAACCATTATATATCGTCCCTTCTCCCTCGACACTGCCATATCGATTTGAAGAAAATGACCAATCTTCAATTTTTACTTTGCTTATTGAATCAGCCCAGATGTTATGGATTTCAAGATCAGACTTGCCAGCTAAATTTACTCCTAGATCCTTATCAAGATCAAACAAGCCGTAACTATCAGTCACGTACCAAAAACTTCGTGGTTTTTCGATTACCAGATCGAACTTTCTTTCAAGTGTGGCGTTAAAAGCATTCGTGGCAGTACCATCAACTGTAACAACATATTTTGTATCTGAAATTTTCTCTGACGAAAACTCCCAATCGTCAACTGAGTAATAGGAGTAGTTACCTAGTAGGTCGACTAAAAAATCTGTACCAAACAAATCTGATGCATCCAGCGAAGTTTCGTCATCACTATTTAAAAAGAGAAGTGCTTGTTCAGCATGTTTTTCTGCTTCGTTTCCAGTAGTATTAACAGCACCACTAGCAATAAGGGCTACTAAACCAATAATTGCAATGGCAATAAAGCCAATATGTATTTTATTAAGTTGTATATTCATATTCCTTGGACGGATTTGCTAATAATGGCCTAGGCAGATAGCAAAAAGCTCCCCGCCAGGCAGATGGGTGTAAACCCATCCATGCCGGTTTCCCGACACGACCGTCCAAGGTACTCCTGACGAGGAGTTCTTTACCTTGGACGGATTTCTAAGCCATACCCACCGAAATTATCAATGGGGTTAGGCCGTATTCAGTTGTCAATTGAATTCTACCAATTTAACGGCCGAATTCCTAGCTTCCTTATAGCTTAAATGATAGGGTTTGCGAAGAGGAGTTGCCAAGGTCGGGACATTGTCCAGCCCTTGACAGAATGGTTAGTTATGATATACTATCAACATAGTTCTTTGATATTAGGTTCAGGACATGAGGTGAGCTTTTTGTGGCTTTATTACAGGCCTTAGAAAGCTCGCCTCATGTTGAGGCCAGTCGCCAGTCCGAGCGGTTCGGATAGTTAAACGAAAGGATGATGACGATGCAAACGCAAACCGCATTGATCACGTCTCGCGATCCCAAGGGCATGCAGGCCGTGAACATCTTCGAGGCCGCCTACAACAAGGCGAAGCTCGATGATTCACGTGCCCAGCGTCTGAACGAACGCGGCGACGAACTGAAGGATGGAATCTCGAAGCTCATCGCTGAGCTCTCGGTTTCCGACCGCTACGCCAACGAGGAGGTGCAGTCCAACTACACCTATCCTCGCGAGTACGACGGCCCCAAGCCGATCGAGGAACAGATCACGGCACTCGCCGAGATCCTGGGCCTCGACCCGGCGAATGCGCTCGAGTACGCCAAGAACCTGCCGGAGCTTCCGAATGGTGCCGAGGGATGGTTCGCCATCCCGAAGTGGCAGACAGTCGCTCCGACCTACGCCGAGGCGGTGCAGAAGGTGCTCGACGCGATCAAGCAGGCTCGGAACGGCAAGTTCTACAACTACCGTGACGGCCAGATCGTGAACGAGCGTCTGCGCCAGACGGCCGAGACGGAGGCCGTGTTCCAGAAGCTCGGCAACGAGCAGAAGGATCACGACATCCTCGTGGTCGCCGCCCAGTTCGGTCTGCGTTATCGCGGTCGCTCGGTTCGTCGGGCACGCGAGTGCTTCGACTCCAACGAGTTTGGTCTCGGCTCGCTCGCGGTCGGTTCTATCGTCCTCACTCACCCCGATCGGCTCGTCCGTTGGGAGGAACTGGACATGGACTGCTCGGGTGACGAGTTCGACGATCCGGTTGCCGATGCTCGCTTCGGTCACGCCCCGTTCTTCCGCTTCCGCGACGGCGTGGTCAGGTTCGGCACGCGCTGGTACGGCAACGCCAGCGACTTCTTTGGGTCGGTGTCGGCCTTCGTTCCGCAGTCCTGAACCTCGAGGACTTGATCGCTTGACGCTTTTGAGTCCTTGAACCTTTGTCCGCGAAGCGGACTCGCCGGGTTATCCACAGTGTGGGTAGCCCGGCTTTTTCTTTTCAAAGATACATAATTTTTTGATACAATAACAAGTGAGATTAGGCTCGTGAACAGTAGTTTACGGATTGCTGTCGCCGAACTCTCTCTTCAAGTAAGAGAAATAACAACCAGCGTCTTAGAGATCATGGTTTCTAAGAGAGTGTTGTATTGAGGAGACACTGCTTGTTTCCGTCTGGTGAAGGTGTCGGATTTCCCCGACTACTTCCATATAAAATACAGGAGTGAGAGCGTACCCTATTTCCAGTAGGGACCATGTTCAAGCTCTGGTGGCATGGATGGACGGAGACAATTATCCGGATGCCGACGATCGCTTCGATCACGCCCCGTACTTCAACTTCAACGACGGCAAGGTCAAGTTCGACACGAACTGGTACGACAACGCCAACGACAACTATGGGTCGGTGTCGGCCTTCGTTCCGAAGTTTTTCCCCAAAGCAAAAAGCACCTACACGGTGCTTTTTGTATTAGTCGTTCTTAAGAGAGCGTATCCAGCCACCGAGCATGCGTCCGATCTCGTCAACTTCGCCCTGTACCACTGTGTACTTCTTGTTATCAAGCGCTTTCGTGTCCTTCATGAGCCGTATGAACACACGAAAAAGATTAAGATCAACACTTACTTGCTCGAGCGTCGGTATCTTTTCTTTCTTCGACTGTCCGCTTGCTCGAAAGATGCCAGACATAACATCAAGCAGGCCACTTTCTGAACGCTCAAAGGTGGTGAAGCGATCTTTCTTTGGTATCAAACGATGATACTCATGAAAGGTCTTATACAAGTCGTATGATTTTTTAAATATTGGTATATCAAATTCATTCATGATTGTTTATAAGGATTTATATGAGCAAATAATTTCGCCAGAGAATCTCTTTTTGTCGTGGGAGAAATTTAAGAAAGGCAAACGCAGTAAGCGGGATGTTGCGAAATTTGAGTTCAATCTTGAACCAAACATTTTTAAATTGCATCGGGATTTGAAAGAGAAAAAATACCGGCACGGACCGTACTTTGGTTTCTATATCCGTGATCCAAAAGTCAGACATATTCACAAAGCAACGGTACGAGATAGGATTGTTCACCATGAAGTGTTCCGAATTCTGAACTTTATGTTTGAACCTACTTTTATTTCGACCTCTTTCTCGTGTCGAATCGGCAAAGGAAATCATAAAGGCGTGTACGCTCTTGAGAAAATGGCACGGAAAGTGAGCAAAAACTATACCGGACCATGCTTCGCCCTGAAATGCGACATCAAGAAATTTTTTGACAGTGTGGATCATGGGATTCTTTTGGAACAGCTCGGCAAACGGATACGAGATGAGGACACGATGTGGCTTCTTCGGGAGATTATTGGAAGCTTCTCAACTTCGGGCACGTTGTTTGAGAAACGCGGACTGCCTATCGGCAATCTCACTTCACAACTTTTTGCCAACGTGTACATGAATGAGTTCGATCAGTTCGTGAAGCACGAGTTGAAAATCAAACACTACGTTCGATACACAGACGATTTCGTGATTCTTTCTGAAACTGACAACGAGTTTGATAATCTGCTTGAGAAAATCACAAACTTTTTGCATGACGAGCTTCGCCTTTCTTTACATCCTCACAAGGTGGATATTCGCAAACTGCACCACGGTATTGATTTCCTCGGATACGTAGTCTTTCCACATCACAAGTTGCCGAGAGCTAAGACACGCCGGCGTGTGGTGAGGAAACTAAGACAACGGGCAAAAGAGTATCGGGAAGAAAAGATTGAGGAAGTAACTTTAGAATCAGCTCTTCATTCGTATTTAGGTCTACTTTCTCACGCCAACACACATCGCTTCTCTGAAGACCTAAAGAACAAGTTGTGGTTCTGGACAGGTGATAAATAACAAAACCTCGCAAAGCCGACTCGACGAAAGGCCGAATCCTCTTAGCGAGGAGTCTTCCTTGGACGGCTTTGAGACCGTGCCTCATTGAGGGTTAGGTCAATTGGTTTTGTAAAGGAATTGTAACAAAATATCAGCGGTTGTTCACTTAACTACTTGCATGACAGTATCTTTTGGTATATAAAATAAGTAGCACATTGGAAACACCAATACGAATGTCCGACAGTTTCGGGGCAATCATACCCAAGGACACGGACTGAGGGCATTCAAAGCGGATTTATAGAGGAATTGATAGTTTGCGTGGGCAACCATACCAAATCGCAACTATTCCATGGCTATAGATCCAAGGTAATAAACCTGAAAGAGGTTTTTGCTTTGGATTTGTAGCCATTTTTCATTTGGTACACCAGCAATCTCTTTTAGGAGGCTGGTGTTTTCGTTGTGCTTAGTTACAAGCTAACTCACAACGCATATGAACAAACAAATAACATGGCGTACTGAAAAGCGCCGAGTCAGTGACCTACTCCCATATGAAGGCAATCCTCGCGTGATATCAGATAAGCAACTCGAGACGCTCAAGAAAAGTCTTGAGAAGTTCTCTCTAGCCGAAATACCTGCGATCAATCTCGATAATACTGTTCTAGCAGGAAATCAGAGGCTGAAAGCCCTTCAACTCCTTGGCAAAGGAAATACTGAGATTGATGTTCGTGTTCCGTCACGAAAACTGACAAAGAAAGAAGCTGAGGAGTATCTGCTGACATCTAACAGATCTGGCGGAAGCTGGGACTGGGAAGCACTTCGTGATTTTCCAGTTGACCTTCTCATGGAAGTCGGTTTTGACGACCACGATCTCTCACATATATGGGATGACTCACTTGAGATAGAGGATGATAACTTCGATGAAGATAAGGAGCTCGAGAAAGCACGTGAGACTGATATCAAACCAGGCGACTATTTTGCTCTCGACGAACATCGATTGATCTGCTCGGATGCAACAGACCCCAAAACCGTTCAGAAGCTCGTCGGAGACACAAAGATAGACGCGGTCAATGTAGATTGTCCTTACAATATAGGTTTGAACTACAATTCCGGATTTGGCGGTAAAGCATCGTATGGCGGAAAGACAGATGACAAGAAGACAGATGCCGACTACCGAGAGTTTGTCTCAAAAATTATCGCTAACGCCATAAGTGTCTGCGGTGAGAATGCACACGTTTGTTTCTGGAGTGACGAGAGATATCTACCGATGATGCAAGAGCTATACAAAGAGTACGGCATTGATTTCAAACGACTCTGTCTCTGGATAAAAGGATCACATAATCCGACTCCGCAGGTGGCATTCAATAAAGCGGTTGAGTATTGCACCTATGGCGTGATCGGACGTCCGCACCTTGCCGATAACGTCAAAAACATTACCGAAATCATGAACAAAGAAGTCGGTACTGGAAGCAGACAGATCGACGACATTCTTGACCTTCTAAACATCTGGCTCGTCAAACGAATTGCTGGTACTGACTATGAACATCCGACTCAGAAACCGCCAACACTCCATGAGAAATTCCTCAGACGCTGTACTCGCGTTGGTGACACGATTCTAGATTTGACGGCCGGTTCAGGAAGCTTGTTGCCAGCATGTCACCAGATGAAGCGGCGACTTTTCATGGCCGAAATTGAACCGATATTTACTCAACTAATCATCAATAGATATGAACAACTCACAAACGACGAAGCAATCAAACTCAATTAAACAAGGAGATATATTCCAGCTCGGTGTTCATCGCATCGCCTGCTGTGACGCTCGAGATAAAAAGACTCTCGCCAAACTGATGGGTAAACAGAAAATTACATCAGTTAACTGCGACATACCTTATGGTGTCGCGGTAGCAGAATCCAAAGAAGGATTTCAGGAACTCTCAAAAAACAAAGTGATCGTGAATGATCATCTGCAGTCAGATGAGGAGTATCAGAAATTTAATCGTGAATGGATCGGTGCGATAAAACCGCATCTGGCGAAGAAAAATTCCTTCTACATCTTCAATGCCGACAAGATGATATTCCCGCTCCGAGAAGCGATGCTCGATGAAGGTATCAAATTTGCCCAACTCTTGGTCTGGGTCAAAACCCATGCTGTTATCGGCAGACTTGATTACGCACCCCAACATGAGCTCGTGGCATACGGTTGGTACGGCACGCACACCTTCAGAAAATCGAAAGATAAGTCGGTACTCCTGTACCCAAAACCGAATAAGAGTCCGTATCATCCGACGACTAAGCCTGTCGGTCTGATTCGCAGACTGATACTCAACGCTACTGAGATTGGCGACGTGGTATATGACGGATTCCTAGGATCGGGTACTTGTTTGCTCGGATGTGAACAAACAAAACGAGTCTGTATTGGCTGTGAAATTGATCCCGAATACTGTCAGACCATTATCGACCGCTTCGAGAAACTGACCGGCATTAAAGCAGAAAAACTAACATGAGCAGGAAAGAAACAATCACAAAACGCCAAGCGGTTGAGAAAGAGCTTCTCCTCGGACAGTTTAAGAAAACGCCGATTGTACAGGCGGCGTGTGAAAAAGTTGGCGTTGGTAGGACTACCTACTACCGCTGGCGAAGACAGAGTAAGACATTTGCACGGAAGGCTGATGAAGCACTTCTGGAAGGTACGCTTCTTATGAACGACATGGCCGAAAGTCAGTTACTCACACTGGTACACGAGCGAAACATTGGTGCCATTCGCTTCTATCTGACCCATAACCATCCGAAATACGGCAACAAACTGGAAATTAAAGGAAACATTACGCATGAACACAAAGAGCTGACTAGTGAGCAGAAAAAACTGGTTCGCAAAGCTCTTCAATTAGCAGGACTAAACAAACAAAAACATGACCAAGAAATCAAACGAAGAAAAAAGAATAATTGAACGAATCCTTAAAGACACTCCGGCTCGTATAGCAGTCGCCAGAGAGTCACACTATCTTTTCTTCCACACATACTTTAACCAATATGTGCAGTACGAGACTGCGGATTTTCAGCGGGAGATGTTCAAGCTCACCGAAGATGAAAGTACTGCCTTGTCAGTTATTGTCGCCTTCCGTGATTCAGGCAAGTCATCGATCATAACCACATCATACCCACTGTGGGCCATCCTTGGTAAACAGCAAAAGAAACATATCCTCATCCTGAGTCAGACGCAGGATAAAGCACGAGGACATTTGCGGAATATCAAACATGAACTTGAGAACAATGAAATACTCAGAAACGACCTTGGTCCCTTTGAGGAGGAACATGGAGAGTTCGGTGTGCAGGCACTTGTCTTGAGTAAGTTTGGCGCCAAGATATCAACCGGCTCTGTTGGACAAAGTATTCGTGGTATCAGGCACCGAGAACATCGACCTGATCTCATCATTGCTGATGACATTGAAGACACACAGTCAGTTAAAACCAGGAAGGTCGAGACAAAACATGGAACTGGTTTGTTGGAGAAATTCTCCCAGCAGGATCTCGAAAAACAAAGATTATTGCCGTTGGTAACCTGCTTCACCGTGACTCAGTACTCAAGCGAATCGAATCTCATATTGAAGCTGGATATCAAAAAGGAATCTACAGGGAGTATCCGATTATGGATGCAGATGGTAAGTCATTGTGGTTGGATAAATATCCAACAGCCCAGTCATTGATGGATGAGAAAGAGCGCATTATGGACCGTATTGCCTGGCACCGAGAGTTCTTGCTTGAAATTGTTGCTGATGATGACCAGATCGTACGTCCAGAGTGGATCCAATATTACGATGTGCTCCCGAGTAGTAATCCGAGAGATGTATATATCAGCGTTGATCCAGCTATTTCAGAGAGGCAAACCGCCGACTATACAGCCATTGTCTGCGGATACGTATACGGACGAGAACAGAATGCAGAAGTATATATTCTCGGCAATATTGTGAATAAGCGAATGTCTTTCAGGCAAACTGTCGATACAATCCAGAGTCTGTCACAGAGTGTTAGCACTGGAACCCGAGCCAAAATCATCATTGAAGGAAATGCCTATCAGGAAGCCTTGGTGCAAGAGGTCCGCCAGAAAGGATTGCGTGTTGAGAGTATTAAAAACTACAGCAATGACAAGCACGCACGACTGTATTCAGCAGCTAATCTTCTTGAGCGCAGGAAAGTATATTTTCCACGTCACGGATCCGATACGTTGGTGAATCAAATTCTCGGCTTTGGTATCGAAAAACATGACGATCTTATGGATGCCTGTGCGATGGTTTTGAATTTCATCCTCAATGAAATCAATCGACCAAAAGCGACAGCGTGGCGCAAAGGGGTACCGAGAATTGAAGAGATGAGTCATCTGAATACGCGACAGCAACATATGATTATGGAGAAATATCGAAACGGCATGTATCCAGTCAACTTTCTTGATGAAGTGAAGTAAGTTACCAACAACTTACCAACTTCAGGGAGCATGGGACGCTCTGGACTCCTGCGGACAGTTGCGTCATCTCTTGTAGGTAATGGAGATACCAGTACAAGAGAATAAAGAGGCGACACCGGCTAAGGTGGAGAAGATAAAGTACTGCCTGTATTCGCGAAAGAGCACCGAGAGCGAGGAACGCCAAGTGCTTTCAATCGATTCGCAGATCAAGGAGATGCTTCAGCTGGCTGAACGAGAAGGACTTGAAGTAGTAGACATCAAACGTGAGAGCCATTCAGCCAAAGAGACTGCTCAGCGACCAGTGTTCAACGAACTCATGGATGACATACGTGTCGGCAAGTACACCGGTGTCCTCGCTTGGGCACCCGACCGATTGTCACGTAATGCTGGTGACTTGGGAGCGGTCGTTGACCTGATGGATCAGGGAAAACTGCACGAGATCAGAACATACGGACAGGTCTTCACCAACAATCCAAACGAGAAGTTTCTACTTATGATTCTCGGCTCTCAAGCCAAGCTTGAGAATGACAATCGTGGCATCAACGTCAAACGAGGATTGCGAGCACGATGCGAGATGGGATACTGGCCAACGGTCGCACCATTAGGATACTTAAACCAGAAACGCACCGACAAGAAAGGCTTACTGTTAGTCGATCCAGAGCGTGGTCACGTCGTAAGGCAGATATTTGAAAAGGTAGCGTATGAAAAATGGTCTGGTCGAAAAGTGTACCACTGGCTTCGCTTTGAATTAAACTTTCATACCAGAGGTAACAAACCGCTGACACTCAGTGGCATCTACCGACTACTTGATAATCCGTTTTACTACGGAGTTTTTGAGTATCCTCGAGATTCAGGTAACTGGTATCAAGGGAAGCATAAACCCCTCATTACCAAAGAAGTGTTTGATCTGGCACAGGAACATCTAAAGCGTGACAAAATAGTGAGAGAGCATAAAGAGTTTGCCTTCACCAAGCTCATGCTCTGTGGCAAATGTGGGTCAGGTATATCAGCTGAGGAGAAGTACAAGAAACTTCGTGACGGCACCACAGCAAAGTACATCTACTACGGCTGTGGCAGATCACGAGATAGACATTGCAAAAATCCGTACTTACGAGAAGAGGACCTGATCAAACAACTGATTGGAATAATAGATAAGGTCAGTGTGAGCGAGCTTGGAATACAAAAGAAGTTCGAGGATGAGTTGAAGCGGTTCAATAAATTCAGGAGAGGTATCTTGCATGAAGACGAGTCAAAGATAAAGGAGTTTGATATGAGAACTTATGCCAAGTATCTTCTGCAGGAGGGTACAAATGATGAGAAGCGAGAGTTAATGAATTGTCTCAAGAGCCGACTGACGGTGAAAGATAAAAAAGTGGAGTTGATACAGTGATTAACAAATAATTTATCCTTTTGTATTTCTGAGAGATGCAATGGCTTTTTCAGTAGGTTCTCCTACTACGACGACATACTCAGGTGCGTCTGAGGCAGCAAAGAACTTTATCGTTACTAGTAAATATGTAGAACCGTCTTGTTTGGTCATCAAACCAATTCTGATAACGTTTGCTGAATTAACTTTCCCAATATGAGGAATGGTTTTTCCTTCGTAGTCAGTTCCTAACCAATAACCCACATCATCAACCTTTCCGAGTATTGTCGGTAAAACATAATTACGAGCCAAACTGTCAGGACCGAGGTACGCAACTACAGCACAATATGCAATCCTCACAATCATGATCTCAAAGTGGTTACCTTTGTAGGTAACAGTGCCTGTAATTTGTTTTACATTATATTTTTTGGAAAAATCATCTGGGCTTATTTTTCCAAACCCTATAGTTCTAAGTGCATTCCATACCGCACCACTTTTATATGTATCTGAGCCAAAGAAAGCTGGTAGAGGAAATTCGGGAAAATGAGCTATGCCCAAGGTTTCACTTTTGTTTAACTCTAGAGTGGTTTCTGTTCCATCTTTCAGTATTACCTTAAGAGGAAATACCTTTTCAGAAAAGTTTGTTTTTCTAGAGGGGTAGTCGAGACAAGCTCTAGCCTCCATCCAATTATCGCGAATTGGGTTTCTCTCGTATTTTGAAGTAATTGCTCTACAACTGTCACAACTAGCTTTACCAAGTATCATTTCACCTTTGAGAGAAAGCGGAATTACGTGTTCTTTTGTTAAAGGTGTGTCAGTTGTTCCGCAATAAATGCATTTACCTATATTGAAGTATTGTTGTTTAAGCACCATAGAGTCTACATTCTATCAAACGTTATGCATTTACCATCTTGCGAGTCTGTTTTACATGGCATAAACAAGAGACCAACCTGGATGGGTTAGTCTAATGTATTCGGGTCTTCCGATAAGAAATTGTCGATGCGGAGGAGGTGGGATTCGAACCCACGGTGCCCGTGAGGACACAACGGTTTTCGAGACCGTCCCGTTCGACCGCTCCGGCACTCCTCCAGCTTTTAGA
>Ga0207421_10007486_pt1 | contig 11613 bp, 8 predicted proteins | sample SodLakKL_010_SED_4_FD_187542 | JGI IMG/M metagenome (GOLD analysis project Ga0207421, IMG submission 187542) | Alkaline sediment microbial communities from Lake Tanatar, Kulunda Steppe, Russia - 8KL_010_SED (SPAdes) (version 2) | ecosystem: Environmental > Aquatic > Non-marine Saline and... | reverse complement strand
CGCCATCGATGCCCTCCTGGCCGATCAGCTCCGCCGGCATCGTCTTCCCGGCGGTGCGGCCGCCGTCGCGCGGGCCGACGGGAGCGTGCACCTGTTCGCCCGGGGGAATGCCGCGCCCGATACGCCCATGTCTCCGGATACGCCCATGTACATTGCATCCCTGAGCAAGCCCATCACCGCGGTCGCGGTGATGCAGCTGGTGGAGCGCGACCTGCTGGACCTCGACGCCCCGGTGGTCGAATACCTGCCGGAATTCACCGTGGCCGATCCGGAGGTCTCGGAGCGCATCACACCGCGCCACCTGCTCACCCATACCAGCGGTCTATCGGACGCCGGTCACGTGCCCTCCCTCCCGGTCCACGCCGAACTCGACGACGCCGTGGCCGACCTGGCCCGGTTGCAACCGGTGGCGCCCCCCGGGGAGCAGTACAGCTACTTCAACGCGGGATACAGTGTCCTCGGGCGCGTCATCGAGGAAGTCTCCGGGCTGGCGTACGGCCGGTATCTCCAGCGCTACCTGTTCGAGCCCCTCGGGATGCACAATACCTTCACCGATCCCGAAGCCGCCAGAGAGGCCGGGCTGGCCACGGGCCACGGCTCGCTCTTCGGCTGGCCCATTCCGCGCGAACAACCCTTCCTGGCCCACGACCTGCCGGCGGGTTTCATCATCTCCACGGCCCGGGACATGGGCCGCTATGCCGCCGCCCTGCTCGGCGAGGGATCCCTGGGTTACGCCCGCATCCTCTCCCCCGAGGGCGTCGAGGCACTGTGGGAATACGCGCCAGTCTTTCGTGCGCCGCCAGCGTACGCCCTGGGATGGAGTGTGGAAGCCATCGATGGGCACCGGGCCCTCGCCCACACCGGCTCGCTCGAGAACTACGCCGCCCACATGGTCCTGTTGCCGGACGAGGAAGTCGGCGCCGTCCTGCTGCTCAACGGAAACCACCTGCTCTACACCGCCCTGGTGAGTCCCACGCTTTCGGAGGCCATCGCCGGGGGGCTCCTGGGAACACCCCCCGACTCCGGCATTTCCCTCGGGGTTATTGGACCGGTGCTGTTGTTCCTGTTCCTGGTCAGCGCCGGGCTGTCGGTACGCGCGGCCCTCAGGCTGGTGCGCCCGGGCCCGGGCGGGCCCAAGGCACCGAGCCAATACGGGAAATGGGACATCCTGCTGCCCCTCGGCGGCGCACTCGCGATCCTGGTCGGCCTCCCGGTGGCCGCACAATCCATCATCGGGCGGGGCGTCACCTGGTCGCTATTTGTGACCATGGCCCCCGACATCGGCGGGATCATCCTGGTCCCGGTTATCACCGCACTGAGTGTGGGCCTATTTCGCCTGATCCGGGCCGTCGGTGCCCGCGCGGCCGGCATCGGGCCGCCCGCCCCTCAGGATTCCGGGGCGAGCCGATCCACCCAGGACTGCAGCTGATCCAGGGAACCCGAGGACCAGCCCAGGGTGATCTCCCGGATCACCCCCTCGGTATCGAGAATGAAGGTCGTGGGGACTGCCCGCACGGAGTAGGCCTCGTGCATCGCACCCCCGGGATCTTGATAGGTCGCCATGTGGTCGACGTCGCGCGCCTCGCGGAAGCGCCGAATGGCGTCCGGTGAAGAGAGGGTGACGAAGATCACGTCGAAGCCGCGATCGCGCCATGCGGGGATCACGTCCTGCAACTGCAGGACTTCCTGCACGCAGGCGTGTCAGCCCGGGGAGAAAAAACTGACGGCCACCGCCCGTCCCTCCCAGTCGGCGGGAAAGCGGACCTGGTTCCCGTCCTCGGTGTCTTCCAGTTCCACCGGCGGGGCGGGGCTCCCTTCCTCGGGGCGCGGCGTGTCACCGCAACCCGCGAAGAGGATACCCGCGCACAACATGAGTACACAAAGTAGCGACCCGTATCGCGTCGGTTTGCTCATCCTGCATCACCTCCCTCGATGCGATTGCGAAGGCCAAACCGCAGGCTCTTCGGCAGACATGCCTCGGCACACCGCAAGCAGCGAATGCACTCCGCGGTATCCGTACCCCCCGCGGTGGGATCCAGCGCCACAGGGCAAGCGGCGCGACACGCGCCACAATCTGTGCACCTCCGCGGATCATGCCCTACGGCCCAAAGCGAGGGCCGATTGCCCAGGCCGAGGCCGGCACCCAGCGGACAGAGCACGCGGCAGAAGGGTCGGTAATAGAGAAAGATCCCCGTCCCGATGACCAGAAAGAGCAGGGCAAACCGCCAGCCGAGCAGAGGACCCGCCAGGGTGCGCAGCGTGGGATCCACCGCCAGGAGCGGGACCGAGGCCATCAGGGTACCCGAGGGACAAAGGTAGGTGCAGAAGCGCTCGTAACCCATGTCCGCCGCGCCGGTAGGAATGGCCGCGGCGGGCAACAGGAGAGCCAGCACGGCGAACTTCACCCAGCCCAGCGAACGCGGCAACGCCATCGCGCGCCGGCGACCCCGCAACCGGTGGATGAGATCCTGGAACAGGCCGAAGGGGCACAGCCATCCGCACGGCAGCCGCCCCGCGAGCGCACCCGCGGCGGCCACGACTCCCACCGCGTAAAAGGGAAGGGTTCCCCGGGCGGCGGCGTTTTGCGCGGCACCCACCGGGCACGCGAACAGGGCACCGGGGCACGAGTAGCAATTGAGGATGGGCACACAACCCATCTTCAACGGTCCCCGGTAAATCTGGCCCAGGATCCATCCGGGGATGTACGCGTTCGCCCCGATGGCAGCCAGCCACTGCACGAGGGGACGCCGGCTTCTTCGCCTCACCGAAGACCCAGGCACTCGAGGCACAGGGTGATGGCCTTGGTGAACACATCCAGGTGCTCTCCGCGCCAGAGGCCGAGGAGCACCAGGGCTCCGGCCGCGAAAAGCCAGCCAGACCCCGCCCGCATCCGGTTCCGCGTCACGCCCGACACCTCCCTCCCCCTTCATCTTCCCCGCGATACCCCGGTTAAACGCCCACCGGACACACCTTCCGCTTCTTCACCCCGGACGCGGCGAGGCGCAGGCTTCCTCCATGGCCGAAGACCATCGCCCCGAAGGCGGGGGATCGGCGCACGCCCGAGATCCCAACAACAAGGGGCGGCATTCCCGCGGAACACCGCCCCGCCCATTGTCGAATTCTCCCGCGATCAGGGCATAAATCCCGCCCGCACCGTCCTCGCATGCGGCTCTGCCGTCATCCCGTGGCCGGCCGCCTGGGTCCGCGCGATCGGGACATCTGCCCGTGCGACATTACCGGGGGACCAGTTCTTGCACCTCCAGGGTGATCCCGTATTCTTCGCTCGCCGTTGCTTCCTTATGTTCCCATTGCACCAGCATCTGGAAATCCCCGAAGTCGGCGACGCCACACTCCACCCAGGCCTCTTCACCCTCGGGGACGTAGGGTGGACCGACATCGACGCGTATGGTGGTGACCTCGGCGCGCATGTCGCCGATTTGCTCCCCGGCGCTGTCGATGACTTCCCAGTCCCAACCATAATCGCCGCTTCCGCGCAACAGGCCCTCGACGTCGATGCGCTCCATCACGGCAAACGGTGCGAACGCCACCTCCAGCATCGGAGACAACATCGAGTCCAGCGCCATGGAGGGCACCATGTCTTCGTTTACCCGTGCCTGGACCACCTCTCGATCCTCATCCAACCACACTTCGAGACGATCTTCATCCAGGCTCAGGCTGACCCGTGTGGCTTCGGCGCCCTCTACCTGCTCGACCCCTTCCACCCGGTAGCGTACGGGCGTAGGTTCGCCCTCCGCTCCATCATCGACGTCTGTCCCAATCCATTCGAAGCGCTCAAACGTATCCAGCAAATCTGAGATTTCACGCGGATTATACCAATCATCGATCATCACTTCGCCCTCGGCATCATTGCGCGATGGATCCGTGGCTTCTTCATCATCGGGCTCGTCGGCCTCGGGCTGGGGATCTTCTTCCGCTTCGTCCGATACCGGCTCGCCCTCGTCGGGCGCAAGGGTTTCCTCAGCGGCATCCGGTACCCGATCGAGGATGTCCTCCATCGACGGGAGCCAACCACATCCCCCGGCAAATATCATTGCCCCGATCAAGAGTGCGGACAGAGTCGCGACAGAAGCATATCGCTTCACCCGCATGTGCGCGCTCCTCCTCCCAGCGACACCATTCGGTCTGCCGGTGACCCGGCCACTGGCGTCGCGTACACCCACAGCCTACAGGCGGCTATCCAGCACTGTAAACTAAATCGGTTATTGCGCCGCCCCAAACACCGTTTTTGCATTTTTGTCGATTGCTTTATGCCGAAATCACCATCGGCGGTGATGTGGAGGAAGGATATACCGAGCCACCGTGGAAAGGCTTGGGGAACGTGCATCCGTACATCACCGCATGGGTCGCGAAGTCGCACCCCGGCCGCATGTCGTTGCATCGAGAGCGTCAAGTCCTCGCTTTCGGGGTACACCGGGCGCGCGTCGCCCGGCATCTCGACGAAATCGACGACTTCCTCATCATGACAGGCAACCGCGGGCGGATCACACCGCCCCACCCCTCTCGATGATGCGCGGTCATCGGATGTCGACATACTCGAAAGGACGTGTTTGTCTTGCCCAAAGCCGATCTCGTAAAGCGATTCGTCGCCGCGCTCATCGACGGCCTGATCATGTCGTTGCCTTCATTCATCCCGATCATCGGCCCACTACTCGGCGCCGGATACTACCTGACCAAGGACGCCCTGATATTTGAACTGACCCAGAACGAAGATTTCCGCAATCGGAGCATCGGCAAGAAGGTCATGAGCATCGAGGTCGCCATGCTCGAAAACGGCGACTACGTGGATTGGGCGACGTCCATCCGGCGGAACCTGCCCCTCTCCATCGGAACCCTCATCATGGTCATCCCGGTCCTGGGCTGGGTGATCGGTCCCATCGTGGGACTGGTGCTCGGCATCATCGAGTGCATCCTGGTGCTGACGGATTCCGAGGGTCGCCGGATCGGGGACAAGTTCGGAAAGACACAGGTCGTCGATGTCCCGGGCGAGGCCGGGACGGCGTAGCGCGACACCACGATGCGAAAACCCTTCATCCGGTCCATCGGCCACTGCGGCGGATGGACCGGTTCCTTCCATCGAACAGCCACCCGGTGCAGCCACCGGAGAGATCCCCTCGCCCCGCGGGAAAACCCCGGCCCATGACCGATGACGCGGGGGAAATCCTTCCCGCACGGCGAAAGCGCGTGCACACCGGCTATTCACGTCCCGTCGATGATATCCAGCTGGCGGGCGCGGGCGACCGCCTCGGTGCGATTCTTCACGCCCAGGCGCCCGAAGATGTTGCTGGTATGCCATTTCACCGTCCCCACGGAAAGGAAGAGGCGATCCGCGACCTCCTCGTTGGAAAGGCCCTCGCCGATCAAACGCAGGACCTCGAGCTGGCGATCGCTGAGCGGCTCCACCAGCCCGGTTGCGCCATCCCCGCGGGATCCGCCGCCGTTTGCAACGCGGTCATGGTCCGGGGAACGGGCGGGCGCTGGATGCAGGCGGAGGAGGATGTCCTCCGCGTAGCGCCGTACCCCGGGGGACAGGGTTGAAGGGGCGGCCGCGCTCTCGCGCAGGGGATCGCGCAACGGGAACCCGAAATCGAGGAATGCCCGGAGAAAGCCACCCTCCCACCCCAGTGCGAGGGCACGTGCCAGGTGCGGAGTCGATCCACCTGCGAGAAGCGCCCGGGCGACCAGGGTCCGCAGGAGCAGGGGGTGATTACCCCCGGAATCCGCCCGGCACGCGAGGGCATCGAGTATCCGGCCGGTTTCCCGCGCATCGGAGCCATCCCGGATCATGGTCTCCGCGAGGACCAGGAAGCCGTCGGCCTTCCCATCGCTCACCGCTTCGCCCGGCATAACCCCCTCGCCGGCGAGGATCTCGCGCGCCCGCACCGTCATGCCCCGCTCACCCAGGATGCGGGCCTCCCACGCGCGAGCGCGTCCCATGACGAAGCGCGGCAACCGCTTCTCCGCGTCCAACCGATCGATGGTCCCGAGGGCATCCAGCGCCCTCTGCCACCGTCCGCGGGAGTTTTCCAGGGCCACCAGATGCAGGGTATTCCAGGCCAAGGAGGGGGACTCGACCTCGCTCAGGGCCATGGCGCGCGCCAGGCATTCCTCCGCCTCGTCGAGCCGATCCCGTTCGCGCAGCAGCTCCCCGCGCAATCCCCACAGCAGCCCGAGGCGGGCCACGCCCTCGAAGCCCCGCTGGGCGGCGGCCGCCAGCGTCTCCCGGAGCATCTTTTCGGCGGTTTCGACCTGGCCCCGCCCATACAGGGCGGTGGCCACCTTGAACGCGGTGCCGGCGGCCAGTATCGAACCCTCGTCCCGCAGCGCCAGGCTGTTGCGATGGGCTTCGAGGTAATGCGGAAGGGCCGCGGTGGGATCATCGGCGAAAAGCGCGGCGTCGCCGGCGTAGATCCCGACGTTCATCCGCCAGTAATGGTTGTGGGCCGGCAGGCGCTCCAGCGCCTCCTCGGCGGCCCGACGGGCGCCCCCGAAGTCGTCGGCATACACGCAGAAGTAGGCGTCGATCGCCGACAGGATGCCGCGATACTCGCGGTCTTCGTCCGGATCATGGTAGCCCAGCCGCGCCGCCGCCCTGCGACTGGCCTCCGCCTTGTCCCTGCCCCCGTACACCAGGTGAAAGAGGGCTCCGTGGGCGGCGAGGCGGGGGTGCCGATGCACGGCCTCGTCGGGCAGGCGATTGAGCACCCGGTTGAGTGTCGCGGACCCACGGCGCATGAACAGGTGGTAGTGGCGATCGACCAGGTCCCCAAGCAGCGCCGCCCGATTCGCGCACAGCGCGTGATGCACCGCCTCGTCGGGTTCATCGTGGGCGGAGTACCACTGCGCGGCCGCCTCGTGCAAACCCTCCACCGCATCGGGCCACTCGCGTTGAAGCTGGTGGTGGAGCAGCTGGCCGAAGAGCGGGTGGTAGCGGTACCACCCGTGCGCGTGGTCCAGGGGGATGGTGAACAGGTTCCCCCGCACCAGGTCCTCGAGGATCGCGGCGGCATCCCCGCGGCCCGTGACGGCCTCACAGGATCCCGGGGACAGCCTACGCAGGATGGAAGTCTTGACGAGGAAATCCCGGACATCAGCGCCCACGCCCGACAACACTTCCGCGTGCAAAAAGTGCAGGATGTGCCGGTGGTTGCCGGTGAAACGATCGATGAAACCTTCCGGATCCGGGGTCTCGGCGAGGGAGACCGCGGCCAGTTGCAGTCCCGTGGGCCAGCCCTCGGTCCTCTCCTGCAGCGCCCGGATGTGCGCTTCCCCGAGGGCTGCGACCCCACGGTCCTCGAGGAATGCCCGCACCTCGTCCTCGCGAAACCGGAGCGCATCCAACCGCGCCTCGGCCATCTGCTCCCGGGCACGCCACCGCGCGAGGGGCCAGGGCGGATCCGATCGGGTCGTGATGACCAGGTGGACCGCGGGCGGCAGGTGCTCGATGAAGAAGGCCATCGCCCGGTGGATGGATGCATCATCGATGCAATGGTAGTCGTCGAGCACCACGAACGTGGTCGTCCCCCGGGAAAGGAGGTCGTTGAGCAGGGGTACGAGGAACTGCGCGTGATCTTCCGACGGGCCCACGTCCTCGAGGATCTCCAGCGCACCGCGTCCGAGCGCAGGATCCCGTGCCTGAAGGGATGCGATGAGATAGCTCCAAAAGGTGAGGAAGTCGTCGTCCCCGGGATCGAGGCTGAGCCAGGAGACCCCGGGTTCGTGCGCGTGCATCCACGCACGGACCAGCGTCGTCTTGCCGAACCCGGCCGGAGCGGACAGGAGGGACAGGGCGCGCGTGAAGCCCCCGTCCACCAGCAGGCCACGCGAGAGCTTTGCGAGAATGTGCGGCCGGTTTAGGATATTGCCGCGCATGGGTGGGATGCGCGTCTTGATGCGCAGGATATTGCCGTTCATGGGGTCGCCTCCCGACCTTCTCCCTATTCTGTCCCGCCCACCCCATACCCTGCGCGCTACCCGGGGACCCATCCCCGCACACCTTACCCCCAACCCGACTTTTGTCGGGTCCCCACGGGTCCGGCGACCGCTAGCATGAAGACACCGGGACCGCACGTCCCGGGTTCCGAAGCCGCATCGACGGCAAACCCGTCGTCTTGGGAGGCGATCGAAATGGCAAGCCGACACCGTAGTGAATCGGCAGAAGAACAGCAGGGGCGGACGTGGTCGGTCCATATCCGATTCGGCGGCCCGCTCGAGGATTGGATGGGGGACTCCCTTCAAGTCGGTTGCTCCCTCGCGCACCCCGGCGGCGACAGATCGGCCCTCGGGGGCGAACTCCCCGATACCCCGGCACTCTACGGATTGATCCTCCGCCTCCGGGACTCGGGGATCGAACCGGTCGCCCTGTGCGCAAAATGCGAATCGAAGACGACTCCAGGGAGAGGGTGATGGCCATGGTCCAGGCGAAGATGGCAACCAGGCAGCACACAAGGAACCAGGCAGCGCGATTCGACGAAGGGGAGCGATCCGCGATGACGACCGCCAAATACATCCACGCAATCGATGCCGTCGGCAGGGATGACCTCGCGACGGTCGGGGGAAAGGCCGCCAACCTGGGGGAAATGGTCCGCGCGGGCATCCCCGTGCCCGGGGGCTTCATCGTGCACACCGGAGCCTACCGCGATTTCGTCGCGGCCAACGGCCTGGCGGGAGTCATCGAGGAGCTGGTGGCCGGGATCGACCCCGATGCACCCCCGCAGATCGCCGCGACGGCGGAAAAGATCGCGGCGCACTTCGCCGCGGGTTCCATGCCGAAGGCGATTCGCGACGCGATCGAGCGGGCGTACACGTCCCTCGGCGGTCCGCCGGTGGCGGTGCGTTCCTCTGCCACGGCGGAAGACTTGCCCGGCACTTCCTTCGCCGGCCAGTACGAGACGTATCTCAACGTCAGCTGCTGTGACGATCTCCTGGAGAAAGTCAGGCGTTGCTGGGCGTCGCTTTGGAATGAGCGCGCGCTGGCCTACCGCATGAAGCAGGGCATCGGGCATGCCGACCTGGCCCACGCCGTCGTGGTGCAGGAGATGGTGGACGCGAGGCGCGCGGGAATCCTCTTCACCGCGAACCCGGTAAACGGCCGCCGGGACCGGATGCTCCTCAACGCGTCCTGGGGCCTGGGCGAAGCCATCGTCTCGGGGGATGTCACCCCCGACCAGTGGATCGTGGACAAGGAGGACGGCCGCATCCTCGAGGAAACCATCGCGGACAAGGACACCATGACCGTGGGTGTCGTGGGCGACGTCTACGACAGCGCCGTCGAAGGGCCGATGCGCCGGGCCGCCACCCTGGATACGGACGGCGTCAATCGGCTCTACCGCCTCGGCCTCTTGGTCGAGGAACACTTCGGCACACCCCAGGACATCGAGTGGGCCGAGCGGGGCGGGGAATTCTTCCTGGTCCAGGCCCGTCCCATCACTTCACTCTATCCCCGGCCCGCGCGTATCCCGGGGCGGCCGGGCCTTCGGGCATTCGTCAACTTCGGGCTGCTTTCGCAGGGGATGCACGAGCCCCTAACACCCATGGGCGAGGCATGCTTCCTCCAGACCTTCGTCAACCCCGCCCGCCGCTTCGATCGCAACATCCGGACCCCCGACGACCTGTGGTGGTGCCAGGTGCTCGGCGGCCGGGTCTTCTTCGACATGACCGACCTCCTGCGCGAGGAGAAAAACTGGGAGAAGGTCTTGGAAAACGACCTGTTCGCCGAACAGGAGCCCATGACGGCACGGGCCCTGATGCAGTTTTTGCACAGAAACCGGGAGGCCATCACGGCCGAGCCGAGCCGGGTGACCCGGTGGATCATCGGAAACCTCGTACCCTTTCTTCGCATCGGGTTTCCCATGGTGCGAAATGTCCTCTACGGAAGACTCTTCCCGGAGCGGGCCCGCGCGCGGGCGCTGGCGCAATGGGATGGGTTCTTGGTGGCCATGGAAGAGGACCTGGCGCGCGCCCGGGATCGCGAGCATCGACTCGACATCATCCTTTGGCACATCGGGGAATTCATGATCTCGGGCTGGGCCACCCTTTGCCTGCTCGCCGCTTCCTTCGGCAAATACAAAAAGGCCCGCGGGATCGCCGAACGCTACCTGGACGACCTCTCCGACTTCGATCGCATCGGACAGTCATTGCCGCACAACACCACGACCGAGATGGGCGTCGCGTTGATGGAGCTGGCGGAGCGCTACGACGGGCGTGGGGAGACGCCGGGCATCGATGACCCCGAAATCGCCGAATTCCTCTCGCAGTACGGGCACCGGTCCATCCAGGAGGTGGACGTCGGGGTCCCCAACTGGTGGGAGGAGCCAGAATACGTATGCGACCTGGTACGGGCCTATATCGACAACCAGAGTTACCGGGCGGGACTCGATGCGTTCTACCGCGGTGCAGAGGACGCGGAGCGGGCCATCGAACGGATCCGGGAGGATCTCGCCGCCGCCGGGGCCGGGCGCAAGGCCACGCGGGTCGCCAACGCCCTTCGCGAATACCGCTCGGTATTCGGCCTCCGCGAGGAATCCAAGTTCGTGCTGACCCGCCTGTACGACAGGGCCCGGCGGACGCTTCGGGAGATGGGCGAAGATTTGGTATCCGAAGGGACCCTGCAGCGTGCAGAAGAGATCTTCTTCCTTCGGCCCGAGGATGTGCGCGCGGGCGCCGACCTGCGAAGCATCGCTTCTGAGAACCGCGCCGCCCACGCGCGCGCCTGGCGGATGCAGCCCCCGCGCGTGCTCGCCAGCACGGGAGAGAGCATCTACGCCCCGATCGAGGAGGCCGACGGGACCCTGCCGGGTGTCGCCGTATCCCCCGGCATGCACGAGGGGCGGGCGCGCGTCCTCCAATCCCCGCGGGAAGGCGTCCGTCTCAAGCCCGGCGACGTGCTGGTGACCCGGGCGACCAATCCCGCCTGGACGCCGCTGTTCGTGTCACTGGGCGCCATCGTGATGGAGACGGGCGGCCCGATTTCCCACGGCGCGGTGGTGGCCAGGGAATACGGGATTCCCGCCGTGGTCGGTGTCGCCGGGGCGACGGAGCGGATCCGCGATGGCCAACGCATCCATGTAGATGGGGGATCCGGTCGGGTGCGACTGCTCGACTGATGCGCGGGCCCCGGTCCCACCCGGGGTCCCAAAGCGCGCAGGCGCCCTGGAAAGGAAGTGGTACGGTTGAAGACGCGCAACCTCTGGATCCTCCTCGCGGGCCTGGTCGTCGTCATGATGGGATACGGGATCGCCATGCCGGTGCTCCCCTTCTTCATCGAGAACCTCGGGGGTCGCGGGATCCATTTCGGCCTCTTGATCGCCAGTTACGGGATCACGCAATTGTTGTTTGCCCCCGCCTGGGGGAGCCTATCGGATCGCTACGGGCGCAGGCCCTTCCTGTTGCTGGGCATGGTCGGCCTGGGATCGGCCATGCTGCTCTTTTCGCTGGCCGACCGGCTCTGGATGCTATACGCGGCCCAGGTGCTCTCAGGCTCCCTTTCCTCGGCCATGTTGCCGGCCGCGCAGGCGTACGCCGCGGATCGCACCGGGGAGGAGGAACGCGCCGCAGCCATGGGTCGCATCGGCGGGGCCATCGGTCTCGGCGTCA
>Ga0207421_10007485_pt1 | contig 11613 bp, 11 predicted proteins | sample SodLakKL_010_SED_4_FD_187542 | JGI IMG/M metagenome (GOLD analysis project Ga0207421, IMG submission 187542) | Alkaline sediment microbial communities from Lake Tanatar, Kulunda Steppe, Russia - 8KL_010_SED (SPAdes) (version 2) | ecosystem: Environmental > Aquatic > Non-marine Saline and... | reverse complement strand
TCGCGGTAGTCGCTGACAAGTAGATGGGTGGGGGCGACGTCTTCGTCGATCTGCGCAAAACGCCCGATGGGGTCGCGAAAGATATTGTCGGTCTCGTCATCATTCACGGTCGAGACTTCGCCGATCAGCACGTCGCCACCTTCACCCCAAAAGGCGTGCCAGTCACCCGGCATCAGGGTCACGCTTTCGCCGGGGGCAAGGCGCAGTTTGTCACCGGGGGCGTAAGGCCGCGTGATGCCGTCGCACATGACTACGCCGCCTGCAGTGTCATCAAAATGGCCGTCTGGGTCAGACCCGTAGAGTTCGATCACCAACGTCGCACCACCACGGTTGATGATGTCTTCGGCCTTGATGACATGGGTGTGCATCGGTGACAGCTGGTCCTGTTTCGAGATCAGCAGTTTTTCCGCGTAACACATGCCGCCACCACGTTGCAGGTCAGCAAGCCTGCCATTGCGCAAGGTGAACAGGAAAAGGCCCATTTCGTCATAGCGACCTGCGCCGTAATCGGTGATATCCCAGCCGCAGCGGGCGTCGATCACGGCTTGCGCATCCTGTGCGCGGGCCTTGAACTGGTCGGGCGACCAATAGGCAAAAGGTGGCAGGGCAAAGCCGTGCGACCGGATCATCTGATCCGCCTCGGCCATGATGTCGTTGATGCGTGATCGTTTCATACGCAAAGGCGTAATCGTTTACGAAACCTTGCGCAAGGCCCCTGCGGCCCAGTCGCGGCAGGCGTCACCGAAGGCTGCAAACAAGGGCCGCGAGACCGGATCGGCATCGGCGTTCCATTCGGGGTGCCATTGCACAGACAGCGTAAAACCGGGGGCATCGGCGATATAGATCGCCTCGGGGGTGCCGTCAGGGGCATGGCCATCGACAATCACGCGGGGACCGGGCTGTTTGATCCCCTGCCCGTGCAAGGTGTTGGTCATCACGCTGGGCGCATCCATCAGCCGGTGAAACACACCGCCGGGGCGGAAGGTCACAAGGTGGCGCAGTGCAAATTTTTCGTCCAGCGACCCTTCTGGCGGCATGCGGTGGTTGTCGCGCCCCGGCAGATCACGGATTTCGGGAAACAGCGTGCCGCCCATCGCCACGTTCACTTCTTGAAAACCGCGGCAGATGCCAAGGATCGGCTGGCCACGCGCCACGCAAGCGCGGATCAACGGCAGGGTCAGTCGGTCGCGGTCACGGTCAAAGGTGCCGTGGGCGGGGGTTTCTTCTTCACCATATTCTTCGGGATGGACGTTCGCGCGGGCACCGGGGAATAGAAAACCGTCGCAGGTGTCCATCAAGGTATCAAGACACACCATGCCGGGATGCGAAGGCACGATCAGCGGCAAACAACCCGACACAGCGGCCAGTGCTTCGGCATTCATCGCGCCAGAGGCATGGGCGGGATATTGGTCATTGATCAGATACGAACTTGCGATCACTCCGATCACGGGACGGCGCATTGGACTCTCCTATTTGGGCTGGGCTGAAGATAACCACCCGCGCAGAGTATGGAAAGAGAGGCCACGCGCACAAACGGGCATGCACTGGCGCACATGCCCGTTTATATAGCAATTTTCAGGCATATAGCGCCCGAATAAGGCTTAGGCTTCGCCGGTCAGCCCTGCGGCTTCGATCCCTGCGAGGGCGGCGATGACGTCGTTGTCGGATGTGTCACCAGTGACGCCGACAGCACCGATCACGGCACCTTTTTTGTCGCGCAGCAACACGCCACCCGGCACCGGCACGACCTGCCCGCCGTAAACGCCGTTGATGGCGGCCATGAAATAGGCCTGTGCTTCGGCGCGTGCCATCTGCGCCTTGCCTGCCATGCCCAGCATGACCGACCCGTAAGCCTTGCCATGCGCAATGGCAAAGCGGCCCGGTGCGGCACCATCTTCGCGTTCAAACGCCTTCACATGTCCGCCTGCGTCCAGCACGACGACGGAAAGCGGTTTGAATTCCATCTCGCGCCCTGTCGCAATCGCTTTGCGGATGATCGTGCGCGCCTTGCTGATCGAGATATCTGCCATTGTCCTGTCCTTCGGGTTTAGTGATTGCGTTGCGCTTTAAGTTCCAACCGGCGCTGGTGCAGCACAGGTTCGGTATAGCCGGATGGCTGTTCACGGCCCTTGAATACCAGATCGCAGGCGGCCTGAAAGGCGATGCCGTCGAAATCGGGCGCCATCGGGCGGTAGGCCGCGTCATCCGCGTTCTGTTCATCCACGACGCGGGCCATTTTCTGCATCGCGTCCATCACCTGATCGCGGCTGACCACATCATGATGCAGCCAGTTCGCCAGCGCCTGTGAAGAAATCCGGCAGGTGGCGCGGTCTTCCATCAGGGCGACGTTGTTGATGTCGGGCACCTTGGAACAGCCGACACCCTGATCGATCCAGCGGACCACATAGCCAAGGATACCTTGGGCGTTGTTTTCGACCTCGCGCATTTTCTGCGCATCGGTCCAGCGCTGGTATTGCGCCAGCGGGATATCAAGGATGCTGGACACAAACGCACGCCGCCCGCCTTTGCGCAGGCGCGCCTGCACCGCCATCACGTCGATCTTGTGGTAATGCAGCGCGTGCAGCGTCGCCGCTGTCGGGCTTGGCACCCAAGCGCAATTGGCACCTGATTGCGGGTGGCCGATTTTCTGTTCCAGCATTGCGGCCATCAGGTCGGGCATCGCCCACATCCCCTTGCCGATCTGCGCGCGGCCGGAAAAGCCGCATTCCAGCCCGATATCGACGTTCTGGTCCTCGTACGCACCGATCCACTGCTTGCGCTTGATGAAATCCTTGCGGCTGAACGGCCCTGCTTCCATCGAGGTGTGGATTTCATCGCCGGTGCGGTCCAGAAAGCCTGTGTTGATAAACGCGACACGGGATTTGGCAGCGCGGATACATTCCTTAAGATTAACAGTCGTGCGGCGCTCTTCGTCCATGATGCCGATCTTGACGGTGTCGCGCGGCAGGCCTAGCGCATCTTCGACAGCGGCGAAAATATCGTTGGTAAAGGCGACTTCGTCGGGACCGTGCATCTTTGGCTTGACGACATAGACAGACCCAAGCGCGGAATTGCCGCCTTTTGATTTCAGGTCATGCATGGCGATCAGGGTGGTGACCATGGCGTCCATCAACCCCTCGAACACCTCTTGCCCGTCGGCATCAAGGATCGCGGGGTTTGTCATCAGATGGCCGACATTGCGGATCCAAAGCAGCGCGCGGCCTTTCAGCGTCACCGTGCCGCCATCGGGGGTGGTATATTCGCGGTCATCGGCCAGTTTGCGGGTCATCGTCTTGCCGTTCTTGACCAGATCGGCGGTCAAATCGCCTTTCATCAGGCCCAGCCAGTTGCCGTAGGCCAGCACCTTGTCTTCGGCATCGACGCAGGCGACGCTGTCTTCGCAATCCATGATCGCGGAAATGGCGCTTTCCAGCCGGACATCAGCCAAAAGCGCCTGATCGCGGCTGCCGATGGGATGGGCGCGGTCAAACACCAGTTCGACATGCAACCCGTTGTTGACCAGCACAATTGCATCGGGGGCCTTTGGGTTGCCACTGTAGCCCACGAATTTCGCGGGGTCGCGCAGGGGCGCGTCGTCAATCAGCAACTGGCCGTCCTGCACATGATAGCGGGCGACATCGGCATGGCTTTTGCCGACAATCGGGAACGCCTCGTCCAGAAACACGCGCACGCGGGCAACAACGCGGGCGCCATGGCCACGGTCATATCCGCCAGCGGGGGGCTGCACGCCCATCGCATCAGTGCCGTAAAACGCATCGTAAAGGCTGCCCCAGCGGGCGTTCGCGGCATTCAGCGCAAAGCGGGCATTGGTGATCGGCACCACCAGTTGCGGGCCCGGGATGGTGGCGATTTCAGGGTCCACATTTGTGGTTTCAATCTCGAAATCGTCGCCTTCGGGGACCAGATAGCGCAGGTCTTTCAGGAAATGTTCATAGGCCACACGATCATGCGGCTTGCCACGCTGGCTGACATGCCAAGCATCAATGGCCGATTGCATATCTTCGCGTTTTTGCAACAAGTCGCGGTTGCGCGGCGTCATCGTGGCAATCAGTCCGGCGAAACCTTTCCAGAAGGTATCGGCATCAATGCCTGTCCCCGGCAAAGCCTGCGTTTCGATGAAACTGGCCAGTTCGCTGGCAACCTGAAGCCCTTGTTTTTCGACCCGATCATTCATGGCTGTCTCCCTTGGTTCCGGCATACAACGGCACACCCGTGCCGACCGCCCCGAATTAGAACACAAGTTTCCGATAGGCAACATCGCCCAAAGGATTCAATTGCGCGTCCCGCGACATTTATCAGAGCAATATCGCACGGAATCCCATACTTTTGCCCATTTCTTGCGCCACGCGAAGGGCCTGCCGCAGGTCGCGCAGATTTTCTGGGGCAGATCGGATTTTTTGCGCATTTTTGCCATAAGCGGAACCTAGCCGGTGCAACCGCGTTGTCGAGGGTGACAGAGACTCCATCTACCGGATTTGCCAGTGCAGGGGTATTGTGTCGCAAAACACTTACATAACCGTGATCTGAGGAACGTCATGAAAGACCGCATCGATCCGTTAATCGCCGAACGTGCGCCATGGCTTTATGCCACGCGCCCCGGAACGCGGTTCGCCCGCAATGTGCTGCATCATATGCTGGGATACGGCAAAACCATCACCCTTGCCGAACAGCTTGAACATGCGGATTCGGCGCAGATCATGCAGCAGATGGCGCAAAGGCTGGCACAGATGGTCACGGCCAAAGGGCTGGGTCATTTACCTGCGCATGGCCCGGCACTGATCGTGGCCAATCACCCCACGGGGATTGCAGACGGTATCATCCTTAACCATCTGATCGCGCAGGCCCGCCCTGACGCTTACTTCTTTGCCAACCGTGATATCCTGCGCGTGTTGCCGCAGATGGAAAACATGATCGCGCCTGTCGAATGGCGGACGGAATTGCGCAGCCATGCCAAGACGCGCGAAACGATGTCTTTTGTCCGGCAGGCGACCAAGGACGGGCGTCTGGGCGTCATCTTTCCCTCTGGCCGGTTGGCCAAACGCCGCTGGCTGTCGTTGCACGAACGCCCGTGGATGGCATCCGCCGCAATGCTGGCGCGCAAGTTTGACCTGCCGGTGATCCCCGTCAACATTCAGGCCCGCAATTCGGCGCTGTTCTACATCTTTGACCGCATCCATCCCACCTTGCGCGATATCACCCTGTTTCATGAAACGCTGAACAAAGACCGCCAGCCCTTTGTCGTGACCATGGGCGAGCCTATTTCGGCATCAGCAATTCCGCGCGATGCCGATGAAGGGATCGACATGCTGCGCCGCGCCACGCTGGCGCTTGGGGGGGAACACGCGCCTGTCGTCAATCTGATCGCGACAACACGGCCATGGCTGACCAAAGATGCGTCAAGCGCACCTTGAAGCGGGCTGCGCGTTCTTTTAGAGATCGTGCAGAGTTGAACCAAGGATATCTGCCATGCTGGATCTGACCTACGATTCCCCCGCCCCCAAAGTGATTGCGGGCGCCACCGGTGACTGGGAACTGGTGATCGGGCTGGAAGTCCATGCGCAGGTCGCAACAAACGCGAAACTGTTTTCGGGTGCCTCGACCCTGTTCGGGTCCGAGCCCAACAGCAATGTGGCATTTGTGGATGCAGGCATGCCCGGCATGTTGCCCGTCATCAACGAAGAATGCGTGGCACAAGCCGTGCGCACAGGGCTGGGGCTGAAGGCGCAGATCAATCTGGTGTCGGCGTTCGACCGCAAGAATTACTTTTACCCCGATCTGCCGCAGGGCTATCAGATTTCCCAGCTTTACCATCCCATTGTGGGCGAAGGTGAAGTGCTGGTTGAAATGGGCAACGGTCAGGCCCGTCTGGTGCGGATCGAACGCATCCATCTGGAACAGGATGCGGGCAAGTCGATCCATGACATGGACCCCACGATGTCCTTTGTGGACCTGAACCGCACCGGTGTGGCGCTGATGGAAATCGTCAGCCGCCCCGATATCCGCGGGCCAGAGGAAGCCGCCGCCTATGTGCTGAAACTGCGCCAGATCATGCGCTATCTGGGCACCTGCGACGGCAATATGCAAAACGGAAACCTGCGCGCCGATGTAAACGTGTCGGTCTGCCGTCCGGGCGATTACGAACGCTATCAGGCGACGCAGGATTTCAGCCACCTTGGCACGCGCTGCGAGATCAAGAACATGAACTCCATGCGGTTCATCCAGATGGCGATTGATTACGAGGCCCGCCGCCAGATTGCCTTGCTGGAGGACGGCAAGACAGTCACGCAGGAAACCCGCCTTTACGATCCGGACCGGAACGAGACACGGTCGATGCGGTCCAAGGAAGAAGCGCATGATTACCGCTATTTCCCTGATCCCGACCTGCTGCCGCTGGAAATTGACCAAGCCTGGGTCGATGATATCAACGCCGCCCTGCCCGAATTGCCCGATGCGAAAAAGGCGCGGTTCATCGTGGATTTCGGCCTGTCGGATTATGATGCTTCCGTGCTGACCGCCGAGGGTGAAAACGCCTCCTTTTTTGAAAAAGTCGCTGATGGCCGCGATGGCAAGCTGGCTGCGAATTGGGTCATCAACGAGTTATTCGGCCGTCTGAAAAAAGATGACAAGGATATCGCGACCAGCCCGATCAGCGCTGAACGTCTGGGCCAGATCGTCGGGTTGATCAAATCCGACACGATTTCCGGCAAGATCGCCAAGGACGTCTTTGACATCGCCTACACCCAGAACCGCGACCCCGAAGAGATCGTGGAAACCGAAGGTATGAAACAAGTCACCGACACCGGCGCGATCGAGGCTGCGGTGGACGAAATCATCGCCGCCAACCCCGATCAGGTCGCCAAGGCGCAGGCCAATCCCAAGCTTGCAGGCTGGTTTGTGGGCCAAGTGATGAAGGCCACCGGCGGCAAGGCAAATCCGGCGGCAGTCAATCAATTGGTGTCGGCCAAGCTGGGGCTTTAGGGCGGTTGGAAAACCGGCGCAGTCTTGCTATGGTCCAAAGCTGGTGATCATGGGAACACGCGATGACATATGAATACAAGGTTGTGCCGGCGCCCCTGCGCGGCACCAAAGCGCCGGGCGTAAAGTCTTACGAAGACCGCTTTGCATTGACGTTGGAAACCACGATGAATGAAATCGCGGCGGACGGCTGGGAATATCTGCGCGCCGACACCCTGCCCTGCGAACAGCGTGACGGCCTGATGAGCAAGACCACCGTTTACCAGAACATGCTGGTGTTTCGGCGCACGAAACCATCCAGTTCTGCGCCGAAGATGAAACCGCAGCGTCAGGCGCCCGCAGCACCTGCACCGACCGCTGTTGCGCCACCTGTCGCACCGCCTGTCGCGACGGTGCAGAAAAAGATCGTCACCAAAGACGACAAACCGGCACCGGATGTGGCCGGGGGCGACTGATCAGGTTAGATCAATCGCCAGCGCGTGAATACGCGCCATCAGATCAGGACCAATTGCTGAATGAATCGCACGGTGGCGCGCGATGCGCGACATATCGTCCAGTGACGACGCTTTAATCACCACACGCCAATGGCTTTCGCCAGACCCGTCGTCACCCGAATGACCGGCGTGTTTATGGCTTTCGTTAACCACTTCGAGGATTTCAGGAGCGAGCGTTTGCAATCTTGCGTGAATTTCAGCCTGTAATGCCATTATTTTCCCTTAGCCCTCTTCTATCTGCGTCCCAGAGGTCTACAGTCTGTCGTCCGAGTCGGAAAGAAGAGAAGCACTATGAAAAAAGATGATCCCTTTGGTTTCGATATGTCTGTATCGGGGGCCAAGAAGAAAAATCCGCGTGGACGGCGTGGGATGTCAGGTGCGTCCGAGACCTCGAAACGGGTTTGCGACCACGAAGGCTGTCAGGAACCGGCCCCTTTCCGTGCGCCCAAAGCGCCCGATGTGCTGGATGATTATTTCTGGTTCTGTCAGGAACACGTCCGCGAATACAATCTGAAATGGAATTTCTTCGACACCGCGTCAGAGGCCGAACTGGCCGCGCAGATGACCAATGACCGCGTCTGGGACCGCCCGACCAAACCGTTCAAACGGTCGGTTGAAGAACGCGCATGGGCGCGTCTGGGCGTCGATGACGCGCATCAGGTGCTTGGCGCAAATGCCACCCGCAACCCCGGTCGCGGCGCTGCGGTGGGCCGCAAACTGCCGCCGACCGAACGCCGCGCGATTGATATTCTGGAAGCCAAGGACAATTGGTCAAAGCAGGAAATCCGCAAGGCCTATAAGTCGCTGATCAAGGTGCTGCACCCTGACATGAACGGCGGCGATCGTTCGCAGGAAGAACAATTGTCACAGGTTGTCTGGGCATGGGACCAGATCAAGGTCAGCCGCAACTTCCGCGATGCCGATTAAGCGTTATTTGCGGTAGAAATAAGTCTGCGACAGCGGGCTGAGGGCTGCCATTTCTTTTTCTTCGGCAATCTTCAGCCGCATTTGCAGCGCAGCATCGGCCTGCGCCACCACCCAATGCGCGGCAAAGACACCCGCAAACCAGATCAACCCGACCAGCGGCTGTGCCAGCACAGCTGTCAGCACCATCAAAGGCGCATAGATCGTTCCGTAAACAGGTAGAATCAGCGTCCCGCCGACCACGGATGCGACCACCAGACTGACGCAGGCCCCGACAAAGGCGCGCAGCCAGCCCAAACTGCCCGGCAGCCCGATCCAGCCACGTGCGAGCCGCAGGGCAAGGGGGCCAGCCAACACGACCGACAGCACCACCCAAAACCCATAAAGGCCCGCAGGAACACCACCTTGTGGCCAGTAAGAGGATGTATACAACACATAGAAGCCTACCGCCGCTGAAATTGCGGAAAAGCAGGCGTAGGTCGCTAGAACGACCTTGTGCTCACGCGCCGAAATTGACGCCTTTTCAAAATGCGCGACCATTGCGCTGTTCCTTGAACGAGGGTTACTCTTGATACCAATCCACCTGAAAAATCATCGCGGCGGGCACAAATCTAAAATACAACTTAAAGTTACCACAATTCGACCCAATCTTCAACAAATTCGTGCAGGGTGGCGTCGTTCTGCTCAATGATGCCCGATCAGAACTGCTGATGACGGGGTGGCGCTTGCCGCGGGCTGCGTTATGTTGCATCCGAGAAACAGCAAGACGTATCAACCAAGAAGGCAAGGCACATGGCCGACGGCACCACAGACATGCACGCAAAACCGACCGAGGATATCTCTGTCCGGGATGTGTTCGGCATCGACAGCGATATGAAGATCAAGGGCTTTGCAGACCGCACGGACCGCGTGCCCGAAATCGACAGCACCTACAAGTTTGACCCCGATACGACTTTGGCGATCCTTGCAGGCTTTGGCTATAACCGGCGTGTGATGATCCAAGGCTATCACGGCACCGGCAAATCCACCCATATCGAACAGGTCGCAGCGCGTCTGAACTGGCCTTGCGTGCGGGTCAATCTTGACAGCCATATCAGCCGGATCGACCTTATCGGCAAGGATGCGATCAAGCTGCGCGACGGCGTGCAGGTCACCGAATTTCACGAAGGTATCCTGCCTTGGGCCTTGCGCAATCCTGTCGCGATCGTGTTCGACGAATATGACGCAGGCCGCGCCGATGTGATGTTCGTAATCCAGCGCGTGCTGGAAACCGACGGCAAGCTGACGCTGATGGACCAGAACGAGATTATCACGCCAAACCCCTATTTCCGTCTGTTCGCAACGGCAAATACCGTGGGTCTGGGTGACACGACGGGGCTTTATCACGGCACCCAGCAGATCAATCAGGCGCAGATGGACCGTTGGTCGCTGGTCGCAACGCTGAACTATCTCAGCCATGATGCAGAGGCCGCAATCGTGCTGGCCAAATCGCCGCATTACAACAACGAAAAAGGTCGCCGGATCGTCAGCCAGATGGTCACTGTCGCCGACCTGACGCGCACGGCGTTCATCAACGGCGATCTGAGCACGCTGATGTCACCGCGCACGGTGCTGGCTTGGGCTGAAAATGCGCGGATTTTCCAGAATGTCGGCTATGCGTTCCGGCTGTCATTCCTGAACAAATGCGATGAATTGGAACGCCAGACCGTGGCGGAATTCTATCAGCGTTGCTTTGACGAAGAACTGCCGGAAAGTGCGGCAAGTTTGAGCCTGAAATAACGTAAGCCGGGGAAAACCCCGGCCTACAAATACGATGAAAGTAGGTCGGGGATTTCCCCGACCTTTTTCTTAGCCGCGTGCGGCCTTGGTCGCGTTCGCCCACCAGACGACATCGTCCAGCGTGCCGTCGACGGATGCCTTCAGGTGGTCGGCAATTGTGTCAATCTCGTTGTTGGACCCCAGCGGGTGAACCGCAAAGAAATCGCCGCCGCCGATATGCACGGCGTTGCGTGTCGGGACCATCTGCAATTCCACAGCGATATTGCGCAGATGTTCCAGCGCCCGTGTGCCGCCGACAGAACCATAGGCAATCGCCGACATCGGCTTGCGGTTCCATTCGTTATAGGCCTGATCCAATGCGTTCTTCAGCGCACCGGTGATCGAACGGTTGTATTCAGCGACAACAAAAATGTAGCCGTCGAATTCGCCGATCTTCTGCTGCCATTTCACAGCGCGTTCGTCGCTGGATGGCATCCAGAGGTTGCTTGCGGCCTCGTCAAACAGCGGTAGATCGAAATCGCGCAGATCGACCAGTTCGACGTCCATATCGTCACGCTTTTGCGCTTGTGCCAGCATCCAAGCGGCAGGTTTGTCGGCAAAGCGGGTTTCGCGGGTCGATCCGATAATCAGGGCGATTTTTGGTTTGGTGGTCATGTCATCTCTCCAGATGTGAAAATGCTTATGGGGGTTAGATGTGCGAAATGGTCGCGCAATGAAACCGGCACACCAGCGCAGCCCCTGTGCAAAAAAGCGCAGGGGCTGCTGACCCCCTTGCCCCTGCCCCCGTCCGGTGCTTTATCTTTGCCATGCAAAAACCAAGCGACAACCCCGCCGATCCGTTCAAAAAAGCGCTTGCCGAGGCGACCAAGGTCATGGCCGATGACCCAGAGCTGTCGGTGACATTCTCGGTCGATCCGTCCGGCCAGACGGCGGATACGATGCGCCTGCCACAGGTGTCCCGTCGCCTGACCCGCGACGAAGTGTTGCTGGCGCGCGGCACGGCGGATGCTTTCGCTTTGCGGCACAAGTTTCATGATACCGCCCTTTCTGCCCGCTACATGCCGCAGGGCCAGATGGCGCGTGATCTTTATGACGCGATGGAAACAGCAAGAATCGAGGCTGTGGGCGCGCAATATATGCCCGGCACCGCAGGCAACATCGACGCCAAGATCGCCAATGAAGCCAAGCGCAAAGGCTATGACCAGATCACCCAAGCCTCGGACGCGCCTTTGGCAGTCGCTGCGGGCTATCTGATCCGGCATCTGGCGACGGGGCGTGATCTGCCCAAGGGCGCTGACAATGTGATGGAGCTGTGGCGCGGCTTTATCGAGGATCATTGCGGCGGGACGCTGGAAAACCTGTCGAAAACGCTGAATGATCAGCAGGCTTTTGCGAAATTCGCGCGGCAGTTGATCAGCGA
>Ga0207421_10007484_pt1 | contig 11614 bp, 11 predicted proteins | sample SodLakKL_010_SED_4_FD_187542 | JGI IMG/M metagenome (GOLD analysis project Ga0207421, IMG submission 187542) | Alkaline sediment microbial communities from Lake Tanatar, Kulunda Steppe, Russia - 8KL_010_SED (SPAdes) (version 2) | ecosystem: Environmental > Aquatic > Non-marine Saline and... | reverse complement strand
GCCGAGTTGGCTGTGCGGCGCATGCGCGGAGACCCCGTACACAGCGCTCTTGGCGAGATCGCGCCGCGCGCGGGCCGCGCCAGTGCCATCTCGGTGGCCGGTTGGGGCGTGGCGACGGCGACCGGTGTCGGCGCCGGTCGCCTGGTTGTCACCGTGGGCGCTTTGGCCGGCGGTCGTGCTCTGCATCGTGTTGATGAAGAGCTGGCTTCGTCGGTGCACAACATCCGCCACCTCCGCCAGCAATTGCAGGTGCGCACGGCGTCCGCTGCGTCCGATTGAGCCTCGCGCCACGATGCAAGCGCCAATCGTCGTGTGCCTCACTGGCGTGGAGCGCACATGGGGTCTGCCCGATTGGTGTGAGGCGGCGCTCGTGAGCGGACCCCGGAAGGGTGCGAGCTCGTTGCCCGCGCGTATCGATGCGTGCGCCCGGCGTGACAGCGCAGCTCGGTGATCCTGGAAGCGGCACAACGGACGAGGAAGAGACGATGACCGATGCCGCTGCGATGCGGGTGCTGTTCTGGAACGTGGCGGTCGGTGGCGACCGACGCCTGCCGTTGCTGGAGCGCGTCGACGCGGATCTGCTCCTGCTCGCGGAGGTGTCGTTGTCCTCGTCGCGCTATTGGACCCAGCGGTGGGCGGGCAAGTACGACTGCGCGGCGGCGTTGGAGCTGGTCGACTCCCCGCAGGACCGCCCACGCGGGGCGATGATCGCCTCGCGTTGGCCGTTGCGCGCCGCGCGGGCCATCAGCGATCTCCCCCGACCTGAGCGGGGTCTCGTCGCCGAGACTGACCATCCCGGCGGGCAGTTGTCACTCATCGCGTGGAGCGCCCCGAACGCTGCCGGCGACGGAAGGGCAGCCAAGCAGCAGGGGTACTCGGCGGTGCACGCGGAGCTTGCCACGCTGCAGCCGCCGGTCGTCGCCGGTGTCGACACCAACACGTGGGACGACCCGCCGCTGGGATCTCCGCCCGCAGAGCTCGACCCTGACTGGGAGCCAGAGCAGACCTTCTGCGGCCGCGAGCCCGCGCACGGGCTCCAGGACGCGCTGCGCGTCGTCCTCGACCGCGACCGTCCCCGCAGCGACCTCGTGCGGGCGGTCCGTCCCCACGGGCCGCTTGCCGCCACCTACATCCGCCGCCCGGCAGGACAGCCGACTCGCATCATCAACCGTCCGGGAATGGCCTTCGGGCTCGACCGCATGGACCGCATCTACGCCTCGCCAACGATCGAAGTGGCAGCCTGCGAGACCTTCTACCACGAGGCCATCGACGCTGGCAGCGATCACGCGCTGGTCCTGGCAGATCTCCGAATCCCTTCAGATAGCCGACGAGCCACGGCACGAAGCGGCCTACGGGGGTAGCCGAAGGCAGCAGCCGCACCCCGCCACCGCGGGTCGCCCGCGCAGCGGCACAGCGTTCGCGCCAGGCAGCGGTCCAACGGTGTCACAGGGTGCCTCTAGGCTTCGAACATGACCAAGGCGGAGTCATCACAGACGAAGGCGGCAAGGCCGCCGCGGACCCCCGGCTTGATGAGCCCGTCGGCGTGGCGTGACTACGAGACGTGCCCGCGGCGCTACTGGTACGCCTATGTCGACAGGACCGCTCCGGATGGCCCGGTCTGGGCCGGCTGGCGGTTCGGACGGGCGGTGCACAGGGCGTTGGAGGCCGCGCTTCACGCGGTGCAGGGCACCCGCCGGCATCCCAATGATCACGCCGGGCTGGCTGCTGCCCGAACGGCCCTTGACGATGCGCGTGCCGCCGAAGGGCTCGATGACGACCAGGTTCGCGAGGCCTCCCAACTGGTGGTCCGCGGGCTGGCGTCGCTGGCCGTGCGCGGCGACCAGGTGCTGGCGGTCGAGGCGTGGCTGCGCGCTGACACGCCCGCCGGGGTCGGGGTGGTGGGTCGTGCTGATTTGGTCGTTCGCTGGGACAACGGATCGTTGGGGATCTGCGATCACAAGGTCTCGCGTCGACCGCGGCCGGCAAGCGAGCTCGCTGTCGATCGACAGTTGGCGCTGTATGCCTGGATGGCGGCCAGCCGCTGGCCAGCTCCTGGTGGAGTAACCGCGTCGCATCACTATCCGCCGCTGGGTGAGACCGTGCATGCCACCCTCGACTGGGAGCGAGTGCGACAAGTCGTGGCCGATCTCGATACGACCGCGTCGCGAATCGCGGCTGATGAGTTCTTCGCTCCGACCGCCGGCCCGCACTGTCGCACCTGCCAATGGACGGTGACCTGCCCCGATGGGCCAGATCAGTAGCCTCATTACCCCAACGGCCTGTATGCGCAGCGGAAATCGAGTCGCCACGAATTGCTATCGCCACGTTGGACTGCAGCGACGACACTGTCGCCCTTCATACCGCCCAGTCGGAGGGGAGTGAGGCCGGGGTGGGTCGGAGGGCGCAAGCGAGCATCAGGATAGAATAGTGACGAATGGCGCGAGGATGTCGCATAAGTCGAATCCTGGCGGCGCGGTGCCGTTGAGGCTTGGCGGCGGCGATCATGCCCCCACGCGCGGTGCGGCGCACGGATCGAACGCTGATGGCGGTGGTCTATGGCGAGCCGTGGGCTGACGGTCGCATCTTGGAACCTCCGCGGGCCTGCCCGGGGGCACTCCGAAGTTGACAGCAGGCAGCGGGCTGCGCTCGTCCGACGCCTTGGTGTCGACGTCCTTCTTGTGCAGCACGCACAGTCGAGGGAGTTGCAGCGATTCGCCGAGCAGGCCGGGCTGGATTGGGCGGTCAGCGCCGACGACCTACAGGTAGTATCCGGGCGCGGTCGGCTCTTGCCGGGAGGCAGCGCGGCGGTGCTGGGTCGCGGTGCAAAGCCACGGTCGGTCAGAGTGTTCACCGATGTGCCCGACTCGACTGGGATCGTGGTCGCCGAGCTCGAAACGTCGCTCGGACCGGTGACAGTGGCCGCCTACGACGGCACCTCGCTGTTGCTGGGGCGGAGCCATGAGCTCGAGCAGCTGCGGGCGTTCGCGCGGTGGCTCGAGGGGGTCGACGGTACGGCGGTGGTGGCGACCAGCGTGCGCACCCCCGAGGTCGATCATCCCGACCGGGGGCGAGTGAGGACACGCCGCCCGACTGGCGAGCGAGGGCTGCAGACCCGTGAGCCTGGTGAGGACCTGATGTTTGGTCCGAACCCGATCCATGAGCTTGACGACGCGCTGCGCCGCTGGCTCGATGAGCACCCCGACCAGCTCGAGCGGATCCGTCAGACACGGCCATCCGGGCCGCTTGCGGTCTCCTACATGTATGACGATCTGGCCGGCTCAAGAAGGCGGCCTCGCCGTCGATCGGCGATCAGTCGGGCCCGTCGTTACGACGCGCTGTGGGTCACGGCTGACGTGCGTGTCAACACCATCTACTACCACTATCTCGACGCGCTCCAGCTTGGCTGTGAGCATGCGCTCGTCGTCGCGCATCTCGACCGTGGCACCGTCGGCCCGACCAAAGGCCCAGACATGGCTCCTGACGATCACGACTCCGCAGACGGGCCGACGACGCCTGGTGGCCGCAGGCCGGCCTCATCGGAGCCGACGTCCTCGCAGCACCAACCCCGAGCTGGGGATGAGAACGGCGCCAGCAACGATCGGCTTGCACAGGAGAGCGGCTACCGGCCTGCTGACCTCGACACCGCTCCGGTGCCAGAGGAGTCTGCTGCGTATGCGTGGTGGGATGGCCAGGAGCCGGTGTATGTCGCGGCGACCGAGGCGCTGGCCGACCAGCTGCGCAATCGAGATCTGCAAGGCCAGCAGACGCCCGTGGCCCCGTTCCGAAAGGTCGTGCGGCAGCGCATGGCCGCGGAGGGCGTTTTCCCCTACGGCGCCCCGTTGTCCGAACGGTCCGCTGCGATCGACCGCTTCATCCATGACCGGCTCACGGTCAACTGGGTCGAGACCCACACCGTCGACGAGGCGCGCGAGCTCGCGCGCGTCACCGAGGACAACGCCGACCTCGTCGAACCTGGCAGGCCGCTCGAGGACCGGCTGCTGCATACCTACCTCAACGGCTTGCCGTCCCGTGGAGCGGTGTTCACCGAGGTGCCCATCGGTGGTGGCCCCCACCCGCGACGCATCGACGCGGTGCGCTTCCCCGATCTCCCTGCGGACACGGAAGCCGACGTCCACGACGGGCTGGCCACCGGTGCCGTCGAACTCATCGAGGTCAAGCGCGACCTCAACCGCAGCGTGTTCGGTCAGGCGCTCATCGCCCGCGAGCTCGCCGTCAGCGACTGGGGCCTCGCCCCCTCCACCAGGCTCACCGTTGTCGTCATCGTCGCCCGGACTGATCCCACGCTGGAGCCGATCTTCACCCGCTACGGCATCCGCATCGTGCACCTGACCCGACCAGGAACCTGACAGCCGCGAGCAACCTCAACCGCGCTAGTCCCGCGTTGCGTGCCGTCACGCCGCTCGGACGACCGACTACCCGGCCCAGCGACCAAGCGCGCCGGCTCGCTGCTCCCGACTGCATCCACCAGCCGGTCGCACAGGCCTGTCGGTCACGAGGGCGGGCGAGCAGCGCGACTGCCCCTCCCTCCGCCTACCCGCAAAGCCCACAGAGGTCGCCAGGCGAGGCGACGATGAAGCCACGCCGTGGGCGGCGTCATCAGGCGCGCCCGCCGCCAGGCTAGAGGTGGTGCAGGGCCGGCTGGCACGATCACCGAGGACAGGATCACGACCGATGGAGGCGTGGAGCGCCGAGGTTCACTTCCCCGACGGCACGGTGGTGCGGGCCGCGTCGCTGGCGGCTTGCGACCACAACGCGGGGTGGCGTGACTACGGGCTGTACCTGGACGAGCGATGGCAGCCCGCCTGGCCCGCGTGGGTCGTGGCTTGGCCCGACTTCGGGTCCCATCCGACGCTCACGAGGCCAAGGAGGCGATCGTGCAGGCCTACGAGCGCGCCCAGGCGGGCGAGCGGGTCGAGATTGGCTGCGTAGGCGGGATGGGCCGTACCGGGACGGTCCTGGCGTGCATGGCGATCCTCGCCGGGGTCGAGGACGACGAAGCGGTGGCCTGGGTGCGCCGGCACTACCACGAGGATGCCGTCGAGACCCCCGCGCAAGAGCAGTGGGTCCGCGAGTTCACGCAGGCGCGTTGAGACGATCGCAGCGCCAGGACCGAGCCGTTGCTCCACTCCGAGTTCTCAGTGGACGCTGATCCCAAGGGGCGGTGCCCGAGTCAGCGACAGCAGACGTCCTCGACGCCACCCACAGTCGCCCTCCAGGTGTGGTGCCGGAGCCTGGTGGTCCCCGGATGCGCGATGCTGTGGGTTCGCCGATCGTGCGCCACGAGCCCACTGCCCTGGGGCGTCAGGGGCGCCGGCGAGCGGTTGTCCTATGCGGCGCCCGGGGAGCCGACGACGGCGCGGTTGATGACCGTGGTCTCGTTGATCGGCGCGCCCATCGTCCAGTACTGCCAGCCGTCGATGTGGAGGTAGGTGTGGTGGTAGCGGGGGTGTGGGGTGTCCTTGGGCCAGGGCTTGACGGTGCCGTCTCGGCGGATCAGGGCGACGAACGCGACGAACTCGCCTTCGAGCTCGGGTCGCCAGGCGCGCACGGTGTATTCGTGCGGCCATTGCGGCATCGTCTTGGCGAACCGCCAGGACACGCGGGCGATGTAGGTTCTCGCCTCGGCCACAGTGAAGCGCGTGCTGGTCATGTGAGCACGGTACTCCTGGGGTGTGCCGCTGCGGCGGGAGGCCGGCACCCAAGGCGAGGAGGGGAGCAGCGGTGGGGGAGACGGGCCAACAGGAACGGCTGCTGGGCGCGCTGCTGCAGCATGGCATCGTGCGCGGCCAACCAGAGGTGATCGCTACCCGCGCTGTGGTGTTGCTGCTGGAGGGCCGTCGGGTCGCCCAGCGCCTCACCCGCTGGCTTGCGCAGCGGGGTGGCGTGGCTCTTGCCGACGAGCTCGTCTACCGCGCGGAGAGTGGGGTCGCGGGTGGCGGGCGCGTGGACATCGCCGCCTCCGATGACACAGGCCTGCAGGTGGTGTTGGAGGCGAAGTTCGGTGCGCCGCTCGGCGCCGACCAGCTGTTGGCGTATGCGCGAGCGCTGGATGGGCCGCTGCTCGGGGTACTGGTCCCGGATCACCGCCGTCCACAGGCAGCAGCTGCCCTTCACGCCGTCGAAGCGGAACTGGCGTCCATGGGCGTGACCGGCGTGGTGCTCACCTGGGATGAGCTCATGGAGGCGCTCGAGACGGCCGGTGCGGACGCCGGTGACGTGGCGCAACTGCGGTCGCTGTGTGCCGCGGCCGGAGGCATGGACATCGGACACTTCGACCGCCACGCCCTGGAGGAGGGACGACATGCGCGCCTCGACGATCTCCATGCCATCTGTGAACGTGTCACGAGCCGTTTGCACCTCGAGCTCGCCGGCGGGCGGGTCTTTCCCTTCCAAACCCGAGACGGGGACTTCACCGGCTTCCGGTACGTCTGCCCCCAGCGGGGCGCGTACTGCTTCGCCATCGGTGTGCGCTCATGGGAGTCCGCCCGCGACGCGCCGATCTGGATGCGCTGGCACCGCGACACTGGAGAGGTCTCCGCAGCGCAACTCGATGAGCGGCTTGCCAAGGCTGGGGTCAGGAGCCGTCGAGACGATGGTCACGTCTGGGTTGCCCTCGAGGTCGAGCCCGCGACCGACGCCCCATCGATCATCGACGACCTCGCCACCCAAGCCCTGCGACTCGACGCCATCGCGCGCGGTCTCCCGGAGACCGGAAGGGGCTAGGCCATGGGCATGCCCCGCCGTTCGGGCATGGCCCAGCCGGCGGGTCGCTCAGTCCTGATCGGAGCCGCCGAAGGCGATCACGATCATCATGACGAACAACAGGACCCCGGCGGCCAAGATGATGGCTCTACGCCACGAAGTGGGGACGGCGCCTCCGTAGTCTCGCGGCGGGTTGATCGTGCCAGGCGGGCGCGCCGCAGTGCAGTAGGAGCCGCAGCCGGTAGTTATCGAGGTTGCGGAACCCGTGGCCGATTAACTGGCCCTGGGGGGCGTGGTCAACCGGTTGGCGCGTCTGGGTGGCGCTCGAGTCGGTTGGTGTGGCGTTTGAGGCTGACGATGACGCGGTGGTGTCGGGCGGCTTCGGATGGCCACCCTCGAGTGTTGGCGTCGTCGTGGAGGGCGTGGGTGTCGTCGAGCTGGTCACGGAGGGCGGGAAGGAACGCGGGGGTGGTGACGAAGTTGTCGCACTGTTCGCAGATGTTGGCGTAGGGGCAGGCTTGTGCGGCGATGTGGCGGGAGCAGTAGCCGTGCGCGACGCGGGTTTTGAGCATCTCGCTGTGGAGCCAGTCGATGCGGTCGGGCACGGATGCGGGGGCCGGTGCGGTGACCAGCGGCAGCGGGTTGCGGTGGTGCAGCGTGGCCATGGCGTCGTCGTAGGCCGTGCGGACGGTGGCATCGGCGAGAGCGGCGTAGCGCATGGTCATCTCGGGAGTGACGTGGCCGAGCAGGGTCATGAGCGCTTGCAGGCTCATGCCGGCGTTGGCGAGGTCGGTGGCATAGGTGTGGCGCAGCTGGTGCGGGGTGACGCGCAGCGGCTGCCCATCGGCACTCGTCATGCCTGTGGCAGCACAGGCGTCGAACAGGCCTTGGCGGATCCGTTTGGTGAACAGTCGCCGGCCTGATGCCACGAACAGGAAGTCGGTGAGCTGGCCGTTGCGAGGGTGGGGCAGCGCTCGGTGCGGGCCGCGTCGGACGGTCCAGTCGTCGAAGGCTGCGAGGGTGTGCTCGTCGAGCGGGACGACGCGTTCGTTGCCGAGCTTGCCCAACGGCACCTTGAGCCACGTCCCGTGGCGGGGGGTGTCCCACAGGCAGTCGAGCTCGAGGTCCATGAGCTCGCCCAGCCTCAGGCCGGTGCCTCGAAGGATGGTGATGGCACAGCGAGCGAAGGCGTCGTCGAGGCCGGCGACGGCGCGCATGAGCGCCTGGTCAACATCGGGGGGCAGCGCCCGCGGCAGCCGCTTGGCACCGCGGGGGATGTCTGTGCGGTGCAGTAGCGTCTGGGTTGGCGTGTCGGCCCAGCCCCACGCGGCGAGGTCTTCGAAGAAGGTTCGCAGGTTCACGATCTGCTGGGTGGCGTGACCTGGTGAGATCGGCTTGCCGCGGGTGGCGCGCCCGTGAGAGGTGCGCCGATGGTTCCACACGAGGAACGATTCGAGGTGGCTGCGCGACAGCAGCGACAGTCGGGTGATCTCGGGGTGGTGCTCGGCCAGCCAGGCGCAGAAGACCACGAGGGTGGCGGCGCGTCCTGTGACGGTGGTCGGTCGCAGGACAGTGGCGATCGTCTCGAGGTAGCGCAGCACGACCCGGCGCAGCTCGGGCTGGGTGATGCGGGCGGCGCGGTCGGCCAAGGTGACCTCGCGGCGCCACGCCTGCCGCGGAACAGCGTCGATGTGGCCGAGCTGGAAGCAGACCTGTCGGACGCCGTACAGCTGTGCCCGGTGGACCTGACGGGCGTGGGCGGTGATCGTCGCTGCGGCGTCGAGGTCGGCCTCGAAGCGGTCCAGCAGCGTCTCGGTGAGCTCGGGCAGGCCAACACCGGCGGTCAAACAGACCATCGGCAGGGTGTTCGCACAGACCCGGTGGGACCACCACGGTCCCCAGCCGAGGTCGACAGCGACCCGGTGGGCGCGGGCGACCTGATCGGCATGGCGGTCGGCCCACACCGCGAAGTGCTCTCCCTTGGCCTTCGCGCCGAGCAGATCGACGTCGACGACGACGACGTGCTCAACGAAGGACCACGACAAGAACGGCCACGCCCCGGTGCGCCGGATGTCAGCCAACCGGGTCGGTGTTGGCCTGGCCATCCACGCCGTCAGGTCCGGGTGCGCATCGAGGAACGTGCGGGCAGCCCGTCGCCGCAGCCGCTTGCCCTGCTCACCGCACGACAGGCCATCGACGAACGCGGTGTAGCGGGCCAGCAACGCCTCGCCCGGCCACACCGCCGGTCCGACAGCCGCCAACGTGGTCATCGCAGCTGCTCGCGCGCTCGAGCGTACTCAGCGGCCAGCGTGTCGATCGACAGGTGCACATAGCCGGCGGTCGTGTCCGGACTGGCGTGCCCCATCAGATCGCGCAAGACCAGCAGATCCATGCCGGCCGCAGCGAGCTGCGTGCCGTAGGTGTGGCGCAGCCGATGCGGACGCACCCGAGTGGCACCCGATCGCGCCTGATGGGTCCGAAACACGCGTCGCAGCCCGGCCTCGGTCAGCGCCTGACCCGTGGTCGGGCCGCGCAGCACCACGAAGCACTCCGGTGTGGCGCAGCCCCCAGGACGCTCCTCGCGCAGGTAGGCGGCGAGCTCGACGAAGAAGGCCCCATCAACCGGGACGACGCGCTCCCGGTCGCCCTTGCCGACCACTCGCAGCCGCCGGCGGCCCTGATCCACATCGGCCAGCCGCAGGCGGCGAACCTCGCCCGCGCGCAGCCCTCCCAGAAGCATCGCCAGCACCATCGCTCGGTCCCGGCAGGTCTCCAGGTCGGTGAAGAACGCCGCGACCTCTCCATCCTCAAGCGACTCGGGAAGCCGTCGCGGCTGGCGGACCAGCCGCCCCCCGGCCCGCGGCCGGGCACCGCCGACGTGCCCCAACAGCCCGCGTCGCCTCGCGCGCGGGCTGACCGTCCGGCGAGCGGCCGGCACCGGACTATCAGTCCGGAGCCCATCCACAACAGCGAACTCAAACAAGCCCCGTGCCGCCGCGATACGCCGGTTCAACGTCGCTGGCGCCGCTCCGCTGCGAGCCGTCAGCCGCACCACCCTGCGACCCACCGAGGACACCGGCTGCCGCTGCCACTCGAGGTAGTCGAACACATCGGCCGCACCGACCTCGACCACCCGCAGGCGACGCTCCGACAGAAACCGCAGCAAGTTCAACAAGTCGTAGGCGTAGGCGCGCACCGTCGCCACAGCGAAGTCACGAACCGCCAAGTGCCGCAAGAACCGGTTCACTAGCGCCAAGTCCCCATGGGACCCCACCACCACGAACCCGTCCGCGACCTTCTCCACCCGAAACTCCACCACAGCCCTCCCACCGCCGCTCCCAGCAGTATCGACCTCTCCAGCCCGGCAGTGGGGGACCTCCAACCCACAACCCCCTCCAGGGCCGGTTAACCGATACGCGCTTGGTCTTCTTGACGAGAGCGTTGATGGCCTCGGATCTGGCGTTGGAGAGTCCGTCGCTTGTGTAGTAGGCGAGCACTTCGGTCTCCCACCGTCGGATGGTGCGGGCGAGCCGGGTGCACTCAGGTGTGTCGGCGGCATCGGCGGCCTCGTAGAACTCGGCGAGCGCCGCGCGCGCGGCGGTCTCGTCTCCGGCGGTGTAGACCGCCCGCAGGGCTTCTTTGACGACGTGGGCGTAGAACACCTCGTCGTGGGGGTCGCCGGCGGCCAGCCCGGCGTTGAGCCGGGCGCGGCCCCGGTCGGAGAGCCGTTCGTGGCCAGTGAGCAGCAGCCGGCGGATCCCATAGAGCGGGTCGCCCTTGCGGCCCCGATGGCCCAGCGTCTCCTGCTGCACGCGGCGGCGGACCTCGTCGACGACCTGGTTGCCAAGCCGCACGACGTGGAACGCGTCCACCACCACCTCGGGAGCATCCAAGCCGGCCACCAGCGCGTTGAAGTAGCCGCGGTAGGGGTCGAGAGCGACGCGCTCGACCGCCGACAGCCAGCCTGCGTCGCGGGCCGAGAGCCAGCCGGTCACCGCGCTGCCCGCACGCCCGTCGATCACATCGAGCAGCCGGCCACGGTCCAGGTCGACCAGGCCGGTGACGAACCGGGTGCGCCGCCTGGGGCCAGCACGGGTGAACGTCGTCTCGTCTACCCCCAGGGCGCGCACATCGGCGGTGCGCGCCGGATCGTCGACCAGCGGGCGACCGTGATCCCAGACCGCGCGCATCACGGTGTGCCAACCCACCCCGAGGTCGCGGGCCACCGCGGCCACCGAGTGGCCCTCGCGGCCCACCCGGCGACACGCCTGCGCCCGCGCCCGTTCTGAGAGCACCTGTCGCGGTCCGACCGCCGCGTCCTGCTCGGTCCACGTCGCTGCCGGACACGCCGGCTCGCGGCACTGCCAACGCCGCTTGATCCACCGCAACCTGGCGGGCTGGCCAAACACGTCGGCGTCGCGGACCAGCACCGGGCTGCGGCCCTTGCTCGCCGCCCGCACCCCGCACACCGCACACCACGCCCACGCCGCGGTGGTCTCGACCTCCAGCTCGACCTCACCGCCGACCTGGCGCGCCTTGCGGACACAGAAGCCCTCAAGGCCCAGCACGACATCATCAGCTCCACTACCCTCAACGCTCACCTGGCGCCCTCCAGCTCGCAGTCCTGATCAACCGCGAGTCTGCGAGGGCGTCAGGCATTCACCAACGAACCTCGGCCGGCTCGCTCGTCACCCCAGGTCCCCACTTCGAGACGAAGAGCCGGTTTCCGGCACCCACACGCAGCCGGCCAGCCTGATGCCGCGGGACCGGATGGCGCTGCCCTGTCGCAGTAGCGCACGCAGCACACTCCGTCCGCACCGTGAACGGGCGAGGCGACGCGGTGCGTGCTGCCTCACCCCCACAGGCGCGGCTCGAGGCCGGAGGGCCGCTG